>Ga0302314_10013841_pt1 | contig 13836 bp, 15 predicted proteins | sample III_Palsa_N2_3_FD_200533 | JGI IMG/M metagenome (GOLD analysis project Ga0302314, IMG submission 200533) | Peat permafrost microbial communities from Stordalen Mire near Abisko, Sweden - III_Palsa_N2_3 | ecosystem: Environmental > Terrestrial > Soil > Palsa > Peat permafrost | place: Sweden... | reverse complement strand
CCTACAAGGACATCATCGACCACTGCTGCTACGCCTGGAACAAGCTGATCGATCAGCCGTGGAGGATCACGTCCATCGGGTTGCGCGACTGGGCTCATCGGTCATGATCAAGGAGTCTTGGTATAAGCGAAGGTTTCTCGGCCGATGGTGCCTCTATGGGCAAAAGCGATTCTAAGGCGAAGAATTCAAGCGCGAAGGCGGCACGCTTTCCACGAGCGAAGTCCCCATAGTTGCCGTCCTGTACAACCCATGAAGCCAGCCCAACTGTGAGCAAATCAGATTTCGCCATCATGCTTCTCGGGCGTTTCCGCTGAGGCGGCACAGGATTGTAAGAGATGATCGAATTGCGATTTTCGACCACGACCTTCTGCTTATCTCCTGGAAGCTTCATCGGGGATCCTTTGGCCACTAGGTGCGCCGCCACTTCGGTTAATCGACGTAAGTTCGTTGAGCTTTATCGCGGCCGTCATGCGGCAAAACGACCAATGTGGATTTTCAGACGAGATCTCGTACGCCGTCAATGTCAGCTCTGAAGAGCCAAATTTGCGACCGCAGGTGTCTGTGATGGCTCGTTTTCAGCCAGAAGGCAGGTGTCTAGCGAGCCGTGCTTGCAGCAGTTTCACCAGCGTCGGGTCCATGAATTCGAACTCGTCTGGTATGTCGAGGCAGATCAGCCGCTTGCCGTTCAGCGAGGCTCTGAAGCGCTTCTGAACCTTGGTTCGATGCGCCTTTTCCATAACCACGATCACGTCAGCCCAATCGACCAATTCCGATGTGAGAGGATTGTCGGCGTCGTTGTTCGTTCCCGCCGATGCAACGTCGAGGTCTGGTCGCGATGAGAAAACCTGCTCCGCAGTGGGGCTGCGAAGGCGGTTTTGGCTGCAGACGAACAGGATGTTCTTCACCGGACGGACCCTTGTTGATCGAGGACTCGTACCCCGCGATCTAAGGTCCGCCATCGGAAAGCGTCAACGGCGGTCTAGATAGCCTACTCGGGCCGCTCGGCTGCGGGATCGCCCCCGACTGCCGCTAGGATGCAGCCGCGCCGTCGAGCGTCATCCGCATCTGGTGCTGCTCGACGAAGGGCTCGAACTTGAGCGCGCTGAGACCGGCCGGGGCTCCGCTGTCCTGGGGCTCGTTGACCAGGCTCGCCGTCCGGCCGCCGGTCGCAGCCAGCAGGGCGGCGATCGTCGCCGGTTCCTCGGCCGCGAGATGGCGGATGGTGATCGCGTCGTCGGCGCGGGTGAACAGCAGGAAGGCATCGTCGAGCGCCACGGCCTCGAGATCCGCCATGCGCGCGAGGCTGGGCGCCGCGCGTTGCCAGCAGGTCGCCCGCAGCGGCCGGTCGAGCAGCCGCGCCGCATCGACACGCGCCGCCGATGCCGATGCCGAAGCGGCCGGGATCTCCCCCTTGATGCCGGTCAGCCGGCCGGTCTCGCGAAAGCCGGCGCGCTCGTAGGTCCGCCTGGCCTTGTCGTTGCCGACCAGCACTTCGAGTTCGATCTCGGCAGCCCCGGCGGCGCGGGCAGTGTCGAGGCAGGCCTCGATCAGCGGCAGCGCCAATCCGCGCCCGCGCCGGGCCGGCACAATACCGAAGCCGCCGATCCAGGCCCGCCGACCGCGCAGGCCGACCAGCCCCAGGCCGACCAGGCGCCCGTCGCCGTCGAGCCACAGCGGCGACCGGTCGAGCGCCACATCATTGTTCCGGACATGCGCCGCCATCTGCGCCGGCCCCATGGCGAGCGGCCGCATATAGCCCTCGTAGACGGCGGTGAAGGCCGCCGCCCGAGCGGCCTCGTCCAGGGTGGCGACCGTGGTCCGGATGGCGATCGGGTCGTTCACAGCGGTTTCACATCCTGTCGTTCGAGCGGCGCGCGGTCGAGGTCTGTAACGGGGCGGTCTCGCCGGCCATTCCTTCGCGAACGCGGACGACGTTAATCCACGCCCCCCGCATGTTTCGCCCGCTCAATCGCCTCGGTGATCAATTGCCGGGCCTCGGCCGCGTCGCCCCATCCCGCGACCTTGACCCACTTGCCCTGCTCCAGATCCTTGTAGTGCTCGAAGAAATGCCAGATCTGCTCGAGAGTAATCTCGGGCAGGTCCGTATAGTTTTCGATTTTCAGGTAGCGCTTGGTCAGCTTGGGCGACGGCACGGCGATGATTTTTTCATCGCCGCCGCCGTCGTCTTCCATTTTCAGCACGCCCACGGCGCGGACGTTGATGACGGCGCCCGGCACGATCGGCCGCGTATTGGCGACCAGCACGTCGATCGGGTCGCCATCCAGCGACAGCGTGTGCGGCACGAAACCATAGTTCCCGGGGTAGCGCATCGGCGTGTGCAGGAACCGGTCGACGAACAAGGTCCCGGCGGCCTTGTTCATTTCGTATTTGATGGGCTCACCGCCGATCGCGACCTCGACGACAACGTTGACGTCCTCCGGAGGGTTGTTGCCGATGGGAATGGCGTCGAGGCGCATGGGCCGTCTCCTTGTCTGGTCAGAAAAGCCGTAGATGCCACGGGGGGCGGTCCGGCCCGTGGGGTGCTTGGCCTTGCTTAGCAAATGATCGAAGGATCGGCTGCAAGAATCAGCTTAACATTGATCTCAATCAAAGCGTTGTGTTTCGCTGGGGGGCTGCCGATCGCCATCGCCAGAGGAGCGTCCCATGTCCGAGCCGGATCTCGTCGTCATTCCCGCCCGCAAAGGCAAGGCGGCGCGCGTCAGGCAGGGGCGGGTGGTCAGGGTCGTCAATACCCATGGCGTCGGTCATCTGCCGACGCAGGTGCATTTTGCCATCGAGGGATGATCGCGCGCCTCAGCCGGAGCTGGCTGGGGCGAACGGATCGATCGTCGCGTCGCCTAGGCCCGCGCCTCCAGCACCATATTGAAGGGCCCCTCGGTTGCCCGACGTATCCGGGTGAATCCGCCGTCACGAATGACTTCGGTGAGCTTGGCTTCGCCCGCCTGCGCGCCGAGGCCTTCGCCCAGTTCCTGGTCCAGAGAGGTCGGCACACAGATCATCGTCGAGGCGTTGTAATAGAGCCGCCCCACGGGGTTCAGGTTGTCTTCCGGCCGGTCGCCCGCAATCGGCTCGACGATCATCCACGTGCCGTCCGGCTTCAAGATGCGTCGCATGCTGGCGGCGCAGCCCCGGGGATCGCCCATGTCGTGCAGGCAATCGTAAGACGTCGCAAGGTCGAAACCGGTCTGTTGAATGTCCTTTGCGGTCGAGACCTCGAACGTGACGCGATCGGCCAATCCGTGCTCTTGAGCGTGCCTCTGCGCCTCCGCGACAGACGGTTCGTGGAAGTCGTATCCGACGAATTGACTATGGGGGAACGCTTCTGCCATCAGAATCGTCGAATGCCCGACGCCGCAGCCGATGTCGGCGACCTTGGCGCCCTGCTTCAGCTTGGCTTCGACACCGTCGAGCGCAGGCAGCCAGTTCTGAACGATGTTGTTGACGTAGCCGGGCCGAAAGAACGCGCCCGTCGCGCAGAACAGGCATCCGGCGGTTTCACCCCAGCGCACGCCCGCCCCGGTACGGAACGCCTGTTCCACCTTGGGCTCGCCCTCGATCATGGCGGCGGCCAGCTCGAAGGCGCCCGCCAGATAGACCGGACTGTCCGGCATCGCGAACACCATCGCGTGTTCCGGCGGCAGACTGAAGCGTTCGTCGGCAACATCATAGTCGAGATAACCGTTCGCGGCCTGAGCGAGCGCCCATTCGCGAACGTACCGCTCGACCAGGCCGCCGGCCCGTTGCGCGAGTTCCCGCGCAGTCGCGGGCCCTCCGGCATGAAGGGCTTCGAAAAGGCCGAGCCTCAGGCCAATTCGAACCGTCGGCACGCTGAAGGCGCCGCCGAGATCGCCCAGCATCTTACCGACGAATGTGTGCAACTTGCCTTGGTCGATCGCAGCCATTCCGAGCCTCCCTCGTTCATTGAATAGGGGGTGCCGTTTGGCCTGGGATACTTTATCGCTACGGGATGTACTTCGGGATCATCGCCCAGTCCGCACAGATTGCCGCGCCAAGAATACGACCTATGGCCCGGCGCGGCGATGGTACAGGACTTCCGAGACGCCCGCAGCTCCAATTGGCCGCCCTCGGATACGCGGCCGCCAAACGCGAGCTGTCGGGCCGAGCGGTCTCCGGCAGCTTCAGAACAGCTCGGCCTACCCCGGCGACCCATCCGTGAACACCACCACGGCCGAGGTCGCATCCGCCGGCGGCGTCGCGATCGAGGTCTGGAACGGGGCGGTCTCGCCGGCCAGCAGCTCGTCGCGGCCGATGGTGAAATCCCAGGTCTTCAGGATGTCGCCCTTGGCGTTCTTCAGCGAGACGCGCAGTGCCGGCACCTTGCGCACGCCGCCGGACGTGTTGGCGACCTCGCCGGCCACGACCAGGGTCGGCGTATTGTCGATCTTGGAAAAGGCCGGGGTCAGGTTGCGGATTTCCAACCCGAAGCTGGGCGCATCGACCTGGATGCCGGCGAGCGTATAGAGCCGTTCCAGCGGCGGCCAGGCCGCGACCAGAGGCGAGCGCGCGAACCACAGGCCTGCCACCAGCAGCACCAGCACCAGCACCAGCGCCGCCCAGCCGATCATGAACTTGCTGATCCGGGGCTTCGGCGAATGCAGCGCCGGCAGCTGGCGATTGCCGCCGATCGGTTCCGGCCGGGCCATGAAGCTCGGCATCGGATCGGCGGCCTCTTCTTCCGCGGGTGCCGGCTCCGGGTCGGGCTCGGCGAACGGATCGAACGCCGGCCGATCCTCATAGGACGAGGACACGCTCGGCATGACCGGCGGCGGCGGTTCCGGGTCGGGCACATATTCGAACGGGCGGCTGAGGCGCGGCGGCGGCAGATCCTCGGGCACATCCTGATGCCAGCTCTTGTGACAGCGCGCGCAGCGCACGGTCCGCCCGCTGGCGCCGATAGCCTTCGGATCGACGACGTAACGAGTGGCGCAGGAAGGACAGGTGAGGATCATGCGGTCGCTGAATGGATCTTGGACGTGATGAAGAGGACGGCCGGGAGACGGACGCGACGGCGGGGCTCGAAAGCAGCGCGATTGTCCACTCGACGAGGGGGCCGCGTCCAGCGCAAAACGCCGCGCACCGCTGCCGGCCGTGCGGCCAAGGTTGCGGCCAAGGCCGGGGACGGCTACATCGTCGGGGTGCGGGTCCGCTTCGGCCCGTCCCGTTGCCCCTCGTCGCTTGCCCCGGAGAACCGACGCCCTTGGTCCGTTTCGAGAATGTCGGCATGCGCTACGGCTCGGGTCCCGAGGTGCTCCATGACATCGAGCTCGACCTGGAGCCGGGCGGCTTCTTCTTTCTGACCGGCCCCAGCGGGGCCGGCAAATCCACGCTTCTGAAGCTGATGTATCTGGCCGAACGCCCGACTCGCGGCCGCATCACTTTGTTCGATCGCGATGTCGCCTCATTGACGCGCCTGCAATTGCCGGCGCTCCGGCGGCGCATCGGCGTCGTGTTCCAGGAATTTCGCCTGATCGAGCATCTGTCGGCGCTGGACAATGTGGCGCTGCCGCTGCGCGTCGCCGGCCAGGGCGAGGGGCTGGTGCAGGATCATGTGGTCGATCTGTTGAACTGGGTCGGGCTCGCCGATCATATCCACGCCCGCCCGCGCGAATTGTCCGGCGGCCAGCAGCAGCGTCTCGCGATTGCGCGCGCGGTGATCAGCCAGCCGAGCCTGCTGATCGCCGACGAGCCCACGGGCAATGTCGACGATGCGATTGCGCTCCGGCTGCTCTATCTGTTCGAAGAGCTCAACCGGCGCGGCACCACCGTGGTGATCGCCACCCATAATCAGGCTCTGATCGACCGATTCGGCCATCCGGTGCTGCATATGGAGGGTGGTCGCCTGGAGCGGCGCCCCGGCAGCCGGGAGCTGATGTGATGGCGCGCTCGCGCGATCTGCCGCTCGACCAGGACGGCTCCGCCCGCTTCCTGCCCTGGCTGGTGGCCTTGATGGTCTATCTGGCGGCACTCACCATCGCCGGCGGGGCGGCGCTGCATGATGCGGTTCAGACCTGGGACGCGGGTCTCGCCGGCACGCTCACGGTCGAGCTGCCGCGCGGCGCCAATGGCGCGGCCGTGCCGCAGGACCGGGTCGATGCGACGTTGAAGCTGCTGGGCCAGATCCCGGGCGTGGCCCAGGCGACCCGTCTCGACGGACCGGCGGAGACGCGGCTGCTGGCGCCGTGGTTGGGCCAGGATGTCGATGTCTCGGCCCTGCCGCTGCCGGTGCTGATCGATGTGCAATTGAAGCCGGGTGTGGCCGTCGATGCCGATACGCTGGCCCAGCGCCTGCGCATCGTGGCGCCGGGAACCACGGTCGAAAGCCACGGGTCCTGGCTCGACCGGCTGTTCCGCATCGCCCGCCTGGTCGAGTTCGGGGCGGCTGCGATCGTGGTGCTGATCGGGCTGGTAGCGGTCGTGACCGTGATCTTCACGACCCGGACCGGCCTCGCCATCCATGCCCCGGTCGTCGAACTGGTGCATCTGATCGGCGCCAGCGACGCCTATGTCGCGCGGCAGTTCCAGTGGCATGCCTTCCGCCTGGGCCTCGGCGGCGGCGGCATCGGCCTGGTCATGACCCTGGTCAGCTTCGCCGCGCTCAAATGGACGGCCGAGCAGGGGCTGCTGCCGGGCGAGACGGCGCTGCTGCCGGCGTTCCATCTGCCCTTGGTCGGCTGGATCGCGGTGCTGGCACTGCCGCTGATCATGGGGCTGGTGGGGTTGGTGACGGCGCGGCACACGGTCCTGCGCACGCTCGGGCGCATGCTGTGATGCGGTTTCTGCGCCGCCTGGCCCGCGCCTTCGGCCGGGCGTTCGGCATCATCCTGTTCCTGGCGCTCGTGTTCTTGGGCGGCCTCGCCTGGTTCGCTCATGACATCGATACGCCGACCGAGGATCCGTCGAGCACGACCGATGCGATCGTGGTGCTGACCGGCGGCAGCCAGCGCATCGATGTCGGGTTCAGCCTGCTGGTCGGCGGCAAGGCCAAGAAGCTGTTCGTGTCGGGCGTGCACGAGGGCGTCGACATGTCCGAGGTGCTGAAGACCTCGCCGCAGACGCCCCATTGGGTCGAATGCTGCGTGGTGCTGGGCCATTCGGCCGACAATACGGTCGGCAATGCGCTCGAGACCGCCGACTGGCTCCGCGCCGAGCATTTCCATTCGATCCGGCTGGTCACGGCCAGCTATCACATGCGCCGCAGCCTGCTGGAGTTCGGCCGGGTGCTGCCGGCGGACATCGTCGTGATCCCGCATCCGGTGTTTCCGGAGGCGGTCCGGCCCGGCCGCTTCTGGTTTTCCCGTGCAGGTGCCGGTGTGATCGTCATCGAATATGTTAAATATCTGGGGGCGCTCGTCCGGCCCCTGTTCGTGTCCCATCCGGTATCGCCATGAAAACCCTTCGGGCCCTCCTCTATAACATCGCGTTCTTCGGCGGTTCCGGCCTGCTGGTGACGATCGCACTGCCGCTGATCCTGGGGCCGCGGCGCTGGACCAATGCGCTCGCCCACACCTGGACCTGGTCGATGTTCCTGCTCTTGAAGTGGATCGTCGGGCTCGATTACGAGGTGCGGGGGCGGGAGAACCTGCCGGCGGGGCCGGCGATTCTGGCGATGAAGCACCAGTCGGCCTGGGACACGCTCGCGATCTTCGTGCTGTTCGACGATCCGGCCGTGGTGCTGAAGCGCGAGCTGTGGTGGATCCCGGTGTTCGGCTGGTTCCTGCGCCGGCACGGCACGATCGCGATCGATCGCAACGGCAAGGCGGCGGCGCTGAAGAAGCTGGTGGCCGACGCCGAGAAGGCCAAGGCGGCCGGCCGGCCGATCGTGATCTTTCCGGAGGGTACGCGGGGTGCCGTCGGCACCATGCTGCCCTACCAGCCGGGCGTGGCGGCCCTCTACAAGCAGTTGGGCGTGCCGATGGTGCCGATCGCGCTCAATTCCGGCCTCTATTGGGGCCGGCGGACCTTCATGAAATGGCCGGGCAAGGTGCTGGTCCAGATCCTGCCGCCGATCCCGGCCGGGATCGATCGGCGCCAGGTCATGGCCCGGCTGGAACAGGACATCGAAACGGCGACCAATGGATTGCTGGCCGAGGCGGGCTGGGAAAAACCTGTGGAAAACTCTGTGGACCAGTTGGCGCCCAGTCGCTGAATTGCTTGTGATTCCAACGGAATTGGTTTGACCGGTTGACCAAAGCCCTCACCCGCCACCGGTCGCGCATCGAGGCCGGTTCAGGCACCGGAAACGGTCGATGAAGACAATGGCGGGGCCGGGTATTCGCCAGGGTTGAGTTGGCGAAACCGCGTGGTAACGGTAGGGTTTATCTAAGACTGCTGACTTGGCGGACTGTTGCTGTCCGCCGCCGGGGAGTTGACGACATGGGCTTCGGCACCACCATTTCCCAGCAGATCTGGGACATGAAGTACCGGTTCAAGACGCCGGAAGGCGAGCCTGTGGATAAAACCATCGAGGACACCTGGCGCCGCATCGCAAAAGCGCTGGCGATTGTGGAAAAAGAGCCGGCGCGCTGGGAACAAGCTTTCTATGGCGCACTTGAAGACTTCCAGTTCTTGCCGGCCGGCCGGATCGTTGCAGGTGCAGGGACCGAACGGACTGTAACGCTATTCAACTGCTTCGTGATGGGCACGATCCCCGACGACATGGGCGGGATCTTCGACAATCTGCGCGAAGCGGCGCTCACCATGCAGCAGGGCGGCGGCATCGGTTACGACTTCTCGACGCTGCGGCCCAAGGGGGCCCGGGTCACGGGCGTCGGCGCCGACGCGTCCGGACCGTTGTCGTTCATGGATGTCTGGGACGCGATGTGCCGCACCATCATGAGCGCCGGCTATCGCCGCGGTGCCATGATGGCGACGCTGCGCTGCGACCATCCGGATATCGAGGCGTTCATCGACGCCAAGCGCGAGCCCGGACGCCTGCGCATGTTCAATCTCTCGGTCCTGGTGACCGATGGTTTCATGGCCGCGGTCAAGGCCGACGGGCCCTGGGATCTCACCTTCGGCGGCAAGACCTATCGGACCATCCAGGCGCGCGCGCTGTGGGACCGGATCATGCAGGCGACCTATGACTATGCCGAGCCGGGCGTGATCTTCATCGACCGCATCAACCGGCGCAACAATCTCGTCTATTGCGAGACGATCTCGGCCACCAACCCGTGCGGCGAACAGCCCCTGCCGCCCTATGGCGCCTGCCTGTTGGGCTCGATCAATCTGGCCTCGCTGGTGGTGAAGCCGTTCGAAGCCGATGCCGCCCTCGACCTCGACCGGCTGGCCAGGCTGGTGCCGCTCGCCGTGCGCATGATGGACAATGTCGTCGATGTCTCGCGCTTTCCGCTGCCGCAGCAGGAGGCCGAGGCGTTGGCGAAACGCCGGATCGGCCTCGGCGTCACGGGGCTCGCCGACGCGCTGATCATGTGCGGGCGGCGCTATGGCTCGCCCGAGGCGGTGGCGCTGACCGAGCAATGGATGGCGGCGATCCGGCGCGCGTCCTACGGCGCCTCGGTCGAGCTGGCGCGCGAAAAGGGCCCATTTCCGCTGTTCGACAAGGATGCGTATCTGGCGGGAGAATCGATCCTGGAGCTCGATGCCGACATCCGCGAGGGCATCGCGCAACACGGCATCCGCAACGCGCTGCTGACCTCGATCGCGCCGACCGGCACGATCTCGCTGCTGGCCGACAATGTCTCCTCCGGCCTGGAGCCGGTGTTCAGCTTCCGCTACACCCGCACGGTGCTGATGCGCGACGGCACCCGCCAGGACGAGGAAGTGAGCGACCATGCCTATCGCCTGTTCCGCGCGCTGAAGGGCGAGGATGCGCCGTTGCCCGACTGGTTCGCCGACGCGCAGACCCTCTCGCCGGACGATCACGTCGTCATGCAGGCGGCGGTGCAGAAATACATCGACAGTTCGATCTCCAAGACCATCAACGTGCCGGCCGACATCGCGTTCGAGGCGTTCAAGGGCGTCTATCTCAAGGCCTACGATACCGGCTGCAAGGGCTGCACGACCTATCGCCCGAACGAGGTGACCGGTTCGGTCCTCTCGGTGCGCGAGCAGGGCGAACCGGCGGCGGCGCCGATCGAGGCAGTGCAGCCCGCGGCCGGCCCGGCCGAGCGCGCGGCGCGGCGGGCCGAGGGCGGCGACGTCATCCAGTTGATGGAGCCGCTGTCGCGCCCCGACGCACTGCAGGGGCGGACCTACAAGCTGCGCTGGCCCGAGAGCGACCACGCCATCTACATCACCATCAACGACGTGATGCAGGACGGTCGCCGCCGACCGTTCGAGGTGTTCATCAATTCCAAGAACATGGACCACTACGCCTGGACCGTCGGCCTCACGCGCATGATCTCCGCCGTGTTCCGCCGCGGCGGCGACGTCAGCTTCGTGGTCGAGGAATTGAAGGCCGTGTTCGACCCGCGCGGCGGCGCCTGGATGGACGGGCGCTACGTGCCCTCGCTCTTGGCCGCGATCGGCGACGTCATCGCCCGCCATCTGGTCGAAACCGGCTTCATGTCGGCCGAGATGGAAGAGCTGCCGATCGCCCGCGCCCAGGTCGCGATCCCGGGCGAGGGTGCGGCACCGCGCCTCGCACCCTGCCCGAAATGCGGTGTCGCGGCGCTGGTGCGCCAGGAGGGCTGCGCTCAATGCACCAATTGCGGCTATTCGAAATGCGGATGAGCTCCCTCCGGCGCTAGCAGCCGGTCGACGAGCTGCATCAAGCCGTCGACGGTGATCGGCTTCGACAGCGTGGCGTTCGCGCCCAAGAGTTTGGCCGCGTCCAGGTAGCTGCCGTAGCGTCCGACGGTGTTGCTGCCCGACATGGCCAGGATCGGGACTTTCGGGCTCGCGCGCCGGATCGCGCCGATGGTCGCCATGCCTTCCTGGCCGGCCATGACGATGTCCGTGATGATCAAATCGACGTGGCTCGCGCCGAAGATTGTCTCGCCCGCCCGTCCGTCCTTGGCCAGCGCTACGGTGTGACCATGGGCCTCCAGGATCCCCGAAACGAGCGACAGGATGACCGTGTCGTCGTCTATCACCAATACATGCGCCATCTGGATGACGAACTCCTGACGAATTCGGCCCCGGAGCAGCCCTAGTTGTGGCGTCCCCTGTTTTCCTTTCATGGTTGATCCGGCCGAGGCGGAAGTCAATGGCCGGGGCTGCGACGATTGCGCCCGCCCGAGGGACTGCGATTTGACAGCAAGGGACGGAGTGCGCCGTCGTGGCCGGCGTAGGATCGTCGCTGTCCGATGGACAGGAGCATGGACATGACCGACAGGATCTCAGACGGCCTCGACTGGCCGGCCGTTTCGGCCGATCTGGATGCCCAGGGTTGGGCCGTCTGTCCCAGGCTGCTGACCGCGGCCGAGTGCGAGGCGACGGCCGGGCTCTATGACCAGGGCGGCCTGTTCCGCAGCCGGGTCGATATGGCGCGCCACGGCTTCGGGCGCGGTGAATATCGCTATTTCGCCTATCCGCTGCCGCCGCTGGTCCAGCGCCTGCGGACCGCGCTCTATCCGCATCTGGCGCCGATCGCCAACGACTGGCACCGGCGGATGGGCCTGGACGTGCGCTTCCCCACGGATCATGCGGCATTCATCGAGCGCTGCCGCGCCGCCGGCCAGACGCGCCCGACGCCGCTGCTGCTGCGCTATGGCCCCGGCGATTATAATTGCCTGCATCAGGATCTCTACGGCGCGCACGTGTTCCCGCTGCAGCTCGCGATCCTGCTGTCGGAACCCGGTGCCGATTTCGGGGGTGGCGAGTTCGTGCTGACCGAACAGCGCCCGCGCATGCAGTCGCGGGCAGCCGTCGTGCCGCTCGCCAAGGGCGATGCGGTCGTGTTCGCCGTCAACAGCCGCCCCGTCGCCGGCTCCCGCGGCGACTATCGCGTCGCGCTGCGCCATGGCGTCAGCCCGCTCCGCGCCGGGCGGCGGCACACGTTGGGCATCATCTTCCACGATGCGACGTGAGCCGCGCCGCTGCCGCTCAGTTTCTCAGGTTTTATGTGCAGATTTTGTGCAAGGCTTGCCGGGTGCGCGCGGCAGGGGCCGGGCGGCCGTCGACGGGGATCCCATGGACAGCGATATGACCGAACTGCTGCGTCGGATCCGCCAGACCGAGCGCGATCTCGAAGCGGCATTGGCGGACTGGCGTGAGGCCCCGAAGGCGGCTCGGGCCAAGGCCGTCCGCTTCACCAAGGTGGTGCGGGCCGAACAGAAGAAGCTGCGGCGCAACCTGCTGCAGCATATCCGCAGCATCGGCCTGCTCTATTGGCTGACCGCGCCCGTGATCTACAGCATGATCATTCCGCTGGTGATGGCCGACCTGTTCACGACGATCTATCAGCGCATCTGTTTTCCGGTCTATGGCGTCGCGCGCGTCCGTCGCGCCGATTACGTCGTGATCGACCGACATCGCCTGGGCTATCTGAACGCGATCGAAAAACTGAACTGCGTCTATTGCGGCTATGGCAACGGCGTCATCGCCTATGTCCGCGAGGTCGCGAGCCGGACCGAACAGTTCTTCTGTCCGATCAAGCACGCGTTGCCCGTGCCCGGCGCCCACAGCCGCTATGCCCGCTTCGTCGACTATGGCGACGCCAAGGCCTATCGCCAGAAGATCGCCGAACTGCGCCGGACCGCCGGCGAATCATAATCCTCCGATTATTTTGCACTGCACAAATAGTATTGAAGAATTCGTCCGACATCAGCAGTAATGTGAGAAGGCCGCAAGATTGTGCCGCTATAATCGCAAGTTAACGATGTTGATGGTCTTGACAGAGAAAAAGCACATGTCACTCTAGACCGACCAGTCGGTTTTCGAGTTTGCCGCGTGCCCAAGATCGTTCGTCCCTTGCAAGAAAGAAGTCGCCAGACCCGCGATCTGCTGGTCGATGCGACGCTCGATTGCCTGCAGGAGTTCGGTTTTCACGGGGCGAGCTTGTCGCGGATCTTGGATCGGGCCGGAATTTCGAAGGGCACCTGGGCCCATCATTTCGCCACCCGCAACGAGCTGATCGCGGCCGCGGCCGAGGTGATGATTGCCGAGACGCGGCGGGCGGCCGACGAGTTCGCGGCGTCGGAGCGCCGGCACGATCCGATCCTGATCGAGCGGGTGTGGGAGCGGTTCTATCAGAGCCGGTACCGCGACGTCTTGTTCGAGCTGACGGTCGCCTGCCGGACCGAGGCGGACTTGCGCGACCGTTTGCAGCCGGTGTTCGCCGGCATGATCGAGGGCCTGCGCGAAGCCTGGCGCGGCGACGGCAGCGATGAAAGCCAGGGCATGGCCGCCAATGTCGCCACGCTCACGGTCTATATGCTGCGCGGCATGGCGATGCAGGACATGTTGGCCAAGGAGCCGGTCGGCGGCGCCACGTTGCGCCGGTTGTGGTCGGATCTGATGGCGCCGTTCCTCGACGAGGATTGGGTGGGACGGCAGAAAAGCCGGGGCGGGGCCCTGGCCGATTTGGAAGACGGGGTACGGCTTCGCTAGAGGGCCGGCTTTCGAGACGAAGCGAGCAGCGCGTTTGAAAACATTTGGATGCGGGTCAACCGTGTCCGGGCAGGGGGGATGTGAAGATGGGCAGAGGGCTAGATCTGCGGTTGGTGTTGCTGGGGACGGTTGCGGGCGGGGTTTTGCTCGGGGGTTCGGTTCCGGCGCATGCGACGGATTTCACGGTCGGCGGCTGGGACGGCAGCCTTGATACGACCATGTCGATCGGCGTGTTGGACCGGGTGAAGAATCGCGATCCGAACCTGATCGGGCGGGCGAACG
>Ga0302314_10013839_pt1 | contig 13838 bp, 4 predicted proteins | sample III_Palsa_N2_3_FD_200533 | JGI IMG/M metagenome (GOLD analysis project Ga0302314, IMG submission 200533) | Peat permafrost microbial communities from Stordalen Mire near Abisko, Sweden - III_Palsa_N2_3 | ecosystem: Environmental > Terrestrial > Soil > Palsa > Peat permafrost | place: Sweden... | reverse complement strand
AGCATCAGTGTCGCCATCGTGTGACGGAACAGGTGACACGATCCGCTCTTGTTCACGCCCGATGCCTTGATGTAGTCGCTTACCATCTGTCCCAGGCTGCGAGGATCGATTGCATCGCCCAGCACCGCCAGGAACAGCACACCTGCATCGTCGGCCAGCGATAGCTGCGGCCTCACTTCATCCAGGTACTTCCTGATCCACGCCAGCGCACGATCGCCGATCGGAATCAGCCGGTCACGCTTGCCTTTACCCTCGCGCACCATCACCGTTCCGCGATCCGGATCCACGTCATGCACATGTAGCCTGGTCAGTTCGGTTCTGCGGATGCCCGTGCTGTAGAACGTCTCCAGGATTGCCCGGTCCCGTATGCCCTGCGCACTCGTCACGTCCGGCACGTTCAGGATCCGCTCGGCCTCGTCCGCACTCAGGATGTGTTTCGGCAGGCGTTTCTCCACGCGCGGCATGTCGATGTCCGCCGCCGGGTTCGACAGGATCCGGTTCTGCTTCACCAGCCACCGGAACCACAGCTTCACCGGCACCAGTCGCATGTGCTGGCTGCGCCCTGACAGCGCCTCGCCATTCGCCTTGCGGTACAGGAACAGATACCGCTGGTAGCGCTCGAGGATCGGCCTCGTCACTTCCTGCGGTCGGCTCACGCCGCGCTCGTCGCACCACGCGATGAACGTGCGCAGATGCGTCTCGCGATGCTCCACCGTCTGCTCGCTGTAGTTGCGCACCCGCATCCATTCCAGGAACGGCCGCATCTGGTGATACAGGCTTTGCGCATCATTAGCCGGACCGATCGCCGGCAGCGGCGCACGTGGCGTCAACCGTTTGCACATGAGGAATCCTTAACAACGCGGGCTAAAGAAGGGCTGCCCGTTTTTTCGTAGATATATGCGTTCCCGTTCACCCCGACCGGTTCGCCGCCTTCGCCTTGTGCCGTCTGGCTTCGAACCTCATCGCCCACCCCCGACCGGGCACCGACCACACCCTGACCAGACCCCGACCGGTCTTCGTTTTGCCCCGACCAGTCTGCATCGTTGTCGAGGATTGCCGGGTCAAACAGCCCCATCATGTGCCGCTGTCCATCGTCCACGCCGTCATAGCGCAACTCGTATTCATGCGTGAGCCCACGCAGTCCGCGATGTGCCGCACATATTCAAGCTCTACCAGCCGTGCCAGGTGAACCTTCAGTTGCGTATCGCCCCAGCGCGTCGCCTCGCGCACGTCGCGCCGCGTAAAACGGAACTCGCTCTGCTTCTGTGCCGTGGCTGAACACCGCTCACTGACCCACGCCTGAACCATCGTCAGCAGCCGCCGTGTCTGCGGTGGCAACTCATCGAGCGTCCTGCCGAGCACCTCATGCGCGATCCGGTTCGCCAGCCGGATATCGTCCTTCGTCACCTCGATATAGGTCAGCGCCTGGCCCTGATGCGTCACCGTCTGGTGCGGCCGTTGATACTGATGCAGCAGCGCGATCGAGCGGATCAGCGTCAGGTACTTCATATGGTCGCGCCGCGTGCGCGTCTTGTCGTCCATGAAGGTCAACTGTTCTGCAAACGGATTCACCACATGCACCGGCTTGAGCAACCGCTGCGCGTTGCGATGCAGTTCAATGATGTGCTGTTTGTCCGTCTCGGCCAGCAATCCTTCGAGCGTCTGTTTTGTACGCTGCCGCGCGTGGATTTCGCGCGTCTGCTCGCGGCTCTCGTTGATCGTGAGCACCAGGCACCGGTTCAGCAATTCCTCGTCAACGTCGATCGCGGTCGTCGTGAGCATCAGCATCACCGGGCCTTTTACGCGGTACTGCTTCGTCACCAGGTTGCCCGTCGCCTCATCCTTACCCGTGCTCGCAATCGTCAGCTCGCCGTCGCTTTGCAGCAGCTTCAACGCATACGCCGCCTGGCGCACGCCTTCTTCCTCCGCGATCGCCAGAATCCTGTGCTGCAGATCCGTCTCGCCCAGGTAGAACAGGCTTTGTCCGGTCATCGCACTGTACTGGATCCGCTCCTCGTCCGGCATCAGGTCGAGCACGGCATCCATGAGTGAACTCTTGCCCGCCGCACTGCTCGATTGAATCAGCACGGCCAGCGGCGCATCGAGCTTGCGCGACACCGCCGACAGATACCCGGCCAGCAAATTCGTCGCCTCACCTACGACACCGCAGCGTGCCATATCCGCTTCCAGCCGTGCAATCAGGTCCGGCGCCTTCAGCCAGTCCAGTGCCGCCGCATGTTCCACTGCGTCCAGCGTCACGCCTTTTTCTTTCGGCGCGAGCGTCGCCCGGATCGCTTCGTCCTGCAACGTCTCCAGCTTCAGCAGCACGCGCCCGAGATCGCGCTTAAGTGTGTCCTCCTGCGAACCCAACTCGACCGCCGCCGTTTTCAGATACACCGCGCGCGCCTTCGCGCTATACACGTCCAGCGTGTCGACGTGGTAACTGTCGCCGCGTCGCACCTGCGCGTTCACGCGCATCTGTTCCGGTCCGAGGTTCTTCTGCCAGCCGCGGATACGCCACACGCGCTCACCGAACGTGAACAGCAATTCACCCGCAGCTGTCTCCTTCACATCGAGCTCGTCCGTCGGCGCGGGCTGCGCCTCTTCTTTAGCTGCCATCGTTGTGACTGGCATACCCGTTTCACTGCTACCGGAGTTAACCAGAACACTTGGGCTCTCATCCGATGAGCTGCTCGGGCAGAACATCAACCGGCACAGCAAACGCGGCCCGTCCTCGAAGCTGCAACAGCAGATCGAGGCGATCAGCCAGCTACCGAAGGCGCGGCAACGCTTCGTGTCCGAGATGCTTGATACGGTGCTGGCACAGACCCAGCAGTAGGGAAGGAGTTTGATGCAGTAGAAGAAGCGCGGGCCGCATGGGCGGCAACCCATACAGCCCGCTGACCACAACCAACTCATTACAGGAGTTGATCATGGCTAATGCCAATCTTAAACCACGTCGCACACGCGACGAACACGTCACGCGCATTTCCGTTGCGCTTGAGGAAGTGCCTGCCACAGGCAAGCCGAAGGAACAGGGCAAACGGCTCGCCTTTCCGTGGATGCAGATCACCGATACCATGCTCGAACACGCCGGCTTCCTGCCAGGGAACCAGGTCCTGTTCAGCATCGACTACCGGTACCGGCACACCATTACCCCGGACTATGACTACCTGATCGCCGGCAGGTATATGACCGCGCCAGAAGCCGAAGCCACGCGGCAACGACTCAGCAGACGCAACTGAACAACACACAAACAACAAACCCGGCATGAGCCGGGTTTGTTTTAGAAGATGAGCAATTGAGCAAAGTGGGGTTGCTGTTACTCGCTCTATCGCAATAGTTTCTCAACTACCGCGCTCCCTATAACTGCTGCGATCACAGCGATAAATACCCAGTAAAAAGTCTTTTGCTTTTTACTCATACATGCCCACTGTTCGGGCGTTGGCCCTCCGCCAGTTGCCATATCAACCTCCTTTACTTGGCGCCCACAGGGGAGGAATGGCCCCAAGGCATTACCCCAATGGTTTTTCCACCAGGTGACCCAAATCCAATTTCGACGGCCGTACTACCGCCATACGCATGGGTAATCGCGCCGAACGCATTGACACCAAAGGGCGTTGGCACTGAAACAAAGTATTGACTACCATCACCATTCAGAAATGAATTGGTTGCACCTGCATCATGCGCGCCAAATATCCATCCCAGCGTTGCGGTGCCGCTTGGCATCCACGAAACGGCCGACGGATTAGTCATTGATACTCCACCACCAACATACCGTTGGCCGTCATACAGGTTCACCGCAAACGTCCCATTAGCCGATAGTACGCCTCCGTTGGCGGTCGCGTAATTAGGCTGGATAGTACCGGCGGCAGCGTCTCCATTCGCTATCTGCGCCTGGATCGCCGCCTGCAAAACGGCATCGCTACACTGCGCACCTGCGGGGCACACCTGCGCCACCAGGTCTTTCTTCTTTGCCGGGGGATTTGTGTCGTCGTGGATCGACCGGTTGAAGCGGTCAACGTTATAGCCTTCGAACGCGCCCGCATTGCCGCCGACAGCCGCACCCGCGCCGGTAGCAATCGCGTTTGCCACGATGTTGCCAAGCGCCTTGTTCATGTCGGCGTTGCCGGTCGGGTTAGAACCTGCAATCTCGCCGCTCAGATCGTTCAGCTTGCCCGCAGCAATCGAAGCGATCCCAGCGCCCGCCGCGCCGCCGAGCGCGTTACCGCCCGCAAGACCGGTCACGAGTGCCGCGCCTGCGGCCTGCATTTCCGCGCGAGCCGTGCCGCCTTCCTTCCACGCATCCATACCGGCCTGATCGCCGTTGGCCTTCGCCTCGTCGTACTTCGACTTTGCAAAGTCACCAATGCGCCGAGACACCGCTTCACCGGCAGCGCTTGCCGCCGCCATCATGTCCGCCTGGCGGTCAAGCAGGTTGTTCACATCGGGCAGTTTGGCGACCGTGCCGTTCGTGTTCAACGTATCACGGTTCAGGCTCGCGATATCCTGTGTCTGGCTGGCTGCATCGGTGACGCTGATGGTGCCAGCACTGATGCCGCTACGCGTGGTCGCGCTGTCGTTCTGGCTCAACATCGGCGCACCGCCGCCTGCATTGGGCCCGTTCGCCGTCGAACCCGGGCCATGGGTGCTGTAGTTCGCCCCGCCGTCACCGGTCGTCACGCCTCCGCCGAAACCGCCCGAGTGCGCGTCGTAGCTCGACTGGTTCTGGATATCGCTGAAGGTCAACGTCCCCGTGGACAGGTTGTTCTTCGACGCGTCCGCGTCGCTCGCAATCACCGCGCCCTTGAGGTCGGTGTTGCCCTTGACGCTGATGTTGAATCCGCCGTCACCCGCCTGGATGCCGGCCTGCTCGTTCACGCCCGCGTAGCTGCCGTTCGCGTTCGCGTTGGTATGGCTGAAGCTCGCGCTGCCGCCGCCCTGGCTGATCGCAAAGCCGCCGCCCGTGCTCTCCTGATGCGCCGCGCTCGACATAGTGTCCTGCACGCTCGCGATGTTCAGGTTGCCGCCGATATCGGCATTCACCTGGCGACCGTTGACGTTCGACCCGACGATGTTGGTGTCGCCGCCTGAAATGATCGTCGCGGTGTTCGCCGCCGTCACATGCGTGTTGTTCTGCATGGCCGCATCGCTGTTGCCGTTGCCGTGCGCCTTCGACATCGACGCATCGACTCCCCAGCCCTGCGAGCCGTAGGAGATACCCACGCTCGCGCTGCCCGATTCGTTGGTGCTGCGCGTCGAATCGGTATCGGCCGTGTTCACCAGATTGACCTGGTTCTTCGCCGCCAGGATTACGTCATTCGCGTTCACATTTGACCCTGCAATCGTCAGGTTGCCGCTTCCCGGCGTGCCGTCTCCCGTCGCGACAAACGCAGCCGTGCCGCCCGCCGTGACGCTCGATCCGCGATTGGTCGTGCTGTCTTCCGTGTAGGTGTTCTTGCTGTGGCTGCTGCCGTAACTGAGTTCGATCTTGGCCGATGGCATCTCGCCACTAGCGAGCGCGCCTGCTGCTGCCCCGCCTGCGCCGATTGCATCCGCTGCGCTACTTGCCGCCGCCATCCCGTGCAGTGCTGCCGCGCGGTCATCCTGGCTGTGGCTCGCTGCGTGCGCCTGGTCTACCGTGTTGGACACCGCATCGATCACCGGTGCCTTGATCGCGAGCGTAAAACCACTCTGTTTGACCTCGTGCGTCTCGTCGTGATGCATCGTATCGACAGCAGAGTCAATCGTGACATTCGCGCCGGTGCCTGTGACATTCTGCGCGGCAACCAGATCACTGCCCGTGACATGCAGGTCCTTGCCTGCGGTGATGTTCAGACTGCCATTGAGCGAGCCGACCGTGCTGCCAGTGTTCGTTACCGTGGCGTCGTGAGCCGTATCGGTCTGCGTCTTGCTGCCCACCGATATGCCAATCCCGCCGCTCGTGCCAAAGCCGGATTCATGCTTCTGGTAGTAGGTCGAGGCGTTCTGCGTGTCCTGCGAGGTCGTGATGTTCACGTTGCCTGCCGCCGCCAGATTCACGTCGTTAGTGCCCGCGATGGTCGAACCTTTGACGTTCAGATTCTTGCCTGCACTGACCGTCACCGTATCGCCGGACACCGTACTGCCCACGCCAATGTTCGCCTGCGTGTTCTGCATCGTGTCGGTGGCCGAGCCATGCACGAAGCTGCCACGCTTCGATTCGGTAGCCGAGTACGAATCGTGTTCCTCGCGGCCTTCGTTGATGGTCACGTCGCCCGTGGCCGCAATGGTTGCCGCGCCGCTACCCGCTGCCAGCGACGAACCCGTGAGCGTGACGTTGCCCCTGGTGGGATCAGCGCTCAGGGCCGCAAGCGTGGCATTGCCGCCTGCGGTCAGGTTCGTGCCGACTGCCTGTTCGTCATAACTGTGGTCGGACTGCTTGCGCGTCTTGTCATCGGTTGCGACGTTGTTGTAGGTTGCGGTGTTGGTGACGGTCGTCGCCGTCAGGTTGCCGCCCGCGACAACCGCCATGTCGCCGCCCGCGCTGACCGTCGCCCCCTTGAGCGTCGTATCGTTACCGCTCTGCATCGCGAGACTGCCGCCCGCCGTGATTGCGCCGGTCTGGTTGATCGTGCTGGACGCATCCCAGTGATGGTCGGCATTCTTCGTCACCGACTGCGACGTGTCCGACTGCACGGTATCCACCGTGATGTCGTGCCCCGCCGCGATCTGCGCATTACCGCCCGCCGCGATACTGGCGCCGTGAACCGCCAGGTCATTGCCCGCCACGACAAACAGATCGCCCGTCGATGCAATCGTGCCCTGTGCGCCAAGCAGGCTCTGGCTGACCTTGCTGTTGCCAGAAACAGAACTGACACCAACAGTATCGACCAGTGCCGTGTTCACGATGTCATGACCGGCGAGTGCGGCCACCCGGTTGCCCGTGATCCGTCCCGACGCGTTCACCACGTCATTGGTCGCGGAAACCACCGTCGTGCCATTGTCCGTGCTGCTGCCAATCGCCCCGCCCCGGTTCAGGATGTTGGTCGCGGCGATAACGGTCTGCGTGCCGCCCTTGATAACGCCCGAGTTGGTCGCGCTGCCCGTGGCGTGAATCTCGACATCATCAGCGGCGATCAGTGCACCCGTCGGCTGCAGGTCGTTCGCGTGGGCATGGGCCAGATACACGACCGGGGCCAGCACCGTTTGCGTGGTGCCATCCGGCAGCGTGACGGTCTGGCTGACCAGCCACACGATATCGCTGGTCAGCGCATCCATCTGCGCTGCGGTCAGCGCCAGCCCCGGTTCAAGATTGAATTCCTTCGCGACGTTCACGCCGTTGTCCATCAGCGCGCGGTACTCGTCCTCGTTGCTCGTGTAGCCCTGCAGATAGACGCGGCCTGTGAGCTGCGTGATCTGGTTGCGCACCATCTGTTCCTCGTACACGCCATCACCCAGCCGCTTGATCGTCTTCGACGGATCGAGGCCGAGCTGTCCGAGCATGTAGTCGCTCGAAATGAAGCTCGCATAGCTGGCCAGGCGCGGATCGGTGACAACCAGATACGACGCGCCTGGAGCCGTGTTGAACGTGTACAGGCCGCTCGAAGGCAGCGTGATACTGAGCGCGCCATTCGGTCCCGCAACGGACTGCGGCGCGTTGATGGTCTGCGTCTGACCGGTTGCAAGGTTGACAGTCTGCGCGCCGCTGCCCGTGATGCCGCCCACGGTGCCGTTCGCGCCAAGCGTGCCGCCCGTCGCGCCGGTCGCGGAATTTGCCGCCGCCACGTTGGTATTGTTGATGTCGGTCGCGCTGATCTGCACCGAATTGTTCGCGATGATAGTGCCGCCCGTGCCGCCAATGGCGACGGGTGAAAGCACGATAGACGGCTCGACCACCGTCCCCACGTCGCGCGAAATGTTCTCGTTCCACGCGTAGGTCGAAACGATGTCCTGCTTCTGGTACTGGTAGAGCGTCTGGCCGATGTTGTTGACGAGCGTGCCGCCGTAGTTGCCGCTTGCCACATCGCCGGTCGCGTCGGCGCTGCCAATCTGGATCGAGCCGCCCGCACCGATTGCACTGTATGCATTGTTCAGCGTACCAACGTTGGCGAGCACCATGTTGCCGCCCACCATGATCTGCGCCTGCTGCGCCTGCGATCCCGTTACCTGGTCCTGCTGTGTGGTGGTCGTCGTGTCGCGGGCGATCTCGACGCGCTGATAGCCCTTGTGGGCGTCGTTGCGCGATGCGTATTCGGTGGCGGGGTCGTAGTTGACGTTCGGATCGTAGCCATCCCAGTAGCTGACGGTGATCGTGCCGTCAGCGTTGGTCGTCAGCGTGTTGTAGTAAACCGTCTGCTGCTGGCCGTTGACGTTCACGACCAGCACCTTGTCGGTGGCGTTCGGACCGCTGGTCTGTGACACGACATCGGCCGCCGACCAGGTTGCAGTGATTGGCGCAATGTAACCATCGTCCCACATGGCCTGCGTGCAGTAACCCTTATCGGCATTTGTCGTCGTACACGCCATGTACTTGCTGCGCTTGGTCTGGTGGACCGTATCAACATCGGTTGTCACGGTCTCAATCGTAGGCGCGGGGCGTGTGTTCGTGAGCGTCTGCGTGGCGACCTCGATGTTGCCTTGCGCCTCGATGGTGGACTGGTCGTTGGTGACGGCGTTGCTGCGGTTCGCGAGCAGTCCATTGGCATCGCGGGTGGCGTCTGCCGCGATGTTGATGTCGCCCAGGCTGAAGAGGTTCGCGCCGCCCGTATTGGAGATATCGCCAGGCGAATACAGGTTCAGTTGCGAAGCAGCGGCCATCACAGCGGCAGCGCCGGTGTTGGCGATGGACTGGCTGGCGTTCAGCGTGACCGTGTTGCCGATGATCGCTGCCGTGTTGACCAGCGACCCACTATTTGTCGCAACGGTATCGCCTTCGATGCGACCTTCGTTGGTGATCGCGTTCGCCGCATTGACCGTCGTGTTTGACGAGTTCAGGTCCGCGCCTGCCTGGTTATCCACGTTCGCCGCGTTGACCGTCAGCGCATTCACTGCGCCAAGTGTGCCCTGGTTCGTGAAGCTGCCCGCTATCGTGAACGTCAGATTGTTGTTCGCCTGGATCTGGTTGCTGCCGGAGAGCGTGTAGTCGCCGTTGACCGTCACTGCGCCGTCGTTCCCGGCAATTATCCTGCCGTCACCCGTAAGCTGGTTGGTCGTAACGCCCAGGTTCTGGTCGCTGCCGATTGCGCCATTCTGGTTTGCCAGCGTGCCGGTGTTCAACGATATGGAGCCGCCGCTGCCTGTATCGTTGCCGATACGCCCCGACGTGTTGTCGAGCGAGGCTGCGTTCAGCGCAATCGCACCGTTGCCGTGGATCGAGCCGCCCGCATTGATGACGCCGGCATTGGGGCCGTTCAGCGTAACGTTGTTTGCGCCCGACAGCGTTGCATTTGTGTTGTCTGCAATCTGGGCGATATCCAGCGTCAGGTCATGACCCGACACGAGTTGCGCGCCATTCGTGTTCGACAGCGTGCCTGCGCTTACGGTCAGGTCGCCATTGCCGCCGATGGTGCCTGCGCCAGCGACGCCGCCCGTATTGCTGTTCGTGACGGTGGCCGCGCGAACAGTTGTCTCACCCGACCCTGTGTTCGCAATGCGACCGTTCGTGTTGTCGAGCGATGCGCCTGTGACGGCCAGCGTTGCGGACGCACCATCCGCCTCGATCTGTCCGCCCGTGTTGTCGATTGCGCCCTGCGCCGACGTCGACACATTGCCGCTGCCCTGGATCAGGCCCGCCCGGTTATCGAGAGTGCTGGCGGACTGCACCATTGCCGCGCCGCCTGCCGTGATCGTGCCGCCTGCATTGCCGATGCTGCCACCCGATACCGACACGTCGCCGTTGCCGCCAATCAGTCCGTTGCCCGTGTTCGTGACCGCGCCGCTGGCGCTGACCGTGGTCGCGCCGTCGCCCCCGTTGGCAATCGAACCACCGTCATTCGCAACCGTCTGCGCGGAGACCGACAGCGTGTCGTCCGCCTGGATCGTGCCGTCCGCGTTGTTCAACGCACCCGTGTCCGTCACAGAGACGGTCTGCGCGCCGACGTAGCCGCCCGCGCTGTTGTCCAGTGAGGCAACGTGGAGCGTCGCGCCCGTCTGCGCGGCCAGCATGCCGCCCCGGTTCGAAGCCGCACCCGAACGGATATCGAGCGCGCCATTCGTCGCAATCGTGCCGCCGTTGTTTGAAAGCGTACCGGCATTGACCGACAGCGTGCCCGTGCCCGAACTGGCGATGGTGCCGTTGTCATTCACAAGCGCAGCGGGGCCAAGCGCGAGACTATCGCTGTTGGTCTGGAGCGTGCCGTCCGAATTGTCGAGCGTGCCGGTCACGTCAACAGTCGTCGCGCCGCTGCCCGTCTGCGTGATAGTGCCGCCGTGGTTGACAAGGTTCGCCGCATGCAGCGTGAGCTGGTCCGCGCCAAGGTTGCCGTGGCTGTTGTCGAAGGTCGCTGTCGTCAGTGTCACAAGATGACCCGCCGCGATGGTGTCCGCGTTGGTGAGCGTCGAACCTGCGCCCAGTGTGACGTTGCCATTCGCCGCCAGCGTGCCGCTGTTGAACAGCGTCTGCACGGCGCTGGCGATCAGCGACTGCACCGCCGTGATCGACCCCGCGTTCGCGATCTGTCCGGCCTGCACGGCCACATTGCCGTTGCCACCAATGGCGCCACCTGCGCCGTTGTTCAGCGCGCCAGTCACTGTCAGCGTCAGGCCGTCCGCGTTCAGCGAAGTGATACGCCCGCCCGTATTGTCGAGCGAACCGGCATCGACAGACAGCGCGCCCGCTGCCTGCAGTGTGCCGCCCTGGTTCGACAAGTCACTTGTTCCCGCGACGTTAAGCGTACTGTCCGAGACAATCTGCCCGTTGCGGTTGGACAGTGCGCCCGCCGTGATGGTCTGAGGACCGCCTGAGGACAGTACACCTCCGTCGTTCGTGAGCGTCCCCGAGGCGCGCGTGTCCAGCGCGCCGCCCGCCGTCGTTGTCGCGCCCGACAGGTTCAGGTCGCCACCGCTGGCGGTGAGCGCGAGCGCACCGTTGGCCGAGGTACTGCTGCCGGCGAGATTGACCGACGCGCCGGTCAGGGTCGCATTGCCGCCCGCCGCATTGCGCCCGGTCGCGGTCAATGTGCCGCCCGCCGTCACTGACAGGTCACCGGATTGCGCGAGGCTGCCGTCACCGTTCACGCCTGCGCCGAGTGTACCCGCGGATGCAACACTGCCAGCATAGACCGTCGTGCTCTGCTGCGCGGCCAGCACACCGCTGTTCGTGAGCGCGCCAGACGTGTTCGCCGTCACGCTCTGCTGCGCGTAGGTGGTCCCGCTGTTGTCGATGCCGCCTGCTGCAGAGAGCGCCATGTTGCCGCTCGCATTGGTCTGGCCAGCGAGCGTCAGCAGCCCATTGGTGCTCAGTACCAGGTCACCCGCCTGTGCCGCAAGAACCCCTTTATTTGAGACACCAACACCATTTTCCGTGCCGACGAGAACGATCCTGTTCGCGTACATGCCACCAAGCTGGCTGACGTCGATGGAAACACCCGGAGCCGGACCGTCACCCGCGATGGGTGTTGCATTGAGCGTGTCATGACTGATGCTGTTCGCACCGGTCACGACATTCAGGTTTTTCGCATAGATCGCGGCGTTCGCCTGCACGGCGCGCGATAGCAGGTCAACCTGGTCGGTATCGCCTGCGTTGAGTCCCGCGCCCTGGATGATGATGTTGCCGCCCGTCACGTTAAAGCCTGTGAGGGAGCCATCCGGGGCGAAGTTCGGTGTGCCCGTCGTCAGGATGGCCCGCGACGTATTGATAAAGCCGCCACCATTGACCGAAATGCCCGAACCGTTCGCGATCACGACCTCGGCGCGCTGTCCTGCGACTTCAAGATGCCCGTTGATCTGGCTCGCCGCGCCGCTGTTGACCTGGTTGACGATGACGCGCGCCGACTGGCCGGGGCCAAAGTTCGGATTGCCATTGATATACCCCGCCTGCTGCGTCTGTACGATCACCGGCGAGTTGTTCAGGATCGCGCCTTTTGACTGCACGTCGAACTGGCCGTAAGTGTTCACCGACACGCCAGCGCCGGACGGCCGGTTGATGTTGACCTGCGGCAAACCGTTCTGTGTCTGGATGACGGATGGAGCGTTTGCGCCACCCGGGACGATCTGCGCGCTCGACCATGACGGCAGCGCCCCGAGCAGGGCTAGCGCGGCAAACGCGACCTGCCGCAGCGTAAAAATCACGCCCTGTGATTTTCTGCTGCGTACTGAACTCTGTCCCGCTTCCTTTCCCGTTGCCGTAGCGGTTTCCTCGACAGCGACGAGCATGCTTCTCAGTCGGCTGAATACCAGCCGGTAGTTATTCTTGTTCATCGAGCCAATTCGTTATACGAACCAATCAAGGTCCGTAAACTAACGGCTATGCAGATTTAATTCTGGTGTCGCGACGTAAAGAATTGTCAAAGCATGCGTCTACACAACGTTCATAGCAAATTCGGATTTTTCCTATCGAGCATTGACGGGGGATGAAGTAGCACGAACAAGCAAGGAACGCAGGTGCGCGGCGGGAAAAAATTGTCCACAGAATATGTTCGCAACGATGTGGATAACTGTCGGGTAACCCCGGCAAGTCGTTGACGTGGCGGGAGATTTATGAGGCGCGTCGAGGTTGCGCAGGTGCCAGGCGCTCGGACACCTGCCGTCGCGGGCCGCCGTTTCGTGAGAGCATCATCTTTCGGCGTTACGCAATGTGTTGTGTGGATGACGCCGCGATCGACTACTGGACGCAAGGAGGACCGCATGACTCCACCACGAACCACGACCCCGCACCCAACCCGCCGCACCCTGCTGCGCCTCGCCGCAGGCACCCTGCTGGCCGCACCATTCAGCCGCGTGCTCAAAGCCCAACCCACCCCACCCATGCACACACGTCCAATCCCCAGCACCGGCGAGCCACTCCCCGTGATCGGCTGCGGCACCTGGCGCACGTTCGACGTCGGCGACGACACAGCCGCCCAAGCACGTCTAGCAGAAGTGCTCCGCGTACTGTTCGCCGCCGGCGGCTCCGTCATCGATTCGTCGCCGATGTACGGCACCTCCGAGGCCGTGACCGGCACCCTGCTGACGCAACTCGCCGCCCATCAGAAAGCGTTCGTTGCCACCAAGGTGTGGACACAAGGCCGCGAGGCAGGCATTGCACAGATGGAAGAGTCGATGCGGCGCCTGCAACAGCCGCGCATCGACCTGATGCAGATTCACAATCTGCTCGATTGGCGCACGCAACTGGCAACGCTGCGCGACTGGAAAGCCAGCGGACGAATCCGCTATCTCGGCATCACACACTACACGTCAGGCGCGTTCGACGAAGTCGAGGCAATCATGCGCGGCGAGAAACTCGATTTCGTGCAGATCGATTATTCGGCAGACGACCGCGCTGCTGAAGAGCGCATCCTGCCGTTGGCAGCCGAACGAGGTATCGGTGTGGTGATCAATCAGCCGTTCGGCGGCGGCAGCCTGCTCGCGCAACTGCACGGCCGTCCATTGCCGGGATGGGCCGGCGAAATCGGCTGCACCTCATGGGCCCAGGTCCTGCTCAAGTTCGTATTGGCACATCCTGCGGTGACCTGCGTGATCCCCGGCACCGGACGCCCCGAGTACATGATCGACAACGTGCACGCCGGCGTCGGGGAATATCCCGACGAGGCGCTGCGTAAACAGATCATTGCCGCGCTCAGCGCATGAGCGCGTAACGGCGTAACGGCGTAACGACGCAGCCGCAGCCGCAGCCGCAGCAAATAACGCTTACTCCGCGG
>Ga0302314_10013838_pt1 | contig 13839 bp, 12 predicted proteins | sample III_Palsa_N2_3_FD_200533 | JGI IMG/M metagenome (GOLD analysis project Ga0302314, IMG submission 200533) | Peat permafrost microbial communities from Stordalen Mire near Abisko, Sweden - III_Palsa_N2_3 | ecosystem: Environmental > Terrestrial > Soil > Palsa > Peat permafrost | place: Sweden... | reverse complement strand
CGGGGCCGCCGGACCTGGCCGTGGCCGCGGCGCGAGTCGGCTACGCCGACCAGGCGCACCTCACCCGCGAATGCGCCGCCCTATCCGGCCTCACCCCGGTGGCCCTCGCCCGCGTCCGCGGCAGCGCCTGACCCGCCGAGCAGCCAGGCGAGCGCCCCGGACTCCGTTGCGGCGCTTCCCTGGCTCGCAGGGGATTTCGCGAGGGATAACCTGTCGGGCGGTTCGGCGATCATGGCGGTGCCGATCTCGCGGAAGCCCAGACGGGTGTAGATGCGGGCCACCGCCGCGTCCGTCGCGGACAGGAAAACGGTTCGCGCGCCGTTGGCAAGCGCGTCGGCGGCGAGCGCGTGGGTGACCGCGGCGCCGAGACCGCGGCGCCGGCTCGCGGGCAGCACGCCGATCCCGGTGATCTCCGCTACGCCATCGTCGAGCTGGTAGCTTCCTGACGCCAGGGGGCCGTTCTGGCCGGCCGCGGTGGCGAGTACCGACCGGCCGGACCGCAGCCGTTCGCGCAGCAGCCCGATGGTCCCCGCGTCGTGGTCGGCCGCGACCTTGTCCCGCGCTGTGACGGTTATCTCGCCGACGGCCATTCCTGGATACCCGAACGCGACCCGTGGCACGGCCCACGCCAGGATCAGATCGGGGTCCCCGGGGCCGACGATACGGACGCGGTTTCGTTCTGGCACCCGTGGTGCCCGAACGAGGGAGTCAAGCACGAGCAGCGGGTGGGCGTGCACGGTAAGGCCGGCCTCGGCGGCCGCGCTCGCCAGGTCGGGGGCGGTCCGCTCGACCCACTCGAACGACTCGGGTAGCAGCAGCTCCCGCTGCCTGGCCCGTGCCGAGCGAACGTCGCCGACGGTCGCCCGAGGCCGATCGCCAAGGCGCGGCCTTGCGTAGTACGGGAACCCCGCTCCGACCGGGACGAACAGCACGAGCGCGCCGATCAGCTCCGCCCGGGCACGCTTTCTCGCGACAGCGTCGCAGAAGGCGTCGATTCGCCCAATGATCTCGTCATCGCTCACAACGCTTAACACCTTAAGCCGACGGACACCGACAGCCAACCGGGTTTACTGGCCAGCTAGCTGAAGCGGGCCCGCGACCGCGGGTGACTGACCCGGTACATCGGAGGAGGCGGGCCCGTAGTGCCTGACTTCGGCGGCCGACAGGGAAAGCATCGTCGCGGCATCGTGGAAGGCGTAGCCGTCGCGGGCAAGCGCGTCGAGGGCAACGTGCGTGGCCTGGGCCGCGGCCTCGACGGCCTGGTGCGCGGCGCGCCTGGCCTGGAGCGCGTGCGTGACCTGCACGGGAGCGTCGGGCAGTACCTCGACCTTGATGGTCTCCGGCGGGATGTTGAGGGCCCGGGCAATGGTCTGCCTGGCGATTATCTCCGCCTGGTCGAGGCTCCGCACCTGAGCCGTCAGCCCGTCGACCTGTGGCACGCGGATGGTCCACCATCGGCCCGCCCGCTCACACAGCGCGGTGAACTTAGTCGTCTCCATCACGTGCCCCTTTTATCACCGAGTCATCGAACTGCCACGCGGTTCCCCCCAAGCGCGGTGATCAGTGTCAAATCTACCGGCTAGTATCTCCAACAGTGTCCCAACCGCTCAGAAGTGACTAATGTCGCTGCGTTGACAGTAGTGCACTATTGGGACAGGTGTTCGTTCGGTGCCGCGGCCTGCGCGGCGAACTCGGGCAGCTCGATGACGACGAGCCCGGCCTCGGTGAGCAGCTCCTGCCCCTGGCAGTCGGCGACGAACAGCGCGGGCTCGCGCCAGGCGAAGACGACCGCACGCAGTCCGGCCGCGATGATGAGCTGCGTGCAGGTGCGCGGCCTCGACTTCCGCCGCGAGCAGGGCTCAAGCGTGCTGTAGATGGTCGCGCCCGGCAGTCGCGGGTCGCCGGAGGATAGCTTGCCGAGCGCCGACTCCTCCGCATGCGCGACCGGGTCGCCCTCGCGGGAGAACCCACGGGACAACTCGGTGCCGTCGGCGCCCACCACGACCGCGCCGACCGAGTAGGCGGTTGGCGACGGCGGGCACCGCCAGGCGAGCTCGACGGCAAGCCGCATCCACCGCTGGTCTTCGCCGTCCCTCATGTCGTGCCACCTTAAAGCAGAAGGCCCGCGGAGCCCCAAGCGCTCCGCGGACCTCCCGCGTGACCAGCTAAGACGCAGGCCAGCAGATCAGCAGTCGAAGTACATCTCGAACTCGTGCGGGGTCGGGCGCAGCCGCACCGCGTCGATCTCCCTCGTCCGCTTGTAGTCGATCCAGGTCTCGATGAGGTCCGGCGTGAACACGCCGCCCTCGGTGAGGAAGGCGTGGTCCGCCTCGAGGTTGTTAAGCACGGCATCGAGCGAGCCGGGGACCGTCGGGACCTCGGCGGCCTCGTCAGGCGGCAGTTCGTACAGGTCCTTGTCGACGGGCGTCGGCGGCTCGATCTTGTTCTTGATGCCGTCGATGCCCGCCATCAGCATCGCCGAGAAGGCGAGGTACGGGTTGGCGGACGGGTCGGGCACGCGGAACTCGATCCGCTTGGCCTTCGGGTTCGAGCCGGTGAGCGGGATGCGGCAGCAGGCCGACCGGTTGCGCGCGGAGTAGACCAGGTTGACCGGGGCCTCGAAGCCTGGCACCAGGCGGTGGTAGGAGTTCACCGTCGGGTTGGTGAACGCAAGCAGCGACGGCGCGTGCTTGAGCAGCCCGCCGACGTACCAGCGGCCGATGTCCGACAGGCCGCCGTAGCCGGTCTCGTCGTAGAAGAGCGGCTCGCCGTCCTTCCAGAGCGACTGGTGGCAGTGCATGCCGTTGCCGTTGTCGCCGAACAGCGGCTTCGGCATGAACGTCACGGTCTTGCCGGCCGCCCGGGCGGTGGACTTGATGACGTACTTGAACAGCATCAGCTTGTCGGCCATCCGCAGCAGCGAGTCGAAGCGGACGTCGATCTCGGCCTGGCCGGCGGTGCCCACCTCGTGGTGCTGCATCTCGGTCTCGATGCCGCACTCGATGAGCTTGTTGACCATCTCAGAGCGCAGGTCGGTGAAATGGTCCGTCGGCGACACCGGGAAGTAACCGCCCTTGTAGGCCGGCTTGTAGGCCAGGTTCGCGCCGTCTTCCGTCGCACCGGTGTTCCACGCGCCCTCGATCGAGTCGAGGTGGTAGTACCCCTCGTTCGGGCCGGTGGCGAAGCGGGCCGAGTCGAAGATGTAGAACTCGGCCTCGGGGCCGAAGAACGACGTGTCGGCGATGCCGGTGCCCTTGAGGTACTCCTGGGCCTTGGCGGCGACGTTGCGCGGGTCGCGCGAATACGGCGCGCCGGTTAGCGGGTCGAACACGGAGAAGGTGAGGTTCAGCGTCTTGTGCTGACGGAACGGGTCGAGCACCGCGGTCGACGGGTCAGGCAGGAGGAGCATGTCCGACTCGTGGATCGCCTGGAATCCGCGGATCGACGAGCCGTCGAACATCCGGCCCTCGGTGAAGACATCCGCGTCGAACGTCGATACAGGAACGGTGAAGTGCTGGATGGTACCCGGCAGGTCACAGAACCTGACGTCAATGAACTCCACGTTTTCCTCACGGATGAACGCGAGGACTTCTTCGGCAGTGCTAAACATCAACCCTCCCAGTACAGGGCGCGCATAGGTAGGTTTATCTCGATTTTTTCGTCGGGACCGTTTCGGAAGGTAGCCGTTCGCAATTTCCGCTCAGTATCCACTTTGTTTCCCAGGTGTTACGCGTCTGACGGCGGTCCCCCGCGAACCCCACCGGAGCAGCCGAGACCCGCGCCCAGAGAGGAGCGGCCGCACGGCGGAGAGGGGCAAGCGGATACCGTAGTCCTGTGTCTCAAGAACCCCGGAACCCGCGTACCAGGAACGCGACGCGAGTGGCCGTCAGCAACAAGGCCACCGCGGCTGTTGCTGATGATACGCCTGATTACCCCGGCAAGCAGTTCGGCTTGCCGATGAACGGCCCGAAGTCGGTGGCGTCCATGGGCAGGCGGCTGATCGCCCTGATCGTCGACTGGATGCTCTGCTACCTCATCGTCTCCGCCATCACCGCGCACCGGATTTTCACCGGGACGAACGACCCGCACTACTACGCCGCCTCGTGGGGGACCCTCGCCCTCTTCACCTTCGAGGTCTACCTGCTCACCGCGGTCAGCGGACTGACCGTCGGCAAGCGGCTGCTCGGCATCCGGGTGATCCGCACCAACGGCGACATCCCCGGCTTCAAATGGGCGGCGCTCCGCACCCTGCTGCTGCTCTTCGCGGTGCCGGCCTGCCTGACCGACCACGACAAGCGCGGCATGCACGACCGCGCCGCCGACACCATCGTCGTCAGGATCTAGCTGTTGTCTCCCGGGGGGACAGCTATCGCCCGGGGGGACGACCCCCCGTCCCCCCCGATGCGGGGTTCCCGCAGGCCCGATGAAGGGCAAGGATATCGGGCCTGCGGGAACCCGCGAGGCCGGTTGCGCGTATCGCCCGGGGGGACAGACTTCCCGCATGGGGGGCTCCCGCCCCCCATCCCCCCTGGCCCCCGTACCCCCGAGAGGCCGGTTGCGCGCTTGTAAGGTTCGCACCTGTAAGGGGTCTATCGCTGGCGGGGCATCTTAGGCTGCCGTGCTCCCTTGGGCATCGGCCCCTTGGGCGCCTGCATCGTCGGCTGCAGCGCCTTGAGCCGGTAGTTCAGGTCGCTGACGGCCGCCGGCTTGAGGGTGGACGGGAGCTTCATGATCTCCCGCTGCAGCTTGCTGACCGGGATCTGCCCCTCGCCGGTGCCGACCTGAAAGTCGGAGATCGGCACGCCATGCGCGACCCGCTCCGTCTTCTTCCGCTCGGCCGCGATCAGGGCGTCTACCCGCAACGGCGCGCCCTCGCCCACCAGGACGACGCCGCGCTTGCCCACCGCGCGGTGCACCACGTCCATGCTGCGATTGGCGGTGACCGCCGGGCTGACCGTCCAGTCGCCGGTCATCGACTGCAGCACCGCCGCCGCCGCGCCGAGCTGCCCGTCGATCGCGGCGTACTGCGCCTTCTGCGCGAACCGCCCGAACAGCACCATGGCCGTCACCGTGCCGAGCAGCACGCCAAGCGGGATGAGGATCGCCGGCAAGGTGACGAACAGGCCAACAAGGACGAACACCACGATGACGCCGAGCGCGCTGCCAATCGTGATCGGCAGCGCCCGCTTGTTCTGCTGGTTGACGAGGGTGGCGACCATCCGAATCTGCTTCAGCCGCCCCGCCTTCGCAAGGTCATCAGCGCTGTACTTGTCAACCACCGGCTCAGCCTTCCCACAGTGCATCTCATCGAGAGTTCTAACATCAGGCAGCATACGGTTTCTATCCCGCAGTGCTGTAACCAAAGAAAAGTCGCAGTCTCCAACCGATCATCCCGAACGGTCCCGGCCGGCTCTCCATCCGCCATTTCTCTCCCAGCCGCGCCCAACCGGAGGCCGTACCGGGCGTCGTCCTGTCCGGAAATCGATAATGCTGAAGATCTGACCGGTCCCAGCCGGTCAGATCTTCAGCGCTATGACGATCATTGCCGAAACATCCTGATAACAGCAAGAAGTGCTCGGATTCGCCGTGCACGCCAGGCCAAGTGGAAGATAACAGCAAGAAGTGTCGGGCGGACGGCGTCGGTTACCCGGTCGCCGCCCCGGCGCGGCGCTCGATCGCCTGGGCGTAGAGCCGGCCGGCGCGGTAGGAGGAGCGGACGAGCGGGCCGGACATCACGCCGGCGAAGCCCATCGCGAGCGCCTCCTCGCGGAGCGCGACGAACTCGTCCGGGTGCACCCAGCGGTCGACCGGATGGTGCTTCGCCGAGGGCCGCAGGTACTGGGTGATCGTCAGCAGCTCCACGCCCGCGGCCCGCAGATCGGCCAGGGCGGGCGCGATCTCCTCGCGGGTCTCGCCCAGGCCGAGGATCAGGTTGGACTTCGTGACAAGGCCGGCGTCGCGGGCGGCGCGCAGCACGTCGAGTGAGCGCTCGTAGCGGAACCCGGGCCTGATCCGGCGGAAGATCCGCGGCACCGTCTCCAGGTTGTGCGCGAACACCTCGGGCCGCGCGCGGAAAACCTCGGCGAGCTGCGCCTGGTCGGCGTTGAAGTCCGGGACGAGCAGCTCCACTCCGCAGCCGGGCACCGCGGCGTGGATCTCGACGCAGGTCTGCGCGTACAGCCAGGCCCCGCCATCGTCTAGGTCATCGCGGGCGACCCCGGTGACCGTGGCGTACCGCAGGCCCATCGTGGCCACCGACTCCGCCACGCGGCGCGGCTCGTCGCGGTCGAGCGGCAACGGCTTGCCGGTGTCGATCTGGCAGAAGTCGCAGCGCCGAGTGCACTGGTCACCGCCGATCAGGAAGGTCGCCTCGCGGTCTTCCCAGCACTCGAAGATGTTCGGGCAGCCGGCCTCCTGGCAGACGGTGTGCAGTCCCTCCGCCTTGACCAGGTCCCGCAGTTGCGTGTACTCGGGCCCGGTGCGGAGCCTGGTCTTGATCCACGCGGGCTTCCGCTCGATCGGCGTCTGCGCGTTGCGCGCCTCGAGGCGGAGCATCCGCCGTCCTTCTGGCGCGAGTTCCGGTGTGCTCACCACATTCCCTAGGTTATGCCGTCGCACCGGCGGGCACGCCGGTCAGCGGGGCGACCGTATGGATGCGCGACCAGGTCCGGTAGCCGAGCGCGGCGGTCAGGTGCCGTTCGAGCAGTGGCGTCACGTCGGAGACCGAGACGGGGATGCCGGTCTCGGCCGTGAGCGATGTCACGCCCGCGTCCCTGATGCCGCACGGCACGATCCGATCAAACCACGACAGGTCGCAGTCGCAGTTCAGCGCGAGGCCGTGCATGGTGACCCCGCGCGCCACCCGGGCGCCGATCGCCCCGACCTTCCGCTCGGGAAGGCCGCCAGACGCGGGAATCCAGGTACCGCTGCGCCCCGCTACCCGGACCGCCCCAAGGCCGAACTCGGCGCAGACCCGGATCATCGCCTCTTCGAGCGCCCGCACGTACGCGACCACATCCATCGGCTCGCGCAGCTTCACGATCGGGTAGGCGGTGAGCTGCCCGGGGCCGTGCCAGGTGATCTTGCCGCCGCGGTCCACGTCGATCACGGGCGCGCCGGGGTCGCCGAAGGGCCGGTCGGAGACCGCGGTCCGCTTGCCTGCCGTGTAGACGGGAGCGTGCTCGAGCAGCAGGCAGGAGTCGGGCACCTCGCCGCTGACCCGCCTGGCGTGGACCGCGCGCTGCATCTCCCACCCCGCCAGGTAGTCCACGGCGTCCGCCCCGAAGCCAGCATGCGCGTAAACAAGTTCAGCATCCACAACATCGAGGTTACGACGCGCGTGAGACCGGCGCGTCTGCTGCGAAGAACCGCCAGCCCAGGTGTGCAGCCCGCTACCCGAGAGTAGCCTCATCTGCATGGCCACCGACTTCACCGAGGAAACGGCTGCCGACGCCGTCATCGAGAGCTTCGGCGCGCAGACGGACCCGCGGCTGCGGGAGATCCTGACCGCGCTCGTCAAGCACCTGCACGCGTTCGCCCGCGATGTTGAGCTGACGATCGGTGAGTGGGAGAAGGCGATCGACTTCCTGACCAGGACCGGGCACATGTGCACGGACGAACGCCAGGAATTCATCCTGCTCTCTGACGTGCTCGGGCTCTCGATGCTGACCGAGACGATCGGCAACAGGAAGTTCGGCGTCGCGACCGAGTCGACGGTGCTCGGTCCCTTCCACGTGGTCGAATCTCCGGTGCGCGAGCTCGGCGACACCATCGACCTGGTAGGCACCGGCACCCCGTGCGTGGTCACCGGACGGGTCGTCTCGGTGGACGGCACGCCGCTGCCTGGCGCCACGCTTGACGTGTGGCAGGCCAACGACCAGGGGTTCTACGACGTGCAGCAGCCGGACGTGCAGCCGCGAACCAACGGCAGAGGCTTCTTCACGGCCGATGAGAACGGCGAGTTCTGGTTCCGCACGATCGTGCCGAGCTACTACCCGATCCCGACCGACGGCCCGGTCGGCGAGCTGCTGAAAGCGACCGGGCGGCACGCGTTCCGCCCCGCGCACATCCACTTCATCGTCACCGCGCCGGGACACCGGCCGCTGACCACGCACATCTTCGTCGCCGACAGCAAGTTCATCGAGTCCGACACGGTCTTCGCGGTGAAGAAGTCCCTGGTCGAGAACTTCGAGGAGATCACCGACCCAGCGCTCGCGGCGAAGTGGAACGTCGGCCGGGTCCCGTTCCGCCACGCCGACTTCGACATCGTCCTGCAGCCAGGCTCTTAAAATCTCAAAATCCGGGTCTTAACCGCGCAGTTCCGCCGCCAACGCCGTGGCCACGGTCGGGTACTCGAACGTGAAGCCCGACTCAAGCAGCCGCTTGGGCAACACCCGGGCGCTCGTCAGCAGCTCCGACGACATCTCGCCGAGGGCCAGCTTCAGCACCGGCGCCGGGACCCGCAGCCACGGGAAGTCGGGGCGCTTGAGCGCCGCGTGCAACGCCGCCGTCAGCTCAGAATCCGTCACAGGATTAGGCGCGGTCAGGTTGTACGGACCGCTCCTGCCGTCCGCACCCGTGCCGTCAAGCAGGAAGCGGATCGCGCGGATCTCGTCGGTAAGCGAGATCCAGCTCATCACCTGGCTGCCGTCGCCGAACCGTGGCAGCAGGCCGAAGCGGGCAGGCAGCGACAGCCGGGCAAGGACACCGCCGCCCGCGCCGAGGACGAGGCCGCTGCGCGTGTGCGCGACCCGGATCCCCTTGTCCGACGCGGGGGCGGCGGCGGCCTCCCAGTCGGCCACGACCCGGGAGAGGAACGCCTTTCCCGCCGGGGCGTCCTCGGTGACCTCCGCGCCGCCGGTGTCGCCGTACCAGCCGATCGCCGAGGCGGTGATGAACACCTTCGGGGTCGGCGCGGCCGACGCGAGCGTGGTCGCGAGCGCCCGGGTGGCGAGCACCCGGCTTGCCCTGATCTCCGCCTTGTACTCGGCCGTCCAGCGGTGGTCACCCACCCCGGCGCCAGCCAGGTGCACGCACGCGTCGACGCCGTCAAGGTCCGGGTCGCCCGCGTCGGCGGCCCGCGGGTCCCAGCGCACCTCGTCGGCGGCGCGCGGTGCCTGCCTGACGAGGCGGACGACCTGGTGGCCGTCCGCCCGCAGTCCAGCCGTAAGCGCGGTACCGATCAGCCCGGACGAGCCCGTGATCGCTACCTTCATCGTTGGCCCGTCACAGGCCGAGCTCGGCCTCGAACGCGCCTTCCTCGAGACGGTTCTTCACCGTGACAAGGAACCGGGCGGCATCCGCGCCGTCGACGAGGCGGTGGTCGTAGGTCAGCGCCAGGTAGACCATGGAACGGACCGCGATCACCTCGCCGAGCGCCGGGTCGTCAACCACGACGGCGCGCTTGACCACGCCGCCGAAACCGAGGATGCCGACCTGCGGCAGGTTGAGGATCGGCGTGTCGAAGAGCGCGCCGCGGCTGCCCGTGTTGGTCAGCGTGAACGTGCCGCCCGCCAGTTCGTCCGGTCCGGCATGGCCGGACCTCGTACGGGCCGCGACGTCGGCGATCTGCCTGGCGAGGCCGCCGATGTTCAGGTCGCCCGCGCTGTGGATGACCGGCACCATCAGGCCGCGCTCGGTGTCCACCGCGATACCGAGGTGCTCGGCGGCGTGGTAGGTGACCTCCGACTTCTCCGTGTCGATGACCGCGTTCAGCTTCGGGTGCATCTTGAGTGCCTCGACGGTGGCCTGCGCGAAGAACGGCAGGAACGTCAGCTTGACGCCCTCCCGTGCCTCGAAGGCCGCCTTGGCCCGGTCGCGGAGCCTGGCGATCTTCGTGACGTCAGTCTCGACCACCGTGGTGAGCTGAGCCGCGGTCTGCAACGACTCGACCATCCGCTTGGCGATGACCTGGCGCGGCCGGGACATCCGCTGGGTGGTGCCGCGCAGCGCCGACTCGGCGGCGGTGGTAGGCCGGGCGGGCGCCGGTGCGGCCTCAGAGACGACGGTCGCGGGCGCTGCCGCGGGTGCCGCCGCAGGCGCAGCGGCCGCGGCGGCGGCGGAAGCGGCCGCGGCGGCGGCTTCCTCCGCGGCGCGCTGCTTGCTTGCCGCCTCGAGGACGTCCTGCTTGCGGATCCGGCCGCCGACCCCGGAGCCGTCGATCGACTCAAGCGGCACGCCGTGCTCGGTGGCCAGCTTGCGGACGAGCGGCGTGACGTAGGGCGACTCGCCGGACGGCAGCGGCGTGGGCTCGGGATAAGCGCCGACCGGCTCGACCTCGGCCGGCTGAGCGGGCGGCGCGGGCGCGGGCGGCGGCGGTGCGTACGCGACCGGAGCGGGCGGCGGCGGTGCGTAAGAGGGGGTGGCGGGGGTGGCGGCGGGCTGCTGGCTCCACGACCAGGTGGACGAGGGCGCCGAGCCGCCGTTGACGGGGGCCTGGCCGAAGGAAGACGGCGCGGCAGCCGCCGGCACGGGTGCCGGCGAGGCGGGCGGTGCGTAAGACGGCGCAGGCGGCGTGTAGGCGGCCGGCGGCTCGTAGGGGGGAGCAGGAGCGGGCGTGGGTGCGGGCGCGGGCGCCTCGGCCTCCGGCGCGGCGGGTGCCGCCGCCGGGGCGGGGACGGCAGCGCCGTCCTCGATCACCGCGAGCTGCGCGCCGACCGCGACCGTCTCGTCCTCATCGACGACGATGCCGCGCAGGATGCCGGAGGCCGGGGACGGAATCTCGGTGTCCACCTTGTCGGTGGAGACCTCAAGCAGCGGCTCGTCCGCCGTTACCTGCTCGCCTTCCTTCTTGAGCCAGCGCGTGACGGTGCCCTCGGTAACGCTCTCACCGAGCTGGGGCATAAGTACGGAGACCGACATGTTCTGGGTGACTCCTTAGGCGTGGAAATGCAGTGGCTTACCGGCGAGCGCCAGGTGCGCCTCGCCGATGATCTCTGACTGGGTCGGGTGCGGGTGGATCAGCGACGCGACGTCGTCCGGCTCCGCGTCCCAGTTGTAGATGAGCTGTCCCTCGGCGATCAGCTCGCCGACCCGGCTGCCAACCAGGTGGATACCGAGCACGCGGCCCGGCTTACCGCCCGACTCCGCTGGCGCCTCGGCGATCACCTTGGCCTGGCCCTGGGTCTGCAGGATGACCGACTTGCCGTTGCCGCCGAGGGGGTAATTCACCTCAACCACCGCGATGCCGCGCTCGGCGGCCTGCGCCGAGGTGATGCCCACCGAGGCGACCTCGGGCTCCGAGTAGGTGATGCGCGGCACACCGTCGTAGTCGATCGGCTTAACGTCGAGGCCACCCAGCCGCTCCGCGACCAGGATGCCCTCGGCGAAGCCGACGTGCGCGAGCTGCGGGGTGGCGATGAGGTCGCCGACCGCGGAGATCGTGGGCACCGAGGTCTGGCACAGCGGGTCCACGTCCACATACCCGCGGGTGATGGTCACGCCGTTCTCCTCGTAGCCGAGCCCGGCCGAGACCGGCCCGCGGCCGACCGCGACGAGCAGCAACTCCGCGTCGAGCTGCTTCCCGTTCCCTAGCGTCACAGAAACGCCGTTGTCGGTGTACGACAGGGACTGGAACGGGTTGCCGAGCTCGAACCCGATACCGCGACGCCTGAAGATCCTTTGCAGCACCTTGGCGGAGCCCTCGTCCTCAAGCGGCAGCAGTTGCGGCGCCATCTCGACGATCGTCACCTCGGCGCCGAACGACCGCCACACGGAGGCGAACTCCACGCCGATCACGCCGCCGCCGAGGATGACGGCGGACGAGGGCACGCGGTCGAGCCCCAGCCCCTCGTCTGAGCTGATCACCCGGACGCCATCGAGGGTGAGCCCCGGCAGGGACCTCGGCACGGAACCCGTGGCGAGCACCACGTGGTCGCCGGTGTAGACCTCGCCGTTGACGGCGACCGAGGTCGGCGAGACCAGCTTCCCGTCGCCGAGAATGGTGTCGATCTTGCGGCTCGCCAGGGTGGACTGCAGCCCCTTCCAGAGCCGCTCGACAACTCCTTGCTGGTAGGAGAGCACCGCGGGCATGTCGATGCCCTCGAATGCCGTCCGCACCCCGAACTTCTCGCTCTCCCGCGAGGTGTCGGCCACCTCGGCGGAGTGCAGCAGCGCCTTGGTTGGGATGCAGCCGCGGTGCAGGCAGGTCCCGCCGACCTTGTCCTTTTCGATCAGGGCCACGCGCTTGCCAAGCTCGGCGGCGCGCAGCGCGCAGGCGTAACCGCCGCTGCCACCGCCAAGGATGACGATGTCGTAATGGCCGCCCTCTGCCACAGTAAACCCCTCTTCCGCGATGCTCTCGGTATTTCAATCATGTCACCGCGGCGTGCTCACGCGCCGGGAAGTCGTCCCGCCGCCGTCTCCGCCGCGATCGCGATCAGCGCCCGCACGGCCGCGCCGGTACCGCCCTTGGGCGTGTAGCCGAACGCCGCCTTCTCGTTGAAGGCGGGCCCGGCGATATCCAGGTGCGCCCAGGCGGCGCCCTCGGGCACGAACTCGCGCAGGAAGAGCCCGCCGACCATCATGCCGCCACCGCGGTCAGCGGAGACGTTGGCCAGGTCGGCGACGGTGGAGTCGAGGCCCTTGCGCAGTTCCTCGGGGAACGGCATCGCCCACGCGGGCTCGCCGGCCTCGCGCATGATCGCGGCAACCTCGGCGGCCACCGCGTCCGAGGACCCCATCACGCCGGCGGTGCGTCCGCCGAGCGCCACCGTCGCGGCCCCGGTGAGGGTGGCGACGTCCACTACCACGTCCGGGTTGTCCTCGGCGGACCGCGCGAGCCCGTCGGCGAGCACCAGACGGCCCTCGGCGTCGGTGTTAAGCACCTCAACGGTCTTGCCGCCGTAAATCTTGATGACGTCGGAGGGCCGCTGCGCCGCGCCGCCCGGCATGTTCTCCGCGATCGTCATATAGGTCACGACGTTGACGGCCAAGCCAAGCTCGGCAACCGCCGCGGTCGCGGCGAGCACGGCGGCGGCGCCGCTCATGTCGCACTTCATCGTCTCCATCGACTTCGGCGGCTTGAGCGAGAGGCCGCCGGAGTCGAACGTGATCCCCTTGCCGACGAACGCGACGGTCCGCGTGGCGTCCGGGTGGCTGTAGGCAAGACGCACAAGCCGTGGCGGTCGCGTCGACCCCTGGCCGACGCCGACGAGGCCGCCGTACCCGCCGGCCGCGAGCGCGGTCTCGTCGAGCACCTCGGCCGTGATGCCGGCCGCGCCAGCGACCCGCTCCGCCTCGGCCGCGAGCGCGGCGGGCGGCAGGTCGAGCGGCGAGGTGTTGACCAGGTCCCTGACCAGGTTGACCGCCTTGGCGATCACCTCGCCCCTGCTGACCGCCGCGGCGTTGCCGTCGCGGGTGAGTACCGTGACCGCCAGGTCCGCCGCGGGGGTGGCCCGGTACTTGCGGAAGCTGTACGCGCCAAGCAGCGCGCCGGTGGTGACGGCCTCCGCCTCGCTCGCCGTCCGCGCCGGCAGCGCGATGGTCACAGGCCACAATTCAATGTCATCCTGAACGGGCCGTTTCTTCGCCACCACCGCCCGCAGCGCCGTTCCGGCGGCACGGCGGAGTTTTTCCGCGTCGAACGGTGCGTCGCCATCGGGTGCCGCACCGAGCCCGACCGCCAGGATGAGCGTGGCGGGTAGCTTCCCGCCGCCGGGGATCTTGGTGAGCTCCTCAAGTTCGCCGGTCGCCCCGAGCGCGGTGAGCGCGTCGGCCAGGGTGCCGCCGAGCGCTTCGTCGACCCCATCAGCGCCGGATACGACGCTCGGGCCGCCGGGGGTCTGCGCCACCCCGATGACAAGGACGTCGGTCTCTGCCGTTCCGGCTGCCGACTCGCTA
>Ga0302314_10013837_pt1 | contig 13839 bp, 13 predicted proteins | sample III_Palsa_N2_3_FD_200533 | JGI IMG/M metagenome (GOLD analysis project Ga0302314, IMG submission 200533) | Peat permafrost microbial communities from Stordalen Mire near Abisko, Sweden - III_Palsa_N2_3 | ecosystem: Environmental > Terrestrial > Soil > Palsa > Peat permafrost | place: Sweden... | reverse complement strand
TGTATGTGGAACCAAATCCACTAAAGTTTTTTTGCTACCCGGTAGAAGGCGTGGCTTTCATCCAGGGGTCCCGTAGGATTTTGCGGCGTTTCCGCGCCTGCTCAGCGACAGGGCGTGATCGCGCGGATTTTCTTGCCGGATTCGTTCAAATGGTTTAGTGGCTTACCGAAGGTTCTTCGGGAGGCGACTGAGGTATGCCACGCAACTTCATTGTGCAGCGCAACATTGTGTCGTTGCTTGTGCTCGCATTGCTCGCGGCGTGTGCCTCGAGCAGCCCCCGGATCAACAATGTTGCCGAGGCGGTACATTACCAGGCCCTTGCCACCAACAACTATACCCCGCCGGGGCCGGCCTATGATCCCTGGGGGCCTTACATCGTGGAAGCCTCGGCGCGTTTCGATGTGCCGCAGCGTTGGATCCGTCAGGTGATGAAGATGGAATCCGGCGGCAACGAATATCTGAACGGCCAACTAACCACGTCGTACACCGGGGCGATGGGGCTGATGCAGGTCGAACCCGAGACGTACGACGAGTTACGCGCCGAATATAATCTGGGCGACGACCCCTACGATCCGCACGACAACATCCTCGCCGGCACCGCTTATTTGCGCCAGCTTTACGATCAATTTGGTACCCCGGGCTTTCTCGCGGCTTATCACGCCGGGCCCGGCCGATTCAGTAATTACCTCGCGGGTCGAACCGACCTGCCCGACGTCACTCGTCAGTATGTGGCCGCGCTGGCGCCCTCGATCGAAGAAGAGGAGCCACTTAATCGCTCCCCCAATGATCAACTGGCCTATAACATGACGCCGGTCCTTATTCCCGCAGGGCGCCGCCGTAATTCCGGCTCTTCTACCCTGATGCTCGCGAGCAACGACGCGTATTCTCCACCTGAGCCGCGTTACGAGCCGGTTGAAACCGCCTATCTGGCGCCGCCGGTACCGCCGGAGCCGCCGCGGTATATTCCCGCGAGCGCGCAGCACAGGTCGCATGGCTTCAGCCTGGTGGCGAGCGCCTACGCCGATACGCTATCGGAGCGTGATATCGCCGGCGGGCCGGCGAGCTGGGAAATCCAGGTCGGGGCCTACAGCAACCGGCAGCTCGCGCGCGCCGCGACCATGGCGGCAAAGCAGGAAGAACCGAGCCGTTTGGCCCATGCTTCGACCCGGATTTCCGCGCTCATTCGCGACGAGCGCCGGCTCTATCGCGCGCGTCTCGCCGGCCTGACCCGTTCGCAAGCGGAATCGGCCTGCGAGCGTCTCGGCCGGATTCACACTTCCTGCATGGTGGTATCGCCCGACAGCGCTACGTGACCGAACTGCTGCGCTTCGCCGAGAGCCGGCTCGTCCTGATCGAAGGCGAGTGTCTGGCTCTGGTGGGGGGTGCGGCGCGGGAACTGGCGTTGTCGCTGGTCGGGCTGCGGCCGACTGCGCGCAACGTGGCGTCGCTCGGCATTGTCGATCTTGCCCGGGTTCCGGTGGCGGAGCGGCGCTTTGCCTATGTCGGGGCCCAGGATGGGCTTTCCGCGCACAAGACCGTCGTGGCGAACGTGGCGGCGCCGCTGCGGCCGCCGGCGGGATTTATCGCTCAGGCACTGGAATTGGTTGGGTTGATCGGGCGGGACGAGCAGCCGGTGGCATCACTGTCGCGCTATGATCGGCAGAGAGTGGCGCTGGCGCGCGCGCTGGCGGGGCGGCCGCGGCTGCTGGTGCTGGACGATCCGGTGGCGGAGCTGGCGCCCTCCGGCCAATCGCTGTTTCGCCGGCTGCTGCAGAAGATCCACCAGGCGCGACGTGAGCTGTCGCTGCTGCTGGTCACCGAGCGGTGCCTGGACGCGCTGATGCTGGCCGATCGCATTGCGGTGCTGGAAGGCAGTCGGGTGTTGCAGGTGGGCACGCCGCGCGAATTGTACGAGCGGCCGAACAGCGATGTGGTGGCGATGGCGCTGGGCGAGGTGAATCTGCTGCCGGGGCGGGTGGTTGCGTGCGACGACGAGGTTGCCGTGGTGGCGTTGGATGGGACGGGCGCCGAGGTCGAGGCGATGGCGCCGGAGGGTTGCGGGGTCGGGATGCAGGGGCAGGTGGCGATCCGCCCCGAGCGGGTGGCGATCGCCTCGGGGCTGATGGCCGAGGCCGGGGATCACGCGTTGCGCGCGAAGTTTTTGGACGAAGCGTTCCTGGGCGATACGGTATTGCTGCGCTTTGGTTTGGACGATGGCACGGTGGTATTGGTGAAGCGCCCCAGCGCCGCCCCTCTAGGTGGCATGGTCCCAGGCCGTTTGGTTGCCCTGGCCTGGCAACCCGCCGCGGCGAGGATATTGATTTCAGGTCTGGAATAAGTAGTAAAAGTTTTTTGCTTCTTTTTTTCAAAAAAGAAGACTTCCTCTTGTTCTTTTTGTGAACAAAAAGAACCAAAAAAACTTTGTCACTTTGTGGCGTTGCCGCCAGTGCGCCTGGGAACCCGCGGGCCTCAGGGGGTGAGACTTAGGCCGTCGAGAACCACTTCGCAAAGCTTGGGATGGAAATTTGGGTTGGCGGCGACGATGTCGCCCGACACACGGTCGGTGCCGTCAGGGGCGGTGGCGTAGCCGCCGGCTTCGCGCACGATTAGTAGACCAGCCAGGTAATCCCAAGGCTTTAGCCCGAGCTCCCAGAAACCGTCGTAGCGGCCGGCGGCGACCCAGGCCAGATCAAGCGCCGCCGAACCGAAGCGCCGAATGCCGGCGACTTGGGGCATCAACGTACCAAGCGTGCGCGCGAACGCCAGCCGGCGCTGCGGCAGTACCGCGGCGAAGGGGATGCCGGTGGCGAAAACCGCGTCTTGCACCTCGCGCCGCGCCGAAACCCGTAGCCGGTGGTCGTTCATGAACGCGCCGGTGCCCTTTTCGGCCCAGAACATCTCGTCCACGCTGGGGGCGTAAACCATCCCCGCCACGGTCTCGCCACTGCCGTCGGGTAAGCGCCGCTCGAGCCCGATCGAAATCGCCCAGTGCGGAATGCCGTGCAGAAAATTGGTGGTGCCGTCGAGCGGATCGACCACCCAGCGCCAGGTCCAATTATCCGAGCCGGAAGCGCCGGACTCCTCCATCAGGAAGGAATAGCCGGGGCGGGCGCGGCCGAGTTCGTCGCGCAGGATCTGCTCGGCGCGCAGATCGGCCTGGCTGACGAAATCGCCCGGGCCCTTGACGCTGACCTGAAGCTGCTCGACCTCGCTGAAATCGCGCAGCAGCCGGCGGGCGGCCTTTTGTGCCGCGTTCTGCATCACCGTCATGTGCGGGGAGAGGTTGCGGGCCATGATCAGCCCTTCGCCCGCTCCATGTAGCTGCCGTCCTCGGTGCGGACCACGATCTTTTCGCCGGCCTCGACGAACGGCGGCACCAGCGTCTTTACGCCGTTGGAAAGCCTGGCGGGCTTGTAGGACGAGGTCGCGGTCTGGCCCTTTACCACCGGATCGGCCTCGACCACTTCAAGCACCACGGTCGGCGGCAGATGGGCGCCGACCGCGTCACCTTCGACCAGGTCGAGGGTGATCACCATGTTGTCTTGCAGGAAGGGCTTGGCCTCGCCGAGCAGATCGACCGGCACGATGGTCTGATCAAAGGTCTCGGGGTCCATCAGGACCATGTTGTCGCCGTCGGTGTAGGAGTAGTTGTAGTCTCGGTTGTCGGTCATCAGGCGTTCGACGGTGTCGGCGGTGCGCCAGCGTTCGTTGGTTTTGTTGCCGGTCTTGAGGTCGCGCATTTCGACCTGGATGAAGGCGCCGCCCTTGCCGGGGGTGATGATCTGCTGCTTGAGCACGGTCCAGCGCCGGCCGTCGTGCTCGATGACCTGGCCGGCGCGGATCAGGTTGGCCTGCTGTTTCATGGGGGTACTCGGATGAACAAGATAAGGTCCGGGCTTCTAGCCCGGGTGGGGGCGGGAGGCAAGGGAGCGTCGTCGGTGGGTTGCGCGGCCCGAATCCCGGCGTGCGGCCTCTAAGCGGTCGTCGGAGGGCAGGAGCAGTCAGTGCTATTTGGTGTGCTTGCCAGTCTTGGTGTGCTTGCCAGTCGCGAGCGTTGGGCGTTGGCTGAGCGGCGCGAACGACTGCTCGGTGACCTTGAAGGTAGCGTCGGTGAGTTTACCGCTCTCCGCGATCGCCTTCTCGACGTTGGACAGGCTTGCAGGATCAAAAACCTCACAGCACCATACCGAGTGTAGATTGTGCCGGTAGTGCCGGCAGACATCGTAGGCCATGAACGGGTTTGTGGAGTATAAATTGTGCCTGGCCATAAATTGTGCCTGGCCATAAATTGTGCCTGGCCATAAATTGTGCCTGGCCATAAATTGTGCCTGGCCATAAATTCGTAAGCCCGTTCCTAAATTCCATTCCGGTATCGCACAATTGCCGATATACGGTGACGTTCAAAGAATCCAGAGCAATGCCATCCGATTGGTCCATCTTGCTCTACTCGGTTGCGCGGCCCATCATCACTTCCAATACTCATCGCTCGCCACCAACTTCCGCCACACCGCCTGCGCCTGTTTCAGCGCCGGTTTCGCGTGCGCAGCGGCGATCCCTACCGCAACGCCGGCGGCGAAACCGCGCGCGCCGAGACCCGCGAGCAGTTGCTCGAGCGAGGCAGCGTCGTTGACCTGGCCTAGCGCTTCCTGCAACTCGCTGATCCGCTCGAGATATTTTCGCGCCGCCTTGCCGTTCCAGAAGGACGCGAACAACTCGCCGCCATAGCGGAGCCGCTTCGCCTTCTTGCGCAGCTCGTGGAGCTCGAGTGGGGCGAGCGGCGTCAGATCATCGCCCGATGCGAATAATTTGCGCCGGAGGCGGGTCAACGCTTCGACCGCGAATTCGCGGCAATCCATCGCCCAGAATTCAGGGTCGCCTTCCGCCTCGAATGGCCGGAGCTTGGCGAACAACGCCAGCTCGACCGCAATCCGTCGCATCCGTGCGCTGGCCAGATCGTCGCGCAGCGTCGCGTAGCCTGCGTCGCGGCGCTTGCGCGCGCGTGCCAGGAGCAGGCCGATCCGCCGATCCTGGGGCCAGAGCCGCGCCATCTCGGCGCCGACCCCGTGCAAGAACACGTCCCATTCCCGCGCTTCGCCGAGTTCGCGCGCCAAATCGCCTAGCATGGATTTGGTGGCAAGCCACAGCGGTCCTACCGCGGGTTTGCGCGGCGCGCTTAACAGGCTGCGCAACCGGCGCACCGCAACCCGCATCTGATGCACCGGTTCGGGGTCGGTCGCCGTGGAAATCCGCGCCGCCCAGTAGAGCGCTGCATCAACCAGCTGCCCGATCGCGAAAGCGAGGCCATCGGCAACATTGGTGTCCCCCGGCACCTCGGCCGCGCCCTTGTGGCGCGCCGCTGGAACAGCGTGCTCCGCCAGCGCGATCGCCTGAGCCGCGGTCGAGGCCAGCGGCACCGACGCGCCCTGTTCGGCGAGCTGCGACGCCATTGCCCGCAGTGCCTCGCGCGGGCCGGCGAGTTCAATCCGCGCCACCGCAATTTCATCCACCACGGCGCGGAGATTGCCCGAGATCCATGCCGCGGCGACGTTCCCTGCTTCGCCGGCGATCTCGACGTTGCGCTGCACGCCGACGAAAGATGCGACCGGCGCCGGCGCAAACGTCAACGCCAACCCCAACCCCAACCCCAAATCGGCCTGGTCTGCGGCTTCGGCGATCACCGGCGGCAGGCTGGCCGGCGGCCATCCATGCTTGCCCGGCCGAAGTGCGACCAGACGCCAGATTCCGGCCTGTTCTGAAAGTGCCAGCTGATGCTTTGCCAGTTCGTTGTCCGGCGTGTCGTGCCAAATCACCGCTACCCGCTTGGCGCGCCTACGGGCCCCGGTGACCTCGCCCAGCGCTTTCCAGTGCGGCATCTGGGCCGCCGGAAATTCGAGATCGATGTGGTATATCGGTCCGGCAGCGGCGAGGATCTCGGACCTCGCCGCGTCGTCCGGGGCCCTCGGCGCAGCCAGATCCTCGGCGGCGTCGCCGCTCATGCTAAAGTCCGGGTTCTGCCACGTCGGTAGGGACCAGGAACCGCGTGAGCGTCGCGTGTCCTTCGGACAATTCGGCCCACGGCGCTGGAAAGCTGAACCAGGCGATCGCGGAGGTCGGGAAACCCTCATGCAGTTTCTGCTGCTCGGGCCCTTCTTCGGCGTCGGCGAGCAGCAGTCCCAATTCGTGCAGGCCCGGATTGTGGCCCACCACCAACAACCGTTCGGTCTCGGGCGGCACGTGGTGAAGCAGATCTAGGATTACCCGCGCCGGCGCGAGATAGAGCCCGTCCACGATTTCGACCCGCGGCGCGCCCTCCCACGGTTCCAGCTGCTCCAAGGTTTGCAGAGTACGCCGCGCCGAAGATACCAACACCCGGTCGGGGGTGAGCTGCATGTGCCGCAGCAGCCGGCCGGCGTTGGCGGCAGCGTATTTCCCGCGTGCGTTCAGCGGCCGCGAGTGGTCGGGCAGTTTGGGGTCGTCCCACGACGACTTGGCGTGGCGAAGTAACAGGAGCTGGGGCATGCGCGGCAGATTGCACGGGCTAGAGCTGCAAGTCCAGCCACGACAGATGCCCACCTTTGCCCGCACCGGTATCAAGGAACACTGCCTTGCCGCCGGAACGATTCTCGCACACCCATGGCCTGCCATCCTTGCTGCGCCAGTCGTGCCCGACGTAGCAGATCATCTCCGCAGGGATGTCCTCGACCCAGTGCAGCAGGCGGTCGGGATAGCCGTCCGGGCGGTTCCGACCGGTGACCTGGCCGAACAGGGCGCGGCCGAGCAAGCCTTCGCCGTGACCCATCGGCACCGGGTTCGGCGGCGGCGCGTGGAGCATGGCTGGATGAAACCCGCCGTGGACGAAAAACCGATTGCCGGCGCGCAGCCACGCCGGCGCCTGCGCCAGCGCTTCGACCGCGGCTGCGCGCAGCTCCTCGTCCAGCTGTCCCAGGGTCCGGATGAGTTCCGGGTTGAGCGAGACTTTTCGCCCCGTGAGCGCGCGCAGCAATTTCAGCTCGTGATTGCCGAGCAGGAACACGCCGCGACGATCATTCTGCATGTCGAGCGCCATGCGCAGACAAAGCGCGCTGTCCTTGCCGCCGTCCACCAGGTCGCCGAGCTGGATCACGAACCTGTCGGTGGCAAGCGCGTGGGCCCATCCGACGTGATCGCCGTGGACGTCGCCGACCACCCGGATGGCGCCGTGCTCGGGGATCATCGCAGCGCCTCGAAGGCGGCCAACGCGCGGGCGCGTCCCGCCGCCAGATCGACCACCGGCTGCGGATAATCGATCGGGTTGCGCAGCAACGGCGGCAGGTTCCACGGCGCGTGGATCGCCTTGCCGGCGATTGCGCGCAGCTCCGGCACGAAGCGCCGGACGTAGTTGCCGTCGGGATCGAATTTCTCGCCCTGGGTGACCGGATTGAAGATCCGGAAGAACGGCTGGGCCTCGACGCCGCACCCCGCCGCCCACTGCCAATTGGTCGAGTTGGCGGCGAGATCGGCATCCACCAGCGTGTCGAGAAACCAGGCCGCGCCCTCCTGCCAGCGCAGCAGCAGATGCTTGGTCAGGAACGAGGCCACGATCATGCGAACCCGGTTGTGCATATATCCGGTTTGCCACAACTCGCGCATGCCGGCGTCGACAATCGGAACGCCGGTGCGACCTTGCTGCCAGGCACGGAGGGCGTGCGGGTCATCGCGCCAGGGGAAGCGCTCGAATTCCGGCCGCAGGCAGCGTTCGCTGAGTTCGGGACGGTGCCAAAGCAGATAGAGCGCGAACTCCCGCCACAGCAGTTCGGCTCGGAATTTCTCCGCGGACGGGGTCGCATGCCACAGCGTGCCGGGCGAGATTTCGCCGAAATGCAGATGCGGCGAGAGGCGGGAGGTGCCCGCCCGGTCCGGGCGATCGCGATCAGCGTCGTAGTTTGCGATCGGCCCGGCCCGGAAATTTGCGAGCGCACGCCTGGCGCCGGCCTCGCCGGGTTGCCATAGCGTCTCCCAGCCGGCGGCCCAGTTGGGCGCGCGTGGCAGCAAGCGCCAATCCGCCAGCTCCTCACTCGCCGGCCAGGAATCGGGGGCCGGAATCTGCTTCGGGGCGGGCAGCGGCGTCGGCGGCGAAGGCTGCGCCAGGGCCGCGCGGGCGAACGGGGTATAAACGCCGTAGACCGAACCGCTCTGGCTTTTGATCAAGTCCGGATTGAGCAGGCTGTTGCCGCCGATCACGTGCAATCCGGCGACCCTGCGCTCCGCCCGCCGCGCCGCGGGCTCGTGCATGCAGGTGGCGAACACCTCGCCGGCGCCGGTCTCGCGTTGCAGCGCCGCGATCTGCTCGGCCCAATCGCCGCGCCGCAGCACCAACCGGCTGCCCCGCTGGCGCAGGTCGCGATCGAGCGCTGCGATCGAATGATGCAGCCACCAGCGTGACGCGGCACCGGGCCGCATCGCCGGATCATGGATATAGACCGGCACTACCGGTTCGCCGGTTTGGACCGCGGCCTCGAGCGCGGGCAGGTCGGCGAGGCGGAGGTCCTGGCGGAACCAGTAAAGGACGGACGACATTCGTTATATGTAGGACGGTTACGTACAAAACCTAGCCGCCCGCGTCCGCCCTGACGTTCATCCGCCCTCGGAGACTGCCTCCTATTCGCCGACGCCGCCGGTGTCCGAGGTGTCCTTCTTCTTGGCCGGTGCCGCCGTCTTGGTCTCGACGATGTGCCAGATTACGTCGTAGTTGCCGCTCGCGAGCCGCTTATTTTCGCCGCTGATCTGCACCGAGACCGCCACTTTGGCGGTCTTGTATGCGGCCACGATCGCTTGCTCGGCCGCTAATATTTTGTTGTTGTCGAGGTCTTCTCCCGGCGTCAGGCCACTTGCGGTGGCGAGCGTCGCGGTCGGCACCGAAGCGTTGCCGTCGAAGATCTCGGCATCGAGCTTGGGCGCGACGGTGGTCACCACCGGCGCCTGGACCCCCTGGTCGTCGATCGCGAAGATGATCTCGCTCTCGCTGCCTGTGGTCTTGACCGAGACGTTGACGGCGCCGACGACATGGGCGTTTCCCAGCACCTTGGTGATCGCGTCGCGATCGGCGAGGATGTCGTTCACCGTCGATTTGCTGCCGGGGTGCTCCTGCACCACCGCATACAGCTGTGCAACGGGTACTTCCTTGCTGCCGGTGATGGTCACCTTGCTGACATTATAGACGGTATCCGCCCATGCCGCAGGGGCTGCGAACAGGGCGGCGGCCAGAAGCATCGCGCTGGGGGAATATTGCATTGATAAACTCCGGTCTAAGCTTGCGACCGACACATGGCACATGTTGGCGGCGCGTCAAGCCGGGTTCGCCACGCGATTAGGGGACATTCCGCCTAGATTTGCCGGCACTACTGCTCGCCGGCGGACCGGACCGAAACTTTCCGGACCGCCGAATCGCGCTTGCGCTGGGGCCGGAAGTTAGTTATATTAACACCGTTTTACCCACACATTCGTTGCCGCGTAAATTTGAACGAGGTTTTTTCTATGAGCGGAAGCAGCACTGGCTGGATCGCGCCCCCAGATGGCGTGATCTATTTTGTTATTGGCTCTATTATTCTCGCTTTGGTTGCGGCGGGGGTCGGGGTGGCGCGGCGACTGCATAATGCACCGCAATGGTCGCTCGCTGACGCGCTGTCGGAAGAGGCGGATCTGGCGGACGCCGGCGCGGCCAGGACCATTCTTACGGCGAGCACCAGCCGGCTGATCGCCTTTCTGGGAATGATCGCCATACTCGGGTTGTTTCTGGGTTACGGCGTGTTCGTGCTGTGGGGCGTTGCCGAGACCGGCCACGCGCCCGAGAGCAGCGGCGAATTCTCTAAATATCTGCTTGGTGGCGTGACCTTGTTCGCACCCTACGTGGTGAACAAGTTCGCTGCCGCCTTCTCGATCCGATAGGGGCGGTGCGATGTCGGTAGATCCGCAGGTTTTCGCTTCTAAAATCATCGGACCGGTGCTGCAGCAACTCGGGCTCGACCAATACCGGGCGCAGGCGGCGACCGAGCTATTATTGGGTACCGCCCTGCAGGAAAGCGAGCTGATCTATCGCCGACAGGTCGGCGGCGGTCCGGCGCTGGGGCTGTTTCAGATGGAGCCGAACACTCACGACGACATTTGGGCCAATTTTCTGCAGTACCACCCAGTGCTGGCCAAGGTCCTGGAGCAGCTGGCGGATTCGCCGCTGGTGGAAGGTGGTTCGGTGCCCCGTCCGTCCGCCACGCTGGTCGAAAACAACGACGCGTATGCCGCTGGGATGTGTCGGGTGCATTATTTGCGTGCCGGTCAGATTGTCGGTCAGACCCCGCTGCCGGAGGCCGGGGACATCGAAGCGATGGGGGCCTATTGGAAGCGGTTCTATAATACATCGTACGGCGCCGGCGCCGCGGCGGAATTTGTCGTCCGCTGGCGCTCCGTGCACCCGGAAGTTTGAAGACAAGGTAAGAATCTTCTTTTTGTGAACAAAAAGAAGCAAAAAACTTTGTCATTTTAAGAATTGCCTTGTAGCAATCTGACGAATGTGCGTTCTGGACCATTTTATCAAAAGTTTTTTGCTTCTTTTTTTCAAAAAAGATGCTTCCTTCCTTTTCTACAACCTCTTGATTTCCCATTCCACACCACCACAGGAATCCCCATGATCGCCGAACAGCTGCACGTCGTCGCCGCGCGCGCCAATCCGTTGCGCTGGAAGGCTCCGGATCGGATCTATCGGGATTGGGCCGAGCACATGCTCGATTCCGGAGTGAAACTCACGGTGGTGGAGTGCCAGTATGGCGAGCGGGAGTTCACCGCTGCATTGCCGCACGTGAATCACATTGGCGTGCGCGCCACCACCTGGTGCTGGTCGAAGGAGAATCTACTCAACATCGGCATCAGCCGAATTCCGGGCGCGCGCTACATCTGCTGGTCGGATTCCGACATATTTCATCGCCAGGCGCATTGGGCCACCGAGACGCTGCACGCGCTGCAGAATTATCACATCGTGCAGCCTTGGTCCGAGGCCTATGATCTGGGGCCGGATCGAGAGATATCCTACACTCACGCTTCATTCTGCAAGGTGTTTCATCAGGGCGGGCCGTTGGTTCCGGAAGGTAGCAAATTCTGGAAATCAGATGGTGGGCCCTATCAATATCCGCACTCTGGCTATGTTTGGGCGGCGACGCGTCAGGCGCTTGATTGGCTCGGCGGGCTGCTCGAAATCGGCGGGATGGGTTCGGGTGATCATCATATGGCGCTCGCGCTCGCCGGTTTCGCTGGTCGCAGCATGCCAGGTCAGGCGTCGGAGGCGTATCGTCGACATGTCATGCGTTGGCAGACGCGCGCGCTCAGGCATATCAACGGCAACGTCGGCTATGTTCCGACCACGATCGAGCATCGCTTCCACGGCAGGAAGTCCGACCGCGGCTATGGCTCGCGCTGGGGCATGTTCGTCGAAAATCGGTTCGACCCCGATGAGGACCTGAAAAAGAACGCTGATGGTGTGATCGAATGGGCCGGCAACAAGCCGGAGTTGCGCCGCCAGTTCGACCTTTACCTCCGCTCTCGCAACGAAGACGCCACAAACAGCTAAATTAACAAAGTTTTTTTGCTTCTTTTTGTTCACAAAAAGAAGACTTTCTTACTTTATTCTCTTCTACGCTTTAAGAAGCCAAGGCTCTCTTCCATTTTGAAAAAAAGAAACAAAAAACTTTTGTCAATTAGGCGCGCAACGCTAACGCTACCGCGGTCTTGGTGGGGAGAAGCTGACCTTCGGTCGTGAGCGACATTTGCTGCTCGGGGGATAGTGCTGCCGACAGAATAGATAATAAACCGGTATGAATGGTCTGCTCGGTTCCCTGGCGCTCGAGCTCGAGCCGGCGATGCGCCTCCTCCACATAACCGAATAATATTGCCGCGGTCTCAACCGCACCGAGACGCGCCGAGGCCAGCGCAATGTGCTCGATCGCAATCGCGACGCCGGGGAAATCCTCGATCTCATGCGCGATCGCGAGTGCCTCGCGGGCGCTCGCACGGGCACCCTCGGCATCATCGGCGGCAAGCAAATAGGCCGCGAGATTGCCCAGGCCGATTTCCAGATGATACCGGCTGTTCAAACTGCGGAACACCGCGACCGACTCAAGCGCAAGCCTGGCCGCGGCGCGCGCCTCGCCCGCGGCAAATTCGAACTCGGCGGCATATTGCAGGCAAATCGCGGCGCCACGATCATCGCCCAGCGCGCGCAATCGTGCCTGGGCTTCCGCATTATACCTCCGGGCGCCGGCGTGATCGCCGGTGACGCCGCGTAAGATGCAAAGATCGGCGACGCATTTGGCCAGCGTGCGCAAGCGCCCGCTGTGGCGCAGCAGCTCGAAGGCGCGCAAGGCGGCACGCTCAGCCTCGTCGTAGCGGCCAAGGCGATAAAGCGCCGACGACAGCATCCGCAGACATACACCCTCGGTGACCGGATCGCCGGTGGCGGCGGCCAGCGTCACCGCCTCGCGCGCCGCCGCGACCGCGGTTGCGGCCTCGATCGAAAGATCGGCGAGCCCGCGCTTCAGCCGGATCAGAACGCTCGCTCCCAAATCGGCGGGCACGCGCTCGAGCGCCCGGGCGAGCCAACCTCTTCCCTCGCTCAGATGCCCGCCCTCGAACCAGAACCGAGCGGTCGCCGCCGCCAAGCGGGAGCCGAGCGCCGGGTCGCCATCGGCGCCCAAACACCATCCCAGGGCGGCGCGCAGATTCTCGATCTCGGGTACCAGCGGCGTCATCCAGGCAGCGTCACCACTGGTCTCCCATACCGAGTCTTCGCCCGCGGGCGCGTTGCCGCCAACCGCGCTTTCGGCCAACCCACAAAAATATTCGGCGTGCCGGCGCGCGACCACGGCGTGCTCATCCGCCGCTGCCAAGGCCTCGAAGGCGAAATCGCGCGTCGCCTCCAGAATGCGGTGGCGCGGATGCACCAGATCAGGACCGGTGGTAAGCAGCGAACGCTGCACCAGATTGCCGACGCCGCGGACGATGTCCCAGGTCGCGAAGCCGGCGCCGGCGGCGACCTCCTGCGCTGCCGCCAGCGTAAAACCGCCGGCGAAGACGCTGAGCCGGCGCAGAATCTGGCGATCGACCTCGGGCAGCAGATTATAGCTCCACTCGATCGCGGCGCGGAGCATGCGATGGCGACCCGCCGGATCGCCGGGCTCGCCGAGCAGCGCCAACCGGTTGGCGATGCGCAGACGTACCGGCTCAAGTCCGAGCAGCGGCACGCGCGCCGCGGCGAGCTCGATCGCAAGCGGGATACCATCCAGGCTGCGGCAGATTTCGACCACGCTCGCTGCCATGTTATCGGCAAGCTCGAAGCGACCGTCGGCGGCCGCTACCCGATCTGCGAACAACCGCACTGCGTGGTGGCGCAGCGCCGCGACGGCGGTCGGTACCGATGCCGCGTCGGGCACCTCGAACGGCGCGATGCGGCGGATGTGTTCGCCCTCGATGCCGAGCGGCACCTGGCTGGTGCAAAGGATCCGTAGATCCAGGCAATGATGCAGCAGCCGGTCGGTGAGTTCCGCCACCGCACCCGCAACATGCTCGCAGCTGTCGAGCAGCAGCAGAATCGGCAGCGGGCGCACCGCCATGATGAGGCTGTCGACCAGCTCCCGCCCTTCGATTTCTTCGATCTTGAGGCGCGCCGCGATCACGCTTGGCACCAGCGCGGCCTCGGCAACGCTGCCGAGCTCGACCAGCCAGCAGCCGGCGGCGAAGTCTTCCGCCATCGCTCGGGCCGCGGTCAGCGCGAGCTTGGTCTTGCCCACGCCACCCGGCCCCACCAGTGTTACCAGCCTG
>Ga0302314_10013834_pt1 | contig 13841 bp, 9 predicted proteins | sample III_Palsa_N2_3_FD_200533 | JGI IMG/M metagenome (GOLD analysis project Ga0302314, IMG submission 200533) | Peat permafrost microbial communities from Stordalen Mire near Abisko, Sweden - III_Palsa_N2_3 | ecosystem: Environmental > Terrestrial > Soil > Palsa > Peat permafrost | place: Sweden... | reverse complement strand
TGGACGAGCGGCGGCGGGCGCTGTTTGCCGGTGCATACAAACTGAAGAACAGCCTGCTGGTGATGCTGGATGCAGAGAATCTGGATCCAATGCGGCTGAGCGGAAGCGTGGCTGCCTGATGGAGGCGGGGCACGACTGCTGCGAACGCGGAGTAGACGATGCGAGCACTTATTGTGGATGATTCGCGGTTTGTTCGAGGCCTTCTGCGGGGGATGCTGGAGCGGATGGGCTTTGAGTGCGATGAGGCGGGCGACGGCCTGGCGGGCCTGGACAAGATGCGGGACGGGCCGGAGTTCGAACTGGCACTGGTGGATTGGAATATGCCGGTGATGAACGGGCTGGAGATGCTGCAGGCATTGCGCGCGGATGGGTTCGACAGAGTGAAAGTGATGATGGTGACGACGGAGGCGGAGAACGACTTTATTTTGCGGGCGCTGGATGCGGGCGCCGACGAATACCTGATGAAGCCATTCGATGAGGAAGGCCTGAAAGAGAAGCTGGCCCTGATTGAACTGGCGGAGGTCTGAGGGATGGCCGCTGGTGGCCCGAAGCGCATTCTTATCGTCGACGACTCAGCAGTGATGCGAAGCCTGCTGCGCTCGGTGGTGTCTTCCGTCCCAGGGTTTGAGGTAGCTGGGACAGCGGCGGATGGCGCGTCCGCGCTGTCGAGCGTTGACGTGTTGAGACCTGACCTCGTGGTGCTGGACGTGGAGATGCCTGTAATGGACGGGTTGGTGACGCTGAAAGAGTTGCGGTCGCGCGGGCACAAGATGCCCGTGCTGATGTGCAGCTCGCTAACGCAACATGGGGCGCAGGTGACGCTGGACGCGCTGGCGGCGGGCGCTTCGGACTATGTAGCGAAGCCTTCAGGGCAGGCGAGCCGCGAGGAAGCAACGAAAAAGCTGGCGCTGGAGCTGGGACCGAAGATGGTTGCGCTGACGAGTCCGGCAAAGTTCGGGTCACTGGGAGTGTTGGGAGCGTTTCCCGGCGTGAGTGCTGGCGCAATGGATGGCGGCATGCGCGGGGTGTTCCCGGGAGTGGGCCGGACGGGGCAGGTGTTGCCGATCGGGCTGGCGCCGCGCAACCAGGCGATTACGACGCAACCGGCAGTGCTGGTGATCGGAGCATCGACTGGGGGTCCGGCCGCGCTTGATATCGTGCTTTCGGCGTTGCCCGGTGATTTTCCTCTGCCGGTGATGGTTGTGCAGCATATGCCTGAGCTGTTTACGCGGCTGTTTGCCGAACGGCTGGACGGGCATTGCCGGTTGCGTGCGCGGGAGGCGGTGGACGGCGAGCCGGTGCGGACGGGGGCAATTTATGTGGCGCGCGGGAACTGGCATCTGGAAGCGCGCTCCGCGGCACAGGCCGGATTGAAGACGACGTTGCACCTGACGCAGGGGCAACTGGAGAATCATTGCCGGCCGGCGGTAGATGTGCTTTTTCGCTCCGCGGCGGCTGTGTACGGATCGGCGGTGCTGGCCGTAGTGCTCACCGGAATGGGAGCGGACGGCATGCTGGGCAGCAGAGCGATTCGCGCGGCCGGAGGCGCCGTGATCGCGCAGGATGAGGCGAGCAGCATTGTGTGGGGAATGCCGGGTGCGGTGACGAACGCGGGCCTGGCCCAGAAGGTGTTGACGCTCGATGCGATTGCGCCCGAAATCGTGCGGTTGTGCAGCCGGTCACGAGCAGAGGCGCGTGAGCTACGGGAAGCGGTGTAGGGATGGAATTGCTCTCCAATGTCGACTACTCCTATCTGCGCCAACTGGTGTATGGCCTGTCGCAGAACGTGCTTGATCCGTCGCGCGACTATCTATTTGAGACGCGGCTGTCAAAAGTGCTGCGCAACCGGGGGCTGAGCCACCTGGATGAACTCGTGGATCTGCTCAAGCGGCGGAAGGATCCGCTGCTGGAACGGTCTATTGCCGAGGCAATGACGATCAACGAGACCAGTTTTTTTCGGGATACGCGCCCGTTTGAGCTGCTGCGGACGGAGTTGCTGCCCAAGCTGATTGAAGCGCGGAAGCCCAGGTACAGCCTGCGGTTCTGGAGCGCAGCCTGCTCGACGGGGCAGGAGGCATACAGCCTGGGGATTTTGATGACGGAGCACTTTCCGATGCTGTCCAAATGGAGTCTTCGCATTGAGGGCACAGACATTTCGGCGGAAGTTGTAGCGCGGGCGCAGGCGGGCGCCTATCACCGCATCGAGATGAACCGCGGCCTGCCGGCCAGGTTCGTGGTGCGATATTTTGATCGTGACGGCGAGGAGTGGGTGGTGAAACCGGAGATCAAGAGGATGTGCAACTTCAGGGAAGCAAACCTTTGCGGGCCGCAACTGCCGTTCAAGCGGGCGGACGACCGATTTGACGTGATCTTTCCGCGCAATGTGATGCTGTACTTCTCGCAGGAGACGCGGAAGGCGCTGCTGGCCAATGTGCACAAGCTTTTGGCGCCCGATGGGATTCTTTTCCTGGGGTCGAGCGAGCAGCCGGCGGATTTGTCGATCTGGACGGCGGTGCTCGCGGGTGGGACCTGTCACTTCAGGCCGCGGCAGGTGAACTAGAGCAGGCTCAAATGATCGGCTCAGTCCAGTTTTCGACTTTGAGGCCTTTGACCCTGCCGAACTCCGCTGTGTTGTTGGTGACCAGCGTAAGTCCGAGGCTCAGCGCATGGGCGGCAATGAGCAAATCGTTGCCGCCAATCAACGCGCCGCGCTGCTTAAGATCTGCGCGTATCCCGGCATAATCAAGCGCTGCACCGGCGGAGAAGTCCAACACCTGAACGTGGCGCAAAAACGCGCTGAGCGCCGCCTCATCCCGCTGACGTTGCGGGGAAACCTCTACCCCATACATGAGTTCGCATTTGGTAATAGCAGAGACGCAGACTTCAGCGACTTCAACTGATTGCAGCTTGAGCATCACGGCCGCATTGGAACGCTTCATGATGTAGGAGGAGATATCCGTGTCAAACATGTAAGTAAGCATCAGTTGGAGCGTTCCTCGACGGGCAGGTCTTCAACTCCATCCATGAACTCTTTCGAGGCTATGGCATTCGAGGTCAGGTAGCCGGACCAGTCCTTGGGGCGTGCGGAGAGAATCACCTCATCCCCCTGTCTGCGGATGAAAACCTCAGAAGTGGAGAACTGAAATTCCTTGGGGAGACGAACTGCCTGGCTCCGGTTGTTCATGAAGATCTTGGCTGTGGTTTGCATAGCACCTCCCACGTCCGTGCATATACATAAGTATATGCCAGATTCGGATGTCGAACCAGAGATTGTCAGGGCCTGAGGGCTTGGTCCGATTTTTTTGAACTCACTTAGGTCCGATCGTCCAGGAGCTTCGCGACTTCCGACTGCAGGCGAGCGGTGATGGCGGATTCGCTGTCGAGCGGAGAGAACCGGATGGGCTCGCCGACGTGGATGGAGAGCGCGCCGGAGCGGAACCAGCCGATCTGCTTGGTCTTCATCTCGCCGAGGCCGCGAACGGCCATGGGCAGTACGGGGACACTCGATTCTTTGACAAGCAGGCCGATGCCGGAGCGGAAGCGGGCGAGCTTTCCTTCCTTGGAGAGTTCGCCTTCAGGAAAGATCAGGACATTGAAGCCGCGGTCGAGCGCTGCGCCGGCGTGGGCGAAGCTGCGCTGGAAGTCGCGCACGCGCGGGAGCGGAAAGACGTTGAAGAGCAGCGTGGCGAAGAAGTAACTGAGCGGTCCGAGGAGATTGAAGTGGTGGTAGCGCGGGCCGACATTAGGGTTGCGGAAATGGCGGTAGTCTTCGAGCATTTCACCGGCCATGGCGACGGCGAAGCGGCGGCGGATGGGGCCGGGGAGCCCGTAAGCCAGGATTGGCCCGTCCCACTCGGTGACGTGGTTGGCAACGATCAGCATGGGCTCGCGCGGATTGAGGGCAGCATCGGACTTGCGGAAGACCGCCGGGTTGGTGAAGAAGCCGACGAGGGGAATTATGACCGTTTCCATGAATGCTGAGCGGAGAGCGCGGACCGGAGCCCACCATGGCCAGTGCGGATAGAGGTAGGTGGCGCGGGGTGGGGTGTCAGGTATCGGGTTTCGGGTGTCGGGTGTCGGGTCTCCCGTAGGGGCTTGGGTCTGGGGTGTGGGGTCTTGGGTTTGGGGTCTGGGGTCTGGGGTCGAGGACGAAGCTGACGGTGCGCTAGATGATTCTTCAGACGATTGATTGGCAGTAACGGCGTGGCCGTTTGTGGGGAGTTCGCTGGCCTGCGGAGTGCGGTCGAAGGATTTTGCAGAGGGTGTGGCTGAGGGGCCTGGAGTTTCAGAGCCGGCAGCTATCAGTTGGCGGAGTTCGCCGAGGGTCTGCACCTGGTCGAGAAGGCCATTCCCGGTGACGATTCCGAGGCGGTCTTCGATGGCGGCAGCGAGCTGTACGCGGCCGAGGCTGTCGAGGTGGAGATCTTCGCTGAGACGGAGATCGTCGCCGACGCCGGGGGGAGTCTCGCCGGAGATTTGAGCAATCAGCGTGAGGAGCCAGTCGGAGGATGCGCCGAATGCGGCTGTGCCGTTGCTGTGATTGCCGGAGCTGGCGTCTTTGAGGTGGTCGAGCCATTCCGCAACGGCTTTGCGCCGGACTTTTCCGGAAGAGGTGCGTGGCAGATCCGGTTCAGGCCAAAGAACCCAGCGGCTCAGGCGTTGAAACTCCGCGAGTTTCGTGTTGGCATGCTGGATGGCGGCAGCGGCCTGATCGCCGGAACCGCGCATGGCGAGCACGGCACAGGGTTCGGTGCCGGAGGGGGTCTGGACGGGGACGACGGCGCAGGCACTGACGCCGGGTTCAAGTTCGACGGCGGCTTCGAGGTCTTCGGGGTGGATGTTGAGGCCGCCGGCGGTGACGATCACTTCGCTCTTGCGGCCGAGGAAGAGCAGATCGCCGTCAGCGTCGAGTTTGGCGAGATCGCCAGTGGCGAGCCATTCGTCCTGACGTTGATGCAACTGACCGCCGGACCAGGTGGCCGCCGAGATGGCCGCGCCGCGGACGAGGACTTCGCCATCGGGGCCGAGCTTGACTTCGCGGCCGGAAACAGGCTTGCCGATGGTGCCTTCGGCAATGTGGAACGGATGGTTGAGCGTGATCATGGCAGTGGATTCGGTCATGCCGTAGCCTTGAACGAGAACGAGGCCAACGGCATTCCAGAATTTTTCAACCGCGGGAAGCAGCGCTCCTCCGCCACAGACGATGGCCCAGAATTTGATGCCGAATGCGCGGTGCACCTTGCGGAAGCGCCACCAGCGGCTGGGGAGGGGAATGGCTGTGGCGGGGCCTTTGATGCCGGCGGCGAGTTCGGTGGTGCCCGGGATGGTGGATTCTATGTGCGTCTTGAGAAGGGCGACGACGCGCGGGACGGCGGCGAGAACCGAGATGTGCTCGCGGCGGATTGTTTCCACGAGGCGCGGGGCCGCGGGACGGCTTTCAAGATGGAGCTCGGCGCGGTAAATGATCGGCACCCAGAGGCCCAACATCTGGCCGAAGACATGGCTGAGGGGAAGCGTGAGCAGAATGCGGAGCGGATGGATGACCCTCTCGTAGCGCATATAGGGCTGCGAGGCGTCTTCGATGGGACCGAAACTGGCGAGGACATTGCCGTGGGTGAGGACGATGCCCTTTGGTTCGCCGGTGGTGCCTGAGGTGAAGAGGATTTCCAAGGGCGTTTTCTCGTCGAGGCCGGGGACGGGACCGGTCTCTTCGGCGGGGAGGACGGAAAGCAGATCTTCAAATGAGATACGGGCGTCGGCGGAGGGGACGGCTTCGGCGGGGAGCTGGCTGATGAGGACGAGGTCGCCGACAGCGAGGCTGGGGCGGACATCTGCCGCGACACGGGCGGCGAAATCGGCTGCGCCGGCTGCGTCGAGTGGGACGGCGAGGACACCACGCTGGAGACAGCCGTGGAAGGCGGCGATCCATTCGGCGCTGCTTTCGCCCCAGATGAGGACGCGGTCGCCTGGGCCTATGCCGCGCTGGGTTAGCAAAGTGGCAAAGCGGGCGGCAAGCGAGGCGATCTGGCCGTAGGTGGTGACCCGGCGGCGGTTGCCCTGATAGCGGACAACGGCGATTTCGCGGTCGGCGCGGCGGAAGTCGTCGATCAGGGTTGCCAGGTTGGGGCGCATGAAGGTCTCGAAGGGGAACAGCTTAGCTCAATTAAATAGATGCTAAATCGGGATGAATGTCTCTGATTAAAGCATTGTTGGGGCGAAGGGGTTTGGGGGAGTGTGACAGTTTTTCAAGTGAGCGGCTCGTCAAAGAGCGCCATTTCCTCGGGCGTGGGAGCTTGAAATGTCTCGACCCACTGGTCAAAATCACTTCGTTGGATAGGTGGCGTTTCTTGTCCCCGGTGTTGAATTCTATCGAACAGGAAATCAGTGAGCGCGGAGAGGTAGTGCAACTCAACGGCAGCACCAAGGGCTCGCGCCTCTAGCCGGAGGGCGTCTCTTTCCGACCTTCCCCAGGTGCCCCACTCAATGATGACGATGAGGCCAAGGGATAGGAGCTTCTTGCCAAGGTTCCATTGAAGGGCCTCAATCTTCTCGCGCGTCGCAGCATCGTAGAGGCTCAGGGAAAGGGCATCGAGCCAGTCGTCGGGAGAAAAGCGGACCGCGCCGACTTTGCTTTCAAGCGCCTTGGCGAGCGTGGTTTTGCCCGACCCCGGCAAGCCGCAAATAACGATCAATCTTGGCCCCGTGCTGGATTCTGGCATAAGAAGATTATCCTCCACCCCTGCGTTTTCTTTAGGTTGAGTCGTTTCAAGGGATGGCAGTTGAAATCCTGATTTCAACTGCATCTTTTTCGCTTCTTCTTCGCTTCGGGAAGCGGTATGCTCAGAAGATTGTGACGCGCGAAATAGCCAGCTCGGCTGCGGATGGTCTGGATGTGTTTCATCCGGTGACTGCGGCATGGTTCAGGGCGGTGTTTGACGCGCCAACTGCGCCGCAGCGAATGGGCTGGCCGGTGATTGCGCGCGGGGAGAGCGCGCTGATTCTGGCACCGACGGGGACGGGCAAGACGCTGACGGCGTTTTTGTGGTGCCTGGACCGGTTGATGCTGCACGAGGGACTAGGGACTAGAGAACGGAGACCAGGGGCTAAGGGACCAGGGACCGGGGACTCGGGCGCGGCGAAAGAGGCGTGCAGGGTGGTGTATGTGTCGCCGCTGAAGGCGCTGGCGGTTGACGTGGAGCGGAACCTGAGGTCGCCGCTGGTCGGGATGGCCAATATGGCGCGGCGGATGGGGGTGGGATTTCGCGAGGCGACGATCCACGTGCGCACAGGGGATACGCCACACCGGGAGCGGGCGCGGTTTGCGCGGCATCCTGCGGATATTTTGATTACGACGCCGGAGAGTCTCTACCTGATGCTGACGTCTCAGGTTTCCGATGCGCTGCGCAGCGTGGATACGGTGATCATCGACGAGATTCATGCGCTGGTTCCGACCAAGCGCGGCGCACACATGGCTCTGACGCTGGAACGGCTGGAGGCGCTGACTGGGAGGCGGCTGCAGAGGATCGGGCTTTCGGCAACGCAGAGGCCACTGGAGGAAGTGGCGCGGTTTTTGGGAGGAGTGGAAGTACAGTCGTCAGTTGTCAGTGGTCAGTTGTCAGAAAAGCAGGGAATAGGGAACAGGGAACAGGGAGCAGAGATCAAAGACCAGGAGTCCGGCGTTGTCGACTCCCACCCTAGCGACAAAGACAAAGACGTCGCGAGGGTGGGGCACCCGGCACAGGTGTCAGTTGTCAGTGGTCAGTTGTCAGTTCCCACCTCCGAGAGGCCGGACGTGGGGCACCCGGAGTTTCAGGAGGAATCGGCGGACGAATGGAGCGCCGGTCTGATCCCTGATTCCTTTTCCGTGATCCCTGGCGCGGCGGAGGACGCGCCACGCTATCGGCCGGTGACGATTGTGAATGCGAGCGCGCGGAAGCAGCTGAAGCTGCGCATTGAAGTGCCGGTGGAGGATATGGCGCGGCTGGGCGAGCAGGTCGAGATTCCTTCAGGGCCGGCGTCGCAAGCGCCGAAGCGGGTTTCGATCTGGAATGCGATTCATCCGCGACTGCTGGAGATTATTCGCGAACGGACGTCGACGATTCTGTTTGTGAATAGCAGGCAGGTGGCTGAGCGGTTGGCGGGGGCGCTGAACGAGCTGGCGGGCGAGCCGATTGCGCGGGCGCATCATGGGTCGCTGGCGGCGGCGCAGCGAGTGGTGATTGAGGAGCAACTGAAGGCGGGGCAGATTCGCGCGTTGTGTGCGACGTCGACGCTTGAACTTGGAATCGACATGGGAGCGGTGGATCTGGTGATCCAAATTGAAGCGCCGCCCTCGGTGGCGAGTGGGATGCAGAGGATCGGCCGGGCGGGGCATCACGTGGACGCGGTGAGCGAGGGGATTCTGTTTTCGAAGTATCGCGCGGACCTGGTGGCGTGTGCGGCGGTGACGCGCGCGATGCATGAGGGACACATTGAGTCGACGCGGTATCCGAGGAATTCGCTGGATGTGCTGGCGCAGCAGCTGGTGGCGATTGTGGCGAGCCCGGGAGATGCAGGGAGAAGGGAGAAGGGAAAAGGGAATAGAAAGCAGGGAGCAGGAAAAGGGGAGAATGGAACAGGGAACAGGGAACGGGGACTAGAGACTAATCAAGCCGATCGAAACAAGCCTGAGGTGAGTGTTGATGCGCTGTATTCGCTGGTACGGCGGGCTGCGCCGTTTGCGGGGCTGACGCGGGGGACGTTTGAGGGAGTGCTCGACCTGTTGAGCGGGCGGTATCCGTCGGATGAGTTTGCGGAGCTGCGGCCGCGATTGAATTGGGATCGGATCCGCAATGTGGTGACTGCGCGCGATGGGGCGGCGCGGCTGGCGATTCTGAATGCGGGGACGATTCCCGATCGCGGATTGTATGGCGTGTTCCTGGCGCACAGCGAAGGGAAGTCGGTGCGCGTGGGCGAACTGGATGAAGAGATGGTGTTCGAGAGTCATCCGGGCGAGACGTTCATTTTGGGCGCGTCGACTTGGCGGATCGAAGATATTACGCACGACCGTGTGCTGGTGACGCCCGCGCCGGGCGAGCCAGGCAAAATGCCGTTTTGGAAAGGGGATGGCCCGGGACGTCCGCTGGAGTTTGGGCGGCGGATTGGCGCGCTGGTGCGCGAGCTGCGTGCGTTGCCGAAACCGGCGGCGCTGACAAGGCTGGTGAACGAGCACGATCTCGATCCCGGCGCGGCGGAGAACCTGCTGCGATTTTTGGCGGATCAGGAAGAGGCGACGGGCGTGGTGCCCGACGATCGCACTGTGGTGATTGAGCGGTGCCGCGATGAGTTGGGCGACTGGCGAGTGTGCGTGCTGACGCCGTTTGGGAGCCGTATACACATTCCATGGGCGATGGCGGTGAGTGCGCGAATTCGCGCTGCGGGCGGCCCGGAGGTGGAGACGCTGTGGTCGGACGATGGGTTTGTGCTGCGGTTTCCCGACACGGATGAGCCGCCGGATGCGGACTGGTTCATGGTGGAACCGGGTGAGGCGACGGCACTGGTGCTCAGGCAACTGGGCACGACGGCGCTATTTGCAGGACGATTCCGCGAAGCGGCTGGGCGGGCGCTGCTGTTGCCGCGACGCAGAGCTGACGCGCGGTCGCCGCTGTGGCAGTTGCGCAAGAGGTCGTATGACCTGCTGAGCGTGGCTTCGCGGTATCCGAAGTTTCCGCTGCTGTTGGAGGCATATCGCGAGTGCCTGCGCGATGTGTTTGATATGCCGGCTTTGGTGGAGACTCTGCGGGCGGTGGAACAGAGGCAGTTGCGAGTGCATGTGGTAGAGACGCGCAAGCCTTCGCCATTTGCTGCTTCGCTGCTGTTCAGTTATGTGGCGAATTTCCTGTACGACGGCGATGCGCCGTTGGCTGAGAGGCGCGCACAGGCGTTGACGATCGACCAGGAGCAGTTGCGCGAGCTGCTGGGCGAGGCGGACCTGCGCGAGTTGCTGGATGCTGAGGCGATTGCGGACGTGGAGGAAACGGCGCAGTGCCTGAAGGAGTCGTATCGAGCGCGGTCGGCGGATGGGATTCACGACCTGTGCTTGCGGCTGGGAGATTTGTCGCGCGATGAGCTGGCGCGGCGCGTGGCTTCGCCGGATTTGCTGACGCAGGTGGACAGGCTGGTGCGGGCGCGGCGGTTGCTCGAGCTGCGCATCGCAGGGGAACGCAGGCTGATTGCGGCGGAGGATGCGGCGCGCTATCGCGATGGGTTGGGGATTCCACTCGCGCCGGGGCTGGCGGCGGCTCTGCTTGAGCCGGTGGCCCAGCCGGTGATGGAACTGGTACGGAGGTATGCGCGGACGCATGGGCCGTTCACGCTGGGTGCGGTGGCGGAGCGGTTTGTGCTGGACGCGGCCGCAGTGGAGGGGGCGCTGCGGCAATTGGCGACAGAGGGGCGTGTGCTGGAAGGTGGGTTTATCCCTGGGGGCATGCATCGGGAGTGGTGTGATGCGGAGATGCTGCGGCTGATAAGGCGGAAGTCGCTGGCGCGGCTGCGGCGCGAAGTGGAGCCGGTGGAGCAGCACACGCTGGCGCGGTTCCTGACGCACTGGCAGGGGGTGCTGACGCCGCGTCGTGGGGCCAACCTGGATGCGCTGCTGGATGCGATTGAGAGCTTGCAGGGGGCGCCACTGACGGCGTCGCTGGTGGAGAGCGCGATTTTGCCGGCGCGGATTGCGGAGTATGCTCCGGGTGGGCTGGATACGCTGATTGCGGCGGGCGAGGTGGCGTGGGCAGGCGTGGAGCCGATTGGCGAGCGCGATGGACGGATTGCTCTCTACCTGGCGGACAAGCTGCCGCTGCTGGCGCAGCCGAGGCCACAGGCGGAGCCGTTCACGGAGCTGGAACAGAAGCTGCTGGCGGTGCTGGAGGCGTCGGGGGCGAGCTTTTTCGATGCGTTGCACCAGGCGGTGGGTGGCGGGTATCCGGGAGAGACGATTGATGCACTTTGGAGCCTGGTGTGGCGGGGGCTGATCACGAACGACTCGCTGCATGCGCTGCGGGCGTATATTGCGCGGCCGGAGACGGCGCGGAATCAGAGGAGAATGCAGACGGGGATGGTGTTTCGCTCGCGGAGAACGACGCCGCCGACGGCGCAGGGGCGGTGGTCGATGGTGCCGGTGCGGGGGATGGACTCCCAGGTCTCAAAGGCGACAGCTGGGGCACCCGAGGTTCCACTCTCCCAGGTCTCAAAGTCGAGACCTCGGGCACCCTTGATCGATGTGGCGCCGGACTCCAGTCCGGCTGTACTGCCGGCGTCCGCGCCGGCAATAGACATGCGGGGGTCTGGAGACCCCCGCGACAGCCGGTCTGGAGACCGGCGCTACTCTCAATCGGACCGGAGCTTCGGCCCTTCGCAGACGGAGGCGAGTCATGCGCTGGCGATGCAGTTGCTGAGCCGGTATGGGGTGCTGATGAGGGAGTCGGTGGCGGCGGAAAATGTGGTGGGCGGATTCAGCGCCGTCTACGACGTGCTGAAGGCGCTGGAAGAGAGCGGGCGGATCAGGCGCGGGTATTTTGTGGCGGGGCTGGGAGCGGCGCAGTTCGCACTTCCGGCGGCTGTCGACCTGTTGCGGCAACTGAGGAATGCGCCGCCCGATGAGAAGCCGGAGTTTGTGCAGCTGGCGGCAAGCGATCCGGCGAATCCATATGGCTCGGTGCTGCGATGGCCGGAGCTGCCTGTGGCGGAGGAGGACTCAGAGAGCGCGCCGCGTGTGTTGACGCGGGCTTCGTATGCCGAGGTGATTCTGCGCAACGGACAACTGGTGGCGTGGCTGCGGCGGGGGAATCCGAACCTGCTGGTGTTTCTGCCATCGGAGGAGCCGGAGCGGTCACAGACGGCGGCGGGGCTGGCGCACTTCGTGTGTGCGCGCGGACAGCAGCGGATGCGTGGGAACAGCCACGAGGGCGTGCTGATTACGACGATCAACGGACAGCCGGTGGCGGCGCATCCCATGGCCAGGTTTTTGATGGATGCGGGTTTTCATGCGGGCCCGCTGGGGATGCATCTGCGGCGGATTCCCATGGCAATCGGGTCGCGCGAGGACAGAGCGCAGGCAAGCGGCGAGGTGCAATAGGACGTGCCTGAAGGGGATACGATTTTTCGGACGGCGCGGGCGATGGGGCGCGCGCTGGAGGGCAAGCCGGTGACGGGGTTTCGCTCAACCTATCCGCTGCTGACGCGGTGGGACGACGATGAGCCGATTGCCGGGCAGCTGGTGGAGCAGGTGGAGTCGCGGGGGAAGTGGCTGCTGATTCGTTTCTCGGGCGGCGGCACGCTGGCGACGCACTTGCTGATGAGCGGAAGCTGGCACATCTACCGGCCGGGCGAGCGATGGCAGCGGCCGCGCGTGGATATGCGGATTGTGCTGGAGAACGCGGAGTTTGTGACGGTGGGTTTTCGCGTGCCGGTGGCGAGGATGGTGCGCGCGCATGAGCTGGAGCGGGCGCTGCGCATTCCGCCGCAGACGATTGATGTGCTGAGCGAGAAGTTCGATGCGGACGAGGTTGCAAGGCGCGTGGCAGCGCATGGCGGAGAAGAGATTGGCGATGTGCTGCTGCACCAGGAAGTGATGGCGGGGGTGGGCAACGAGTTCAAGTCGGAGATCTGCTTTGTGACGGGTGTGAACCCGTTCCGCAGGGTGAAGGAGCTGAGGGTCGGCGAGATTGAGGCTCTGATCGCGGCGTCAATGCGGCTGGTGAAGGCGAATGTGCTGGAGGACTCCGGCGATACTCGAGTCACCTTCAGCGGGGCGCACCGGAGGACGACGGGAAGAATCGACCCGAGGGAGCGGGTCTGGGTGTATGGGCGCGCGAACGAGCCTTGCAGGAAATGCGGAGAGCCGATTCAAAGACGGCTGCAGGGGCCGGATGCGCGTGTGACGTTCTGGTGCCCGAAGTGCCAGGAGAGCTAGAGTCCAGGGGTCAGGGTCCAGGGGTCAGAAAAGCAGGGAACAGGGAGAAGGGAAGAGGAGACAAGGGACTCGAGGACGAAGGGAACGGGAAAGCTGGTTAGGAATAAAAAGGGCCACCGCGCTGGCGGATGGCCCTTTCTGTTCACTGTTCACTCCCTACTGCCCACTATCGCTGTTTACGCCGGCGAGGGTGAGCCTTCAGGGAAGCCGGGGCCGCCGCGGGGCTCGGGCTTGAGGACCTGTTGCGGCGTGCCGCTGCCGGTGTCACTGGGCGTGGCCAGATTGGATCGCATGGGCGGCAGTTCCCGGCCCTCGATCAGCATCTTCACTTCCTCAGCGTCGATCGTCTCGCGCTCGAGCAGGGCAGCGGCAAGGCGGTGCATGGGGCCCGAGTTGGCGTCTACCAGCGCGTGTGCCGCCTGGTAAGCCTCATCGATCAGCCTGCGCACTTCGAGGTCGATCTGACGGGCTGTCTCCTCTGAGAAGTCGCGATGCTGCGCGATCTCGCGTCCGAGGAAGATCTGCTCTTCCTTCTTGCCGAATGTCAGCGGTCCGAGCCGGCTCATGCCGTACTCGCACACCATGGCCCGCGCCATTTCGGTGGCGCGCTCGATATCGTTGCCCGCGCCGGTCGACATCTGGTTCAGATAAATTTCTTCAGCCACGCGCCCGCCGTAGAGCATTGCCAGCCGCGTCTCCAGATACTCCCGGGTATAGTTGTGCCGGTCGTCAGGAAGGTAGACCGTGACGCCCAGCGCCATGCCGCGTGGAATAATCGTCACCTTGTGAATGGGGTCGGAGTGCTCGCGCAGGAACGCGACCAGCGCGTGCCCAGCCTCGTGATACGCTGTGACCCGCTTTTCTTCCTCGGTCAAAAGCATCGACTTCCGTT
>Ga0302314_10013832_pt1 | contig 13841 bp, 14 predicted proteins | sample III_Palsa_N2_3_FD_200533 | JGI IMG/M metagenome (GOLD analysis project Ga0302314, IMG submission 200533) | Peat permafrost microbial communities from Stordalen Mire near Abisko, Sweden - III_Palsa_N2_3 | ecosystem: Environmental > Terrestrial > Soil > Palsa > Peat permafrost | place: Sweden... | reverse complement strand
CGATCTTTTGTCGCCACTCTATAGGTGTCGTCGCCATGGCGACAACTGCTCCAATGAGGGCCACTTTAGTTATATGCAGACCAATCAACAATAGCAGCAGCGAATACTTGCAGTGCATTGCTGCAGTTCGTTCTCATCGCGACGACGCTTTTCACGGGTGATTGGAGGCCTGCTTGACACGCAGCGCCTGCAGTTGCTGCTGCAGTTCGGTGATCGTCTGATCCTGCTGCTGGAGGCGTTCATTAGCCCGCTTGCTGTCCGATTCCTGCTTGGCCACATCCTGCTCGAGCCGATTGACCTCGACCTGGTGCTGGGCCAGCCGCTGCTTGATCTCGGATGGCGAGGGCTGGGCCGCTTTCGTCGAGCTCGTCGACGGCGGCGTAGGCTCGCCGTTGCTGGCCCAGGCCAGCGATGACGCCATCAAACAGAGTGCGCCCAGCAATAGCAAACAACGCATCACAGATAATCCTCGATCAGCAGTTCGGCAATCTGCACCGCATTCAGGGCCGCACCCTTGCGGATATTGTCCGAAACAATCCACAGATCCAGCCCGCGCTCGTGCGAAATGTCCTCGCGGATGCGGCCGACATACACCGCGTCATTGCCGGCCGCCTCGCCCACCGGTGTCGGATATCCGCCCGGCTTGCGCTCATCCATCAACACCACGCCCGGCGCGCGCTGCAGCAACTCGCGAGCCTGTTCAGCGGTGATCTTCTCGCTGGTCTCGATATGCACGGCCTCGGAGTGACCGTAGAACACCGGCACCCGTACAGCCGTGGGATTGACCTGGATCGACTCGTCTTCAAGGATCTTGCGGGTTTCCCACACCAGCTTCATCTCTTCTTTCGTGTAGCCGTTCGGTTGAAATTCGTCGATCTGCGGGATCACATTGAACGCGATCTGTGCCGGAAATTTCTTGCCCGGCTCCACGCTTTGGAAGTTCAGCAACGCCGCGGTCTGCTTGCCGAGCTCTTCCATGCCAAGACGTCCCGCGCCGGACACCGACTGGTAGGTCGCCACATTGATCCGTTCGATCTGCACCGCACGATGGATCGGCGCCAACGCCACCAGCATCTGCATGGTCGAGCAATTCGGGTTGGCGATGATGCCGCGACGGGTGTAATCGGCAATCGCGTGTGGATTGACCTCGCTGATGACCAGCGGCACGTCGTCCTGGTAGCGGAACTCCGACGTATTGTCGATCACCACCGCGCCGGCCGCTGCTGCGCGGGGTGCATGCACCTTGCTGACCGAGCCGCCCGCGGAAAAGAACGCGATGTCCACGCCTGCGAAGTCGTAAGTATCCAGCAGCTGCACGGTGATCTGCTGACCGCCGAACTCGATTTTCCCACCTGCCGAACGCTCGCTGGCCAGCGGCACAAGCTCGCTGACCGGAAAGTCGCGCTCGGCGAGGATCGCCAGCAAGGCCTCACCCACGGCACCGGTGGCGCCGACCATGGCGACTTTGTAACTGCTCTTCTTGCTCATGAATAAGTGTTCTTTGCTCAGGGGTTGGGGACCGGGTTGGCCGTGGCCAGCACCGCCGGATTGAGGATCGTTGGCGGCCGCCCGGCGTGCGGACCGTAGCCGAAAAAAGCCATGACATTGTCCACCGCCAGCGCCGTCATGGCACGCCGCGCATCGTGACTCGCGCTGGCGATATGCGGACTGAGCAGCACATTGTCCAGCGCAAGCAGGGCCGGATGCACGTTTGGCTCGCCCTCGAATACGTCCAGCGCGGCTGCGGCCAGATCGCCGCGAGCCAGTGCCGCGGCCAGTGCCGCATCGTCCACGATGCCGCCGCGGGCAACGTTCACCAGCACCGCGGTGCGCTTCATCATCACCAGTTCGGCCGGGCCGATCGCGTGACGACTTTCTGCCGTCAACGGGACCACCAGCACCAGAAAATCGGATTCGCGCAACAGCACCTGCTTATCGACGTAGCGCGCATTGCATTCGCGTTCGATCTGCGGCGGCAGCGCTGAACGGTTGTGATAGATGACCGGCATGTCGAACCCCGCCGCCCGCCGCGCAATCGCCTGGCCGATACGGCCCATGCCGAGAATGCCGAGCGTGCGGCCACGCACATCCATGCCGAGCCACTGCGTGAATTCCGTAGCCTTCCATTCGCCTGCGCGCAGCCAGCGTTCGGCAGCGCCGACGCGTCGTGCCGCGCCAAGCAAAAGCGCCCAGGTGTAATCGGCGACACTTTCGTTCAAAACGTCGGCCGTATTCGACGCAGCGATGCCAGCTTCGGTCAGCGCAGCAAGGTCGAGGTTGTCGTAGCCGACGCTGAGGTTGGCGACAATGCGCAATCGTTTTGCGGCGGCAATTTCCGCAGCACCGACGCGCTCCTTGAGACCGACGATGACCGCATCTTGATCAGCCATTTTTGCGGCCAGCTCAGCGGGCGAGAACTTGATCTCGTCAGCCTCGGCGGTTACCTCGAAATGCTCGTCGAGGCGGGCGATGATGTCGGGAAAGGTGGGGCGCGAAACCCAGACCCTGGGTCGATCAGTCATCGGCAGCTTCCTGCCGGTCGGACCGCCCCGGAATCAGCGGGTCCACCGCACCCACATCGCCGCACTGGGCACGATGGCGCAGTGCATGATCGATCAGCACCAGCGTCATCATCGCTTCGGCGATCGGGGTGGCGCGTATGCCGACGCAGGGATCGTGGCGACCCTTGGTCACCACTTCAGCCGGCTCGCCCGCCAGATTCACGCTACGGCCGGGAATCAAAATGCTTGAGGTGGGCTTGAGCACGATCGAGGCCGTCACCGGTTGCCCGCTGCTGATGCCGCCCAGGATGCCACCGGCGTGATTGGAGCCGAAACCGTCCATGCTCATTTCGTCGCGGTGCTGGCTGCCGCGCTGGGTGACCGCGGCGAAGCCGTCACCGATCTCCACACCCTTGACCGCATTGATCGACATCAGCGCGCTGGCGAGATCACCGTCGAGCTTGCCGTAGATCGGCTCGCCCCACCCTGGCGGCACGCCGTCGGCCACGACGTTGACGCGGGCGCCGACGGAATCGCCGGATTTGCGCAACGCGTTGATGTGCGCTTCCAGCGCTGGCACCTGCGCTGCATCCGGCCAGAAAAACGGATTCTGCTCCACTGCCTCCCAGTCGAACCCCGTCGGCGTGATGTCGCCGATCTGTGCCAGATAACCGCGCACCCGCACGCCATAGCGTTCGGCCAGCCACTTCTTGGCGATCACGGCCGCAGCTACCCGCATGGTGGTCTCGCGCGCCGACGAGCGACCGCCACCGCGTGGATCGCGAATGCCGTACTTCTGCCAGTAGGTGTAATCGGCATGACCAGGGCGGAAAGTCTGCGCGATGTCGCCGTAGTCCTTGCTGCGCTGATCGGTATTGCGGATCAGCAGCGCGATCGGCGTGCCGGTGGTCTTTCCCTCATAGACGCCGGAGAGGATTTCCACCTCATCCGCTTCGTGCCGCTGCGAGGTAAAGCGGCTGCGGCCGGTGGCGCGGCGATCCAGGTCGTGGCGAAATTCTTCTGTGCTGATCGGCAGCCCTGGCGGACACCCATCAATCACGCAACCAATCGCCGGGCCGTGGCTTTCGCCAAACGTGGTGACGGTGAAGAGCTTGCCGAAGGAGTTGCTGGACATGGGAATAGACGTCTGAAGGATCCGTCACAGCTTAACCGCGATAACTGGACACTGTGTGGCTATAAGAGCCTGTTCATGATCTTTCCATGGCCCGCGCCGGGATCTGTTTGTACGCAGGCCCAGAAAGAACGAGGGAGTGTACGTCCGTACACGACCGAGTGATGACGCCGGCCTGCGTACAAACAGACCCGGCCCGAAGGGTTGCCGTTGAGTGGCCGCCATGCGCCAGCGCGCGACTTGAGCTGACGGCCAGTCAGGCGCTGCGCCACGCACTACCACCTGACGGCCACTCAATGACAACGCGGGCCACGGAAAGACCATGAACAGGCTCTATGCTTGCCGCGCGATGGCAGCGGCGTGAATCGTATCGGCGTGCTCGAGCAGATCGCGCTTCTCCAGGGCGAACACACCCATCGCCCCGACCTTGAACTCTATCCACACGAACGGCACCTGCGGCAGCAGCTCAGCCAGCGCGTGCTCGCTCTCGCCGACCTCGATCACCAGCAGGCCATCGTCGTTGAGATACTGCGCCGCCTCATCGAGCATGCGCAGGCACAGATCCAGACCGTCCTTGCCCGAGGTCAGGCCGAGCTTCGGCTCGTGGCGATATTCGCCAGGCAGCGCAACGTATTCGGCTTCAGTGACGTAGGGTGGATTGGAGACAATTAGGTCGTAGCGACGGCCCTTTAAACCGCCAAACAGATCCGACTTGATCGCTTCGACGCGGCCTTCGACGTGCTGGAATACGATGTTTTCGCGCGCCAGCGAAAGCGCATCGTCGCTGATATCGGCAATGTCGACTTTCCATTCCGGGTTGTATTCGGCCAGTGCGATGCCGATGCAGCCGGAGCCCGTGCATAGGTCGAGCGCGCGTTCGATGTGGCGCTCGTCGAGCCACGGCGAAAAGCCCGATTCGATCAGCTCGGCGATCGGCGAACGTGGCACCAGCGCACGATGGTCACTTTTGAACTTCAACCCGGCAAACCAGGTCTCGCCGACCAGGTAGGCCACCGGCAGACGCTCGGTGATCCGTCGCTTGATCAGGATCAGCAAGCGCTCGCGTTCCTCCGAGGTGAGCTTGCCAACACCATAGGCCGGCGGCAGATCCGGCGGCAGGTGCAGACTGGCCAGCACCAGGTGGGTGGCCTCGTCGATCGGGTTGTCGTGGCTATGTCCGAACGTGAGCCCGGCGGCCGAGAAGCGACTTGCACCATAGCGGATGAAGTCGATGATGGTGGCGAGTTCGGCAGTCACGGTGATCCTCGGCGGACAAGTCACAAAGGCGATCAGTATAAAGCCAGTGACCGGGATGACTCCCGGCTCTTTTATACTGGGCGGATGACATTCAACGTATTACTGCAATATCTGCTGCCCCACCGCGCGCTGTCGCGGGTGGTTTATTGGGCAACCCGCTGGACATTCGCGCCATGGAAGAACTGGTTGATCAGTACCATCGTGCGCAATTACCAGGTCAATATGGCTGAGGCGGCGCAGCCTGATCCGATGGCCTATCAGCACTTCAATGCGTTCTTCACGCGCAAGCTGCGCGCCGACGCACGCCGCGCGGATGGCGACCCCGCAGCCCTGCTAAGCCCTGCTGACGGGCGCATCAGCCAGGCCGGTGCGATCGTCGACGGCAGAATCTTCCAGGCCAAGGGGCAGGAATACACTGCCGCCGAACTGCTCGGTGGCGATGAATCCGCCGCCGCGCCGTACCGCAATGGTCGCTACGCCACCGTATATCTGTCGCCGCGCGACTACCACCGCGTGCACATGCCACTGGCTGGGCGGCTGAAGGAAACCGTGCATGTGCCGGGGCGCATCTTCAGTGTGGCACCGTTCGCGGTTGAGGCCATTCCGCGGTTATTCGCCCGCAACGAGCGGCTGGTCTGCCATTTCGAGGGCGAGCATGGGCCGTTCGTGGTGGTGATGGTCGGCGCGATCCTGGTTTCGTCGGTGGCTACCGTGTGGGACGGGCTGGTGATCCCTCCCTATGCCTCGTCGATCCGCCGCAAGTCGTTCGAGGGACAGAACATCAGCCTGGGGCGCTTTGCCGAGATGGCGCGCTTCAACATGGGTTCCACCGTCATTCTGTTGCTGCCCGAAGGCTTGGCCACGCTGGATGTCCTGCAACCACAGCAGGCTGTGCAGGTGGGACAACGGCTGGGTCGCTGCTGACCGGGCGAAGCCGGTCCGTACAAACCCCGGCAACCGGTGGACTGACGCAGAACGTCATTTTGTGACGCTCTAGGCGCAATCGCCGCGAAGGCTTCGCTACTCTGCTGCCTTCGCCATGTGCCTAGCACTGCCTGATTCCAGCGCCGGGGGAACCGATGCAACTACTCACACCATTCATCGCCATGATGCGTGCCCGCCAGCTTGGGCGGCAGTTCCGCGAGATCGAGCGCAGCATCCGGGCACTGCCCAAACGCACCCGCACCCGTCTGAGCGCACTGGCCCTGCGCGAAATCGGTCAGGCCTCGCGCAGCGATTTTCCTCACCTGTACGGCACCCCGCCGGAAGCGCGTTACCTGCCCTGGGGCCAAGGCACCGAGGCCGGCTATGAGCGCGCCCGTTCGGACAATGCTGAAGTGGCGTTGCGCGGCATCGCACTATGGCTCGCGGTTGCTTATCACGAGACGAAGAACTCTCCGCATGCCAGCCTGCAGCCGCAGCACCGCCAGGTGATGCAGCTGCTGCGCGAACTGAAAGAAATCCACGGCACCGACAACACTGTCGACAACTGGATGCAGACCAGCGCTGTCGCCTGACAAGCACTTCCGGACCCAGCCCTCTGCCAGTTACCGGCGGCGTTCAACCGCCGCCGGTATGGCGACTATTGGCAGACCGGCAGCTTCAGCGTCTGTCCAACGCTGATGTGCTGATGCTTCAGCCCGTTCATATCAGCCACTTCCTGCACACTCGAACAGCGCAGCTTGCGCACGATGCTTTCCAGCGTGTCGCCGCGACGAACCTTGTAGCTGCGCTCCGCTCTCGGCGCCGATGTGCGGACGGGTGCCGGAGCCTGCGCCACGACCGGGACCACGGCGTTATGCAGGTCGTTGGCAAGGATCGGCCACGGGCCATCCACGCAGCGCGACCCATAGGCCTGCTCCAGCGGTTTCGGTACCTGCAACCGTGTTCCCGCAGGCTGCTGCACCTGCGGATCGAGTCGCGGATTCAGGTTGCGCAAGGTGCGGAACCAGCCATCGGTCATTCCGCCAGCCGAGCCCAGGCACACGGTGAGTTCGGACAACGAGGTGGGTCGCTTCAGCGTGACAATGCCCGGCGCGCCATCCATCTTGGGAAATCTCAGGTTGTAGCTTTCCGGATGCAGGAACAGCCACGCAGCCGCCAGTACGGACGGCACATAGTCACGGGTTTCCTGCGACAACTGGTTGTAGATGCGCGGATCGTAGAAGCTCACCGACGTGTCGTCGCCAACCAGACGATGCATCTGCCCTTCGCCACCGTTGTAAGCGGCAATGGTCAGCTCAAGATTGTTGTTGAACACGCCTAGCTGCTCATTGATGTAATCGGCATTGGCCCGCGCCGACGCTGCCGGATCGAAGCGCATGTCGAAGCCGTCATCGCTGGTCAGCCCGAAGCGCAAGCCGGTGGCGTACATGAACTGCAACGGCCCGGCGGCACCGGAGCGCGACACCGCATGCACCTTGCCGCCGGATTCCTTCGCCATCATGCCGAACAGCAGAGCCTCGGGAAGATCGGCCTTCTCGTACGCCGGCCACATCTGGTAACGCAGATATTGATAGTTGACGTAGGCGTCCATCAGCTGCGGTCGCCACTGGGTCAGCCACATTTCCAGCGCGGCCTTCACCGGACCATTCATGGCGATCAGCTCAGACAGCTTCTGCCCATGCAGCAAGGTCACGCTGCGTTGCGCCTCCGGCAGGCTGGCTGCGCCGGTCTTCCCAGTTGGAAGCGCGGCCTGCGTCGGGTCGATATCGCTGTCAAGATCTTCGGCACCACTGCCGAAATCGCCATCCTTCAATCGCAAAAGATGGTCGAACACGGAATAGAACCGCTGCGAGTCGCAACCCGGTGTGTTGCCACATTGCGCGGCCGCCTGCTTCAGCCGATCGAGCGATTGGGTGAGCGTGAGCTGCGAGGCTTGCAGGTTGCCTTCGCGCGATTGCTGCAGGGCGGTTTCGTAGCCCTTGCTGGCCAGATCAAGCTGGTTGTAAAGCGCGTTCACCTGAGGCGACGGTTTGACGGCGCCGCCGGTACTGGCGCACGCGACGAGCAGACCCAACACCGCCACCAGAGGGGCTTGGCGCAGAGGACGGGCAATGGAACGCAACAACATCACAGGCTTTCATCCGCGTAAAGCGTTCACCATAGCCGGCACCGCGCTCCGACTCAACGTCCGTGCGCAGGAGTGCGGCAACATGGCGACGGGTCGTCCTGGCTACAATCAAACGGTACGCAATCAACCGATCGCCAAAGGATGGACGCCATGACTGAAAAGCCGATCAGCCGGAAGACGCGACGTAGCGTGCACGATGCCTTCTTCCGCCGTCCTTGCTGAGCGGACGCGACCGCCCATGTCGAGAATCGAAGTGATCGATAGCGAGTTGCCGCTGTCGCAGCAGCTGCTCAGTGCACTGCGCTATCCGTGGACCGGCGCTGCGTTGCCGGCGCTGGCGGCATTTACCCTGAGCCACTATCTGGCACTGCTGCCGGTGGTCGGCTGGTTCATCGAGCTGGGCCTATGGGCGGCGACCTATATGTATGCGCTGGAGTGCCTGCGCCACACGGCCGACGGCTATGCGCAGCCGCCGGAATTTGCCGAGCCCGGCCATGGCGGCTGGGCGCTGGTGGCGATCCTGCTGTGGTCCGCCCTGTTGACCTTGCTGGTGAAGCTGAGCTTCGGCGGTGGCGCCTGGATCGTCACCTTGCTGATGGCGGTCAGCCTGCCTGCGATCGCCATGTCACTGGCCCTCGATGGCGGCGTGGGTCACGCGTTGAATCCGCTGACCTGGGTACGCGTGATGGCGCGGTTCGGCATGCCTTACCTGTTGTTGATCGGCGTGCAACTATTGATCGCGCTGGTCGTCGGCATCGCACAGGTCGCGTTCGAGTCCAGCCTGCCACGCTTGATTTCGTTGCCGCTGTTCTACCTGGCTGCCAACTACGCCACGCTCTTCAACTTTCATCTGATGGGTCGGCTGATCCATCAGCGTCATGAGCATTTCGGCTTGCAGCCGCAGGCGCATCTGCTGGCGCGGGAGATCCATCAGGACGCTGACCAGGACCTGCTCGATGAAGTGCAATCGCTGGCGTCTGCGCAGCCACGCGCGGCACTCGACTTGCTGGTGCCGCGCCTGCGCGACAGTGCTGCGCCGCCCGCACTGCATGTTGCCTACCGCCGACTGCTGCAGCAACAGGGTCTCAACGACGCGCTGCTCGTCCACGGACAAATCTGGATGGCCGCGCTGATCGCGCAAGGCGAATCGCGGCGTGCACTGGGCGTGCTGCAGGAGTGTTGCGGCATCGATGCCGACTTCATCCCCGACGACCCGCGCACTTGCGGTGAACTGGCCGACTTGGCCGCTCGGCTGGGCATGCACCGCATCGCCTTGAAGCTGTGTCTTGGCTATCTCGCCCACTGGCCAAGGGACATGCAGGCTCCGCATTGCGGCCTGCTGGCCGCGCGTCTGCTGGACGAACAGCCCGAACAGCACACCGAAGCCTGCGCCTTGCTCGACCAGCTCGCTGCGGCATGGCCCGACCATCCGTTGCATGGCGAGATCAACCTTCAGCGACAACGCTGGGCGAACCCCGCATGAGTCGCTGGCGCGCGCCATCGCCCAGCTCCACCGCGATCATCACGCGCGAGGGCTTCGAACGACTGAAGGCCGAACTCGATCATCTGTGGCACACGTTGCGGCCGGAGGTGGTGAAGGCGCTCGCTGCCGCCGCGGCCGAGGGTGACCGCTCCGAAAACGCCGAATACATCTATCGCAAGAAGCAGCTCGGCGAGATCGATCGCCGCGCGCGCTATCTCAGCAAGCGCATTCCTTCGCTGAAGGTGGCGGAAGGCGCGCCAAGCGATCGCCGGCTGGTGTTCTTCGGTGCCCGGATCGAACTGGAGAACATCGACAGCGGCGAGATCCTGCACTACCGGATCGTCGGTCCGGACGAGACCGATGCGAAGCGCGGTTGGATCAGCATCGACTCGCCACTAGCGCGAGCCGTTCTCAAGAAACGCGCCGACGACGAATTCGAAGCGGAACTACCTTCCGGACGCACCGCTTTCGTCATTGTCGACGTGAGCTATACGGACGTCTGATTCGTTCGAACCGTCGACGGCGGCGAATCGGTTACTGCGGCGGAGCGCCGCCCTGCATCAGTGCCTGGATCTGCGCCTGATGCGTTTCAATGAAACTGACATTCGCCTGATTGACCTTGCTCTGGTCGATCTGGCTGGCCAGCTCCGGCTGCGTCTTGGACTGCTCCACCATCGCTGCATTCATCAGCGCGATATTCGCCAGCAGGAACTCACGCGGCGTGAAACCGAACTTCTTGATCAGCGGAGCAAGCCGCGGGTCACCGCTCACCGCCTGGCTCGCCAGGTCGTCGAGGGTATGCACTTTGGTTGGATCGGCGGGCTGCTCCTGCGGCTTGATTCCTTCCACGCGCGCTTCCTTGGTCGCGGCGATCAAGCGGTTGAACACGTCATCGTTGAGATTGTAATTGTGGATAGCTTGCTGATCGGCGACCGGTAGCGAGGCTATGCCTTGCGCCTGTGACCACAGCGGCAGCAGCAGCAACACCAGCGCCAGCAGGGCCTTTGGTAGTTGCTGCATGAATTTGGGCAATCCGACACGGCAGGACATATTCATTGCAATTCCTTGGCGCAAAGTGGATCGCTGAGCCTACTGGAATCGCCACCTGGAAAAGTTAGGCGATGGTGAAGCTACGCCCCGACAAACTACGTTGCCCGGGGCGGGTCCGCCACCAGCCAAACACACTTCAGCGAGCCCAATATGCCCACCGTCCTTTTAGAAAGGCGGCTCTGAACGAGAGCCGCCGCAAGACTGTGTCCGCGTTGCCGCTGGCTACACGACGCACCGCGACAGGCCGGATTTGCGATCGACAGGGGCAGCGATCCGCGAGGGCTTGCCCACGTTGACTCCCCGACGGATGGTCGCCGCGACATCGCCCCTCGCAATCTAAGACTTTTCTTATAGATAGCGGGATATCGACTCTCTACGCTTTTGCAGGCCACTTGTTTCCTTATCTCTAGTGGCACAGCAACCCATGCAAGGCGGTTGATTCCGCCGAGGACTCCTCCATGCTCGACTTCAAAAGCATTCTTGATGCACTGAACGCCGCCCAGGCCGCAGGTGACGTTCAACAAGCTCCGCAATACCCCCCGGAACAGGAACGCAACCTGTGCGCGGGAACCTTACTGACACTCAACTCGTGCTGTGAGCCACGTGCATTGGCGCTCGGCGTTGGCCCCCATGTGGCAGCTGCGACGCTTCAATCGGCCTGGGACATCTCGGGGACCGAGGATCTGCGTACGACCATCCAGGTATTGCTGCACGAAGGTCAGCACCTGGGCATGGACCCCGTCATCGCGGAGATCCATGACATCGCAAAGGACGGCGCCAGCGATACCGACCTCTACCCCCTCCTGGTCGAGGCCTTTGGCGAGGACGATGCCGACGCACTTCGAGCCGCAGAAACGAGCATCGTGGAAAGTGTCGGCCTGAAAGATCCGCAGCTCACCGACATGCATGATATTCATTGCGCCATCAGCACGCTGCGCGCCTGGGATCTCGAGCGCGCCGCCTTCAACGCCCGCATGGGCTTCGAAGCCGGCTACATCGACGAAAACGAAACCCTGGCGATCCTCCAGCAGAGTCGCGAACTCGCTGAGTCCACGTACGACAGCTGGCGCAGCTACGGCATCGCGTTCGTCCTTGGTCGCGTTATCGGCTACAGCGGTGACTGCAATTTCATGATCGGTGAGCTCGGCGAACAGCTAAGCATGCCCAACTCCCTGTACTCCTTTCACCCCATGGGCGCCCCTTCCGCGCCTCTCAAATAAGGCACATCACTCATGTATTTCTTCAAAAAGAAGCACATTTCCGCCCTCCTCATGTCCGGCTTCGCTGCCATCGCACTGAGTGCCTGTGGCGGCCAGCAGACCGCTGCCCAGGCGTGCACCACGATCAACGTCGCGGGCGGTGCATTGCTGCCCGAACTGCACTCCGCCGCAATGGAAACGTCGTCTGACCCGGCCGGTACGCTGAAAAAATTCCAGACCATGGCCGACAGCTTCAAGGGCGCGACGAAATCCGTCACCCATACCAAGGCAAAGGCCGCCGTGGACGCGTTGAACAAGGATCTCGACGGCATCATCGTTGTCGTGAAGGACATTGATGCCGCCGGCAAATCCGGAAAATCGCAGGACGATTTGCACCAGATGGTGGTGGACCGCATGCAGCCGCTACTCAATACCTTCCAGGAAGATTGGAATAACCAGCTTGGCGCTGCTTGCAGCGCCCCGTAAAAGAATGCTGCTCAGGTGCCGGCTCATAAGACCAGCACCTGATGACCTGGTTGTTGAAGGTTTTGCGCCGCTCGGAGGTCAACTCGCCGGGCGGCGCCGTTTTCGTATTCGCAGTGATCGCGCCAGCAACAAGAATGCTGAAACCCGTTGCGCCAAGACGCCAACCCAAACCGATAAACCCGCTTGAGACAAAGCATGAAGGTAAATCCATGGCATCCGTGACCCGGGAAGAAAAGGCCGCACTGCTTGGACAGATGATTGCCATGCAGGTAAGCATCCGGGCACTGGTCGCTTCGAATCCTGGTCTCGACGAGTTCAAACTGCTATTGCCGATAGCACGCGAGGAGGCGTTGGGCTTTCTCGAGTACCAGGCCAGGGACCCGAAGTACGTCACCGACTTCGCCAACGTCTCGCTGCACCTTGATCACCTGCTCTACATCCTGACTTCAGGCCTGTTCGGAGAACGGCCCGGCGCGCCGATCTAATCCGTATGCGGCGCGTCTGGAAAAACAGCAAACAATCGTAGTCGTCTGATATTTTTGAGGGACGTTTCTCGCTTACGGAATGCCTCTCGTCAATGACTATCGCAGGGCATTGATGCTGATGCGTTGCGCTATCCATTAGCGCGTCGGTTACGTCGTTTTCGTTAAGTGGCCGCTATCGCCACTTCGCCGGTCTGTTGTTGACCATGACGCTACTGGCAGCGCTATTGTTGGTTGTTTGCTCGGACTCACGGTCGTCTAGCGTTCTTACGGTTGACGCTCGTCCTGCCGCATTACGCGGGCGATCGACGACGCCAGCTAAGACTGCCCACCGCGACGGCAGGCAACACGCCTACCAGTGAAAGCATGAAGGCAGGGCCAACCGACCTGAAGATGACACCGTCGACAGCGAAACCAACCATCACAGATACAGCAGCGCAAAGCGCAACGAATCGAAGCCATGATCGACATCGGTCACGCAGCAGGCCAGCGACAAATCCCGTGACAAACGCGGTCACTATGCCAAAGGCATAGGAAAACATCCCAACGAATAGAAAGGAGCCTGCAACCTCCGACCAGCTCAGCGCTGTGCCACCGCCGGAGCCATATGCAAGAAAATCGAAGAAAAGCACGATGGCACCACCAAGGGGCGGCCCCACCAAGGCAAACAAACCTGCCGATTTAATCGCTGATTTAAAAGTCACCCTTGGCACGGGAATGGCCTCGTTCCATAGACGTAAAAGCTACCAGCCATGAATGACGGCAAGATGCCTATAGCTCAAGAAATCGAAGTGTCTACGACGTCCATCCCATAGGATATGCCGGCGCTTTCAAGAGCCGTTCTTTTTCAATACTGCGTACCGGCCGATGCGGTATCAGATTCTCAACCGTACTGGCTGCAGGCCTCGGGAAAGCCGGCCGCATAGCTATCAGTTGATCGAACTCGCTGTAGGCACAGCATAGTTTCGGCTTGCTTCGCCGGACATCAGATCATTCTGAAAGTATCTCGCGGGGGACCGCTCTTCTCGGACGTACAGACATCCTAATGCGACGACAATGCCTGCGAGTCGCGCTGATAGTCCTGCTCGATCTGCGCCAGGCGTGCCTGCCTTGCTTGCTGGCTGACCCACTGACCATGCTGGGACTGCTGTCGCAGTAGTACGTACTGCATGTCCACG
>Ga0302314_10013831_pt1 | contig 13841 bp, 15 predicted proteins | sample III_Palsa_N2_3_FD_200533 | JGI IMG/M metagenome (GOLD analysis project Ga0302314, IMG submission 200533) | Peat permafrost microbial communities from Stordalen Mire near Abisko, Sweden - III_Palsa_N2_3 | ecosystem: Environmental > Terrestrial > Soil > Palsa > Peat permafrost | place: Sweden... | reverse complement strand
GGGCGTGCCCTGGCGCAAGGTGTTGAGCGAGCCGGACGCCCAGGCGCCCAGCGCCGCGCCGATCGCGAGGGCGACGAAATAGCCGGGTCCCGTGACGCCGGCGACCTGGCGCAGTTCTCTCGCCAGCGATAGATCGCGTAGCCAACCGCGGCGCCCGAAGACCAGGCGGCGAGGTCGAACATGGTGTGCGCCCAGGGCGCTGTCGGAACGTGGATCATCGGCCTTTGGTCGGTAACCGCACGTTAACCACAAGAGAAGCTTCTCGATCCGGGCCAGCCGCGCGATGTTCCGGAACACATGACGAACGCGATTCGCATTCTGGGCCTCGATCCCGGCCTCCGGCGCACTGGCTGGGGCGTGGTCACGATCGATGGCGCGCGGCTGCAGCACGTGGCGCACGGTGTGATCTCGCCCGACGATTCCGCGGCGCTGTCGGAGCGTTTGCTGTTCATCCACCGCGCCGTCACCGAGATCGTCGCGGCCTGGTCGCCGGACGAGGCGGCGATCGAGGAGACCTTCGTCACCGCCAATGGCTCGTCGACGCTGAAGCTCGGCCACGCCCGCGCCGCCGCCATGTTGGCGCCGGCAGCCGCGGGCCTCCTGGTCGCCGAATACTCCGCCAAGGTGGTCAAGAAGGCGGTGGTCGGCACGGGGGGGGCGGACAAGCACCAGATCGCCTTCATGATCGCCCGGCTGTTGCCCACCTCCGGCTCGCCGGTGGCCGACGCGGCCGACGCGCTGGCGGTCGCTATCTGCCACGCCCACGCCCGCCGGGCCCGCGTGATCGGGGCGGCGGCATGATCGGTCGGCTGCGCGGCATGGTCGCCGAGGTGGGCGAGGAAGAGGCGCTGATCGACGTTGGCGGCGTCGGCTACGTCGTGCGGTGTGGCGCGAAGACCCTGGGCCGGCTGCCCATGCTCGGTGACGAGACCGTGCTGCAGATCGAGTCGCAGTGGTCCGATCAGCTCGGCCTGCGGCTCTACGGCTTCCTCAGCCGCGAGGAGCGTCGCACCTTCGTGGCGCTGCAAGAGATCCAGGGCGTCGGTCCCAAGGCGGCGCTCGGCGTGCTCGATGTGCTCAGCCCTGGCGAACTCGCCGCCGCCGCCCAGCGCGGCGACAAGGCGGCGGTGGCGCGCGCCAGCGGCGTCGGGCCGAAGCTGGCTCTGCGCATCGTCACCGAGCTGAAGGACAAGCCGATCGCCGGCGAAGCCGTCGCCGCTTTCCATGCCGCGGCCGGCCCGCCCGTGGTCTCGGTCTCCGGCGAAGCCATCGCCGCCTTGATGGGCCTCGGCATCGCCGAACCGGCGGCCCGCCGGGTGGTCGAACAGGCCGCCGCCCGGCTAGGCGACGTGGCCGAGCCGGTGCTGATCAAGGCGGCGTTGCAGGAGCTGGGGCGGTGAGGGGATCGTGCGGCGGCGAAACGCCCCCTCCGTCACGGCGCTGTCGCGCCGCGCCACCTCCCCCGTTCCGCTCCGCTCCATGGGGCAGGAGCAGAATAGTCGCTCTTCGCTCCTGCCCCGCGCAGCGGGGGAGGTGGCAGACCGCGAAGCGGGCTGACGGAGGGGGCGTTTCGCCGCACGCACTGCATGCCGCGCCATGACCCGCCTCGTCTCCCCGGAACCAGCCCCCATCGAGCCCACCGACCGCGCCCTGCGGCCGCAGACGCTGGACGAGTTCGTCGGCCAGGCCCAGGCCAAGGGTAACCTCAAGGTGTTCATCGACGCGGCCAAGGCCCGCGGCGAGGCGCTCGACCACGTACTGCTGTTCGGGCCGCCCGGCCTCGGCAAGACCACCCTGGCCCAGATCATCGCCCGCGAGCTGGGCGTGAACTTTCGCGCCACTTCCGGCCCGGTGCTGGCCAAGGCCGGCGACCTGGCGGCGATCCTGACCAACCTCGAACCGCGCGACGTGCTGTTCATCGATGAAATCCACCGCCTCCCCGCCAATGTGGAGGAGATCCTCTATCCGGCGATGGAGGATCACGCGCTCGACCTGATCATCGGCGAAGGCCCGTCGGCGCGCTCGATCCGGATCGACCTGGCCCCCTTCACCCTGGTCGCCGCCACGACGCGCGCCGGCCTGCTGGCGACCCCGCTGCGCGACCGCTTCGGCATCCCGCTGCGGCTGCAGTTCTATTCGCCGGCCGAGCTTCAGCAGGTCCTGCTGGCCGCCGCCCGCAAGATGGGCACGGCGCTCAGCGACGACGGCGCGGCCGAGATCGCCGCCCGCTCCCGCGGCACGCCGCGCGTCGCCGGCCGCCTGCTGCGCCGGGTCCGCGACTTCGCCGCCGCCGAAGCCTGCGAACTGATCGACCGCAAGGCCGCCGCCAAGGCGTTGGCCCGGCTGGAGGTCGACGAGGCCGGCCTCGACGGCCTCGACCGCCGCTACCTCACCGCCCTGATCGAGCACTATGGCGGCGGCCCTGCCGGCGTAGAAACCCTCGCCTACGCCATCGCCGAGGCGCGCGATGCGGTGGAGGACGTGATCGAGCCATTTTTGCTGCAGCAGGGCTTCATCCAGCGCACCCCGCGCGGCCGCCTCGCCTGCGCCAGGGCCTACCTGCACCTCGGCCTGACACCCCCCGCCGGCCCGGCGCCGCAGCCGGGGCTGTTCGACGAGGATGCGTGATGAGCGGCCTCGCTTCCTCCCTCCCCTTCATGGGGAGGGCAAGCGATGCGCAGCATCGCGGGGTGGGGGAGTCCGGGGTCGTGCGCGCCTTCAGAACATCGCCCTCGCGTCGCACATCCCCACCCTGCCGTCGCTTCGCGCCGGCTGTCCCTCCCCATGAAGGGGAGGGAGGATGAGCGCGCCTTCTTCAGGCCGCTTCGAGGGCCACGAGCATCTGCTGCCGGTGCGGGTCTACTACGAGGACACCGACTTCACCGGCGTGGTCTATCACGCCAACTACCTGCGCTTTTTCGAGCGCGGCCGGACCGAGTTTCTGCGGGCCGCCGGGGTGGAGCACGCCGAACTGCTGGCGCTGCCGGAGCCGTGCGCTTTTGCGGTCACCCACATCTCGATCGCATACCGCCGCGCCGCGCGGGTTGACGACGCGCTCGAGGTGCGCACCCTGAACCGCAAGGGCCGGGGGGTGCGGATGGAGGCGGTGCAGCGGATTCTGCGCGATGGCGAGCTGATCGCCGAGGCGCTGGTCGAGGTGGTCTGCATCCGGCTCGACGGGCGTCCGCGCCGTCCGCCGCCGGAGCTTTCCGAGCGTATCGCGCGGTTTCTGGCGCCCGCCGCGCCATAGTTTCACCATTCGCCGGCGCCATCGCCGGCTCTGACATCCGCCAGGAGACTCGATGGATCCCAACGCCGCGATAACGCCCGAGACCTTCAACATCGTCCACCTGTTCCTGGCGGCCGACTGGGTGGTCAAGGTGGTCATGATCGGTCTGGGCTTGGCGTCCCTATGGTCGTGGGCCGTGATCATCGACAAGGCGGTCCGCTTCACCGCGCTCAACGCCCAGGCCAACAGCTTCGAGCGCGAGGTCGGCTCCGGCCGCGCGCTGGAGGACGTGGCGCAGGCGGCGGGCGAGCATCCGCGCCACGCCTTGCCGCGCATGCTGCAGGCCGCGCTCAGGGAATGGCGCGAAGCGCGGGCCAAGGGCTTGCTCTCCAGCGCTCAGGCCGAGACCCAGACCGCGTTCCTGGTGCAGCGGATCGACCGGGTGTTGGGCGCGCTGATCGCCCGCGAAAGCCTGCGCGTCGAAGACGGCCTCGGCAGCCTCGCCATCGTGGCGACCGCCTCGCCGTTCATCGGCCTCTTTGGCACCGTCTGGGGCATCATGCATGCCTTCCAGGCGATCGCGATCGAGAAGAACACCAACCTTTCGGTGGTCGCCCCGGCGATCGCCCAGGCGCTGTTCGCCACCGCCATCGGCCTGGCCGCGGCGATCCCGGCCTACATCGCCTACAACAAGTTCTCGACCGACGCGGGTCGGTTCTCCGCCCGGCTGGAGGGCTTCGCCGATGACCTGGTCACCGCCATCCAGCGGCGGCTGGCCGAGCGGAGCGTCTAGCCCGATGGCGCTCTCGATCCACGATCCCTACCAGGCCGGCGGCCGCCGGCGCCGCGCCCGTCGCGGCCAGCTGTCCGAGATCAACGTCACGCCGCTGGTCGACGTGATGCTGGTGCTGCTGATCATCTTCATGATCTCCGCGCCTCTGCTCACCGTCGGCGTGCCGCTGCAGCTGCCGAAGACCGAAGCCGGCGCGATGCAGGACCAGAACGAGCCGCTGACCGTCTCCATCCGGGCCGACGGCTCGGTGTTCCTGAACCAGACCCGGGTCCAGTTCGCCGCCCTGTCGCCGGCGCTGCACGACATGGCCGGCGCCGGGATGACGCGGCCGATCTATGTGCGCGCCGACGGCCGGGCCACCTACGCCATCGTCGCCCAGGTGATGGCGGCGGTCTCGTCCTCCGGCTTCAGCAACATCAACCTGATCACCGACACAGGCGGCCCGTCGTCCGGGACGAAGCCGCGGGAATCGTCGACGCACGTCGCCCCGGCGGCCGACGGGCAATGAGCGGCCTGGCCCCCCATGAGCGGCTTGGCCCCATGAGCGGCTTGGCCCAATGAGTGGGTTGGCGATGGCGCCGCCGCGGGACAACCGCAGCCCCGCCCTGCTGGCGGCCATCGCCCTGCATGCGGCCGTGTTCCTGGCCGTGATATTCCACCCCGGCAAGGCGCCGCCGCCGATCGGTTCGTCGGTGCCGATCAACATCGTCTCCGACGCCCCCTTCACCGACGCCCGTCAGGCGTTCCAGGCGCCCCAGACGCAGACCGCGACGGCGCCGGAGCCGACGCCAGCGGCCAAGCCTGCTCCGCCCGCGCCGGTCGAGGCGCCGCCGGCTTTCACCAAGACCACGCCGCAGTTGGTGAAGCCGCTGAAGCCGCCCGTGCCGCAGGCTCCGCAGCATGCCGCAACCGCCGCTTCGGCCGCGGTCGACTTCAACCGCATGCAGCAGATCATCGACAACGCCCGCCATGACGCGGGCAAGCCGGCCGCCGCGGCGCAGCGCGGGCCGCCCAGGGCCGAGACCGCCCCACAAGCCCGGCCTGACGCCGGCAACGGAGTCTCGCAGAGCGACCTGTTGGGCCTGCAGCAGCTGCTGGAGCGACTGTGGAATCCCAACTGCGACGTCGCCGGGGGCTCGGCGGTCAAGGTCAAGGTCAGGTTCCTGATCGATCTCAGCGGCAATGTTCTGGGCCGGGTCGACGCGGGCGGGCTGGAGCGGTCCGGCGATGCCGTGGTGGCCGCGGCGGCGCGGCGGGCGGTGGATGCGGTTCACCAGGCGGCGCCCTATAGCCAGCCCTATTACGGACAATCGATCGTCGTGAATTTCGACGCCAAGGAGGCCTGCGCCAAGCGATGAGAAACGCCTTTCACGCCTGGATCGCCGCGTTCGTCGTCGGACTGGCCGCCTTGGCCGGCGCCGCGCCGGCGCTGGCGGACATCACCGTCGACGTGGACCAGGCGGCGGTGCAGCCGCTGCCGATCGCCATCACCTCGTTCGGCGGCGATCCGACCGGCGCGCAGATCTCCGCGGTGGTTAGCGCCGATCTCGAACGCTCCGGCCTGTTCCGCCCGCTCGACCCGGCCACCTTCCGCGAGCAGCCGGACGCCAACATGACCCCGTCGTTCGACGCCTGGAAGGCGATCAGCGCGCAAGCTCTGCTGGTCGGCGCGGTCTCCAACGGCGCCGATGGGCGCCTCAGCGTCGATTTCCGCCTGTGGGACGTCTACGCCGGCGACCAGCTGGTCGGCACGCGCCTGACCGCCACGCCGGATTCCTGGCGCACCATCGCCCACCAGATCGCCGACGCCGTTTATGAGAAGCTGACCGGCGAAAAGGGCTATTTCGATACCCGCGTGGTCTTCGTCGCCGAGAGCGGTCCCAAGACCCATCGCGTCACGCGGCTGGCGATCATGGATCAGGACGGGGCCAATCCGTCCTACCTCACCGACGGCTCGGCCATGGTGTTCTCCCCGCGCTTCTCCACCAGGCGCCAGGAGATCACCTACATGGTGCTGCGGCCGACCGGGGCCAGCATCTACCTGAAGAACCTCGACACCGGCCGCGAGGAGGTGCTTGGGCGGTTCCCGGACATGACCATGACCATGGCGCCGCGCTTCTCGCCCGACGACAGCAAGGTCGCCTTCGCCGCCGAGAAGGGCGGGGCTGTGAACATCTACGTCATGGACCTCGTCAACCATCAGACACGAAGGCTCACCGACAGCATCTCGATCGACACCTCGCCGTCGTTCTCGCCCGACGGCGGTCAGATCGTGTTCAACTCCGACCGCGGCGGCTCGCCCCAGATCTACGTGATGAGCGCCGGTGGCGGCGCGGCGCGCCGGATCTCGTTCGGATCCGGGCGCTACAACGCCCCGGTCTGGAGTCCGGATGGCAAGCTGATCGCCTTCGTCAAACAGCAGGGTCAGTCGTTCTCGATCGGGGTGATGGGCCCGGACGGCTCGGGCGAACACATCCTCACCACCAGCTATTTCGCCGACGAACCGGTCTGGGCGCCGAATGGCCGGGTGATCATGTTCGAGCGGAAACTGGCCGACGGGGCCTCGCGGTTGTGGACGGTCGATCTGACCGGTCATATTCAAAAGGACGCCAACTATCCCTACTCCGGGTCCGACCCGGCGTGGTCGCCTCTGCTGCACTAGCTGCCAAGAATGGGTCGGCCGCGGGCAGGACGGAACAGAGTAGCCCTTAGACTTGTCTTGATCTTCGAGGGGCGTAGGCCTTTGTGTTTGATGGGTGACGCTGGCCTGCACCTGCCTCTTCAAGGAGACGCTGAATGAACCTGAGTTCCAAGACCATCGTTCGTCTGGTCACGGGTGGCGTCGCCGCCGCAACCCTGGCGGCCTGCGCCTCGCACCCGCCGCCGCCGCCCGCGGCGCCGATCGGGCCGCCCTCGGCCCAGAACGGCCCGCCGCCAAGCGACTACGACCACAACGGACCGCCCCCCGGACCGAGCGGACCCATGCCGGGTTCGGCCCAGGATTTCGTGATCAACATCGGCGACCGGGTCTACTTCGACTTCGACAAGGCCGAAGTCCGCGCCGACGCCGGGCCGGTGCTCGAGGGCCAGGCCTCGTGGCTGCGCCGCTACCCGAACGTGCGTGTCCGGATCGAGGGCAATTGCGACGAACGCGGGACGCGCGAATACAACTTCGCCCTCGGCGCGCGCCGCGCCGACAATGTGCGCGACTTCCTGGTCAGCCATGGCATCGCCGCCGGCCGGATCGCCACCATCTCCTACGGCAAGGAACAGCCGGTCGATGGCGGCCACGACGACGGGGCGTGGGCGCACGACCGCAACGCCCACACCGCCATTACCGAAGGCGCTCGTTAGGTAGGACAGCGCCGATGTCGGTTTACAAGTATCGATTGAACGCGCCGGTCCTGGCCGGCGTCGCCATCGCCGTCGTGCTCGGGATTGCGGCGCCGGTCGTCGCCCAGGTTCCGCTCGATCCGCTTGACGATCACTCGGCCAAGCGGCTCGACCGGATGGAGCAGGCGTTGCGCGAAATCCGCGCGATCGTGTTCCAGGGGCGAGAGACCGGCAAACCGGTGGTGGTCGAGCCGGCCGACACCGACAGCCAACTCACCGCGCTCAGCCAGAAGATCGACGATCTGCAGCAGACCGTCACCAATCTTACCGGTCAGCTGGAGTCGGCGGCGCACGACGTCGACGAGGCGCGCCACGAGGCCGACGGGCTGCGCGAGGAAAACGGCGCGCTGACCGCCCGCGTCGCGGCGCTGGAGCAGAAGTCGGCCGCCGAGAGCGCACCACCGCCGGCCATCGCCAGCAATCCGCCGTCCGACACCGGGCCGCCGCCCGCGCCAGCCGATCCGGCGGCCGAGATGGCCGCGGCCCGCGCGGCCTTCAACGCCGGCGACTTCGCCTCGGCCGAGACCGGTTTCCGCGATCTCGCCGACCATTACGGGTCGACGCCGCGCGGCATGGAGGCGAAGTATTTTCTCGGCAAGATCATGATCAAGCGGGAGGCCTACGCCGACGCCGCCGCGATGGACCTGGCCGTGGTGCGCCAATGGCCCGCCTTGTCCTGGGCGCCCGACGCCGCGCTCGATCTCGCCCGGGCCATGGTCGGGATGAAGGAATCCCGCGAGGCCTGCGGCGTGCTGACCGAGATCGACAGCCACTATCCGAAGGCCAACGCCGACGTCCGCGCCGGCGAAGCCGACGTGCGGGGCCAGGCGGGGTGCGGCGGCGGCTGACGCTCGCGGCCGACATCGCGCCGCTCGCCGGCCTTGAGCGGCTGAACGCCTCGGATCGTCCGCCGGTCGTCGTCGCGCTTTCCGGCGGCGGCGACTCGTTGGCCCTGCTCCACCTCGTCAAAGCGTGGGCCGACCGCGAAGGGCGCACGCTGGTCGCGCTCACCGTCGATCACGGCCTGCAGCCGGCCAGCGCCGACTGGAGCCGTTTCTGCGCCGAGCGAACCCGCCGCCTCGGCGTGGCGCACCGCACCCTGGTCTGGACCGGCGACAAGCCGACCACTGGGGTACCCGCGGCGGCAAGAGCCGCGCGCCACGCCCTGCTCGCCGAGGCTGCCAGGGCGGCCGGCGCTCGGGTGATCCTGATGGCCCACACCGCCGACGACCTGATGGAAGCCGAGCTGATGCGCGCCGCCGGCGCCAACGCTCCATCGCCGCGTCTGTGGTCGCCTTCGCCGGCGTGGGCCGCCGGGCGCGGCGTCTTCCTGCTGCGCCCCTTGCTCCAGCGCCGCCGGGCCGAGCTGCGCGCCTTGTTGGAAGCGCTCGGCGAGCCCTGGATCGAGGACCCTGCCAATGACAATCCCCACTATGCCCGCACCCTCGCCCGGCGCCGCCTGAACGAATGCCCGATGGAGGTCGCCGCACCGGCCCAGCCGCTGCGCCCGCCGCCGGAGTTGGCGCATGTCCGGCATGGGCCAGGTGGCGAGTTCACTGTGCCGCGCCACATCCTGCGCGACGCCGACCCAGGGGAGCGGCGGCGCCTGATCGGAGCGCTGGCGCTCTGCGCGGCCGGCACGACGCGCCCGCCGTCAGCCGCCTCGCTCGACGGATTTGCTGCCCGGCTCGGCGAGTCGGCCTTCGCCGCCTCCCTGGCCGGCGCCCGCTTCGAGGTCGAGCGCGAACGTGTTCTGGTCTGCCGAGAGGCTGGCGAGCGAGCCCGCTGCGGGCTGCGGCCAGCCGACCTGCCGGGTGGCGAGAGCGTGTTCGACGGGCGTTTTCTGCTGATCGCCCAAAAGGCGGGCTGCCGCGTCGTCCCGCTGGCGGGCCGCGCCGCGCAGCTGAGCCGGGCCGAGCGCGCCGCCCTGAAGCGCTTCCACCCCGCCGTCAGGCTTGGTCTGCCGGCCATCGTCTCGCCCTCGGGCGAGGTTTCCTGCCCCGTGCTTGCGCCCGATGACGCGATCTGTGCAAAGCCGCTCGGCCTTGCCCGCCTGCGTGGCGCCTTGGGCGCCATCGCCGACGAAGCGGGGGCTGCAGGCGGATAGTTGTCGCATTCTCGTTCGCGGCGTCGTTGTGGCGCGTAGCGAAAACGCACCGGGCCACCTAAATTGTGTTTTCGATCAAGTCGAGGCCGTTGGCATGAACCTTCGTAATCTGGCGATCTGGGGCGCGATTCTCGTCGCCGCGGTCGTGATCTACAGCGTCATGCAAGGGCAGACGCGCAGCGCCAACGCACCCACCGACATCGCCTACTCCGATCTGCTCTCGAAGATCGACGCCGGTGACGTAGTGAAAGCCGACGTCGGCGATCCGGCGATCGTGATCACCGACAAGAGCAATCACGAATTCCGCGCCTTTGGTCCGAAGGACAATCAGGTGCTGCAGCAGCACCTGAACGACCACAAGGACATCAAGACCTCGTTCCCGCCCAGCAGCCCCAACCTGCTGCTGTCGTTCCTGTTCCAGATGGCGCCGCTGCTGCTGCTGGTTGGCCTCACCCTGCTGTTCATGCGGCAGATGCAAGGCGGCGCCCGCGGCGCGATGGGCTTCGGCAAGTCCAAGGCGCGGCTGCTGACCGAGAACAAGAACCGCGTCACCTTCGATGATGTCGCCGGCGTCGACGAAGCCAAGGAAGACCTGACCGAAATCGTCGACTTCCTGAAGGACCCGGCCAAGTTCCAGCGCCTGGGCGGCAAGATTCCGAAGGGCGCGCTGATGGTCGGCCCGCCCGGCACCGGCAAGACCCTGCTCGGCCGCGCCGTCGCCGGCGAGGCGGGGGTGCCGTTCTTCTTCATCTCCGGCTCGGACTTCGTGGAAATGTTCGTCGGCGTCGGCGCCAGCCGGGTGCGCGACATGTTCGAGCAGGCCAAGAAGAACAGTCCCTGCATCATCTTCATCGACGAAATCGACGCCGTCGGTCGCCACCGCGGCGCGGGCCTCGGCGGCGGCAACGACGAGCGCGAGCAGACCCTGAACCAGCTGCTGGTCGAGATGGACGGCTTCGATCCCAACGAGGGGATCATCGTCATCGCCTCCACCAACCGCCCCGACGTGCTCGACCCCGCGCTGCTCAGGCCGGGCCGGTTCGACCGCCAGGTGGTGGTGCCCAACCCCGACATCGGCGGCCGCGAGCGGATCCTGCGGGTCCACATGCGCAATGTGCCGCTGGCCGCCGACGTTGACGTTAAGGTGGTCGCCCGCGGCACGCCCGGCTTCTCCGGCGCCGACCTCGCCAATCTGGTCAACGAAGCGGCCCTGATGGCCGCCCGCAAGAACCGCCGCATGGTCACCCACGCCGACTTCGAGGAGGCCAAGGACAAGGTGATGATGGGCGCCGAGCGCCGGTCCATGGTCATGACCGACGATGAGAAGCGCATGACCGCCTACCACGAGGGCGGCCACGCCCTGGTCGTGCTGAACGTGCCGGCCGCCGATCCGGTGCACAAGGTGACGATCATTCCGCGCGGCCGGGCGCTGGGCATGGTCATGCAGTTGCCCGAGCGCGACAAACTGTCGATGACCTTCGAGCAGATGACCTCGCGCCTGGCCATCCTCTACGGCGGCCGCGTGGCCGAGGAGCTGATCTTCGGCCGCGAAAAGGTCACCTCCGGCGCCAGCTCCGACATCAGCCAGGCCACCAAGCTCGCGCGGCTGATGGTGACCAAGTGGGGCTATTCCGACGCCCTCGGCATCGTCGAGTACGGCGAGAACCAGGAAGAGGTGTTCCTCGGCCACTCCGTGGCGCGAAACCAGAACGTCTCGGAAGACACCGCCAAGATCATCGACGCCGAGGTCAAGCGCCTGACCCAGGCCGGCTATGAAGAAGCCAAGCGGATCATGACCGAGAAACTGGAAGATCTGCACACCCTGGCGAGGGCTCTGCTCGAATACGAAACCCTCACCGGCGAAGAGGTTAAAAACGTGCTGAAGGGCATTCCGCCGCGCCGCGACGAGCCCGAGCTGAAGGCGCCTCCCGGCCCACGCTCCTCGGTGCCGCTCGCCCCGCGTCCCGCCGCGATCCCGATACCCCCCGGCGCCGCGCCGGAGCCGGCTTGACGCAGACCCTCCCCCCCGAGGGGAGGGCGGCCGCGCAGCGGCCGGGCGGGGGGCTTTCGCCGCGTCCCCGCCTGATGGGGATCGTCAACGTCACCCCCGACAGCTTCTCGGACGGCGGCCGGTTCCTGGATCCCGAAGCCGCGCTTGCCCACACCCGCCGCCTGATCGCGGAGGGCGCCGACGTGCTCGACATCGGCGGCGAGTCGACCCGCCCCCGCGCCGTGCCGGTCGCCCAGGCCGATGAGATCGCCCGCGTCGTCCCGCTGATCGAAGCGATCCGTCACGAGAGCTCGATCCCGATCTCGGTCGACACCATGAAGCCCGCCGTCGCCCGCGCCGCCGTCATGGCCGGGGCGACGATGTGGAATGACGTCACCGCCCTGCGGTTCTCGCCGGACAGTCTCGCCACGGCCGCCGAACTCCGCTGCGAGGTGGTGCTGATGCACATGCAGGGCGAACCACGCACCATGCAGGCCGCGCCGCGCTACGACGACGTCGTGGCCGAGGTCGCGGACTTCCTCGCCGACCGCGCCGACGTCGCCATCGCCGCCGGGGTCCCATCGGACAGAATCTGGCTCGATCCGGGTATCGGATTCGGCAAGACCGCCGACCACAGCGTGGCGCTGCTCCGCCACCTGGACCGCATCGTCGCCCTGGGCTTCCCCGTGCTGGTCGGCGTCAGCCGCAAGAGCGCGATCGCCCGCATCGCCGGCGACACGTCCCGCGAAGACCGGCGCCTCGGCGGCTCCATCGCCGCCGCCGTGGCCGCCGCCAGCGCCGGCGCGACGATGCTCCGGGTGCACGACGTCGCCGAGACCCGCCAGGCGCTTGCGGTCGCCGCGGCGATCGTCCAATCGGAGCCATGACCACCGCGAAAGGCCGCGTTCTGATCATCGCCGGCTCCGACTCCGGCGGCGGGGCCGGCGTGCAGGCCGACATCAAGACCGTCACCGCGCTCGGCGGCTACGCGGCGAGCGCCATTACCGCGATCACGGTGCAGGACACGCTCGGCGTCCACGGTGTCCACCCGATCCCGCCGGACGTCATCGCCGCCCAGATCCGCGTCGTCCTCGCCGACATCGGCGCCGACGCGATCAAGACCGGCATGCTGGGCGACGCCGCGGCCATCGAAGCCGTGCTGGCGGCGCTGGACGACTATCCGGACATCCCGCTGGTGGTCGACCCGGTAATGGTGGCCAAGGGCGGCGCCTCCTTGCTGGCCGACGGTGCGCTCGAACCACTGCGCCGCCTGATCGCCCGCGCCGTGCTCGTCACCCCCAACGCCCCGGAAGCCGAGGCTCTGACCGGCCTGACCGTCACCACCACCGACGACCTGCGCGCCGCCGGCGAAGTACTGCTGACATCGGGTGTCAGGGCCGTGCTGATGAAGGGTGGTCATGTGCCCGGCGACTCGGTCGTCGATCTACTGATGACCGCTGCCGGTGAGACAGTCCTGGAGGGCCCGCGCATCGACACCCGCCACACCCACGGCACCGGTTGCACCCTGGCCAGCGCCAGCGCCGCCGGCCTGGCCCAGGGGCTACGCCTCGAACAGGCGGTCGCCGGCGCCTGGGCCTACACCGCCGAAGCGATCCGCCGCGCCCCCGGCTTCGGCGCCGGCGCCGGCCCGCTGGACCACGCCTGGCCGACGAGGGGCAGGTGAGCGAACTCGAAGCACGGCTCGAGACAATTGTCCGCGACACGCCCAGCCTGATGCAGGTCCTGACCATCGCCCGCGATCTCGCCTTGCCAGACTGGCTGATCGTCTCCGGCGCGGTCTACCAGCGCGTCTTCAACCAGCTCACCGGCCGCGCCGCCGACTACAGCATCAAGGACTACGACCTCGCCTACTTCGACGCCGCCGACATCTCCTACGAGGCCGAGGACGTGGTTATCCGCCGCGTCGCCGCCGCGTTCGAGCCGCCGCTGCGCGAGCTGGTGGAGGTGCGCAACCAGGCCCGGGTGCATGTCTGGTTCGAGGGCAAGTTCGGCGAGGCTTACGCGCCGCTGTCTTCAAGCGCCGAGGCGCTGGAACGGTTTGTCAGCCCGATCAACGCGGTCGGCGTGCGGCTGGAGCCCGACGACCATCTCACCATCGCCGCGCCGTTCGGCCTGGAGGATCTGTTCGCGATGCGGCTCCGCCCCAACCCGATCCGCAAGACCCGCGGCTTCGAGCGGACTGCCGCGGGGCTGAAAGCGCGGTGGCCGGAGCTGTCGGTCGAACCGGGCTGAACCCCGCTTCTGGTCATCCGTCCTTCGGTGATCCTCGCTCCTCCCTTTCCTCGGTCACCGCCGGGCGTCAGTCCCG
>Ga0302314_10013828_pt1 | contig 13843 bp, 14 predicted proteins | sample III_Palsa_N2_3_FD_200533 | JGI IMG/M metagenome (GOLD analysis project Ga0302314, IMG submission 200533) | Peat permafrost microbial communities from Stordalen Mire near Abisko, Sweden - III_Palsa_N2_3 | ecosystem: Environmental > Terrestrial > Soil > Palsa > Peat permafrost | place: Sweden... | reverse complement strand
CGAGGGTCGATGCCGGCCCGGCTTAACCCTTGCGTCCGACGCCGGCTAGCCCTCCCCAGAACTTGCGCGGGTCTTCCGGCAAGTCGGCGGGTGAGTCGGGGTGCCACTCCGGTGAGGTGACCAGGCCCGGCTCGATGAGCTCGAGCCCGTCGAACAGGCGCAGGATGTCGGCGCGTGGCCGCATCCGCAAGTCGGCCGCGATCGCGCGCTTGTAGACCTTCTCGGCGGCGTGCGCGACGTCAAGCCTGCCCTCTTCGGTGCCGTGGGTCAAGGCGACGTAGCTGCCGGGGGCGAGCGCGTCGGTGAGCACGCTGACGATCCGCCAGGGGTCCTCGTCATCGTGGATGAAGTGCACCACGGCGAGGAGCAGCAGGCCCACCGGCTGGGTGAAGTCGATCAGCCCGGTGCCGGCGGCGCGGGCGAGGATGGTCTCAGGATCGCGGAGGTCGCCCTCGATGACGGCGGCGCCGGGGTTGCCGGCGAGGATGGCCCTGCTGTGGGCGATGGCGACGGGGTCGATTTCGGCGTAGACCACGCGGGAGCCGGGGGCGGCCCGCTGGGCCACCTCGTGGACGTTGGCCTCGGTCGGTATCCCTGACCCGATGTCCAGGAACTGGCGGACGCCGGCGGCCGCGAAGTACCGGACGGCCCGGCCGAGGAAGGCGCGGTTGGCCTGGAAGATCGCGCGCGCATTCGGCTCGAGGGCGATGATGGCCCGGCCCGCGTCCTGGTCGGCCAGGAAGTTGTGGGTGCCGCCCACCAGGTAGTCATACACGCGCGCGACGTTCGCGCGCTCCGTGTCGACTCCCGCTGGCACCCAGTCCGGCTCGTCTGTCGCCATGCGTCGCCCAATCTCATCGCGTCTTCCGGCCCGCTGCTCGTAGTGGGACACATTACGCGATTGAGGCACGACAGGACCGGCCATGCGCCGCGACGGCACGATCCGTGAATATGCCCAGGTCGAATGAGGTTCTGGTGGGACTTTACAGCATCACAACGCTCTCGGACGGGAACTTGAACTGCCTGGGAATCCCCGGTTCCCGACGGTCGATGGAACCCCGCTTTATTCCGTCATCAACGCGAATTCCATGCTGTGCCTTACCGATGACAACGGCAGCAAGGCGGCGAATGCCCACATCAGCCAGTCAACGTGCAGTGGTGACGATGCGACGCTCTGGTACCTCGCACTTATCGGCTATTAGTCATGACGCGAGCGTTCTACGCGGAGTAACCCGGTCTACTTCCGGGGCCGCAGCAGGCGGCTGAGGAACTCGTCGACGGCGGCTTCCGCGGTCGCCTGAGCGGCGGCCACGTTGTCGGAGAGGGCGATGACCAGGGCCATCTCGTTGCCGGCGGCGAGCAGGATGTGCGCGAACGAATCGACGAGTTCGGCCGGCACGCGGCCGGCGTCGGCGGCCTGCCGCAGCACCTCCTTCAGCATGCCCAGGCCTGCCTGCTCCTCGATCTCGCGCCAGCGGCGCCAGCCGAGAACGGTCGGCGCGTCGATAAGCAGGATGCGGCGCACGACAGGCTCGCCGGCCAGCCGGATCCAGGCCAGTTCCGCCGCCTTGAGCAGGCCGTGGGCCTCCGTCTCGCCGCTGGCGGTGACCGCGTCCACGGTGGCCTGCCCGACCTGGCGGTGGACGGCCTCGACCACCGCTTCGAACAGGCGGTCCTTGCCCGCGAAGTGGTGATAGAGCGAGCCGCGGCTCGCGCCCGCCCGTTCCAGGATCGCCTCCGTCGAGGTGGCCTCGTACCCGCGGTCGGCGAACAGTTCGGTCGCCACCGTGATGAGGCGCTGCCGAGTTGCTGCTCCCCGGTCGACTCGTCGGTCCATGCGATGCCGCCTTCATTGACAGACCGACTGTCGGTTTATTAACATCCAGACTGCTAGTCGGTTTCTGCATCGTACCGACAGGACACCATCGCGAGCAGGCACGGAGGCGGGCGGCCCAGTGAAACTCGAAGCGCTCGAAGAGGTCACCGAGGAGTTCGCCGCCTACCTCAGTGAGGTCACCGACTACGACCTCACGGCCCCGACGCCCTGTGCCCGATGGGCCGTCCACGACCTTTGCGCGCACGTGCTCGACATGAACGCCAGCCTCGCGGAGACCCTCGGCCCCCGGGCCGCGCCCGCGAGGCAGCGCGGCCCGTGCGCATCGCGCGAGACGGTCTACCGGGACTCCGCCCGCCGCGTCGCCGACGCGCTGGCCCGTGCCGCCGACGCCGGTGAAGAACTCTTCGAGTCCCACCTGGCGAGCACGCTGATTCACACGTGGGACCTCGCTCAGGCCACCCGGCTCGAGCTCGATCTGCCCAGTCCTCATGCCCTCGACATCGCCCTGCGGTACCTGCGGCGGCTGCCGCCGGAATCCCGCGGTCAGGGCAAGCCGTTCGCCGCCATCTTGGACTTCCCCCCGGCCGCCCCGCTGGACGAGGTCCTGTTCCTCTCCGGCCGCATCCCCGCGTAGCGGGACTGACCCGCGGTCCTCGCCTCCTCCCTGAGGAGGAGCCCCCGGGCGGCGCGGTGCCCGGTTTCCTCCCTTCGGCCGAGGCGGGCGGGCGCGGGCGGATCGTAGCGTCGCTGGCATGAACAAGGGGAGCGGCGCATGATCGAGGCGCTATCACTGACGAAGGTTTACGGCGGCAAGGCCGCGGTCGACGGAATCGACTTTCAGGTCAAGCCCGGGCTGGTCACCGGGTTCCTCGGGCCGAACGGCGCGGGCAAGTCGACGACGATGCGCATGATCCTCGGGCTCGACCGGCCGACCTCGGGCACGGTGACCATCGGCGGGCGCGGCTACCAGGGCAAGGTGTGGCCGCTGCACGAGGTCGGCGCCCTGCTGGACGCGCGGGCCGTGCACCCCGGCCGCTCGGCCTACGATCACCTGCACAGCCTCGCCGCGGCCAACGGCATCGCCCGCGCGCGGGTCGGTGAGGTACTTGAGCAGGTCGGGCTGACGTCGGTGGCGCATAAGCGGGCGGGGGGGTTCTCCCTGGGCATGTTTCAGCGGCTCGGCATCGCCGGGGCACTGCTCGGCGACCCGGGGACGCTGATGTTCGATGAGCCGGTCAACGGGCTCGACCCGGAGGGGATCATCTGGATCAGGACGTTCATCCGATCCTTGGCCGCGGAGGGCCGGACGGTCCTGGTCTCTAGCCACCTGATGAGCGAGATGGCGCTGACAGCGGACCACCTGCTCGTCATTGGCCGCGGCCGGATCATCGCGGACATGCCGATGTCGGAGCTGATGGCCCGGCACTCCGGCGACCGGGTCGAGGTCCGCTCCGCCGACCCGGAGCGGATGGCCGCGGACCTGCGCGCCGCCGGGGCACAGGTCACGCTGGAGCCGGGCGGCATGCTCGGCGTGATCGGGCTCGGGTCGAGGCCGATCGGCGAGCTCGCCGCCGAGCGCGGCCACGTGCTCTATCAGTTGCGTGACGTGACCGCCTCGCTTGAGGAGGCGTACTTCCGGCTGACCGGCGAGAGCGTCGAGTACCGGGCCGCGGCCGCGGTGACATCGGGAGCGGTCTCGTGAGCGCGCGAGCGGGCACCGCCTCGCGGCCCGTCATCGGGCTGGATCTCCGCTTGCGGGCCACCGCGGGCAGCGAGTGGATCAAGTTCCGCTCGGTGCGCTCGGGCCCGTTCGCCCTGTCGGCCACCGCGCTGACCGTGGTGGTGGGCGCCTGGCTGCTGGGCGACGCTAACCGCGGCAGCTACCTGGCCGCGTCGCCGGTCGGCCGGGCCGCTTTCGACCCCGTCTTCACCGTCTTTCAGGGGATCGAGCTGGCGCAGCTGTTCGTCGGCGCGCTCGGCGTGATCACCGTGACCGGCGAGTACGCCAGCGGCCTGATCCGCGGCACGTTCGTGGCCACGCCGCAGCGCGCCCAGGTGCTGGCGATGAAGGCGCTGGTGTTCGCGGTGGTGGTGTGGGCCTGCTGTACGGCGATGTCGTTCGCCGCGTTCTTCCTCGGGCAAAGCGCGCTCTCCCCGGCCAAGCACGCCGGGATCGGGGATCCGGGCGTGCTGGCGGCGGTGTTCGGCGCGGGCCTATACCTCACCCTCGTCGGCTTGCTCGGCCTGTTCATCGGGGTCCTGGTGCGGCGCACGCCCGCCGCTCTGGCCGTGCTCTTCGGGCTCCTGGCCGTCCTGCCGATCGTGTTCGCGCAGATACCGGGCACGATCACCAAGAACCTGGGCGAATACACGCCGGACGCCGGCGAGCAGGCCTACCACCTGCTGCCCGACGGCGCGTACACGCTCGGGCCCTGGGCGGGACTCGGTGTCGAGGCCGCCTACGTCGTGGTGGCCGCGCTCGTGGCGTTCGCACTCATTCTCAGGAGAGACGCGTGATGTGCCCCACGATCGCCGCCCCGAACGCTGGCTCCGCGGTGCCCGCCCCGCCCGCCGCGTACCGCCGGGCGGGGGCCGCCCTGGGCGCCGAGTGGATCAAGCTGCGGTCGCTGCGTTCCATGCTCCTGACGCCGCTGCTTGGCGCGGTCGCGTCCATCGGGCTGACGGCCGCGGCGGTCAAGAACAACGCGGCGCAATGGGCGCACCTCGACGCGGTGCAACGGGCCCGGTTCGACCCGCTCGCCCTTAACTTCAACTTCGAGGTGATCGGCGTTCTCCTGTTCGGCGTCCTCGGAGCGCTTGTCGCCACCAACGAGTACCGCAGCGGCCTGATCCGCATGACCCTCGCGGCGACGCCGCAGCGCGGCCTGGTCCTGGCCGCGAAGGCGGTCCTGGTCGGCCTGGTCTCGTTCGCGCTGGCGGCGGTGATCGTTTTCACGGCGTTCTTTACCGGTCAGGGCATCCTCTCCGGTCATCACGCGCCGCACGTCTCGCTCGGTGATCACAACATGCTCGCCCACCTGATGGGGACGGTCTGCTACCTGACGGCGGCCGGCCTGATCGGCTTGTTCACCGGCGTCCTGGTGCGCGGCGCGGCCGCGGCGGTCACCTGCGTGTTCGGGTTCCTGCTGGTGCTGCCGCTGCTGGCGGACGACATCACCCCGGATGCCGTGACCCGGCATACCGTGCCGTATCTCCCCGCGAACCTCGGCGTCAGGATGTTGCAGCCGTACCAGGGCCTCCGCCCGGGCGCGGCGGTGGCCGGGCTCGCGGCCTGGGTCCTCGTCCTGGCTGCCGCCGCGGCGTTCTCGCTGCGCGGCCGGGACGCCTGACCCGCCGTGCATTCAGATCGGGCATGATGGTTGCTGTGCGGGTGTGGAGGCCGGGCCGGCTTGCTGCGGACATGGCCGTCGGCGTGGCCGCGGCGCTGGGCACCGCCGACGGGACCTGGGACAGGGTCGCCCCCTGGCTGCCCCGCGGCGTTATCGTGCCGCTCGCCGTCGGGCAGGGGCTCTTCCTGCTCGCCCGGCGGCGGGCACCGGTGACGGTACTCGCCGCGGCGGCGCTGCTTGGCGTGTTCATGCTCGCCGTCGGCTATCCGGCCCTCGCCGCGAGCGTCGGCCTGTACTTCGCGGCCTACGCCGTCGCCTTCCACGGGCGCGGCGGCGCGAGCGCCGAGCTCGCCCGGACGCTGCGGGGCGCGGTCGCGGCGCTTGTCGCCGCGACCGCGTTGGCCGTGGCCGCCCTGGCTCCGGGCGCGCGCGAGCCGAGCGGAGCCTGGAACTCGTTCACCCTCGGGGCGCTGGTCGCGGCCTGCTGGATTCTGGGCTACGCGCTCCGCATGCGGCGCGACTACGTGGCCACGCGGCGTGACTACGTGGCCGAACTGCGGGACCGCGCGGCCCGGCTCGAGGCGGAAGAGGGCGAGCGCGCCGCGCGGGCGGTCGTGGACGAACGGCTGCGGATCGCCCGCGAGCTGCACGACGTCATCGGCCACTCGATCAGCCTGATCGTAATCCAGTCGGAGGCCGCGGCCCGCTCGGCCCGGTCGAACCCGGACGCTGTCCCGGCCTTCCTGAGCGGGATCTCGGCCGCGGGCCGTCAGGCGCTCGCGGAGATGCGCGGCGCGCTGGCCGTGCTGCGCCCGGACGCCACAGCGGTGCCAACCGCGGGAGAGCTGAGCCCGCAGCCCGGGCTCGAGCAGGTGGGCGAGCTCGTCGCGGGCCTGCGCGCGGGCGGCCTGGAGACGCGGCTCGAAGCGGAGCCGATGCGCCTGCCGCCCGGGATGGCACTGGCGGTCTACCGGATCGTGCAGGAGTCGCTGACCAACGTCCTCCATCACGCCGGGACCGGCGCGAAGGCCGGCGTCACCATCATCCGAAGCGGAGGGACGGTGCGGGTCTCGGTCCACGATGACGGCACGGGACCTAACGGCCGGGCCGCGGGCACGGGACACGGGATCGTCGGGATGCGCGAGCGGGCCGCCGCGTACGGCGGGACCCTGCGCGCCGGCGCCCGGCCCGGCGGCGGGTACGAGGTCGAGGCGTCGATCCCGCTGCCCGGGCCGGAGGCGCCGTGACCATCACGGTTGTCATCGCCGACGACCAGGCGCTGATCCGCTCGGGCCTGCGCGCCATCATCGAGTCCGAGCCCGGCCTGGAGGTCGTCGGCGAGGCCGGCGACGGCGCCGGCGCGATCGAGGCCGTGCGGCGGATGCGCCCGCACGTGGCGTTGATGGACATCAGGATGCCGCGCCTGGACGGCGTCGCGGCCACCCGGGTCCTGCTTCGCGGTGCCGCCCCGGTGCCCACCAGGATCTTGATCCTGACCACCTTCCACCTTGACGCGTACGTCACCGAGGCCCTGAGGGCCGGCGCGTCCGGCTTCCTGCTGAAAGAGGCGACCGCCGACCAGCTGATCGAGGCGGTCCGGGTGATCGCCTCGGGCGAGGCCATTCTCGCGCCGTCGGTCACCCGGCGGCTGCTGGAGACGATGGCCGAGGACTCGGCCGGGGACGGCGGGCAGCGGATCAGGGACCTGCTGTCCGCGCGGGAGGTCGACGTGCTGCTGCTGGTCGCCCGCGGACTGTCGAACGCCGAGATCGGCGCGCGGCTCCACCTGGCCGAGACCACGGTGAAGAGCCACGTGCAGGGCATGCTGGGCAAGCTCGGCGTGCGCGATCGCCTGCAGGCCGCGGTCGCCGCCTACGACGCGGGGCTGGTGCGGCCGCGCGGGTCCTGACCGCCGGCCAGGCACCCGCGCGAGGGTGCCTGGCCGGCTACCGGGCGCGGAGTGACTCGGCGAAGGCCCAGTGCTCGATGAGCTGGCCGTCCCGTACCCGGACCATGTCCATTCCCCTGACCTCGAAGCGCTGGCCGGTGGGCGGCTGGCCGAAGAAGTCGCCCGTATGCGTGCCCCGGATCGTGTAGCGGCGGGAGATCCATTCGCCGTCCTCCATCCGGTGCTCGGTGGCCACCTCCATGTCGGGGCAGCCGGCCCGCATCCGCTCCCACTTGCGCCGCCAGTCCTCGCGAGTAGCCGGCTGTCCCTGGTCGAGGGACTCGGGGGCGATCAGGGCCAGGCCTGCCTCCAGGTCGTTTTCCCGCAGGGCGGTGGTCATCGCCCGCATGACCGCTTCCGGGCCTTGAGCAGCGACAGGCATCTTGTTCCCTCCTCAGGTAAACGGGGAGTATTCCCCGTTTCTGTTGAGGACGATACGGGGAGCTGTCCCCGCTTGCAACTAGAATCTGGGACATGACACCCCGGGAGCCGCGGCGGGCCGACGCCCAGCGCAACCGCGACCGCCTGCTGGCGGCCGCGGAAGCCGCGCTGAACGCTCACGGCGCGAGCGCGTCCCTCGACGAGATCGCCCGGGCGGCCGGGGTGGGGAACGCCACGCTCTACCGGCACTTCCCGACCAGGGCGGAGCTGATCGAGGCCGTCTACGACCGGCGGATCCGCCAGCTCTGCGCCGCGGCCGGGGAACTGGCGGAGGCACGGGAGCCGGCGAGAGCCCTCAGGGAATGGCTTCGCGCGCTCGTTGCCCACATCACCGACAGCCGCGCGCTCGCCGACGAGTTCACGGCCGCCGGCGAAGGGCCGGACGGCCTCGAGCCGCCGCGGGTCGCGGCCTGGCACAGCGCGATATACGACGCCGCGCTCCCCCTGCTGACCGCGGCGCGGGGCGCCGGAGCCGTCCGGCCCGATCTCAGCTTCATGGAGCTGATGGCCCTCACCGCCGCCGTGGCCCGCGCCGGAGACCCCGGGCACGCCGAACGCTTCCTCGACATCCTCCTGGAGGGCATCATCCCGCGCCCGAGAGCAGAGCCCGCGGGCGGTCATGAGCTCGCGGCGGGTGCGGCTGTCGCGTCGCTGCCACCGGAGAGCGCGAGTGGCGCGGTAAACCGCGAGATGTGCTGAGCGATGACGTCGGCGTGGTCCTCGAGGGCGAAGTGGCCGGCGTCGAGGATGACGATCTCGGCTCGCGGAAGGTCGCTCCGGTAAGGATGCGCGCCCGCCTCGGGGAAGATCTCGTCGTTGCCGCCCCAGATGATGAGGGTCGGCGGCTGCTGCGCGCGGAAGTACTCGTGCCACCGGGGATAGAGGCCAAGGTTAGTGCGGTAGTCGTAGAGCAGGTCGAGCATGGCGTCCTTGTTTCCCGGCCGGTTCAGCAGCGTCTTCTGGAGCAGCCAGCTGTCGGGGTCGATGCCCGCGGGGTCGGCCGTCCCGTGGACGTAGTTCCACTCCAGCGCGGCGTCGGACATTCCCGCGGCGCGGATGGCCTCCCGGTTCGCCGGGCCGGGGTCCGCCCAGAGTGCCCGGAGAGGGGTCCAGAAGCTGTCGGGCAGCCCTTCCTCGTAGGCGTTCGCGTTCTGGATGACGAGGAAGGTGACGCGCTCGGGATGGCGGGCGGCGAGCCGGAACCCGACCGGGCCGCCGAAGTCCTGCAGGTACAGGCCGTACCGGGACAGCCCCAGCTGCTCGGTGAACCGCTCGATGACGTCGGTGAGGTGGTCGAAGGTATAGCTGAACCGTGCTCGCGGCGGGGCGTCGCTGTGCCCGAATCCCGGGTAGTCGGGCGCGATCACGTGGAACTGCCCGGCCAGCCGGTCGATGAGCTGGCGGAACATGAACGACGAGGCCGGGAAGCCGTGCAGGAGCAGGAAGGCGGGATTGCCGGGATGGCCGGCCTCCCGGTAGAAGATCTCCGTGCCGTCGATCCTGGCCTTGCGGTAGTACGTGGTCACGGTTGCTCCCATGCTGGTTGAGGCGGTTGACGAGACGGCTGGCAAGGCTGGCTGTCGGTGCCGGCTGGCGGCGGCCCACACCAGCAGGGCCAGCGTGGACAGGCCGGCGCCGAGAGCGCAGACGGCGCCCCACCCGGCGAGGGCGTAGAGGCTGGTGGCGGCGATCGCCCCGCCGCCGGTGCCGACTGAGTAATAGACCATGTAGCTGCCGATGATCCGGCTGCTGGCGGCGGAACCGGTGCCGACGATCAGGTGCTGGCTCGTGACGTGGAGTGCCTGCCCGGCGAAGTCGAGGAGGACGACGCCGGCGGCGAGCAGCAGCAGGGAGTGCGGCGCCGCCCGCGTTCCGGCCCAGGACAGGGCGAGCAGGACCAGCGAGACGCCGGTGACGGCCTGGGCGTAGCCGCGGTCGGCCAGCCGGCCGGCCCGGCTGGCGCTCAGCGCCCCGGCCGCGCCGGCGATGCCGAACAGGCCGATCTGCCCGGCGGACAGGTGCCACGGGGCGGCCGACAGCGGCAGCGCTATGGAGCCCCAGACGGCCCCGAAGCAGCCGAACATCAGCAATCCAAGCACGCTCCGGACGCGGAACACCCGGTCGTGGACCGTGAGGGTCAGCACCGACGAGATCAGGGCGGGATACGGCACCCGCGCCCGAGGGCCGGTGTCCCTCGGCAGCAGGCAGCCGAGCGTGACCGCCAGTACCAGCATCAGCGCCGCTGACATGAGGTAGACCGCGCGCCACCCGAGCAGGTCGGCGGCGAATCCGGACACGGTGCGGGACAGCAAGATCCCGATGACGACGCCGCTGGTGACCGTGCCCACGACGCTGCCCCGCCGTTCCGGAGCGCTCAGCGCCGCGGCGTAGGCGACGATGACCTGGACGACCGCGCAGGCCAGGCCGACGACAGCGGACGCGGCGAAGAAGACGACCGCGTCCCGGGCGAGTGCGGCCACTAGCAGCCCGGCCGCGGCTACCAGCGCCTGCGTGACGATCAGCCGCGGCCGGCTCACCAGGTCACCGAGCGGCACGATCAGGATGAGTCCCAGCAGGTAGCCGAGTTGGGTAACGGCGGTCACCAGTCCCAGGCCATCGGCGGGCACGTTCAGGTCGGCGCCGATCCGGTCAAGCAGCGGCTGCGCGTCGTACACGTTGGCGACCGACACTCCGCACGCCGCCGCCAGCAGCGTGCGGAGACCCGGCCCGAGGCCCGCGTCCGCGCCCACCCGACCTCCGAAGAAAGTGGTAGTAAAGTGAAACCACTGTAACGACAAGTGGTTTTAATTTGCAACCACTTGTCATGGACCAGAAGAGGATGCGGGAGGCTGTGATGAGCCCGAGGCTGGCCGACTCCACGTGCCCGGTGGCGCGCACCGTCGATATCGTGGGCGACAAGTGGTCCCTGCTGATCATCCGCGACGCCTTCGACGGCATCCGGCGCTTCAGCCAGTTCCAGCGCGATCTCGGCATCGCCAAGAACATCCTCACCGCACGCCTGCGCGATCTGGTCGAAGCGGGAGTGCTGCGCGTCGAACCCGCGCCCGGCGGCGGTGCCTATCAGGAATACGCGCTGACCGAGAAGGGCGACGACCTGTTCGACCTCCTGGTCAGCCTGCGCCAGTGGGGCCAGGATCATGCCTTTGCCCCGGGCGAGCCGCACTCGGTCCTCGTTGACGAGGAGACGGGGCGGCCGCTGCCCAGGCTGGGCTACACGACTCCCGACGGGCGTCAGGTCCAGGCCCGGGAAACCCGCGTGCGCAAGGTCGGCGAGCCAGAACCTTAGCCGGGTGCGTTGAGGTAGGCGAGGACGGCGAGGACGCGCCGGTGGGTGTCGGTGTCGTCGGTGATGCCGAGTTTGGCGAAGGTGGAGGTGGTGTACTTGCTGATCGTGCTTTCGCTGAGGAACAGGCGCTTGCCGATGGCCGCGTTGGACAGGCCCTCGGCCATCAGGGCCAGGACGGAGCGTTCACGTTCGGCGAGGTCACCGAGCCGGGCGGCCGGCGGTGTCGTGGCGAGCAGGCGCTTGACGACCGCGGGGTCCATGGCGGTGCCCCCGCTGGCGACGCGGTCGAGGGCGTCGAGGAACTGGTCGGCGTCGAAGACGCTCTCCTTGAGCAGGTATCCGGTGCCGCCGGCCTGGTCGGCCAGCAGCTCGCGGGCGTAGAGCTGCTCGACGTGCTGGGACAGGATCAGGACGGGCAGGCCGGGAATGACGCGGCGTGCTTGCAGGGCGGCGCGGAGTCCCTCGTCGGTCTGGGTGGGTGGCATCCGGACGTCGACGATCGCGATGTCGAGGCGGCGGGTGAGGAGGACGTCGAGGGTCTCGGGGCCGGTGGCGGCGGTGGCGACGACGCGGTGCCCGGACGATTCGAGCAGCCGGGTGATGCCGTCGCGCAGCAGGTAGAGGTCCTCGGCTACGACGATGTCCACGGCACCGTCATCGTGGCGTGGGTGGGCCCGCCAGCCGGGCTGTCCAGGAACAGCGTTCCGTCGAACAGGGCGAGCCTGCGGGCCAGGCCGGCGAGGCCGCCGGCGGCCGCCAGCGTAGCGTTGCCGCATCCGTCGTCGGTGACCTCGATCACCAGGTTGCCGGGCTGGGGGGACAGGCGGATGGTGACGCGGCTGGCCCGGGCGTGCTTGACCGTGTTGGTCAGCAGTTCGGCAGTGCCGAAGTAGAGGGCCGACTCGACCGGCGCGTCCAGCCGCCCGTCGAGCCCGGGGCCGGCCTCGACGGACACGGGCAGGGGGATGTCCAGGGCGAGGGCGCGCAGCGCGTCGGTCAGGCCCCGTTCGGCCAGCACCGGCGGAGTGATCCCGCGGACGAGCTCACGCAGTTCGCGCAGGGCCGCGGTGGCGGTGGCCGTCGCCTCCCGCAGCAGTGCCTTGGCCTGCCCGGGGTCGCGGTCGACGGTCCGCTCCGCCGTAGTCAGGGCCAGCCCCAGGGCGACGAGGCGGGCCTGGGCGCCGTCGTGCAGGTCGCGTTCGATCCGGCGGATCTCCGCGGCCTGCGCGGCGGTCGCCCCGTCGCGCTGCTCGGTCAGCCGCGCCACCCGCTGTGACAGTGCGGCCGCGGGGGAGGGCCGCAGCATCCAGATGAGGACCCGCACCGCGGTGCGCCACGCGTACGGCGCCATCGCGATCCCCAGGACGAGGGGCAGCAGCCCGATCAGGCGGAGCGGGAACGCCCCCAGGCGGGCCGACGATCTGGTCAGGGTCAGCGTCGAGATGCCGACGGCGATGGACATCACGGGACGGGCGGCGACCAGGCCGACCGCGAACGGAGCCGCCATCAGCGCGAGGCGTTCGCGCCACGCGGCGGGGTCACGCAGTTGCCGGTGCACCCGCTGGTTCGCGCGGGCCACGGTGAGGGAGCGGAGGTACCGGCGGCCGTTCCAGAACCCGTCCGGCGTCCGTACGATCGGTGCGGCCGGCCGATACCTGTCGGCCACGGTGATGCCGGTCCACCGGCGCACCAGCAGCCGCAGCAGGCCGCAGGCCGGGCCGGACAGCATGACGACGCAGGCGCAGCCGAGGAAAAGGGTATTGGGCACGGCGTACGCCCCGCTGCGGCCATCACGGGTGAGAGTGAGCCAGGCCACCCAGGCCACCAGTGCGAGCGGCGCCGGGTACAGGACGCTGGCCACGAGCAGGATCACCGAGCGCGCCAGCCCCAGTCCCGCATGGGCGGGCCACCGGACGATCCCCGAAACCCATGGCGCGGTCACGAGGACCAGTTTCGCACCTTGCGGCCGGCCCGGACCCCCGCCGCCCGCAAGAGTGGGCCTGGCCCCACCCGGCCGTGGGCCTAGCCGTGTACCGGACACCGGGCCGCCTGCCTAACGTCGGAATGCACGCGGCGCGACGGGCGCCGCGCGGAGGCGAAAGAGCGGCCATGTTCACACCAGCACCGCCCGGCGGAGGCCCGCGATGACGCTGGCTGCCGAGTCACCTCACGTCCTGGACGTGCGCGGCCTGACCGTGCGCTACGGCTCCCGCGTCGCCGTGGACCGGATGAGCTTCCACGTCGCGCGGGGCGAGGTCTTCGGGCTGCTCGGCCCCAACGGCGCTGGCAAGACCAGCACGCTCAGCGCGATCGAGGGACTGATCACCCCCGCCCAGGGCACCATCATCGTCGACGGCGCCGACGTGGGATGCCAGCCGGCCGACGCGAAAGCGCGGCTTGGCGTGCTGCTGCAGGCGTCAGGCTTCCAGCCGGAGCTGCCGATCGAGCAGATCGCCCGCCTGTACGCGGGCCTCTACGGTGTGCGGCTGTCCCGTGACCAGGTCGCCGGCCAGATGCGCCAGATCGGGCTGGCCGGCGAATTGGGCAAGCCGTTCAAGAAGCTCTCCGGCGGGCAACAGCAGCGCCTGTCCCTGTTCATCGCGATGATCCACCAGCCCAGCCTGCTCCTGCTCGACGAGCCCGCCGCGGGCTTGGACCCTCAGTCCCGCAGGCGACTGTGGCATCGCATCGGCGAGTTCCGCGCCCGGGGCAGCGGCATAGTCCTCACCACGCACTCAATGGAGGAGGCCCAGGCGGTCTGCGACCGGATCATGATCATCGACAAGGGCCGCGTCCTCGCCGCGGGCACGCCCTCCGGCCTGGGGGGGCCGGCGAGCCGCCGCCCCCCCGGCGCCCGCCCCCCCCCCCCCCCGCGGCTCGTCCTCGATCAGGGGGGTGTCGTGAGGCGGACGGGGGAGCTCGCCCTGCTCCGGCGCGACGGCCGCGGTGTCCCCATCCAC
>Ga0302314_10013827_pt1 | contig 13844 bp, 14 predicted proteins | sample III_Palsa_N2_3_FD_200533 | JGI IMG/M metagenome (GOLD analysis project Ga0302314, IMG submission 200533) | Peat permafrost microbial communities from Stordalen Mire near Abisko, Sweden - III_Palsa_N2_3 | ecosystem: Environmental > Terrestrial > Soil > Palsa > Peat permafrost | place: Sweden... | reverse complement strand
TTCAGGATTTCACCACCGGCTCGCGCGCCCTGTTCGCAAATCCGGACAGGGTCCTGGTTCAGATCAACGTCGCGGCCTTCGACGCCGGCAAGCATGGCGCGGAGCCCGTGGTCGGAGACGTCGGCGCGGTGCTGGACGCCCTTTCCGAGGCGCTGGCCGATTGGCGCGCGCCGGCCGAATGGACGGCCAGGGGCGCCGACGACATGATGACCTGGAACGCGCTCGCCGACGCCGTCATGGCCGCGTCGGACTGGCAGCGTCCCTCCGACGCCCAGGTCATCGGGGCGGTGCAGCGGACGATGAGCGAGGATGCGGTGGTGGTGTGCGCGGCGGGCGGGTTGCCCGGCGAGCTTCACAAGCTCTGGCGGTCGCAGCGGCCCGGAAGCTACCACGTCGAATACGGCTATTCCTGCATGGGCTACGAGATCGCCGGCGGGCTCGGCGTCAAGCTCGCCGCGCCGGACCGCGAGGTCGTGGTCATGGTCGGCGACGGCTCCTACCTGATGCTCAATTCCGAGATCGCCACCTCGGTGGCCATGGGGCTGAAACTGGTGATCGTGGTGCTGGATAATCGCGGCTTCGGCTGCATCGATCGCCTGCAACGTGAGACCGGCGGCGCGCCGTTCAACAACCTCCTGCGCGACACGGTCCACGAGACCCTGCCGGACATCGATTTCGCCGCCCATGCCGCCAGCCTGGGGGCGCAGGCCGAAAAGGTCGTCGGCGTCGAGGCCCTCGAAACGGCGCTGGCGCGCGCTCGCACGAGCGATCGGACCAGCGTCGTGGTGATCGACACCGATCCGGCGCTGAGCACGGCCGCCGGCGGGGCCTGGTGGGACGTGGCCGTTCCCGAGGTCTCCAAAAAGGCCGAGGTGCGCGCCGCCCGCGCCGCCTACGAGGTGAACACCGATCGCCAGCGGATCGGAGACTGACGTGACCATCCGCTTCGGCGTCAGCCCGATCGCCTGGGTCAACGACGACATGCCCGAACTCGGCGGCGACACGCCGGTGGAGACCATCCTGGCCGATGCCCGCGACATCGGCTTTGCCGGCGTCGAACTCGGCGGCAAGTTCCCGCGCGAGCCCGCGGCGCTTCGAGCGCTGCTCGGCGCGTACGACCTCTCACTTGTCGGGGGCTGGTTCAGCGGCGCCCTGCTGGCGCACGACGTCGACGCCGAGATCGCCGCCGCCGAGGCGCACCTCGCTCTGCTCAAGGCGCTGGGGGCGGGCGTCTGGGTCCATGCCGAGACCTCGAACGCCATTCACGGCCAGCGACTGACGCCGCTCAGCCGCAGCCCACGGCTCGAAGAACCGGATTGGGCGCGATTTGGTCGGCGGCTGACCGACTTCGCCGAGCATATCGCCGGCCACGGCCTGCGCTTCGCCTACCATCATCACCTGGGAACCGTGGTCGAGCGTCCTGTCGATCTCGACGCCTTTGTCCGGCTCACCGGCGAGGTAGTGGGGTTGACCCTGGATACAGGCCACGCCGCGCTGGGCGGCATCGATCCGGCGGCGGCGATCCGCGCCCATCCAGGCCGGATTGCGCACGTCCACTGCAAGGATGTACGGCGAGGCGTGTTCTCCGAGCTCGAGGAGCAGGACGGCAGTTTCCTCGACGGGGTGCTGGCCGGCATGTTCACCGTTCCGGGCGATGGCGGCCTCGACTACGCGTCGGTCATGCAGGCCCTGGCCGGCATCAACTATGCGGGTTGGATCGTCGTCGAGGCGGAACAGGATCCGGCCGTCGCCGATCCCCGCCGCTACGGTGAGCTTGGCCTGCGCACGCTCAGGCGCGAGGCGGCCAACGCCGGATTGAGAGAGGCCGACTGACATGACCGATCTGCTGGTTCGCAAGCATGCGCCCGACGCCCACGGGGTGGTGACCGACGTGACGCCGGAAAGCGCGCATTGGCGACACGTCGGCTTGCGGGTGCAGGAAGTGGCCGCCGGGGACGCGGCGACGGGCGGAGAGGCCGGCCGCGAGGTTTGCCTGGTCATCCTGACCGGCCGCGCCGATGTCAAAGCCGGCGACCAGCTGTTCACCGGCGTGGGCGGACGGGGCAGCGTGTTCGAGGACGAGGCCCCGGGCGCCATCTACGTCCCGGGCGGCATGGCCTGGACGGTTTCCGCCGCGACCAATGTGGAGCTCGCGGTGTGCTCAGCGCCGTCGACGGGTGGCTTGGCGGCGCGGCGCATACGCCCGCAAGACATGTCCCGGGAGGTTCGTGGCGCGGGAACCAACACCCGTTATGTGCGCAACATCCTGCCGGAGACGGAGCCCGCCGACGGCCTTCTGGTGGTCGAGGTGATCACGCCCGGCGGCAACTGGTCGAGCTATCCGCCGCACAAGCATGACACCTTCGCTCAAGGCGAGGAGACGGCGCTCGAGGAGACCTATTATCACCGTCTCAACCCGCCTCAGGGTTTCGCCATCCAGCGCGTCTACACCGACGATCGCAGTCTCGATCAGACGATGGCCGTCGAGGATGGCGACGTGGTGATGGTGCCGCGCGGCTATCATCCGGTCGCCGCCCCGCATGGCTATGACCTCTACTACCTCAACGTCATGGCCGGTCCGAAACGACAGTGGATCTTCCGCAACGATCCGGCCCACGACTGGATCATGAGGCGCTAGGCCCAATGCACCGGATAGCCCTCGTCGGCGCCGGCCGGATCGGTCGCATCCACGCCATCAACGCCGTCAGCCATCCCGAGCTCAGCCTCACCTGGGTCGTCGATCCGATTGGCGCCAACGCCGAGGCGGTTTGCGCCGATACCGGCGCGAAGCCGGCGACCTTCGATGGGGTCATGGACGACGATACGGTGACCGCCGTCGTCATCGCCAGCTCGACCGACACGCACCTGGATTATTGCCTTCGCGCCGCCGCCGCCGGGAAGGCGATCTTCTGCGAGAAGCCGGTGGATCTGGACCTTGCTCGGGCGTCGCGCGCCGCGGCCCAGCTCGCGGGCGCTCGCCTGTTCGTCGGCTTCAATCGTCGGTTTGATCCAAGTTTCCGGCGCCTGAAGTCCGTGCTCGCGGAAGGCGCGGTCGGACGGCTGGAAAGCCTGCAGATCACCAGCAACGACCCGGCGCCGCCGCCGGTCGCCTACGTGCGCGTGTCCGGCGGTCTGTTCGTCGACATGGCGATCCACGATTTCGACATGGCGCGATGGCTCCTGGGCGAGGAGCCCGTCGAGGTCTTCGCCTGGGGCAGCTGCCTGGTCGATCCCCAGATCGGCGCCGCCGGCGATGTCGACACCGCCCGAACGCTCCTGCGCACGGCGTCCGGCAAGCTCTGCGTGATCGCCAACAGCCGCCGCAGCGGATTCGGCTACGACCAGCGCGTCGAAGCATTCGGCTCGCAGGGCATGACCTGCGCGGACAATGTCACCGAGACGACCGTCAAGGTGTGGACCGAGGAAGGGGCTCGCGCCGACCGCTTCCAGACTTTCTTCCTGGATCGCTATAGCGCCGCCTACAGGGCGGAAATGGACCATTTCGCCGACATCCTGGCTGGGCGGGTCGCCCCGGCGATCACCTTCGGCGACGGCGTTGCGGCGCTGCGCCTGGCCACGGCCGCGACCACGTCACGCGCAACCGGTCAGCCCGTCACCATCGTTCCGGCCTCGCCGGGGAGCGTCCGCTGACCCTACGCCTTGCGGGTCCGACGCGGCCGCTGGGCCGGCGTTCCCCGCCGTTTGGCCTGGCGTTCGATGTCGACGGCGAATTCCACCATCAGCGCCTGCGCCAGGCACATCGAGGCCGAAAGCGAGCGGAAGCCGCGGATCTCGGCCTCCTTGACCAGCAGGACGACATCCGCCGGCTTGGCGATGGGGCTGACAGGACTGTCGGTGATGGAGATGATCTTCGCGTGCTTGGACGCCGCCGCGGCAACGGCCTCCACCGTCTCTTCGGCGTACGGGCTGTAGCTCACCGCGATCAGCAGGTCATGACCGCTCATGTTCCGGATCTGCTGGCGGGCGAGCCCGGCGACGCCGTCGACGAAGAACGTTCGCTTCCCGGCTTGCTGGATCGAATAGGCGAGGTAAGCGGCAACAGGGAAGGCGCGGCGGAACCCCGTTGCATAGACGATAGCGGCCTGCTCCAGCAGGCTGACGGCCGACGCAAGGTCGGCCTCGCTCACCGAATTGGGTAGATTGCTCAGCGCCAGGCTGTTGCCGTCGGCGAACTCCGCCAGAAGGCCGTCTTGGCCGGGCGGCCTTTCGTCAACGGCGTTGGAGAACGCCCGCACTCTTTCGCGGTACGCCGCGGTCGGGTGGGTCGACAGCAGATCGTCGCGGAACAACCGTTGCATCTGAGTGGCGCCCTCGAAGCCGAAGCTTTGGGCGAAGCGGACGATGGCGGACGGCTGCACGCCGCAGCGCTCAGTCATGGCGGCGAGCGTCTCGAACGCGAGGTCGTGGGGTTCGTCCAGAACGTATCGGGCGAACTGCCGCAGCCGCTTGCTGAGGCCGTCGTATCGCTCGAGGATCGCCGCGCGGAGCGCCTCCGAGGTTCGTGGCGCCGAAGTCTCCTGCGTCATGCGGTCACCCCGTTCTCTCGCTTCCAGCTTTGGACTATCCGCGCCATATGGTTGACCAATCAACCCGCCGTCGGGTTTGCCCAGCCATCGCATGCGCTCGTTCAGTGCTCTCGAGATTAGAATCGCGTTGCCGGCGCCAGGTCCATATGTTACCTGCAAAGAGGGTTGACGGACGTGGGGCCACGCATCTCCGACCATGGCTCCTCGGCGCGTGACCAGCGCGGCGCGAAGGTCTGAACGGCGTCTCGACTAGGTCGGTGATGGAGGGGTGAAATGGTTTCGAAGCGCCTTGTGATCGTCCCGCTCGTCATCGCTACGCTTGGCGTGGGTTCGGCTGCGGCGGCGGCCGAGCTGGTCGTCAACGGTGATTTCAGCGCGGGCAACACCGGCTTCAGCACGGATTATTCGCTGACGACGATGACACCCTATCTGTTTCAGAACGCGGTGCACGGCATCTACGCGATCGAGACCGCTTCAAGCATCGCCGGCTCGTCCGCATACGGTGATTGGACCAACATCAGCACCGACCCGACCGGTGGCGACGGCAATGTCTATGTCTCGGATGGGGCCACCAACGCCAATGAGACGGTGTGGTCGGAGACAGTAGCAGTCAAGGCGAACAGCAATTACACGTTCAGCTTCTACGGCGCCGAGGTCAGCAACCCTTGCTGCAGCAACGCGACCTTCCAGGGCAGCATCAATGGCACGGTCGAAACCAACTTGAATACGACGGGCTCCTGGCAACAGGCCTCGGTCGTCTGGAACTCGGGGTCCAACACGACGGCGACCCTGGCTTTGACGGACACCAACCTGAGCGGGCCATACAACGACTTCGCCATAGACGACATTTCGCTGGTTGGCGCGGCCGCTCCCGAGCCATCGACTTGGGCGGTGATGCTGATCGGCTTCTGTGGCCTTGGCGCCCTCATGCGTCGTCGCGGGGTTGCCACCGCAACCTGAGCCGCGCGGGCCGCCGCGTCATCAGGGGGGCCGGAGAGGCGTCACGATCGCCGGAGGGCGGGCCGATGACCTGCATCCTTCGCGGTGATATTCCTGTCGCCGCGAGCTGACGCGGTCTATGCTGGCGAGCGGTCCGGCGCGGGCCTTACGTGAGGATCGGAGTGTTGAGCTCTTCCCCTGCAGCCCGCGCCCGTTGGTCACGGAGGAACACCATGCGCATCGCGTTGCCGGAAGCCCACCAGATGCAGCCGCTCGCCCATCTTTCGGAACACTACGCCTCGGAGATCGTGAACGCGGGCATGAACTTTTCGGCGGTCACCTACCAGATGTCGAAGCTGCCGATGCGGTTGTTCGAAGGAGCGCGCTACCGCACCGCGCTTATCAACGGGTGCGAGCTTTGTCAGAACTTTCGGGTCGCGCGCGACCGCAACACCGAGGGCCGGTCAATCACCCACAACGGTCCCGCTCCCGACGAGGCGTTCTACCAGGCCGTGCACGAATACAAGTCGTCGCCGCTTCTGAGTTCGCGCGAAAAGCTTGCCATCGAGTATGCCGAGGGACTTGGCCTCTATCCCCAGGCGCTGGCGCGCGATGAAGACTTCTGGGCTCGATTCAAGGCGGAGTTCTCGGACGATGAGATCGTCGACCTCGCCTACTGCATCGCCGTGTGGATGGGCATAGGCCGTGTCGCCCACGCGCTCGGCCTGGACGGCGTGTGCGCCATACCCGCGATGCGGACCGCAGCCTGACGGCACGCAGGCCCACATCAGCTGAGGGGTGGCCGCCTCCAACCTTGACACAACGCCTTTGCCTCCGGATGAACTCGCCCCCAAAGTCAGAGGGGGCGAACGTGGGCAATCATCGCGTTTGGAAGGTCGCCATTGTCGCGGTGACGGCGGCCCTCGCCGCCTGCGGGCCTAAGAAGAGCGAGCCGCCCGCGGCCGCCGGCTCGCCCACCGCACAGGTCGCGCCGGCCCCAACCACCGCCACGGCGGACCCCGCGCATGATCACGCCGGCTGCGCCGCGCCCGCCTGGGCGCCGCAGCGCGTCGTGGGTTTCGCGCTCGATTCCTGCGAGAGCCGCGCCTGGGCGACCCTCGACCTGAGCGCGCCGGCCGCCGGTGGGGCGAAGACTCTGGCCGGGGCGCGCGACAGCGTGACCTTCGCGCTCGTCGATCAGACGCGCAATCCCACGTCGGCGGCCGCACGGGCGGCGATCGTCGGCCAGGCGCTGAAGACCGGCGCACAGCTCGTCTCCGACGCGCACGACGGCTATGGCGCGGTGCTGCGCCGCGTCACGCCGCAGGGCGAGGTGTGGATGGTGTTCACCCACGGCAGCGGAAACGAGAGCTCGACCCTAAGCTATACCTTGACCACGCTGCGCGTCGCGCCGCTGGCCCAGGAGGCTCAGGCGCGGCCGATGACCGGGCCGCTCGCCCCGCAGCCGGCGACCTGCGCCGACGCGCCGTGGGTGGCCCGGTCTCTCGCCGCCTTCAAGGTGAGCGGCTGCGAGGGCCGCACCTGGGACCGGGTGACGATCTCTCTGCCTGGCGGTGACAAGACGCTCGGGGGCGCGCGCCTCACGGTGGTCCACGACCTGACCGACGACAAGCTGAGCCCGGTGGCGATGGCGGTGACGCGCAACTGGAGCAACGCGCTCCAGGCGATCGGGGCCAAACTGGTCTCGAACCCCAGCGACGAGGACCGCGCCGTGCTCACCCAGACGACCCCTGCCGGGGAGTTCTGGTACGAGTCCGAGCACGGCAGCGGCAACTCGGACTATACCGCTAGCTACAGCCTGACGACCATCCAGGTCATCCCGTTCCCGCAGCAGGTGACCGTGCGTCCGCTCACCGGGCCATTGGCGCCGGCCGGGAAGACCTGCGCCGACCCGCCCTGGGTCACGCGGCAGCTGACCGACTATTCGGCCAGCGCCTGCAACTACCGCGACTTCGACCAGGTGAAGGTGACCTTGCCGGACGGCGACCATGTGCTGGCCGGCCACGTGCTCACGGTCGACTACTCCCTGCCCGACCCGAAGCACGTGCAGGCGCCGCTATTCATGGAGACCAACTACGACAACGCGCTGCAAGGGATCGGCGCGCGACGGGTGTCGGACCCCAAGGACATCGAGCGCACGGTGCTGACGCAGAAGACCGCCCAGGGCGAGGTCTGGTTCGTGGTCGCGCAGACGAGCGGCAACGACGAGAGCACCGGCAGCTTCGAGGTGACCACGGTGCAGATCGGCGGGCCGCCTCCCAAGGCCTGCGCCCTCGAGGTCTACGGGATCAACTTCGACTTCGACAAATCCGATCTCAGGCCCGATTCCGAGCCGGTGCTGGCGCAGCTGGCGGCGCTGTTCGCGAGCGATCCGGGCTACGTGGCCGAAGTCGGCGGCCACACCGACAACGTCGGCCAGAGCGGCTACAACCTGAAACTCTCCGCCGCGCGGGCCGAGGCCGTGCGCGCCTGGCTTGTGGCCCACGGCGTGGCCAACGGCCGACTCACGGCGCGCGGCTATGGCGATACGCGGCCGCTGGTTCCCAACACCTCCGACGCCGGCCGGGCCAAGAACCGGCGCGTGGAATTGAAGCGGGCCAACTGCAAGGGCTGACGCCGGCGCGCCTCTCTCGCCCCGCCGACGTCGCGATCATAGGTCGTGGGCCGAGGGCGCCACCGGTCGATGACCGGCCAGGCTGAGATCCGGCGAGGCCGCGTTAGTGGGCGTAGACTTCCTCGATGACATGGTCGCGGGTTTCGACGCGGACGTAGTTGCCGTCGTCGTCTCGGTACCAGCGGTAGCCGGCGCCGGGATCACGCAGGTGGACGACACCCCAGTCGCTGACGACATAGTGGTCACCCCAGTAGCGCTCCGGCCAGGCTTGGCCAGCGGCCCAGCGAGCCAGTTCATGATGATAGGCGCGTTTCTGGTCCTGGTATTGCGCTTGGTTGGCGTCGGATTGAGCCTTCTGATCCTGGTACTGCGCCTGTTTGGCTTGGTAGTCGGCCTGGGCCTGGGCGTCGGGTGTCTGAGCCAGCGCCGCCGTTCCCAACAGCGTCGCCGCGGCGCCGAGGGCCAGGAGTGTCGTCTTCATGGCTAAATCTCCGTCTGTGTGACGGTTCAACGCCTAGGGCCCCGCCGGGTTCAAAGGAAAGCTGAGTCAGTTGGCCGGGGACGCTGCGCCAGAGGTCGCCCGAGCCGCCGTGATGCAACGAACCCCGTTCGCATTCTCACGTCCGGCGCCACGCTCCCAGCCTCGCCGTGCGCCGGTTTGCAGTGGGATGACGAGACCTATAGAGGCCCCCCATGGCCGTGATCGAATGCACTCTCAACGGCGCGCCAGTTCGCATCGAGGCCGATGAGGCCGACGTCCTGCTGGACGTGCTGCGTGGGCGGCTGGGCCTCTTCGGCGCGCGGTTCGGCTGCGGGGTGGGCCAGTGCGGCGCGTGCGCGGTCCTTGTGGACGGCCGTTCGGTCGCCGCCTGCCAGGTCGAGGTGGGATCGCTGGCGGGCAAGTCGGTGACGACCCTGGAAGGCCTGGGGACGCCTGAACGGCCCCACCCGCTGCAGACGGCGTTCCTCGACCTGCAGGCCGGCCAGTGCGGCTACTGCCTGTCAGGCATACTGACCAGCGCCAAGGCGCTGCTGGACCGCAATCCCGATCCGAGCCGCGCCGAGATCGCGCAGGCGTTGGACTGGCACCTCTGCCGGTGCGGCGTGCACAACCGGATCATGGCCGCCGTCGCGCTCGCCGCGCGACGTATGCGCGAGTCGCCCACGGCATGATCCCGCCGATGCTCGCCGCCAATCCACAGCTCAGCCGCTGGGTGAGCTTCGAGCCGGACGGGCGGGCCAGGATCGCGTTCGGCCGCATGGAATACGGCCAGGGGATCGGAACCTCGCTGGCCCAGATGGCGGCCGAGGAGCTGGACCTGCCGCTCTCGCGTCTGCGGGTCGTGTCGGCCGCGACCGGCGACGTCCCCGACGAGGGGCTCACGGTAGGCTCGATGTCCACCGAGATGTCCGGATGGGCGATCCGCACTGCTTGCGCGGAGGTGCGCTCGCTGTTCGTGAACGCCGCGGCCGAGCGGCTGGGCTGTGACGCGGGCGCGCTGACGGTGAGCGATGGCGCGATGGTGAGGGACGGCCAGTCGACAGGCCTCGACTACTGGACGCTCGCGGACGCGGTGGACCTGGCGCGCCCCGCCACGGGCGAAGCGCCGCTGAAGACGGCCGACCGTTTCAGTGTGATCGGCGTGAGTGAGCCGCGGCTGGACCTGCCCGCAAAGGTGTTCGGTCAGGCGTTCCTGCACGATCTCGCCCTGCCGGGTCTTCGCCACGCCCGCGTGCTTCGCCAGCCCTCGCCGGAGGCGCGCCTGGCGGCCCTCGACGAGGCGATGGTCCGCCGCGCCGTCCCGGACGTCGACATCCTCATCGAGGGAAGCTTCGTCGCTGTTATCTGCGCCGCGGAGGCGCAGGCTGCGCGCGCCCACGCCGCGGCCGAGCGCGCCGCGCGCTGGGAGAACGTGCGCCAGATCGATGGCGCGCTGGCCGAGCCGCAATCGCTGGAGACCCTGCCGGGTGACGTCTTCGCGGCCGGCGCCCCGGCCGAGGAAGGCTCCAACCGCCGCCGCATCACCGCCCGCTACGGCAAGCCTTATCTCAGCCACGGCTCGCTGGGTCCTTCGGCGGGGATCGCGCGCTACGATGGCGCACGGCTCACGATCTGGACCCACAACCAGGGCGTCTACCCGATGCGCTCGCTGGCGGCGCGGATCACCGGCCTGCCGGCGGTCGCCATCGACGTCATCCACGCGCAGGGGCCGGGGTGCTACGGCCATAACGGCGCCGACGACCCGCCGATCGACGCGGCTCTGATAGCGCTCCGCCGCCCTGGCCCGCCCGTCCGCGTTCAGTGGCGGCGCGAGGACGAGTTCGGCGCCGCCCCGGTCGGCACGGCCATGCTGATGGAGCTCTCCGCCGAGCTCGACGCCTCCGGACGCCTCGTCGACTACACCGCCGAAATCTGGAACACGCCGCACACCGGCGCCCGCGGAACCGCGGTCGCGGAGAGCGCGCTGCCCGGCTACCGGCCGCCGGCCAAGGCGCCGCCGCGCCTGATGCCGGACGGCCGCCGCTTCTCCGGCGGCCTGCTCAACGCGACCCCGTCCTACGAGATCGCCGCGACGCGAACGGTCGAGCACGTCATCGACCCGCCGCCGATCCGCACCTCGTCGCTGCGCAGCCTCGGGGGCGCGCCTAACACCTTCGCCGGCGAGAGCTTCATCGACGAACTGGCCGAGGCGGCTGGCCAGGACCCGCTGGCCTATCGCCTGGCGATGCTCGGCGACGAGCGAGGCCGCGCCGTGCTGACGCGGTTGAGCGAGCTTTGCGGCTGGGCGGGGCGGTGGGAGGCGGGGACCGGCCGCGGCCTGGGCTTGGCGTACGATCGTCATCGCGGCGCGGGCGCCTACGTCGCCTGTGCGGCCGAGCTCGCCGTCGACGCCGAGGTCCGCCTGACCCGGCTCTGGTGCGTCTGCGACGGCGGCCTGATCATCAATCCGGACGGGGCCCGCAACCAGCTCGAGGGTGGCATGATCATGGCCGCCAGCTGGGCGCTCAAGGAACAGGTGAAGCTGTCCGGCGCGGGCATTTCATCGCTGACCTGGGACGACTATCCGATCCTGCGCTTTTCCGAGGTCCCGCCGGTCGAGGTCGAGCTGATGAACACAACCGCGCCGCGGCCGTTCGGCCTGGGCGAGGTGAGCCAGGGGCCGGTCATGGGCGCCATCGGCAACGCCGTCGCCCACGCGCTCGGCGCGCGCACTCGCGACCTGCCCATGACCCGCGAGCGCCTCGCCGCGGCGCTGCTCAAAGACTGACGCCCGCCCAGGCGAGCGCAGACCATCTCCAACTCAAGGCCCCTCCTGCGCTGCTTGCGGGAGAAGGTGGCCCGCGCGAGCGGGTCGGATGAGGGTCGTCCAACGCCGGGCGATTGGCCTCCGGCGCTTAGATTCTGGGGTCGTCCGCTCTGAGCGCGTGATGGCAGGTGACAAGGGTGCTTGACTTATTTTCCGGAAGATGACAAGCTTGCTTGACTTTCCGATAAGCGGATTCCCACGCCCATGCTCAGCCGCCGAGACGTCGCTTTCATTGGGTCCGTTGCGGTCGCCGTCGTCGGCGCGGTCGTCATCTGGTTCGGCGCGGCCGCGGTCATCCTGGCCGTGTTCGGCCGCCACGCCCCGGCGGCGGCGCCATGGCTAGCGCTGGCCAAGGCCGCGAGCCTGGCTTGGGCGACGGCGATCGGTTGGTTTGTTTCCTGGCGCCGGCTCGACGAGATGGCCCGGGAGGTCCGCAAGTTCTCCTGGTTCGTCGGATCCACCACGGCGATCCTGGCTACCGCGCCGATCATGCTGCTCTGGCTGCTGAACGGCGGTGGGTTCCTCGCCCATCTTATCGCACCTGGTCGCGGTACGCCCGGCGCCTACTTCGCGATGGGATGGGCCGGACTTGTCTTCGCCCAGCTACTCGGCTCGTTGATAGCGCGGGCCGGTTGGTGGGTGGCGAAACGCTAGCAGCGATTCGTGAAGAACCGCCTCAGGGCGCTGCGCGCCGAACGCGGCTGGAGCCAGGCAGAGCTGGCGGAGCATCTCGACGTCTCCCGCCAGAGCGTCAACGCCATCGAGACGGGCAAGTATGACCCCAGCCTGCCGCTCGCCTTCAGGATCGCGCGCCTGTTCGGCCAGGCGATCGAAGCGATCTTCCACGACCCATGAGGCCCGCGTCTAGGCCGCCGGCGGCGGGGCTGCGAAATGCTCGCGCACCACGGAGATCAGGCCAGCCGCGTCGAGGCGGAGGAGGAAGCAGACGTGGAATTCGTATCGGTCGCCCGCGGCAGCCTCGACACCTGACGGGCTCGCCGTTTGTCCGGCCGGCGACCTGGCGAAATCTCCGGCATTCCCGGTGACGACACCCCGCTGACGAACTCGAAGACGCCAGCGGTATCGGATGTTGGCTGAGCCGGCGGTTCAGGCGGAGTTCTTGCGCCAGAGCCACCGCGTCGAGAGCGACATCGCCGCAGCGATCAGCGAGTGGCTCGGCCGTGAGTCTGACGCGCTTTACCGCCACCTGGCCGCGGCGGCTGTCGGCGCGGTCGTCCAGGTGGCCCTCGGGCAATGGCTGCAAGCGTCCGCAGCGTCAGAACCTGCGTCAGATCATGCAGAGCGCGTTTGAATGCATGGGCCGAATCGGCGACGCCTCGACTTCAGGCCGTAATATCAGCCCACTCTGAGGATTAGACTTAGCGTCGATGCCAAAACTTCGCTTCACCGTCCTTACCCTGGGGGCTCTCCTCGCCACGACCAGGCTCGCGTCCGCGCAGCCGTCCGATGCGCCGCAGCCATCCTACCCGCACCCAGCCTACGCGCCGCCGTCTCCCGCCGCCGCCTACGGCCAGGGCCTGTCGCAATCCGACGCGCAGGGGCTGCAGGCGGTGCTGAACGCGGCGAAGTTCGGCGACGGCGCAGGGATTCGGGCCGCGATGGCGGGTCTGTACGAGCCTCTGGCGCGCAGGATTGCGCTGTGGGCCCTGGCCGATGCGGCGCCCAATGCCCTGACCGATCAGGAGGCGCAGAGCGCCGCCGGCCTGCCGGCTGGCTGGCCGCGCGCCGACCGGGCGCAGATCGTGGCGCAACGGGAGCAACTCGTCGATGCGCTGGACTCCGAGTTCGAGACCGGCTGGACGGCCCTCACCCGGTTCAACAATCCCCAGATCGCCGACGACCACTTCGCGCGTCTGCAGCGCATGAGCCAGGCGCCGCTGACCCAGAGCCGCGCGCTCTACTGGCGCGGACGGGCGGCCGAGGCCATGGGCGACGGCCTGGCCGCTCAGCTGTTCTATTCCCAGGCGGCGGCCTGGCCGACCACCTTCTATGGCCAGCTCGCCGCCGCCAGGACCGCGACGCCGGTCATAACGCTCGGCCACGATCCGGACATCACGGCGGCCGACCGGGCTGCGTTCGACAGCCTCGAGCCGGTGCGCGCCGCGCGCCTGCTCGCCCAGATCGGCGCCAAAGACGCGTTCGCGACCTTCGTCACGGCTCTGTCCGAAAGCCTGCCGACCGCGTCGCAGGAGGCGCTGCTGACGGACCTTGCGCGCGACCTGGGCAATCCGTCGTTGGGCATGCGGGTGGTGCGCAACGCCGCGCGGCGCGGCTTCATCCTGCCTGAGCGCGGCTTTCCCATCCGCGCCACGCCCGGCGGCTATGGCGCGCCGGAAGCGGCGTTCGTGCTGGGCGTCGTGCGTCAGGAGAGCAGTTTCGATCCCCTGGCTCATT
>Ga0302314_10013824_pt1 | contig 13846 bp, 12 predicted proteins | sample III_Palsa_N2_3_FD_200533 | JGI IMG/M metagenome (GOLD analysis project Ga0302314, IMG submission 200533) | Peat permafrost microbial communities from Stordalen Mire near Abisko, Sweden - III_Palsa_N2_3 | ecosystem: Environmental > Terrestrial > Soil > Palsa > Peat permafrost | place: Sweden... | reverse complement strand
CGCGGTGCCGCGGCCGCGCGGGCCAGCAGGTCGGTGTAGGCGTCCTCGAGGCTGGGTTCGGCGGGCACGGCGGTCGCGCCGGGTGGCTGCGCGCCCAGCACGCGCAACTGAACCGCGCCGCCGAGATGCAGGGACTGCGTGACGACGAACTTGCGGCGCGCCTCGGCGAGGTAGCCGGGCACGATCGTCCAGTCCCACGCGCGGCCGCGCGCGCCGGCGACCAGCGCCTGCGGCGTGCCGTCGAACACGATGCGGCCGCCCTGCAGCACCACGAGCGCTGCGGCGCTGGCCTCGACGTCCGACACGATGTGCGTCGACAGCAGCACGAGCCGCTCGCCCGCGAGTTCGGTCAGCAGGTGGCGGAAGCGCAGCCGCTCGGCCGGGTCGAGCCCGACGGTGGGCTCGTCGACCACCAGCAGCTGCGGATCGTTGAGCAGCGCCTGCGCGATGCCCACGCGCTGGCGCATGCCGCCCGAGTAGCCGGCCAGCGCGCGGTCGGCGACGTCGAGCAGGCCGACCTGGGCCAGGCACTCCTCGACGCGCGCGCCGGTCGCGTGCGCCGGCACGCCCTTGACCGCCGCCAGGAACGTGAGGAACTCGCGCGCCGACAGCGCCGGGTAGACGCCGAAGTCCTGCGGCAGGTAGCCGAGCGTCGTGCGCAAGGCGTCGGGCTCGCGGGCGATGTCCGTGCCGTGCCACAGGATGCGGCCGCCGCGCGGGCGCGCCAGCGTGGCCAGCATGCGCATCAGCGTCGACTTGCCGGCGCCGTTGGGCCCGAGCAGCCCGACGATGCCGGGGCCCAGCGTCAGGTTCAGCGACTGGTTGACGGCCGGCCCGCGCCCGTAGGCGAAGGACACGTCGTCGAGCACCAGCCAGGCGGGCAGGCAGGTCTTGGTCATGGGAGTCGGGCCGTGGGAAGTCGCGATGGCTCGCATGGTGGCGACGGCCCGCGCCGCGGGCCAGCGCGCTGCGACGGGCTGCACGGGCGGCACGACAGGCCTGCGCCGGCGCCGACGAACCGGAGAACGGGTGGGCGGCCGCGCGGTGTGCAAAACGCCCGCCCGCGGGCGGTTGACAGGGCAAGGCCCGCTGCACGCGGTGCGGGCAAACCGGCGATACTGAAGCGAAGAATCCTTCGCACCCCACGCTGCCGCGGCAGCGCAGGAGCTCCTCGAATGTCCGCACGCAAATCCGGCCCGATCGACTACAACGTGCTGCCCGAAATCCTGCGTCCGCTGGCCGAACGCAGCGAGATCCGGCGTTTCCGCAAGGGCTCGCTGGTGCTCGACGAAGGCGATCGCGGCGACGCGCTGCTGATCATCCTGGCCGGCGAGCTGCGCGCGTTCACCGGCTCGGACACCGGCCGCCACGTCACCTACGGCCTGTTCGGCCCGGGCGACTACCTCGGCGAGATGGGCCTGGACGGCGGCGCCCGCATGGCCAGCGTCGAGGCGCTGTCCGACACCACCTGCGCCTACGTCGAGCGCGCCACGCTGTCGCAGTACATCTCGGAGCGGCCGCAGTTCGCGTTCGAGCTGATCGCCAAGGTGATCCAGCGCGCCCGCGTGGCTACGCTGGCCGCGAGCCAGTACGCGATGAACGACGCCTACCTGCGCCTGAAGCGCTGGCTCGACGCGGTGGCCCAGGCCCAGTTCGACGGCACCCGCCTCGTGCGCGAGCCGCTGGCCGAGATCGACCTGCCGCAGCGCCTGGGCTGCTCGCAGGAGATGGCCGGCAGCATCCTGCGCGACCTCGAGCACGCCGCGATCATCTCGCTGGAGGATGGGCGGCTGCGGATTCTTCGCGAACTGCCCAGCCACTGGTGAGCGCTTTCCTCAGCTGAGGAAGAGCTTGTAGACCGGGTTGCCGGTCTCCTCGACCCACGGGAACGCCAGCGTCGCGAGGAAGGTCGCCAGCGCCTTGCTGTCCTTGTCCGGCACCACCAGCCCGACCAGGATGCGGCCGTAGTCGGCGCCCTGGTTGCGGTAGTGGAACAGCGTGATGTTCCAGTCGGGGTGCATCGAGTTCAGGAAGCGCATCAGCGCACCGGGGCGCTCGGGGAACTCGAAGCGGAACAGGCGTTCACCCTGAGCCAGGGCGCTGCGGCCGCCCACCATGTGGCGCACATGTTCCTTGGCGAGTTCGTCGCCGGTCAGGTTGGCCGTGGGAAAGCCGTGGCGCTCGAAGTGGCGCGCGATCTTCTCGGCCTCGTCGCGCCTGGCGATCGAGATGCCGACGAACACGTGCGCCTTGTCCGCATGCGAGATGCGGTAGTTGAACTCGGTGACCTGGCGCGGCGCGCTGCCCGGCGGCCCGATCAGCTCGCAGAAGCGGCGGAAGCTGCCGCGTTCCTCCGGCACCGTCACTGCGTAGAGCGCCTCGCGCTGCTCGCCGAACTCCGCGCGCTCGGCGACGAAGCGCAGGCGGTCGAAGTTCATGTTCGCGCCGCAGGTGATGGCGACGAATGTCCTGCCCTTGAGCTTGTGGGTCTCGACGTACTGCTTGATCGCGGCCACGCCCAGCGCGCCGGCGGGCTCGAGGATGCTGCGGGTGTCCTGGAACACGTCCTTGATGGCGGCGCAGGCGGCGTCGGTGTCGACCGTCATGTACTCGTCGACCAGCGCGCGCGCGACGCGGAAGGTCTCGGCGCCGACCAGCTTCACGGCGGTGCCGTCGGAGAACAGGCCGACGTCGCTCAGCGTGACGCGCTTGCCTTTCCTCACCGACTGGATCATCGCGTCGGAGTCCGCGGCCTGCACGCCGATCACCTTGATGTCCGGGCGCAGCGCCTTGATGTACGCGGCCACGCCGGAGATCAGCCCGCCGCCGCCGATCGCCACGAACACCGCGTCGATCGGCCCCTGGTGCTGGCGCAGCACCTCCATCGCGACGGTGCCCTGGCCGGCGATGACATCGGGATCGTCGAACGGATGCACGAAGGTCAGGCCTTCGTCCTTCTCGATCGTCAGCGCGTGGCCGTAGGCGTCGGAATAGCTGTCGCCGTGCAGCACCACCTCGCCGCCCAGCGCGTGCACCGCATCGACCTTCAGCTTGGGCGTGGTCACCGGCATCACGATCACCGCGCGCACCCCGAGCCGCTTCGCGCCGAGCGCGACGCCCTGCGCGTGGTTGCCGGCGGATGCGCAGATCACCCCGCGCTGCAGCGCCTCGGGCGCCAGGTTGATCATCTTGTTGTACGCACCGCGCAGCTTGAAGCTGAAGACGGATTGCGTGTCCTCGCGCTTGAGCAGCACCTGGTTGCCGAGGCGGCGCGACAGGTTCTTCGCGAGCTCCAGCGGGGTCTCGACGGCGACGTCGTAGACGCGCGCCGTCAGGATCCGGCGCAGGTAGGTCGCGGCGATCGCCTGGGCGCTTTTCGACAGCGGGACCGCGGGCGCCGGGCTTGCGACGATACCCGCGATGCCGGACGGGCGTCCCTGGGCGGCATCGGAAGGGGATTCACGCAGGGGGCGTGCGGCGGCCATCGGGAGCTCCAGTCGCGGGTTGGGCAGAGCCGCCGGATCATACGGTGCCGGGCCCGGACAGGCTTCTCGATGCGACAACGAACGCCACGCTGGCAGCGAAACGGGCGGCGCAAAGAAAAAGGCCCGGAGCTTCACAGCTTCGGGCCTGAATCCACCAGTTTTGAGGAGGTGGAGGAGACAACTTGCGGTCGGTGCGGGAGGCGTTCCTGGCGGGTCGAAACCGTTTCCGGGAGGACTTGCCGCAGCGACAATGAAGTCAGTCTATATCACCGGTTGTTGCACTGCAATATCTCTTCGCTCACCTCTGTAGGGAGGGCCCCCAAATGTCCAGCGAAGGTGCAAAAAGCACGGTCGTGCACCAAGATGGTCAGGAATTTGCAGTGTCCTGAGGCGGGCAGGGCCCACGGCGGCGTTGCACAATCGACACGGACACTCGATTTCCGGACTCCACACCATGCATTGCACGATCAACTGGCTGCCCGAATCGGGCATGGCCTTCTCGGCCGAGACCGGCAGCGGCCACCTGCTGACGATGGACGGCGCGCCCGACGGCGGCGGCCGCAACCTCGCGCCGCGACCGATGGAGACGCTGCTGGCCGGCGCCGGCGGCTGCACGGCCTACGACGTGGTGCTGATCCTCAAGCGCGGCCGCCACGAGGTGACGGGCTGCCAGGTGAAGGCCGCCGCGGAGCGTGCGCACGAGGACCCGAAGGTGTTCACCAAGCTGCACCTGCACTTCACCGTCAGCGGCCGCTCGCTGCCGCCGGTCGCGGTCGAGCGCGCGATCGCGCTGTCGCACGAGAAGTATTGTTCGGCGACCGTGATGCTGGGCAAGACAGCCGAGGTCACGACCAGCTTCGATGTCGTGGAGGGCTGAGAACCTGTGAACGAACCCGCCACGCCCGCTCGTCCCGTCAAAACACGCCCGCTCTGCGTTGCAAATGCTCGCCGTAGCCCGAGCTACGTCTGCGCTCTGCGCCTTGATCGGACGCGTTTTGACGGCCCGCTCGGTCGCGTCGGATTCATTCACAGGTTCTGAGCCCCCGCCCAGGCTTCAGAGGTAGTGCGCGGTGCCCGTCATCACCCTGGCGGCCAGGCGCATCGCGCCGCGCACCGGCGCCGGGAGTTCGACGCCGCCCGCCAGCTGCGCCGCGGCCGCGTGTTCGGCCTCGTCGACGCGCATCTGGTCGACGATGGCGCGCGACGCGAGGTCGCCCGCGGGCAGGCGTTCCAGGTGGCTTTCGAGGTGATGCTCGACCTGGCGCTCGGTCTCGACGACGAAGCCCAGGCTCACGCGATCCCCGAGCCGTCCCGCCGCCAGCCCGATCACGAAGGCGCCGCCGTACCAGAGCGGATTGAGCAGGCTGGGACGATCGCCCAGCTCGGCCAGCCGCTGTTCGGTCCACGCGAGATGGTCGACCTCCTCACGCGCGGCCCGCGCCATCTGCGCCTTCAGTTCCGCGTTGCCGCTGGCCGCCGCCTGCGCCTGGTACAGCGCCTGCGCGCAGACCTCGCCGACATGGTTCACGCGCATCAGCGCGCCGGACAGCCGCTTCTCGTCGGCGCTCAGCTCCGGCGCGTCGGCAGTCGGCGGCTGCGGCGCGGGCGTCGCGCGTTCGGCGCGGCTGCCACCCGAGAGGGTTCGCAGCGCGACTTCGGCGCCGCAGATCCAGCGATCGACAAGACTCAGTTCCATGCCGAAACGATAACCGATCGCGCGCGAACGCTCTCGATTGCACGGCGAAGCCACCCCCGAGTGTGACGTTGTGTGAGGACAACAGGCCATCGCGATTTCAGTCGTGATGCTTTGCAACCGGAAGGCCCCTCTGGTGCAATACGTCCAGCTTCCGATGAGGTTGCGGTCCTTGCGGTGAAACACGCCCAGCCGCGCCGCGACCGGAATCTCTTGTTAACCCTAGGAGATATTCGCAATGAAAAAGTCGCTGCTCGCTCTCGCAGTGCTCACCGCCGTCACTGGCGTCGCATCCGCCCAGTCGTCTGTCACCATCTACGGCAAGATCGACCTTGGCCTGACCATGGATAGCGGCAGCGCTTCCGGCAAGTCCATTCGTCTCGACTCTGGCGTGACCGGCGGCTCGCGTCTCGGCTTCAAGGGTGTCGAAGACCTCGGCGGCGGCATGAAGGCCGCCTTCCAGCTGGAAACCGGCTTCTGCGCCGACAGCGCTGCCGGCGCCCCGAACTTCTGCACGGGCAGCAACAACTTCATGGGCCGCCAGGCTCACGGTGACCTGACCGGCGCCTTCGGTGCCCTCAGCGCCGGCCGCCAGTACAGCCTCGGCTTCAACAACCTGAGCACGATCGACCCGTTCGGCACGGGCTTCGCCGGCCAGGTCAACAACATCGTCGATCCGTCGGGCATCCGCCTGAACAACTCGGTGACGTACTCGGCGCCGACCATCGGCGGCGTCACGGCGTCGGCTGAAATCGCCTTCGGCGAGGAGACCGGCAACTGGCAAGCCAACCGCGAAACCGGCGCTGGCCTGACCTACGCTTCCGGCCCGGCCTACGCTGGCTTCACGTTCTACGACGTGGGCAATGCAGCGGGCAACGGCGCCGCGCGCAAGAACTACCTGTTCGGCGGCACGTACGACTTCGGCGTCGTCAAGGTCCACGCCCTGGCCCAGAAGTCCACCGGCCCGGCCACCCTCGACGTCCTCGACCTGATGGGCGGCGTGACCGTTCCGGTCGCCGGCGGCAACGTGATGGCTTCGTACATCCACCACAACGACCGCACGGTCGCCAACAAGGACGCCAGCCAGATCGGCGTCGGCTACATTTACCCGCTGTCGAAGCGCACGTCGGTCTACACCGCGTTCGCCCGCATCCAGAACCTGAACGGCGCCACCTTCACGGTCGGCAACGCGACGGCCGCTGGTACCGGCGACAAGGCGTTCAACCTGGGCGTCGTCCACAACTTCTGATCGCGTCCCGGCCTCGCCGGGTTCGTGTTCAGCGCTCCGCCTCGCGCGGAGCCCCATCAAGGCTCGTCTTCCGACGGGCCTTTTTCATTGGCGGCCCGGCGGCGTGACTTCGTTCGCGCGACTGCGTCGCCCACGCGCGGCAGTGCGGTGGACCCCGGAAGGCGTGGGCGCATTTCCCGGGTATTCTTGCCCTCGATGCTGTCGTTCATCCTCCGTCGACTCGCTCAGGCCGTGCTGGTGATGCTGGTCGTCGGGATGGGAGCGTTCTCGCTGTTCCAGTACGTCGGCGATCCGGTCAGCAACATGGCGGGCCAGGATGCGACACCCGCCCAGCGCGCGCGATTGCATGCGGACCTCGGGCTCGATCGGCCTGCTGCGGTCCAGTTCGCGCGTTTCGTCGGCCATGCGCTGACCGGCGACTTCGGCGTGAGCCTGCGCCAGGGTCGGGAGGTCTCGGCGCTGATCGCCGAGCGTCTCCCGGCGACGCTCGAGCTGTCGGCCGTCGCGGCGCTGATCGCGACGGCGGCCGGCATACCCCTTGGTGTATATGCCGCGCTGCGCCGCCGCCACTGGGACGCCAAGGCGACGATGGCGGCCTCGCTGCTGGGCGTTTCATTGCCCACGTTCCTGGTCGGCATCGTGCTGATCGAGGTCTTCTCGGTGCTGCTCGGCTGGTTCCCCAGCTTCGGCCGCGGAACGACGGTGCAGCTCGGCGCCTGGAGCACCGGATTGCTGACCGCCGACGGCTGGCGCCACATCGTGCTGCCCGCCTTCACGCTGGCGGTGTACCAGCTCACGCTGGTGATGCGGCTCGTGCGCGCCGAGATGCTGGAAGCGCTGCAGTCGGACTACGTGAAGTTCGCGCGCGCGCGCGGGCTGCCCGATCGCGTCGTGTATTTCGGCCACGCGCTGCGCAACACGCTCGTGCCGGTGCTCACGATTTCCGGGCTGCAGCTGGGCGGCCTCATCGCGTTCTCCATCGTCACCGAGACGGTGTTCTCGTGGCCGGGCATGGGCAGCCTGTTCATCCAGGCGGTGCAGTTCCCGGACGTGCCCGTGATGGCCGCCTACCTGTGCCTGATCGCGCTGGTGTTCGTGGCGATCAACCTGGCCGTCGACCTGCTCTACGCGGTGGTCGATCCGCGCCTGCGCGTGCACGGACCGATCGACGGGGGACGGCCATGAAGCACCGCGCCTCGCCGACTCCGGTCGATGCGGTCGCCGCCGCGACGCCTTTGCCCGGGCGCTGGAGGCGCCTGCTGGCCGGCGAGCTGTGGCACGATTTCACGCATTCGCCGGTGGCCATGCTCGCCGCGGCGATCGCGCTGCTGTGCCTGCTGGGCGCGCTGTTCGCGCCCTGGCTCGCCCCGCACAATCCGTCCGATCTCGCGACGCTGGACCTCGCCGATTCGCACCTGCCGCCGGCCTGGCTGGCAGACGGTCGCGCCACCTATCCGCTCGGCACCGACGACCAGGGCCGCGACATCCTGTCGAGCCTGCTATATGGCGCGCGCATCTCGCTGATGGTGGGCCTCAGTTCGGTCGCGCTGTCGGTGTTGATCGGCGTCGCCGCGGGCCTGCTGGCAGGCTTCGCCGGCGGCATCGTCGATGCGGCATTGATGCGGCTGTGCGACGTGATGCTGTCGTTCCCGCCGATCCTGATCGCGCTGCTGATCGACGGCATCGGCCGGTTGCTGTTCCCGCAGGCGCGCGACGTGCTCGCGTTCGCGGTGCTGATCCTCGCGCTGACGCTCACCGACTGGGTGCGCTACGCGCGCACGGTGCGCGGGTCGACGCTCGTGGAACGCCAGAAGGAATACGTGCAGGCCGCGCGGCTCGTGGGCGTCTCGCGTTGGCGCCTGCTGCGGCGCCACGTGCTGCCCAACGTGATGGGCCCGGTGCTGGTGCTGGCGACGATCCAGGTCGGCCAGGCCATCATCACCGAGGCCACGCTGTCCTACCTCGGCGTCGGCGTGCCGCCGACCAATCCGTCGCTGGGCACGCTGATCCGCATCGGCAACGACTTCCTGTACGCCGGCGAGTGGTGGATCACGCTGTTCCCCGGCGCCGCGCTGGTGCTGATCGCGATGAGCGTGAACCTGCTCGGCGACTGGCTGCGCGACGCGCTGAACCCGAGGCTCAGATGAGCGGGCCGCTGCTGGAAGTGCGCGACCTGTGCGTCGAGTTCCCGACGCGCCACGGCACTCTGCGCGCGCTCGACGGCGTCTCGTTCGACATCGCGCCGGGCGAGATCCTCGGGGTGGTCGGCGAGTCGGGTGCCGGCAAGTCGCTCACCGGCGCGGCGATCATCGGACTGCTCGAGCCGCCGGGCCGCGTGTGCGGCGGCCAGATCCTGCTGGAGGGCCGACGCATCGACGACCTGCCGGGCGAGGCGATGCGGCGCATTCGCGGCAAGCAGATCGGCGCCGTATTCCAGGATCCGCTGACCGCGCTGAACCCGCTGTACACCATCGGACGCCAGCTGACCGAGACGCTTCGCACGCACCTGCCGCTGGGCGCCGCGCAGGCGCGCGAGCGCGCGATCGATCTGCTGCGCCAGGCCGGCCTGCCCGCACCCGAGGCGCGGCTGGCGCAGTACCCGCACGAGTTCTCTGGCGGCCAGCGCCAGCGCGTGGTGATCGCGCTCGCGCTGGCCGCGGAGCCCAAGCTGGTCATCGCCGACGAACCGACGACGGCGCTCGACGTCGCCGTGCAGGCGCAGATCATCCGCCTGTTGCGCGGCGTGACGCAGGCGCATGGCGCCTCGGTGATGCTGATCACGCACGACATGGGCGTGATCGCCGAGACCTGCGATCGCGTGGCCGTGATGTACGCCGGGCGCATCGTCGAGATCGGACCGGTGCGCGAGGTGATCGAGCATCCGGCGCATCCGTACACGGCGGGGCTGATGGCCTCGGTGCCGTCGCTGGACGACGCCGCCGGCGGCCGGCTGGCGCAGATCGAGGGTGCGCTGCCGCGCCTCGACGAGATCCCGTCCGGCTGCGCATTCCATCCGCGCTGCCCGAAGGCCAGCCCGCGCTGCAGCGACGAGCGGCCCGAGCTCGCGCTGGTGCGGCGCACGCGCGCCGCCTGCTGGTGGCCCATCGTTGAAGGCCCGGCGTCATGACGGACCATGGCGTCGCCTCATTCGAGCGGCCGGCCATGCCAGAGGCGGTGGTGGAGGCGCGCGGGTTGGGCAAGACCTACGTGATGCACACGCCGTGGACGGATCGCCTGCTGCGCCGCGCGGGCCCGGGCCGCATCGACGCGGTGCAGGACGTGAGCTTCGCGATCGCGCGCGGACGCACGCTGGCGCTGGTCGGCGAATCCGGCTGCGGCAAGAGCACGCTGGCGCGGCTGATGGTGGGACTGGAGACGCCGACCGCCGGAAGCGCGTGGGTCGATCGGCAGGACGTCCAGGCCACGCTCGCCGGCCCCGCCGAGGCCGCGCGCGCGCTGCGCCGGCGCATGCAGATGATCTTCCAGGATCCCTACGCCAGCCTCAACCCGCGCTGGCATGTCGGCGACATCGTCGCCGAACCGCTGCTGGAGCAGGGCCTGATCCCGCCGGCGCAGGCGCCCGCGCGCGTCGCGGCGCTGCTGGCATCGGTCGGCCTGAAGGGCGTCGACGTGCGCAGGTTCCCGCACCAGTTCTCGGGCGGCCAGCGCCAGCGCATCTCGATCGCACGCGCGATCGCGACGAGCCCCGAGTTCCTCGTCTGCGACGAGCCCACCTCGGCGCTCGACGTCTCCGTGCAGGCGCAGGTGCTCAACCTGCTGGTGGACCTGCAGCGCGAGCGCGCGCTGGCCTGCCTGTTCATCTCGCACAACCTCGTCGTGGTGCGCTACGTGGCCGACGACGTGGGCGTGATGTACCTCGGCCGCATCTTGGAGCTCGCGCCCAAGGCCGAGCTGTTTGCCGCGCCGCGCCATCCGTACACGCGGATGCTGCTGGCCGCGGTGCCCGACCTGCGCTCGCGCGTGCGCGAACGCGCTCCGGTGCTCGGCGAGGTGCCCGATCCGCTGGCGCCGCCGCCGGGCTGCGCGTTCCACCCGCGCTGTCCGCACGCCAACGAGCGCTGCCGCGTCGAACGGCCCGCGCTGCTGCCTTCAGGCGCGGTGCAGGTGGCGTGTCACGCCGTCGAGGAGAACCGGCTCTGAACCGCTACTTGGCCGCGGCGGGCGTGCCGGGCGAGCTGGCGCCATCCATCGGCGGCAAGGGTGCCGCGGGACGACCGTCCTCGGGCGCGCTCGGCAGCTTGCCGACGGGCTTGGCGGCGACGCCGGCCTGCGCGGGCAGGAACAGCGGGCCCTTCTGGCCGCAGGCGGCGAGCGCCAGGACGCAGGCCAGCAAGACTGCGCCGCGCGCAGGGGGGCGGCGCGCCGCTAAACTCGAAGCCTGGCTTTCATTCATCTCCCGGATTCTATCGACCATGTCGACCTCGACGTTGCAGGACACCGAGTACCAGGCTGCCGCCGAGCGCGTGCTGGCCGCCATCGAGCGCCAGTGCGACGACTGGCTGCAGCAAGGCGTGATCGACATCGACACCAACCGCGCCGGGGGTCTCGTCGAACTCGAGTTTCCGAACGGCAGCAAGATCGTCGTGAACAAGCAGCCGCCGCTGCACGAGATCTGGCTCGCGGCGCGCAACGGCGGCTTCCATTTCAAGCTGTTCGACGCGGCCTGGCGCGACACGCGCGACGGCGTCGATTTCTTCGTCCGGCTGTCCGACGAAGCGAGCCGCCAGGGCGGCAAGACGCTGCAGTTCGCGGCCGCCTGAGCGGACGAGCATCCTGGCCACCGTCCTCATTCCGCTGCCGCGCGCCGATTTCGATCCGACCGAGGCCGGCGTGCCCTGGCGCGTGCTGACCGAGGCCGGCCACGTGTGCGTCTTCGCGACGCCCGACGCCAGGCCTGCGCAGGCCGACCAGCGCATGCTCAGGGGCAGCGACCTGGGCCTGCTCGCGCCGATGCTGCGCGCGCAGGCCAACGCCGTCGCCGACCACGACCGCATGGCGCAGTCGACGGGCTACTGCACGCCGCTCGCCTGGTCCGACATCGCCGCCGGCGTCGAGGCCAACGTTTTCGACGCCGTGCTGCTGCCCGGCGGCCACGCGCCGGGCATGCGCGAGTACCTCGAATCGCCGCTGCTGCAGGCGGTCGTCGCGGCGTTCTTCCAACGCGAGCTGCCCGTGGCCGCGATCTGCCACGGCACCGTGCTCGCCGCGCGTTCGCGCGTGACCAGCGGCGACAACGCCGGCCGCAGCGTGCTCTACGGACGCCGCACCACCGGCCTCACGCGCCAGCTCGAGATGCTGGCCTGGCGCCTCACGCGCCATCGTCTCGGCGACTACTACCGCACCTATCCGCAGACGGTGCAGGACGAGGTCACCGCGGCGTTACGTTCGCCGCTTGACTTCGTGGCCGGAACGCCGGCCCTGCTGCGCGACTCCGACCGCCTGCGGCGCGTCGGCTTCACCGTGCGCGACGGCCGCTACCTGTCCGCGCGCTGGCCGGGCGATGCCCATCGGTTCGCACACGAACTGGTGGCGATGCTGGCGGAGCGACCCACCGGCCGCTGACCGGCCTCTCGCTTGCCGGTCTCGCCGTCGCCGAACCGCCAAGAAGACCGCCGACCGCCCGCTCAGTTGCCGGTCTTGAAGAGGTCGAGGATGCTCTTCTTCTCGTCGTCGGTCGTCTGCTGCGGCATCTTGTCGTCCAGCCCCAGGCCGGTGACCGCGTTGGCCGGGCCGAACTCGTCGTAGTACCACTCGCCGTTGACGTTCATCACGCCCTCGGGCGGCACCAGCGGCACCTGCGGCACGTCCTTCAGCGCGGTCTGCATGTATTCGATCCACACCGGCAGCGCGAGGCCGCCGCCGGTCTCGCGGTCGCCCAGCTTGCGCGGGTTGTCGTAGCCGATCCAGACGACCGCCGCCAGCGACGGCTGGAAGCCGCAGAACCAGGCGTCGAGCGAATCGTTGGTGGTGCCGGTCTTGCCGTAGACGTCGGGGCGCTTGAGCACCCGCTGTGCGGCCGCGGCGGTGCCGCGCAGCGTGACGGTGTTGAGCAGCGACTCGATCATGAACGCGTTGCGCGGCTCGATCGCCCGCATCGAGTCGTCGAACGGCTTGGGCGATTCCTCGTGCAGCACCTTGCCGCGCGCGTCGGTCACCTTGGTGATCAGCACCGGATTGACCCGATAGCCGCCGGTGGCGAACACGCCGTAGGCCGTGGACATCTGGATCGGCGTGACCGAGCCCGAGCCGAGCGCCATCGTCAGGTAGGGCGGATGCTTCTCGGGGTCGAAGCCGAAGCGCGTGATCCATTGCTGCGCGTAGGCCGGCCCGACCGACTGCAGGATGCGGATCGACACCATGTTCTTCGACTTCGCCAGCGCGTCGCGCAGCTTCATCGGCCCTTCGAACTTGCCGTCGTAGTTCTTCGGCTCCCACGGCTGGCTGCCGGTGGTGCCGGCATCGAAGAACAGCGGCGCGTCGTTGACCACCGTCGCGCCGTTGAAGCCCTTCTCGATCGCACTCGAGTAGATGAAGGGCTTGAAGCTGGAGCCGGGCTGGCGCCAGGCCTGCATGACGTGGTTGAACTTGTTCTTGCCGTAGTCGAAGCCACCGACCAGCGCGCGGATCGCGCCGGTGGCCGGCTCGGTGGAGACGAACGCGCCTTCGACCTCGGGCTGCTGCGTGAGGGTCCAGTCGCCCTTGTCCGTCTTCATCGCGCGCACGATCGCGCCGGGGCGGATCTGCACCTTCGGATCGGCCTTGGGCGACAGGCCGGACGTGACGGGCTTCAGGCCGTCGCCGGTCACGGTCACCGTGTCGCCCGAGGACAATTCGATCAGTACTTTCCTGGGCGAGGATTCCAGCACGACGGCGGCCTTCAGGTCGTCGTTGTCGGGATGGTCGGCCAGCGCCTCGGCGACGCGCGCATCGACGGCCTTCGGGTCGGCCGGCAGGTCGACATATCCCTCCGGGCCCCTGAATTGCTGGCGACGCTCGAAGTCCATGATCCCGCGCCTGAGAGCGTGGTAAGCGGCCAACTGGTCCGTGGAATCCACCGTGAGGGTGACATTCAGTCCGCGCGTATAGGCTTCGTCGCCGTATTGCGCGAACACCAGTTGGCGGGCCATTTCGGCCACGTATTCCGCGTGGATCGGGGACTCGGTCGGCGCCCGGTATTGCAACACCTGGGCATGCGCAGCCTTGCGCTCGTCTTCGGTGATGAATCCGTTTTCGAACATCCGGTCGATGATGTACTGCTGGCGCTGCGTCGCGCGCTTCGGGTTGGCGATCGGGTTGTAGCTCGAAGGCGCCTTCGGCAGTCCGGCGAGCATTGCGGCCTCGCCGACGGTGATGTCCTTCAGGGGTTTGCCGAAATAGATTTCGCTGGCCGACGCGAAG
>Ga0302314_10013823_pt1 | contig 13846 bp, 18 predicted proteins | sample III_Palsa_N2_3_FD_200533 | JGI IMG/M metagenome (GOLD analysis project Ga0302314, IMG submission 200533) | Peat permafrost microbial communities from Stordalen Mire near Abisko, Sweden - III_Palsa_N2_3 | ecosystem: Environmental > Terrestrial > Soil > Palsa > Peat permafrost | place: Sweden... | reverse complement strand
AGGCGAAAGAAATAATAAAAGTTTTTGCAACTTTTGCCCAATTAGGGGGTCATTCTTATATATGAAACCCCTTATCCTCACGACCCTCCTCGCCGTCGCGGTGCTGGCCCCGGCGTTGACCCAGGCCCAGACCACCCCCGCTCCCAGCACGCCGCCCGCCGCCGGTGCCTCGTCCGACAGCGGCGCCGATAAATTCGTCGATCATCGGCTCGAACGCCTGACGAAGATGCTCACCCTGACCGACGATCAGCAGGCCCAGATCAAGCCGATCCTGGTCGATGAGTTTACCAGCATGAAGGCGGTCAAAGACGACAGCACGCTCGCCGACGACGCCAAGAAGGACAAGATGAAGGCGCTCAACGACGACGCCAAGGCGAAGATCAGCGCGCTCCTTACCCCCGATCAGCAGCAGAAATTTGCCCAGATGAAGGACCACCAACACGACGGCGGCTCGTCCTCTTCTTCCACTCCCGCCCCCGCTCCCGCCGCGTCCTAATCGGACCGGAAAGAAAATCACCGTCAGCTCTCCCCGTCCGGGGAGAGAGGCCAGCCCCGATCCGCCTGGCGCGGACCGGGGCTGGCCATTTTTAGAGGCTTCAGAGGCTAAAAGCCTTTCTCCCCGCGCGCCGCCGCAGCCAGCATCTCGATGAAGGCGGCGAAGATCCGCTGCATCGCGGCCGGCTTGTAGGGAAAGGTCTCGACGGGATCGTGGGCGTGGATCGCCATGGCGGTCTCGACCTCGAAGAGGAGGAGCTGGCCGTCGGCGGTTTCCCCGCAATCGATGCCGAAGTAATCGAGGCCGATGCGGGAGTGGAGAGTTTCGAAAGCAGCGGCATGGCGGAGGGCGAAGCCGCCGTCGAAGTCCCGCATCGCCCGCTCCTCCTCGGCCCGCTTTTCGGCGCTTTCGGCCATGCCGGCATTGGCGTAATGGATCATCCAGTCGGTGGAGAGCGCCAGATGGCAAAGAAAGGGGCGTCCCCGGATGAAGGCGATCCGGTACTTGCGATGGAGCCCATCCGGGCTCCGGTAATCGACGAAGGGGCAGAGGAAAAACGCCCGGGCATCGCAGCTGTCGAGGTAGGGCGAGAGCTGCGCCAGGGTGTCGATCTTTTGGAGATCCCGCCCGAAATGGGAGGTAACGGGGCGGACCAGGAGAGGGAACCGCTCCTCGGGCAGGAAGTCCTCCAGGCGGGCGATTCCCAGGGCGAGGCGCATCGCTTCTTCCCGGGTGAGGCGGGCGGTGTGCGGGATTACCAGGCCCGAGCCCAACCCCAGACCCTCCGCTCCGGCCAGCAGACGACCGACCCGATCCCGGGAGAGGACCGCGATTCGCGCCGGATCGTTCACCACCGGGCGGGGCCAGGAGGCGACCAGGGAGACCAGCTGGCGCAGGGTCTCCTGGTTCGGTTCCGATTCCCCCACCGCGACCATGGCGACGTCATGATCGGGAACTGTCTCGGGCAGCGGTTCCCCGGGGAGGACGTAGAGGAGATCGAGCCGGACCCCCGAGCCGTTCAGGATGAAATCGATCGGCGGGAAGCTGCGGGGAGCCTCCCCCGAGACGAAAGCCAGGAGCCGTAGCCGAGGGGCGCTAGGCGCGCCGGTCTCTCCCGCCACCCGATAGACCCGCTGCCGGGCTAGGGCGCCCGCCCGGACCGCCACCGCATCGGCCTGTAAAGGGTCTCCCGCCATGAAAAGCAGCGTGGCCAGATCGATCTGAATACCGGCGTGATCGGGATGGAGATTGGCTTGTTGGGAGACGATCTCCAGGACCTTTCGACGGGGGATGCCGCTGTCGATGAGTTTGTAAAGGGCGCCCATGCCGATGACCTCGGGCGGATCATTCTCGGCGACGAGTCTCGGCAGGGGGGGCGGCATGAAGTGTTCTGGGGAATCGGGGATGGAATCCCTTCTGGAAAAGGAACCTACCAGAACGACTCCCCAGGCCGAGGGAAGGTTACAGGAGGATTCCCCTTTCGCCTGCCCTCTTATTCAGCTCTGACACGCAATTGTCATCAAATCGACTCGAAATTGGCATCAATCATGTTTCACTCCAAGGATGGCGCCTTTCTCCTACATGATGAATTTGTTCAACGCTCCGCCGTTGGAGGAATTGACGGTGGGGAAGAAGATGGGGCGGATCGCCCAGATTGTCGCCGTGCTGGTATCGATCAGCATCATGGCGGCAGCCGCCGGAATCATGGCGATCGAGCTCGCTGAACGGTAACGGAAAAAACAACCCGCTGATGGAGCCGTGCCTGGCGGCTCTGCTCAGACTTTCGCCTCTTCAGCTTCGTTTCGCCGAGGCTTGGTGGACGCTTGGTCCCTTGGCTTCCGGAGCCGGAAGCCGCTTCAAGCTGGCGATCACCCGTTGCCGGGCGGTCTTATTGTCGTCGATGGCTTTTTGCAGCGCATGAAAACGCTCTCCCGGTGAAAGCTCGCGCCAAGCCGGATTGCGTGGACCGATCTCGTGGAGAAGCGGGGAAGCGTTCACGCGCTTATTCTAGCGCCCAATTGATAGCTACGCAAGGGAGGGAGGGCCTTTTTCTAAGGGATTTAATCGATATCAGAAAAAACGAACCTTCAATGCCTAGGTTCTTTATATTAGTCCGAAGAGCCCGGGTAGTTTCCGCCTTTGACTTCCTGGGAGATGCTTCTACCAAGAAACCATTCCACAAACTATGATTTCCGCACCTTTTGACTCGATGTGCCGTGCTTTGCGCGGAGCGGTTCTCCCGGCCTTGCTGGCGCTGGCGTTCGTTGCTGGACCGGGCCGTTTGTTCGCCGACCACATCGTGGTGGTGGTCAAGCCGGTCGCCCCCTTCGTCATGAACGAGGACGGTCGCCTGACCGGCTACAGCATCGATCTTTGGAACGAAGTGGCCCGCACCGCCGGCTGGACCGATGTCGAGTTCAAGCAGGTCGATACCGTCCCCGCGATGATCGACGCCCTCACCAGCGGGCAGGCCAATGTCGGCGTCGGCGCCCTCTCGATCACGGCGGAGCGGAGCAAGCTGATCGATTTCTCCCACCCCTTCTATGACTCCGGCCTCGACATCATGGTCAAGGGCGGCGGCTCACCCGGAGTCTTCGATCTGCTCAAGCGGCTCTTCACCCCATCGGTCATCACGACCCTTCTTACCGTCTTTGTCGGCATGATCATCGTTTCACACATTCTCTGGTTCGTGGAGCGCCATCATAACCATGAGGACTTCCCCAAGAACTACTCCGACGGGCTGATCGAGTCGGTCTGGTGGAGCACCAGCGTTCTCCTCGGCGGCTACTGCATGAACAAGGATCCGAAGGGAGTCACCGGGCGGATCATCGGCACCCTCTGGGCCCTGATCGGCATCGCCACGATTGCCTTCATGACCGCCACCGCCACCACCGTGATGACGGTCGATACCCTCAGCGGCGACATCAACGGGCCGCGCGATCTCCAGGGCAAGCCGGTCGCGACGCTGCAGGGGACCTCGGCCGACCGTTACCTGCAGGCCCAGCATTTCCAAGTGGTCGAGTTCACCAAGCTCGAAGACGCCGTCGACGCCCTCTCCCAGGACAAGGTCAAGGCGGTGGTCTACGATTCCCCCATCCTGATGTATTACCTCGCGGTGCATCCCTCCAGCCAGCTCCACATGGTCGGCAACCTTTTCGATAAGCAGAAATACGGCTTCGGCCTCCAGCTCAACAGCAAGCTGCGCCAGCAGCTGAACAACGCCATCCTGACCGTGGAGGAGACCGACTTCATCGATCAATTGGACAAGCGCTACTTCACGCCGACTCCGTAGGCGGTTTCTGGTTGGGATTGCCATCCGTGCCCTCGCCGGGAAGGGGGCTATTTCGCTTTTTCCGCTCGGCACTTGCGGACGCGAGGGGCGCGGGAGAGCGGGCTCTTGGGTTTCCGGTGGCGCGTATCTATGAGCAGATCGATCGCGCAGACTATGGGCGAACCGGGATGCACGGGGTACCCTTTTGTACGACGCAAAGGGGCTGCGCCCCCTTGGACCCCGACTCAGATTGCCTCCCGGCCATGCGAGTTAGTTTCCCCTCGGAACGACGTGCGCTATCGCGCAGGCATTCGATCTGTAACCTCTATGGGAGCTGCGTCTTGAGCTTACTTAAACCGGAAAGGCTAGGCGTAGGCTCTTAAAAAATAGGCCCGCCCCGGGGCCATGAAAAATTGGACCATTCCCGGGACGGGCCTTGTTCATTCCATCCGGAATGAAAGCGGATGCCGCAGAGCGGCTCAGGCGGCTTCAGCGAGCGAGAAGAGGTGCTCGGCCGCGACTACCTTATCGAGGTCGGGGAGGGGCTTTGCCTTCGCCTTAATCCTGACCAAGCCGAGGAGGTTGGCGGCGGTGAGCATGGAGCCGAACTGGGACGGCGCCTCGATTTCCTCGGGATCGAGGTCGACCACCGCCCCGACGCGCTCGACCACCAAGCCCATCTGCCGGGGCGCTCCCGTTGCCGTGGCGATCTGGACCACCACCACGCAGATCCGCTCGTCGAGGCCGTCGAAAGTCCGGTCGAGGCGGCGGCGGAGATCGACCACCGGAACGATCCGGCCCTGCAGGTTGAGGACCCCCCGCATGTAGGCGGCCATCTGCGGCATCGCCATCACTTCCGACATCCGCAGGATCTCCCGGATGTGGAGTGAGGGGATGCCATAGGACTCCTCTTCCAGGCCGATCGTGAGATAACGATCCGCGGCTTTTTGGGCGCGGGCCGGCTTCGGGGAGATTTCGAGGGCTGCCGTGTTCATAGGGGTGGTTTTGGGATGAGGTTGCGTCTTGGGATCACATGTTGACGAAGCCGTTGTCGGCATATTCCTTCTTCGCAAAGCTCGGGCGGAACTTCGGCGAGGAACTCTTGCTTGCGGCCAGCCGGCGGGCCTCCACCTTGCGGATCGGGAGCTCCATCGGGATATGGGGAACTTGGGGGGTGGCTGGAGCGGCGGGGCTGACGATGGCGCGGCTGGAGTCGGAATGGGGATCGCCCACTCCGCCCTTCACCAGCTTCAGCAGCACCCCCACGGCGGCACGCAACTCGTTCGATTGGGCGTTGAGCTCTTCGGCGGAGCTGGCGGTCTCCTCGGAGCCGGCGGCGTTGACCTGGGTCACCCGGTCCATCTGGGAGATGGCGCTGTTGATCTGGTCGAGGCCGGTGCTCTGCTCCCGCGAGCCGGTGGCGATCGTGCCGACCAGGCTATCGACCTGCCGGACCTTCTCGACGATCTGGCTCAGGCTGGCGCGGACCACCTCCGACTTCTGGACGATCTCACTGATCTGCACAGTCACCTTGTCGTTGGCTGCGACGCCCCGGGCGCTCTGCGCCACCGAGTTCTCGATCATCCGGGCCGTCTCCTTGGCGGCCTGGGCGCTCCGCTGCGCCAGGCTGCGGACCTCCTCTGCCACCACCGCGAACCCAGCCCCGGCGGCCCCGGCGCGGGCCGCCTCCACGGCGGCGTTGAGCGCGAGGATATTGGTCTGGAAGGCGATCTCGTCGATCGTCTTGATGATCTTGGAGACGTCGCTGCTTGAGTTCTTGATGTCGAGGATCGCCTGGGCCATCTCGTCGCTGGCCTGCTTGATCGATTCCATCGCGCCCTGCATCTCCTCGGTCCGCCGGGCACCGGCTTCGGCGGCGGCGCGGGTCTCGGCGGAGAGGGCCTGCGCGGAGGTGGAGCTCTCCGCGTTGCGCTTGGTCATGCTGCCGATCTCCTCGAGCGAGGCGCTGGTCTCCTCCAGGGCGGCGGCCTGCTCGCTGGAGCCCTCGGCCAGGGTCTGGCTGGCGGCGGAGACCTGGCCGGCGGCGGCGGCGATTTCGCAGGAACCGGTCTCGAGCGTGTTGGCCACGCTGGTGAGCGCCTGGTTGAGATTGCGGGAGATCACCAGGGCGAGCGAGATGCCGATGGCCACGGCGACGGAGACCACCGCCAGGACGATCCAGACCATCCGCTCCAGGTCCGCCTTGAGGGCGGCGCTCGAGTCGTTCAGGGAATCGACATTGAGTTTATAAAGCGGGACTTCGGACGCTTCAAAATCGTGAAAGGCGGCCCGCATGTCGCCTTCGAAGAGGGCGGTCGCCCCGGCGACATCGTGGGCCTCGACCAAGGCGAAGACCTGGGCGCGGATCGCGTTGTACTTCGTCCGCTTCTCCTTGAAATCGTTCCAGGTCTTGAAATCCTCGTCGCTCACCAGGGTCGTCTCGTAAAAGGCGGAATCCTTGTCGGCGAGGGCGCTGTTGGCCTTCATCTGCGCCTCGAGATTGTGGATGGCGTCGTCTCCCTGGGCCCCCAGCAGTTCCCTCACCAGGAGGCGATTTTTATAGGTGATCAGGAAAATATCGGAGATGGCATTCAAGCTGGGGATATCGCTGTCGACGATGCCGACCGGCACCTTCCCGTTCATGCCGCCGACCGAGTGGCGGATCCCGATCGTCTGGAGGACGACGAAGGCGCCGACCAGGACGAGCGAGAGGCTGAGGGTTCCGAATCCGAACAATATCCGTTTTTGAATGGTCCAATTTTTCATAAGGGGATACTTGGCATGGGCGATGCCAAAAAAACCTCCTGGATGGTCCTCTCGGGAGAGCTCGCTTGAAAATGAGGATAACTTCGCCCCTCCGAATGGGAGCAATTACTCACTCCCGTGCCGACGCCTCGGCGGAAGGTTGATTGATGCTTTGCCACCTCTTGCGAAAGATTCGACCAGTCCGAATCACCCGGACGGGAAGATGTTGGAATGCGGGGAAAAGCGCCGGGAATGGGCGCAAAATGCATGATAACCTATCGACGAGGTTGGAGGTGATCTGTTGATATCGAATGGGTTGCAATGATTTTTTCATCTGGCATGGCGATTGCGAACCAAAATCACTCCTATGGAAAACAACAACGCTTCCACCATCGACAATCCCCGCAATGGCATCGCCTCGGAGATTCAGAATCAGATCGGCGCCGCCGCCGCGCAGGCCAAGGAAGGCCTCGGCAAGGCCTGCGATCAGACCCAGGACAAAGCACGCCAGACCGCCCAAAGCGTGCTCTCCTTCACCAAAGAAAAGCCCCTGGCCGCGCTCGGCATCGCCATCGGCGCGGGGCTCCTTCTCGGCGCGCTCCTCAAGAGCCGGAAATAAAGGAAGCGCCATGACCTACCTTCCTCTCGATCTCACCGTCCGCGTCGGCTGCAAGATCGTCTACGAAGCCTTCGCCCCCACGCCGATCCTCCTGGTCCTGAAGCCCCGCATCGACGGCAAGCAGGTTATCCGTGAGGAGAAGCTCGGCTTCGGCCGCGGCTTCCCGCCCCATGAATTCGAGGACTCGCACGGCAACATCACCTACCGCACCACCCTTCAGTCGGGCCTGAACGAGATCCGGCACGACGCCTTGGTCTCGATCTCCTCCCGGCCCGACAATGAGGGGATGGGCGGCGAGCCGCTGCCGATCGATGAGATCCCGGCCAATCTCCTCCGCTACACCCTGCCGAGCCGCTATTGCGATTCGGACAAGCTGCTCGACTTCGCCTGGATGCACTTCGGCCACATTCCCAACGGCCTCCAGCGGGTACAGGCGATCTGCGATTGGGCCCATGAGAACATCGAATACCGCTTCGGCGCGGGCCGTCCCGATACCTCGGCCTCGGAGGTGATCGCGCAGGGCTACGGCGTCTGCCGCGATTTCGCCCACGTCGCCATCGCCCTCTGCCGCGCCTTCAACCTCCCGACCCGTTACGTCACCGGCCACCTGCCCGACATCGGCTACGTCGATCCCGGGACGCCGATGGATTTCCACGCCTACCTGGAGGTCTTCATCGGGGGCGCCTGGCACACCTTCGACGCCCGCTACAACGTGCCCCGGATCGGCCGGGTCAAGGTCGCGCAGGGCCTCGACGCGGTCGACGGGGCCTTCTCGACGATCTACGGCGCCGCCCGCCTCGTCTCCTTCGATGTCTGGGCCTACCAAGTCGATCCGCGCAAGGTTTCGGTCCACGATCCCATCGACCTTTCCAAGCGGCTCGACGGGGCCCTGAAAATCCAATACGCCTAAAGCCTGCGGGCTCCATAGAACCGAAAAAATCGAATTTCTATGGAGCCCACCGCCTCTCCGCCCGATCTTTATCGGATCTTCCGCCAGGAGCGGGAGGAGATCCTCCGGCACAAATGGATCGAGAGTGAGAAGGCGGGCCGGGACGTGGGCTTCGAACAGGCGCTGGTCGATTGGATGAAGCGGCACCGCGATGCCTGGTTGAAATGGCTCTCGTCTCAATGGGGACAGTGAAAAGCCCAGCCGGAGCTGCCGGGTTGCCAAGGGAGCCGTTTCCCGCGATGCTGCGGGAGCCTTGAAAGCCAACGACGCGAACGTCTTCATCCTCGGCACCATGTTTTGCGGGTCGACACTGCTCGGCACCGCCCTCCACCAGCACCCCGAGGTTACCTGCGCGGGCGAGCTGGCCTTCCTCGACCGCTTCTACCTCGCCCTGCACGGCAAAGAACCGAGCCACCGTTCGGTCTGCTTCTCCTGCGGCTTCGCGGGCCGTCCCTGCCCGGTCTGGACCCCGGAGGTGATCGCCGCCGCCCAGGAGGCGGGAGTCGGTGGAGTCCACCGCTACGTCCGCTCCTTTGCGCAAACGCCGATCCTAGTCGATGGCTCAAAGCTGACCCGTTGGCTCGGCCACTATCTCCACGAAGCCAAACCGGAGACTCCCACCAAGGTGATCATCAGCGTCCGCAACCCCTACGCCTACGTCACCAGCGCCAAGATGTATTACCAGGCTTCGCCGATGGCCTCGGCCCTGCTCTGGCATCAGGAATACCGGGAGGCGCTCTGCACCTGCGCCGCGCTGAACCTCGATTACCTCATCGTCCGCCATGAGGACTTCATGCTCCGGCGGGAGGCAGTCATGCGGCGAATCTGCGGCTTCCTCGGGATCGAGCCGCTCGCGGCGATGTGGGCGGCAACCTACGGGCCGAGCTGCGCCATCGGTGGCAATCCCGGCGTCGCCGCGCTCGGCAATCCCGAGGGAGGGGCGAAGATCGCCGTGCCGCTCCACGACATCCATTGGAAGCGCCAGGGCCACGGGACCCTCGATGCCCGCTGGAAGTCGGAGCTCTCGCGGCAGGAGATCGAGACCCTGGCCTACGCGCCGGGTTTGGCCGATACCGCCGCGCTCTTGGGATATAATCTCGTCATGCTGCAGCATGACTATTTCCAGGCGCAGAAGGGCGCCTAGGCAAGCCGATCCGTCCGCTCAGAGCTTGTAGAGCCGGTCGCGGACCTTCGCATAGACCGGGGCCTCCTCCTCCAGCGAGGCGATGTGCAGGCTGAGATCGCGGATCAGGCCGTCGGCCAAGCTGTAGACCCAGCCATGGACGGTGAGATCGGCGCCCCGCTGCCAGGCATCCTGGACGATGGTGGTCTGGCAGACGTTGAGAACCTGCTCCAGCACGTTGAGTTCGCAGAGGCGGTCATGCTGCCAGACGGGATCTTCCCGGTCGGCCAGGCGGTCGGCGTGCTTCTTGTGGACGTCGTGGACATGGCGGAGCCAGTTATCGCTCAATCCGACCCGCTGCCGGGAGAGCGCGCAGCGGATGCCGCTGCAGCCGTAGTGGCCGACCACCATGATATGCTTCACCTTGAGGATATCGACCGCGAACTGGATCACCGAGAGGCAGTTCAGATCGGTGTGGACGACGATGTTCGCCACGTTGCGGTGGACGAAGAGCTCGCCCGGCAGCAGATCGACGATCTCGTTGGCCGGCACCCGGCTGTCCGCGCAGCCGATCCAGAGATATTCCGGTGACTGCTGCTGGGAGAGCTTCGCGAAGAACTCCGGATCGCGGGCCAGGATATTCGCAGCCCACTGCCGGTTTTTCTCGAAAAGGTGCGCGAGGTGCATTGTCTGGAGTCCCCGATGAAGAGGCTAGGCGGGCGGCAGCGCCGCGTTCACTGCGCTCCAATCGATATGGTTGATGAACTCGTCGATGTAGCCCGCGCGGGCGGTGTAGAAATCGGCGTAGTAGGCGTGCTCGTAGACATCGAGGGCCAGGAGCGGCGTCACCCCCCAGACCGGATAGGTGTTCTGGGCGTCGCCGATATAGTTGAAGAGCTTGCCGGTGACATGGTCGAGGCCGGTCCAGACCCAGCCGCGGGCCGAGATCCCGGTCGCCTTGAGGTCCTTCTTGTAGTTTTCGAACGAACCGAAATCGCGGTCGATCAGCTCGGCGATCTTGCCGGAGATCTTCCCGTCGCCGCCCAGGATGCCGAAGTAGAGCTCGTGGTTCTTCACCCCGCCGAGGGCGAAAGTGAGATCGACCTTGAGGGCGCGGATCGTCGAGTAGATCTGGTTGGCCTGGGCGGGATTGGCGGGATCGGGCACGCCGAGCTTTTCCAGCTCCTCGAAGATGGCGTTCGTCTTGTTGACGTAGCCGGTATAGAGCTTGAAGTGCTCCTCATGGGTCTTGTCGGAAATTTTGCCGGTCTTCCCCTTGACCTTGGCGAGATACTTTTCCTGCTGGTTGGCGAATTTGTGCGACATGGTCGTATAGATTAGGAGCCGATTCCCCAATTATCAAGGGCCGCTTTTTTCCACGGGCAGTCCCTCCGTCGCATAAAGCCAGAGGCCGAAGGCCATCAGCGCGGCGGCGCACCAGAAGGAGGCGGCGGGCCGATCCCCGAGCAGCAAGATCGAGAAGGCTGCGCCGAAGAACGGGGCGGTGCTGAAATAGGCCCCCATCCGCGCCGCGCCGATTCGCCGCATCGATTGGATCATGTACTCGTAGCAGAGCCCGTAGCTGATCGCGCCCAGCACCAGCGCCGCGATCACGATCAGCGGGCGGGGGAGGGGAGCCCCCAGCAGAAGCGCCGCCGCGATATTGACCGGCCCCGCCAGCAGCCCCTTGTACATCGTGATCGCCACCGGGTCGGAATCGGCGATCTTGCGGACCAGATTGTTGTCGAGCGCCCAGCAGAGGCAGGCCCCGGCGATCAGGAGGCAGCTCCAGGAGACCTCGAAATGGAAGCGCCCCGGCCGCAGCGAGAGTACCGCGCTCCCCGCCACGATGAAGAGCATTCCAATAAAAACCCTCCGCCCGCACGGCTCGCGGAAGACCGTCCAGGCCAGCGCGGCAGTGAAGGCGCTTTCCAGGCTGAGCAGGAGTGAACTCTGCGAGGCCGAGGCGCGGACGATCCCCGCCGTCAACAGCGCCGGGGCGGCCACCCCGCCGCAGAAGGTCGAGGGGAGGAGCCATTTCCAGTCCGCCCGCCGCACCGGGGTCTCCGGGTTGGCCTGTCCTCGCACCCGGTTCAGCAGCAGCCGCGCGCCCGGTCCCAGGCCGGCGCCGAGATAGAGCAGCCCGGCGAGCAGCAGCGCGTCGAGCCCGTCGTCGAGCAGCTCTTTCGAGAGGGGGGCGCTCAAGCCGAAGAAAAACGCCGCCGCCACGGCGTATGCGATGCCACGCCACATAGCGAAGAGGAGAAGGCTGGGGCTAGAAAAGGGTTTTGATCCGCGCCTCGATCTCGACCAGGGAGATTTGGTCGATCTGCGCGCCCAGCAGGCGGTCCTTTTCGGTCACCGCGTTCCGGTCATGGGTGAGGAGAGTCAGCGCGACCCGGCTGAAGCGGATATCGATGTCGGGATGATGATCGGCGGCCCGGGCGAGGCGGCCCACCTCGACGGAAAAGGCGAGCGCATGCTCAAAATCATTGAAGACAAAAGCCTTGTGGAGCCCCTTCTCATCTTCCTTCCAGGCGCCGAAGATCATGTTCATGACGAAGAGGAGGTTAGCCGGTGCGGGGAGGGGTGCAAATGGGAAAGCGCCGCCCGGAGCCCGCTTTCCCCGAAAAGCCGCTTCCTTCTTGCGCGATTCTGGTTTATGAACAGAGGTAATGAGCGAGTCCGATCCGCAACCTTCTTCCCAGCCGCCCGAGCTGCTCGACCGGAAGAAGCGCGCGGAAAAGATCATCGGTGAGCCGGGGAAGTACAAGGTCTGCGAAGGCTGCGAGTCGATCGTGGTCGCGAAGGCGACGACCTGCCCCAGCTGCCACGGCTACCGCTTCGACGAGAGCGCCGAGCGGGTCATCGCCCAGGCCAAGCTCCTCGGCTCCCGTCCGGCCACCACGGTTTCGTGGCAGGATTATCTTTGATCCGGTCCCTGGTTTTCCTTCCTCCTTTTCAGCCGTCCGCTTTCCGGCGGGGAAAATTTGCCGGAAAAAAATGCCGATCTCCTTGGCGGAATTTTTTTCCGAAGCACAGAGAAACCTTCTCTTTGTAAATCGGTTTTGCGAAACAAGCCATTGAATTGGAGCTGGTTGCGGATCAATCTTTGGGAATGGCATAGTGCGTGCTGAACATCACGACGATGAGTATAGGCATCGAACAGCTGTTCAACGATCCGACCACCCAGAGTCTGAAAATGACCCTCGATGCGGCCGCGATCCGGCACTCCGCCCTGGCCAGCAACGTCGCCAACGTCAATACCCCCGGCTACCAGCGGGTCGATCTCAGCCCCTCCTTCAAGGCGACCCTCGACGCGGCCCTCCACCAGGTCGATCAGGGGAAGGAATTGGCCCCCTCCCAGCTTCCCCAGGGCCAGATCACCGTCTCGAACATTCAGAACCAGGCCCGCTATGACGGCAACACCGTCAACATGGACCAGGAGATGACCGAGATGATCAAGAACCAGACCGATTTCGATTTCTCGGCCCAGCTCCTGGCGCTGAAATACGCCGGACTCAAGGCCGCCATCACTGGAAATACCGGAGGCGGCGGCGGTAGTTAACCCTCGATCCCCCCACCCCTAAAGCCATGGCCAACCTCATCCCCGCGATCGACATCAGCTCCAGCGCCCTCCAGGCGGAGCGGACCCGGATGGAAGTGGTCGCCGCCAACCTCGGCAACGCCCAGGTTACCCGGGGGGCGGACGGCAAGCCGATCCACCGCAAGGAAGTCATCTTCGAGACCGTCAACGATCCGAGCCAGACCGGCGAAGGGCAGCAGATCGGCGGCGTCCGCGTCTCCAAGATCATCGACGATCCCCGCCCCGGCCAGAAAGTCTACATGCCGGGCCATCCCCACGCCGATTCCAAGGGCTTCGTCACCCTGCCCAACATCAACGTGATCGAGGAGACCGTCGACGGCATGACCGCCAGCCGCTCCTTCGAGGCCAACCTCCAGGTCATCCACAGCGCCCGTGACATGGTCACCCGCTCCATGGCCATCGCCCAGGCATAATCTACCAGCCTTACCTTAACCGATTTTCCAAACCGCCATGGACCCGATCACCGCCGCCTCCGCGATCACCTCGAGCCCCCTGTCAGACTCGCTCGGCGCCGGCGAGACGGCGGCGGTCAAGCCGAACCTCCTGATCCAGCAATCGGGGGGCGCCTCCTTCGCCTTTCAGCTGCCCCAGGCCGCCGAAGTTCCCGCCGTCTCCGCCGCCGCCCCGGCGAGCCAGATCTACGCGGTGGGCGATAACGGCGCCTCCGGGGGCCATCTGATCAAGGACATGATCACCCAGGTGAACAGCATCCAGAACGTCGCGGGCGAAAAAGTCCGCGACGTGCTGATGGGTGGCAAGACTTCAGTCAACGACGCCATGGTCGCGGTCGAGGAATCGAGCGTCGCCTTCACCATGGCTTCCACAGTGCGCGATAAGCTGGTCACGGCCTACCAGCAGATCATGAGCATGCAGGTTTGAACGCAAGGATAGTAACAACAAACTGAAACCAACGCAGGAGAGCGTGAAATGAACGACTTCATCAAAAATGTGCAGCAGGTCTGGAACGGAGTTCCGAAAAACCGCCGCATCCCCATCCTGGTCGCCGCGCTGATGATCGTGGCCGGCCTCGCCGCCA
>Ga0302314_10013822_pt1 | contig 13847 bp, 9 predicted proteins | sample III_Palsa_N2_3_FD_200533 | JGI IMG/M metagenome (GOLD analysis project Ga0302314, IMG submission 200533) | Peat permafrost microbial communities from Stordalen Mire near Abisko, Sweden - III_Palsa_N2_3 | ecosystem: Environmental > Terrestrial > Soil > Palsa > Peat permafrost | place: Sweden... | reverse complement strand
GTCCGCACCTACACGCCGCGCGCCTACGATCCGGACACCAACACGCTCGAGGTGCAGTTCCTGCTTCATGGCGAGGGGCCGGCGTCGGAATGGGCGCAGAACGCCGCTCCCGGCGACAAGCTTGCGATCGGAGGCCCGGGCGGCCGCTTCAACGCCGATCCGAGCGTCGCGCGCTGGTGGATCGCAGGCGATGAGAGCGCGCTTCCCGCGGTCGGGACGTTGCTCGACTCGCTGCCGGCCTCGGCTTCGGCAGAGGTCCATCTCGAGGTGGAAGGGCCGGAGGATGAGATCCCGCTGACAAGCGCCGCGCCCGTGACCGTCGTGTGGCATCACCGCCGCAGTGGTGATGCCTTTGGCACCGCGCTGTACGACGCCGCCGCCGAGGCGACGATCACCGAAGACACGCACGTGTGGGTCGCGTGCGAGGCATCCATGGTGCGGCGCATCCGCAGCCTGATGCTCGCCGACAACGAAGTGCCGGTCTCGCGCCTGGTCACACGCGGCTACTGGCGCATCGGTGCCTCCGACCACCCCGACCACGACTACGGCGAGGACTGAGATCGTGGCGACGGCCGGCGAAGCGACCGGAGTCGCGCTCTGGGTTGGTTGCTACACGAGCGACATGGATGGCAGCGGCGACGGGATCGTCGCGCTGGGACGCGCCGCGGATGGCAGCTACGCACCGATGGGCCCGGCGACAGCGGTCGCGTCGCCGTCGTTTCTGGCGCTGCATCCTTCGCAACCCGTGCTCTACGCCGTCAGCGAGCGTGCGGCGCTGGTCCACGCCTACCGCTTTGACAGCTCAGGCACGCTGCACGCGCTTGGTGCGGCCGGGATCGCGAGCTCGGCCGCGTGTCACGTCGCGGTCGCGCCCGATGGAGCCTTCCTGGTGGTCTCATGTTGGGGTGACGGCTCGGTTCTGCTGTTCGAGCTCGAACCGGACGGATCGCTCGGCGAGCCCCACTCCGCACCCGCCTCGGTGGATCCCTACGGCGAGGAGCGGCAGAGCCGCGCGCACTCGTGCCTGATGCTCGGGAGCGGACGCTTTGTGACCGCGGAGATGGGCCACGACCTGCTGCGCTGCTGGAGCTTCGGTGCCGACCACGGCCTCGAGTCCCGTGGCACTGTGACGCTGCCGCATGGGTGCGGCCCGCGGCACTTCGCGCGCAGCTCCACCGGCATCGTCTACGTCGACACGGAATACTCGGCCGAGGTCATCATGCTCGCCCCAGCCGGCCAATGGCTCGAGCTGCGCGGCAGCTTCCCGGTGTCAGCGGGTGGTGTGCGCCCCGGCGACTCGGTAGCCGAGATCTGCCTGGACCCCGCCGAGCAGCATCTATACGTGGGGGTGCGCGGTTCAGATGTCATCTGCAAACTCGCACTCGACGCCGACGGAGTTCCGTCACCGCTCGAGGAGATCCCGTGCGGGGGCGCCTGGCCTCGCCATCACTGCATCGACGGCGACCAGCTCGTCGTCGCACTCGAACACTCGCACGCGCTGGCCACCTTCACGCTCGCGGCGGACGGCAGCTGGGCGCAGTCGCCGCAGCTCCTGGTGACCGGCTCACCGACCTGCGTACTGCCGCACAGCTCAGCCCAGTGAGCCGATGACCTGCGAGTGCTCCCGCATCGTCTCGTCGCCATTCTGGCCGGGCTGGCGCCCGAAGCCGCAGTACATCGCGACGCCGAAGTCCTGCAGATAGCGCGACGCGGTCTGGTGCCGACGGCGAAGCCCGGGCGAGCCGTCGAGCGGAAGCACGATGCCGAGGAAGACGCGCGCGCCACGCGGCTCGAGGTCGACCAGCGGCCGGAAGAAGCTCCGGTCCTCACTGCGCAGGTAGCGCGGACCGGCGAGGTGCAGCCAGTCGATCGTGCGGCCCGACTCGGCCACCGCGAAGTTCGCCATGCGCACGAGCACCTGGTAGTCGCGCGCCTCATACATCGGCCACTCGGGGAAGGTCCCGTAACAGAGGTGGTAGCCGACGAGCGTCTGCTCCGGAATCAGCCGTGTCAGCCGCGTGACCGGCCCGGCGAAGCGCTCCCACGCGCCCTCATTGGTCCAGGCGAGCACGCCCTCGATGTCCTGGGTCTCGTATGCGCAGTCCCACTGAATCGCGAGGTCCTCGGGCGGGATCGCGTCGAACAGACGCGGCAGCTCGCGCGCGATCAGATCCTCGTACCCGGCCTCGGCCCTGGGGTAGTCGGCGGCGAAGTCCTGCTTGAAGGCGTTCATCGCGCTGGCCGGGAACGGCAGGCCGATCTGGAAGCGAAGCTGAGCGGGGATCACACCGGCGTCGCGCAGCTCCTTGAACAGCCCGTAGGACTCGATCGCGACATCGATCCGCGGCCAGTCACCAAAGCGCACGCGGTCGACGCCCTCCTTGACCGTGAACACCGGCGTCTCATATGCGTGGCGCGGCAGTCCTGTCGGTGACTCGGTCTCCGAGACGACCGCGATGTCAGCGCTCGGGCGGATCAGGCGCTCGCGTTCGAAGCTGACCCAGCCGCCCATCGGCCCGGTCTCGCCGTCGGGCAGCGCGAAGACCATGTCCCCGAACAGCTCGGCGCCGGAGCGAAAGGCATGTTCGGCCGATTCGGCCGGAAGGCTGCCGACCAGCAGCATCTTGCTGTTCACACGACGTTCGGGCATCCGACGATGTTAATCAGAACGAAGGTTTCACTGCGCCTGCAGCGCGTAGGTGCCCCGTAGCAGCGGCGCGAGCTCCGCGTTGGCCGGCACCGCCGCGTCGATCCGCTGCTCCAGCTTTCCGTCGACGATCGTAAGCGTCGTTGTTGTGCGGCCGCGATCGCTCGACCGCTCGAGGATCAGCTCGCCTCGCTCCCAGCGGGCGGTTCCCGGCGTGGTCGGAGTGAAGCCGTAGGAATCAAACCACCACCACGCGCCGGCGACGATGACGCCGTGGCCGGTCATCGTCGTCCCGTCGCGCTCCTCGACGTAATCGAGCAGCAGCGCGTCGTTGGGCCCTGGTGTCAGCGTCACGACAGCCTGCGCTTGACCCGCCGGCGTCCAGGCGGTCGGGAACAGCTGCTCGGCGCCCGCCCAGTGGCCGAGGAATTGAGTTAGTTGGTCATTACCAATCATTGGTCGTACCGTATCGTATGTGCCGATGCCACGCCCGACGACCCCACCGAGAGCGCTCGTGAAGATGCCGACCTACGCGCTCTCCCTGCTCGGCCGCGAGGCCCACGACCGGATGGCGGTCTGGCTCCCGGAGGGACTGCGGCTCGGCCACCTGGCGGTGCTTGGCGCGCTCACGGAAGGCGAGGCCCGTACCCAGCGTGAGCTGTCGGAGCTGCTGAAGATCCACCCGAGCGACATGGTCACGCTCGTCGATGACCTCGCAAAGCGCGAGCTGATCTCCCGGGCCACCGACCCGGCCGACCGCCGCCGCAATCTGATCACGCTCACGAGCTCCGGACGCAAGCTCGTCAGGCAGGCAACCACGCAGAGCCGGCGAATCCATCGCGAGCTGCTGTCCGCTCTGTCGCGCGACGAGCAGAAGAGCGTCCGGGAGCTGCTGGATCGGGCGCTCGGCTGACAGACTGGAGTCGTGAGCGGCGGATCCGAGCGCTACGACGTGGTGATCGTCGGCGGCGGCCACAACGGGCTCGTGGCGGCGACGTTGCTGGCGCGGGCCGGCCGGCGTGTGGTCGTGCTCGAGAAGCTCGACCAGCTCGGCGGTGCCGCCGTCTCGCAGGCGCCGTTCCCGGGCGTGGGCGTGAGGCTCTCGCGCTACTCGTATCTGGTCAGCCTGTTCCCGCGCGAGCTGCTCGACAAGCTCGGGATCGAGCTCGAGCTGCGCCGCCGGCGGGTCGCCGCGTATCCGCCGAACGACGCCCCTGCTGTCTACGAGCTCACTGGCCGCGTGGCGCGGGCGCTCGCGCCGACGCTGCTCGAGCCGCTGCGCTCACGCGAGCAGGCGCGGGCGCTGATCGGCGATGACGAGGCCTGGGAGGCCCTGTTCGAGCGGCCGATCTCGGAGCTGCTGGAGCGACTGGTGCCCGATGACCTCACCCGTGGCGTCATCGCGACCGACGCGCTGATCGGCACCTTCGCTGCGCTCGATGATCCCGGGCTTGAGCAGAACCGCTGTTTTCTCTACCACGTGATCGGCAATGGAACCGGCGACTGGGACATTCCGGTGGGAGGGATGGGTGCGCTCACCGATGCGCTGGCAGTCGCTGCGCGGGCGGCGGGGGCCGAGCTGCGCACGGGCGTCGAGGTCGTCGCCGCCGATGCAGACGGACTCGACGGCAGCGCGCGCGTGCTGACTGCCGACGACGAGCGGCTCAGCGCCACGCACCTGCTCGCAAATGTGGCGCCGGCCGTGCTCGCACGACTGCTCGGCGATCCACCGCCGCAGCCGCTGCCCGAGGGTTCACAGCTGAAGCTGAACATGGTGCTCAAGCGGCTGCCGCGCCTGCGCGACTCAAGCGTCGCACCCGCGGACGCGTTCGCCGGCACCTTCCACATCAACGAGGGCTACTCGCAGCTGGCCGCCGCGTATGCCGAGGCCGCAGCCGGGCTGATCCCCGCAGTCGTCCCCGCCGAGGCGTACTGCCACTCGCTGACCGACCCCTCGATCCTCGCACCCGAGCTTGTCGCGGCAGGCGTCCAGACGCTGACCGTCTTCGCCCTGCACATGCCGGCACGGTTGTTCGCCGCGCCCGGCGCGAAGCAGGCGGCTGTCGATGCGACGTTGCGGTCCTTGAACTCGGTGCTGGCCGAGCCGATCGAGGACTGCCTGATGCTCGACGGCAACGGCCGACCGTGTCTCGAGGCGCGCACACCGCTCGAACTCGAGTCCGAGCTCGGCCTGCCCGGCGGCAACATCTTCCACCGCGCACTCAGCTGGCCGTTCGCCGAGACGCCCGAGGAGGTCGGCCGCTGGGGCGTCGAGACCGAGCGGCCGAACGTGTGGCTATGCGGCGCCGGCGCCCGCCGCGGCGGCGGCGTCAGCGGTATCCCGGGCCAGAACGCCGCAATGGCGCTGCTCGGTGGCGGCGTCTGAGGCTACAGCGCAACGGACGGGACCACCAAAACCGGCCGTTCTGAACCGATATCGCTCCGATACCGCGCGCGATATCGGATCAAACCGGGCAATTCTGGAGCCCTACCCCGATGCACAGCGTCACGAGACCGAGCGATATCTCGAGCTACATGCTGCGCCGGTATTCACCGCCGACCTCGTAGAGGGCGGCCGTGATCTGGCCGAGCGAGGCGTACTTGACGGCCTCCATCAGCGACTCGAAGACGTTGCCGCGCGCCCGCGCGACCTGCTGGAGCTCCGCAAGCGCCGCGGGCCGGCGCTCGGCACCACGCTCCTGGAATGCGCGGAGGTTGCTGATCTGCAGCTGCTTCTCAGCTTCGGTCGAGCGCATCAGCTCGAGCTTGTCTATTGGCGAGCCCTGCCCATCCCGCGGCAGGAACGTGTTGACGCCGATCAGTGGCAGCTCGCCTGAGTGCTTGAGGCGCTCATACAGCAGGCTCTCCTCCTGGATCCTCGAGCGCTGGTACATCGTGTCCATTGCGCCGAGCACGCCGCCGCGCTCCGACAGCCGCTCGAACTCGGCGTAGACGGCCTCCTCGACCAGGTCGGTCAGCTCGCCGACCACGAACGATCCCTGCCAGGGGTTCTCGTTGAAGTTCAGGCCGAGCTCACGGTTGATGATCAGCTGGATCGCGAGCGCACGGCGCACCGACTCCTCGGTCGGCGTCGTGATCGCCTCGTCGTAGGCGTTGGTGTGCAGGCTGTTGCAGTTGTCGAAGATCGCGTAGAGCGCCTGCAGCGTCGTGCGGATGTCGTTGAAGCTGATCTCCTGCGCGTGCAGGCTGCGGCCCGAGGTCTGCACGTGGTACTTGAGCATCTGGCTGCGTGCCGAGGCGCCGTAGCGCTCGCGCATCGCCCGCGCCCAGATGCGCCGTGCAACACGGCCGATCACGACGTACTCCGGATCCATGCCGTTGGAGAAGAAGAAGCTCAGGTTCGGCGCGAAGTCGTCGATCGCCATGCCCCGGGCGAGGTAATACTCGACGATCGTGAAGCCGTTGGCGAGCGTGAACGCGAGCTGACTGATCGGGTTCGCCCCCGCCTCGGCGATGTGGTAACCGCTGATCGAGACGCTGTAGAAGTTGCGCACTTGCTCGTCGATGAAGTACTGCTGAACGTCGCCCATCATCTTCATCGCGAACTCGGTCGAGAAGATGCAGGTGTTCTGGGCCTGGTCCTCCTTGAGGATGTCGGCCTGCACGGTGCCGCGGACCGAGCGCAGCGTCTGTGCCTTGATTCGTTCGTAGACGTCGTGATCGACCAATTGGTCGCCGCTGCGCCCGAGCAGTGCCAGCCCCAGGCCATCGTTGCCCTCGGGCACTTCACCGGTGTAGCTGGCAAGCGGTGCGGGGAGGGCGACGCCGGTCTCAAGCAGGTGGCGTTCGACCTGCTGGTCGATCGCCGCATTCATGAAGAACGCGAGGATGATCGGCGCCGGACCGTTGATCGTCATCGAGACCGAGGTCGTGGGCGCGCACAGATCAAAGCCTGAGTAGAGCTTCTTGGCGTCGTCGAGCGTTGCGATCGAGACGCCGGAGTTGCCGACCTTGCCGTAGATGTCGGGGCGCTCGTGCGGGTCCTCGCCGTAGAGCGTGACCGAGTCGAACGCCGTCGAGAGCCGCGCCGCCGGCTGCCCCTGGCTGACGTAGTGGAAGCGGCGGTTGGTGCGCTCGGGCGTGCCCTCGCCGGCGAACATACGCGCCGGATCCTCACCCGCGCGGCGGTACGGGAAGACCCCGGCGGTGTAGGGGTAGGAGCCGGGCAGGTTCTCCTTCATCAGGAAGCGCAGGCGGTCGCCCCAGCCATCGAGCCGCGGCGGCGCGATCTTCGGAATCGGCAGTCCGCTGAGCGACTGGCGGTAGTTCTCGCCGGTGACCTCTCGGTCGCGGACGCGGTAGCTGTAGCTCTCGGCGGTGATCGCGTCGATCCGGGCATCCCAGCCCTCGAGCAGCGTCTGGGCCTCGGGTCCGAGCTCGGCCAGCGCCTGCTCGTGGAGCTCCTGCAGCCGTCCGGCGGCCTGCTGATCGTCGTCACCGAGCGCCCTGCTTGCCTCGCGATAGTGCTGGGCGCGTGCGGCTGCCTGCGCCTTGTCCTCGACGTCGGCGTTGATCGCGCGACCCTGCTCGGCGATCTCCGCCAGGTAGCGGATGCGCCGTCCGGGGATCAGACCAGCACCGGCCTGCTCAGGCTCGGGTGACTCGATCCCGGGCTCCCAGCGCTCGGTACTCGCGCCAGCGGGCGCGTGCGCCGCAACCCGCCGGCAGAGATCCAGGAACAGGCGCGTCACCCCGGGGTCGGCGAACTGGCTGGCGACCGTCGGGTAGACCGGGATCTGATCCTCGGCGAGCTCGAAGGACACGTGGTTGCGCCGCCACTGCTTGCACACGTCGCGCAGCGCGTCCTCGGCCCCGCGCTTGTCGAACTTGTTGATCACGACCAGCTCGGCGAGATCGAGCATGTCGATCTTCTCGAGCTGGCTGGCCGCCCCGAACTCGCTCGTCATCACGTACACCGGAACGTCGACCATGTCGACGATCTCCGAGTCGCTCTGCCCGGTGCCCGCGGTTTCGACGATCACGAGGTCAAAGCCGATGCTGCGCAGCAGCGCGATCGCGTCGGTGAGCATCGCGCTGGTCGAGCGGTTGCTCTCACGCGTGGCGACCGAGCGCATGTAGATGCGCTCGCTGCGCAGGCTGTTCATGCGGATGCGGTCACCGAGCAACGCGCCACCGGTGCGGCGGCGGCTGGGATCGACGGCGACGACGGCGATTCGGATCTCCGGGAGATGCTGGGCAAAGCGACTCAGCAGCTCGTCGGTGACGGTGCTCTTGCCGGCGCCGCCGGTGCCGGTGATGCCGACCACGGGCGCCTGGTCGGTGGCGCTCGCCCACTCGCCGCGCAAGCGCTCGAGCGTGTCGACCTCGAGCACGCCGTCCTCGAGCGTCGAGAGCATCCGCGCGACCGTGAGGTCGTCGGGGGGGAGCTCGGGCCGTTTCCCGTCATTTTTGGCGGAAAACGTCCATAGCTTCCCGTCGGGATCGGCACCCACAGGAACCCGCCGGTCGCGGGCGTGCTGCATCAGATCGTCGATCATGCCGGTGAGCCCGAGCGCCATGCCGTCGTTGGGGTGGTAGAGGCGCTCGACGCCCTGCTGCTGAAGCTCGATGATCTCGGCTTGAGTGATCGTTCCACCGCCGCCGCCGAACACGCGGATGTGCTCGGCGCCGTGCTCGCGCAGCAGCTGCAGCGCGTAGTTGAAGAACTCGACGTGGCCGCCCTGGTAGGAGCTGATCGCGATCGCATCGGCGTCCTCCTGGATCGCGGAGCGCACGATGTCGGCGACGCTGCGGTTGTGGCCGAGGTGGATCACCTCGGCGCCGCGATCCTGGATCAGCCGCCGGATCACGTTGATCGCGGCGTCATGGCCGTCAAAGAGCGAGGCAGCGGTTACGAACCGCAGCGGCGGCCTGTCGATCTCCGCGCCCTGTGGCGCACCCTCGCTCGGCAGCGCGATGCTCATCTCTCTGTCTCCTTGAGCAGCCCTCCGACCAGCCTAGTGCGAGGCGGTGGGCGCTGCACTCATATAATAGGCGGCCTTCCAACTATCGGAATAGCGCGCTTCTTGCTGAAGCCGGGAAAGGCGTCAGGATGAGGGCATGACGATTGATCGATTGGCAGTGGTGGGAGCCGGTTTCATGGGCTCCGGGATCGCGGAGTCGGCCGCCGCAGCCGGCGTCGCGGTGACGATCTATGAGCCCGAGCAGCCGCCGCTCGAGCGCTCCCGGCAGCGACTGGGCGACTCGCTCGCACGCGCGCTGGAGGGCGGCAAGCGCACGCCCGAAGAAGCCGGGGCGCTGACCGCACGCATCTCCTACACGACCTCGCTGGACGAGCTCGACGGCGTCGACGCTGCGGTTGAGGCCGTGTTCGAGGATGTGCGGGTCAAGGGCGAGATCTTCAAGCAGCTCGACGCGCGCCTGCCGGACGCGCGCTTTCTCGCGTCGAACACCTCGTCGATCCCGATCGCCGAGCTGGCCGCCTTCACGAGCCGTCCCGAGCGTGTCGTCGGCCTGCACTTCTTCTCGCCGGTACCAGTGATGAAGCTCGTCGAGATAGTGGTCGCGCTTGACTCAGGCGACGAGGCGGTCGCGACGGCCGAGGCGTTCGCGACGCAGATCGCCAAGCAGTCGATCCGCACCAAGGACCGCGCGGGCTTCGTCGTCAACATGCTGCTGGTCCCCTACCTGATGGCCGGGGTGCGCATGTACGAAGAGGGCTTCGCCAGCCGCGAGGACATCGACACCGGCATGAAACTCGGCTGCGGGCACCCGATGGGACCACTGACGCTCTGTGACTTCATCGGCCTCGACGTGCTGCAGGCCGTGTGCGACTCGCTCTATGACGAGTTCAAACGCTCCGAGTACACCGCGCCGCCGCTGCTCAAGCGGATGGTCGTCTCAGGTCATCTGGGCCGCAAGAGCGGCCGCGGCTTCTACGAGTATGGCTAGAAGTCGCCGGCGTCGCGCCTGAGCGGCTCGAGCACCTCGAACAGCTGCTCGCACGACTCGGCGGCGAGTGGCTGCATCGCGAACTGCGCCTCGTTGAGCGTCTGCGTCGCCTGCTCGGCGACCGTCCGGCCGCGGTCGGTGATGCGCGCGAGGATCGTGCGGCGGTCGCGCTCGTGCGCGGCCCGCGCGACGTAGCCGCTGGTCTCGAGCTTGTCGATCACGTTGGTGACGCTCGCGCGGTGGACCTGCAGGCGATCGGAGAGCTTGCCCAGCGGCAGCTCGCCGTTGCGGCTGTAGTAGAGGACCATCACCGTCTCGTAGCGCGGGAAGGTCAGGTCGAGCGGCTCGAGCAACGCGTTCAGGCGCTGCAGCAGGATCTGCTGCGCACGCATGATCGAGGTGACCGCGACCAGCTGCGGCGTCGCCTCCGAGCGCCAGTGCAGATCCCACTGACGGCGGGCCTCGGCGATCGGGTCGAATGCGAGCTGGCCGCCGGGCATCGCGTGAAGGCTATCCCGTGCAGCGCGTCAGCCGAACTGGATCACGCTGCGGATGCCGTCCTGGGCCTCCATCAACTCAAAACCCCTGTTGACCTCGTCGAGCGTGATGCGGTGTGAGATGAATGCCTCAACGTCGATCTCGCCCGCCATGTATCGGTCGATCAGCTCCGGCACCTGGTCGCGACCCCTGAGGCCACCGAAGGAGGAGCCGGCGATGCGGCGGCCCTGGATCAGCCAGCGCGGAATCACGTCGAGCGTCTCGCCCTTGCCGGCGACGCCGGCGACGGTGCAGAGGCCCCAGCCCATCCGTGCCGCCTCGGCCGCCTGCTGCATCACGTCCACACGGCCGGTCGCTTCAAAGGTGTAGTCGGCGCCGAAGCCACGGGTCGCCTCCTGGATGCGCGTGACGATGTCCGGGCCGGCCTGCCACAGGTCTGTCGCACCCTGGGCGCCGGCCATCTGCAGCCGGTCGTCTGAGAGGTCGACACAGATGATCCGCTCGGCGCCCTGCAGGCGGCAGCCGGCGACCGCGCCGAGGCCGACCATGCCTGCACCGAAGACCACGCAGGTCGAGCCGCGGCGGACGCCGGCGGTGAACATCGCGGCCCCGAGCCCGGTCGAGAGCCCGCATGCGAACAGGCAGGCCGCCTCGAGCGGCGCGTCCTTGCGGACCTTGGCGAGCGCGATCTCGGGCATCACGGTGTACTCCGCAAACGTCGATGTGCCCATGAAGTGCCGGATCGGTTCGCCGTCGCGCGACAGACGCGCGGTGCCGTCGGGCAGATAGCCCTTGTTCTGCTGCTCGCGGATCGCCAGACAGAGATTGGTACGCCCGCTCCTGCAGTGTTCGCACTCGCGACACTGCGGCGAGAAGAGCGTGACGACGTGGTCCCCGACGCTCAGCGAGTCGACGTCCGGGCCGAGCCTCTCGACGACGCCGGCGCCCTCGTGACCGAGAACGGTCGGCGCGTAACCCGACGGATCGACGCCCGAAGCCGTGTAGAGATCTGTATGACAGACACCACAGGCAACCAGACGCACGAGCACCTCCCCCGCCCTGGGTTCGGCAAGGTCGACCTCGGTTACGTTCAACGGCTCGCCGAACTGCTCGAGAACTGCTGCCCGGATCTTCACTCAGCGGCTCCTCTCATGTGATCTCCAGCATCAGGTCCTTGGCCTCAACGTGCTGGGTCTCCCGCAGCAGCACACGCGTGACCGTCCCGGAGATCGGGGTCGTGATGGTCGCCTCCATCTTCATCGCCTCGATCATCGCCACCGGCTGGCCGGCTTCGACGTGCTCGCCCTCGAGCACCTTGACGGTGGCGCTGCCCGCGAATGGGGCGGGGATCTGCCCGGGCTTCTCGGGGTCGGCCTTCTCGGACTCCTTGATATCGACCTGGACGCTCTGGTCACGGATGTTGATCGGCCGGAGCTGGCCGTTGAGCGTGACCATAACGGTGCGGTAGCCATGGTCGTCGGGCTCGGAGATCGCCTCGAGCCCGACGTAGAGCTGCACGCCGCGCGCGACGGTGACGGAGGTCTCGACGTCCTGTGTGAGCCCGTAGAGGTAATCGATCGTCTCGAGCGGTGAGAGGTCGCCGTACTGCTTGACGAACTCGTCGCGCTGCTTGGTGGGTCCCGCAAACAGCAGGCGGTTGAGGGTGGCGCGGCGCATCGTCTGATCGTTGTCAGGGGCCAGCGCGACCTCGTCGTCGGCATCGAGCGGTGTCTCGCCGATGCGGATGTCACGGTCCTTCAGCACCTTCGTGCGGAACGGCTCGGGCCAGCCGCCAGGCAGGTCGCCGAGCTCGCCGGCAAGGAAGCCGATCACGGAATCGGGGATGTCGTAGCGCTCGGGATGCGCCTCGAAGTCCTCGGGGTCCGCGTCGGCTGCCACCAGCTGCAGCGCCAGATCGCCGACCGCTTTCGATGATGGCGTGACCTTCGTCGGCCGGCCGAGGATCCGGTTGGCGGCCGCGTACCAGTCCTCGATCTTCTCGAAGTGGTCGCCGAGCCCGAGCGAGATCGCCTGCTGGCGCAGGTTCGAGAGCTGCCCGCCGGGGATCTCGTGCTTGTAGACCCGACCGGTGGGTGCCGGCAGACCGGACTCGAATGGCGCGTAGACGGCGCGGACCGCCTCCCAGTAGGGCTCGAGGTCGCTGACGGCCTGCAGCGAGAGGCCGGTGTCGTGCTCGGTGTGGGCGGTGGCGGCCACGAGCGCCGACAGCGACGGTTGGCTGGTGGTACCGGACATCGGCGCGCTGGCCGCATCGACCGCGTCTGCCCCCGCTTGGGCAGACGCCAGCAGCGTCGCCAGCTGTCCGCCCGGCGTGTCGTGCGTGTGCACGTGGATCGGGATCTCCGGGAAGCGCTCGCGCAGAGCGGCGACGAGCTTCGCGGCAGCCCCGGCGCGCAACAGCCCGGCCATGTCCTTGATCGCGAGGATGTGGGCGCCGGTCTGCACGATTCGCTCGGCCAGGCCCAGGTAGTAATCGAGCGTGTAGAGGTCCTCGGCCGGGTCGAGCAGATCCCCCGAGTAACACATCGCCACCTCGGCGACGGTGGTGCCCGTCTCGAGCACCGCGTCGATCGCCGGACGCATCTGGGAGACGTCGTTGAGCGCATCGAAGATGCGGAAGATGTCGATGCCCGAGTTCGCTGCCTCCTGGACGAAGGCTCTTGCGACGGCCTCCGGGTACGGCGTGTAGCCGACGGTGTTGCGCCCGCGAAGCAACATCTGCACGCAGATGTTCGGCAGCTCCTGGCGGATCGCGTCCAACCGCTCCCAGGGATCCTCACCGAGGAAGCGCAGCGCGACGTCGTAGGTGGCACCGCCCCACGCCTCGATCGAGAGCAGCTCGGGGGTCATGCGCGCGACGTAGGGCAGGACCTGAACGAGGTCCCGCGTGCGCACGCGCGTGGCAAGCAGACTCTGGTGCGCGTCGCGGAAGCTGGTCTCGGTCACGGCGAGCCGCTTCTGGGCGCGGAGCTCGGCGGCGAAACCGGCGGGGCCGAGCTCGAGCAGGCGCTGCCTCGAACCAGCCGGCGGCGGGGTCTTGAGGTCGATCTGTGGCAGTTTCAGCCCCGGGTCGATGGTTCCAGGGTTGGCACCGTGGGGCTGGTTTACGGTGACGTCTGCGAGCCAGGTGATGACCTTGGTCCCGCGGTCGGCCGACTCGCGCGGCTTGAGCAGCTCGGGGCGTTCCTCGATGAACGAGGTCGACAGGTCCCCGGCAACGAAGGCCGGGTCCTCGAGCACCGCCTGGATGAACGGGATGTTGGTTGCCAGCCCGCGGATGCGGAACTCGGCCAGACCGCGCTTGGCACGCTGTACCGCCGTCGGGAAGTCGGACCCGCGGGCGGTCATCTTCGCCAGCATCGAGTCGAAGTGCGAGCTGACGTAGACGCCCGCGTTGACCGTGCCGCCGTCGAGACGGATGCCGGCGCCGCCCGGTGAGCGGTACGTCGTGATCCGTCCGGTGTCAGGGCGGAATCCGTGCCACGGGTCCTCGGTGGTGATCCGGCATTGCAGCGCCGCCCCTCGCACTCGGATGCTGTCCTGTTCGAGTCCGAGGTCCGCGAGCGTCTCACCCGCCGCGATCCGCATCTGCGATTGCACGAGGTCGACGTCGGTGACCTCTTCGGTCACCGTGTGCTCGACCTGAATGCGCGGGTTCATCTCGATCAGCACGTGCCGGCCCGCGCGCGGTCCGACGGTGTCGAGCAGGAACTCGACGGTACCGGCATTGATGTAGCCGATCGATCTG
>Ga0302314_10013820_pt1 | contig 13849 bp, 12 predicted proteins | sample III_Palsa_N2_3_FD_200533 | JGI IMG/M metagenome (GOLD analysis project Ga0302314, IMG submission 200533) | Peat permafrost microbial communities from Stordalen Mire near Abisko, Sweden - III_Palsa_N2_3 | ecosystem: Environmental > Terrestrial > Soil > Palsa > Peat permafrost | place: Sweden... | reverse complement strand
GCGCCAACGAGGCCGCGCTCAACATGCTGCGCGAGATCGGCACCCCCGATCGTATCCCCGAGTTCATCGCGCGCGCGAAGAACAAGGACGATCCGTTCCGCCTGATGGGCTTCGGCCACCGCGTCTACAAAAATTACGATCCGCGCGCGACCGCGATGCAGAAGACGGCGAACGAGCTGCTCGACCATCTCGGCGTCACCGATCCGGTGTTCGACGTCGCGCGCGAGCTCGAGCAGATCGCACTGAAGGACGAGTATTTCATCGACAAGAAGCTGTTCCCCAACGTCGATTTCTACTCGGGCGTCGTGCTTTCCGCGATCGGCTTCCCGACGACGATGTTCACCGTGCTGTTCGCGCTCGCCCGCACCGTCGGCTGGGTCGCGCAGTGGAACGAGATGATCACCGATCCGGCGCAGAAGATCGGCCGCCCGCGCCAGCTCTACACCGGCCCGGTGCAGCGCGATTACGTCGCCGCGGCCAAGCGCTGAGCGATTGCAACCCTCTCCCGCTTGCGGGAGGGGGTTTTACGCGCCCGGCAGCGTGAAGACGAAGCGAGCGCCTTCGCCGGCGCCGCTTTCGATCAGTATGTCGCCGCGCATCGCGCGCGCCAGCCGCCGCGAGATATAGAGGCCGAGGCCCGAGCCGGGCTCCTGCGCGCCCAGCCGCTCGAACTTCTCGAAAACGCGCTCGGCATCCGCCGGCGCCACGCCGCGGCCCTGATCGGCCACGACCACCGCGGCGACGCCCCCGCCCCGCCGCTCGACCGATACGCGCACCGTCGAGCCGTCCGGCCCGTAGCGCACCGCATTGCCGACCAGATTGACCAGCACTTGGAGCGCGCGCTTGAAATCGCCGCTGGCGGGCATCGTCTCGACGAGATCGGGCTGCTCGATCCGCATATCCTTGTCGTGCGCGCGCACCGACAGCAGGCCCGATGCGCGCCGCGCCAGATCGGCGAGATCGAGCGGTTCGGGCACGACCGCCAGATCGTCGCGCTCGACCGCCTCGAGATCGACGAGATCGTCGATCAGCCCGAGCAGGTGGCGTCCGGCATTGGCGATGTCGCTCGCATAGCTGTTATAGTCGCTGCGCAGCGGGCCTTCGTCCTGCTCGCGAATCTGCTCGGCGGTGGCGACGATGCGGTGGAGCGGCGTCCGCAGCGCGCTGTCGAGGCGGCGTGCGAAAGCAGAATTGGCGCCGTCGATCAGCGCATCGTCATTCTGCGCGGGCGGCACTGTGGACGGCGTGACCGGCGGATCGAGCAAGGAAAAGCCGGCCCCGCGAAAACCCATCATCCGGCCTAGCGGATCGAGCAGCGGCACCGCGGCGAGCCGAAAGCGCCGTTCCGTACCGCGCAACGTGACGATCTGCTCCTCGAAGCCGTCGTGCCGGGCGAGCGCGTCGAGCAGCGGCGGCCCGCCTTCCGCGCCTTCCTCGAGCACGAACAGCCGCGTCAACGCTTCGCCGAGCGGCGAGCCTGCGCCATCGGTGGCGATCGCCGTCATGCCATCGGCGGACAGCGCGACGAGGCGCAGCGTCGCGTCGGCCTCCCAGGTCCAGTCCGCATCGGCGCGGATGAAATCATAATTGCGCGCCGCACTCGTCGATTCGATCGGCGGAGCGGCAAGCCGGTGCCGCCAGCCAGCGATGGCGAGCGCCACCTCGCCGCCATCGGGACGCGCGCGGACCCACAGATCGAGATCCTCCTCGCCATTGGCGGCGATCACGGCGCGCGACACCGGGATGGCGAGGCGACGTGCCAGCCGCGCGAGCGTGGCGAGTTGCGGCACCGCCAGCGGGCCGCCACGTTCGCCGCCGGCGCGGGCGTGCAGATCGGCGAGCGCCGGATCGGCCATCACCAGCCGGCCCTCGGCATCGACCCGGCCGTGGACGGGGCTGTCGTCCGGGCTCAGCATGCGCGGCCCGCCAGCGCGGCAAGCGCGTCGCGATAATGCGGATCGAGCCGGGCGCGCCGCACGTCCGCGCGTGCGCGATCGACCGGAAGCAGGCTATAGGCCTCGATCAGTACGGCGGCGCCTTCCGCGGGATCGGGTCCGAAGCCGCGATCGAGCCCGAGCGCCAGCGCCAATATCATCGCGGCGGCAATGCCGCGCTCCACGTCGCAGGCGCGCAGCAGCACGGCGAAGCGCGCCGGATCGGTAAGCATCGCGCGGGCGTCGTCGAACGGGATGGCGGCGCGGATGGCGAGCATCGCGGCGAGGCTGGCGATGCGGCCGGCCGCCAGCGTGCCGGCGAGCAGATGGTCGTCGAGTTGCTGGGCGCCGTCGAGCCGGTAGGCCAGACGCATCGCGGCGGGCGCGATCCCTTCGCCGTCGTCGATCGCGGCCAGCGCACGCGCGACCGCCGCGGCGGCGGCGCGGTGCAATGCCTCTTCGGGCGCGCCGGCCGCCAGCGCGCGATCGGCGAGGCAGGCAGCGACCTGCCAGAACAATGCGTGGCGATCCTCGGCAACGATGTCGTGGAGCGGCAGCAGCGGATCGCCGGTACGCTCGGTGCGCGCCGCCTCGGCCGCGCGCACGGCGAAGCTTTCGGCCGCGAAATCGCCGCCGATCGGATCGAGCCGCTGCGCGGCCGGTCCCTCACCCTCGCCGGCAACGCGGACGAGCGCGGCGGCGAGGCGATGCTCCTCGGCACGGAGCAAGGCGGTCGCGGCGAGCCCCGAACGGGCGAGCAGGCCGGCCAGGACGAAGCGATCGCCTAGCTCGCCCGGCGCGCCTTTATCGAGTGCGGTTTCCGCCGCCCGCAAGGCGATCTCGGCCGAGCCGATCGCCTCGGCGATCAGCAGCCCCGCCCGCGCGCGCATCTCGTCGTCGATCCCGTAGGCGGGCGGCCGCGCAAGCGCGATGCCGGCGGTCGCGGAGCGGTCGCCGAGCAGCGTCGCCGCGTCGTGCGCGGCGGTCAGCAGCGCCTCGGCAGACACGGGAGACTCGAGCGATCCGGATGGCGGCACATACATCACAATGCGCATAACGAAGCGTCGTTAACAGCCGCCTAATCATAGCGACCGGCGGGCGGCGTCGCCGCCGCTCAGGCCTTGGTGCGTGCCAGAGCCAGCAGCCGGTGCTGAACGCCGCCGAACGATACCGCCGCGTAGAGGCCGAGCGCGGCCAGCCCCGCCAGCGTCTGCTGCGCAAGCGCGAACGGAAGGAAGAGCATCACCAGCGCATCGACGTCGGCAGCCCATGCCGGCGGTCGCGCGCCGCCGCCCAGCAGCCGCAACGCCAGCCGCTCGCGCGCCTCCGCCAGCATCACCGCGACCGTCGCGACGCCGAGCACCAGCGGCGTCGGGTTGCCCTCCATCCGGTGCCAGGCGAAGGCGAGCAAGCCGACACCCATCAGGCAGGCACGCGCGATCGCCAGCCGGTCATCGATCGAGGCGGGCGACAGCCGCAGCGCCGCCAGCAAGCGCCCGGTCGCATCGAGCAGCGCGCCCGCGATCAGCAGCAACAGCGCGGCGGCAAGCCAGCCCTGGGCGAGCATCGGCACGGCGATCGCCGCCGCTCCGATCCCGGCCCAGCGCAGCCAGCGCGATTGCAGCGGCCGATCGAGGATCAGCCCGGCCACCAGCCGCGCCAGCGGACCATAGACCAGCCGCGCGGGCCAGCCCTCGCCCTCGCGATCGACCGCGAACGCCGCTTCGGTCGCGGCACGCGCGCCGCCGCGCGAGCGCACCAGCATCGCGGCATAGGGCTCGCCCAGCCCCGCGCCGTCGGCTACGTCGATGCGGCGCGCCGAGCCGCCGACCGCGCGGCGCAGCAGCGTCGAATGCAGATCCCAGTCGCCGAGCATCGCCACCGTCTTTCGCAGCATGTCGCCCGAGACGAGCGCCAGCCCCGCCCAGCGCGCCGATGCGTCGATCCGCTCGAACGCGCCGGGCGGCGCCGCCTCGCCCAGCGTCAACAGCGCGGGCGCCGGGCTGCCGACCAGCCGCCCGATCGCGTCGGCGCCGGCCATCGCGCCATCGGCGAAGACCAGCACGCGTTCGTCCGGGTGGAAGCGATCCGCGGCGTCGCCGGTACTCCGCGCCACGTCGATCGCGATGCCGTCACGGCGTAGCCGGTCGATCGCGCCGGTGAGCCCCGCAGGCAGCCGCTCGACGAGCAGCACAACGCGCGCGGCCCCCGCTTGCGCCGCCAGTCGCGCCTGCCGCTCGATCAGCGTGCGGCCCGCCACCGACAGCGTACCGACCAGTCCGCTGCCGTCTTCCGCGTCGCGGATCGCCGAAATCAGCGCCGCGAGCGCCATGACCGTGTCTTTCCCCTGCGCATGATCCTCGGCGATAGCCCGCTGGGCAAGCCGACGCCACCCCGGCGAAAATCCTTCGCCTCGTCGCACCGTGCGCGGCGTGCGCCGGTGCGACTATTCCCCTCGCGTCGCTTGGGTGTAAGACAGCGACATGACCAGGGGGGCCTATTGGGCGGGATCACCGCTACCGACCGACGAGGATGCGCCGGTTTCGGCCATCGACTCGAACCGTAACGATCTGGAGCGGGTCGCCGAGGCGGCCCCCGGGCGAGACTTCGGCATCGCCCTCACCGATTTCGACGAGGAGCCGTTGGCGCCTCCACCGGCCTCCACCGGCGAGCGGATCGTGCTCGGGCTGCTCGGCTTCGCCGCCTTCGCGTGGATCGCCGTGATGGTCGCGCTCGCGATCAGCGGGTTCGGCCATGGCCTGTCGCCGATCGACGCGATTCGCGGCGTCAGCGTCGCCTGCGGGCCGCTCGCACTGGTGGTGACGCTGCTGATCCTCTGGCAGCGCAACAACGGCCGCGAGGCGCAGCGCTTTGCCGACGTGGCGCGCGCGGTGCGGATGGAGTCGCTGGCGCTCGACGCGGTGCTCGGCCTCGCCTCGCGCCGGCTGGCGGAGGATCGCGTCGCGGTCTCCGAACAGGCCGACCGGCTGCTGATGCTCGCCGACCAGACCTCCGCAAAGCTGCGCGAGGCGACGCAGGACATCGCACAGGAGATCGCCGAACTCGGCCGCCAGTCGAAGGCGCTCGACACCGCCGCGGGGAGCGCGCGCGTCGATATGGGCGTCGTGCTCGCCGATCTGCCGCGCGCCGAGCAACAGACCCACGCGCTCGCCGAACAGATTCGCGCCGCCGGGATCGGCGCGCACGAACAAGCCGCGGCGCTCGATGCCGCGCTCGCCGGCCTCGCATCGCGTGCGCGCGATGCCGAGGAAGGCGCGTCGGGTGCAGCCAACCGCCTGTCCGCACAGCTTTCGCAGATCACCGGCGCCAGCGACATTGCCGCGCGCGGGATCGAGGATGCGTCGGCGCGGATGGCGAGCTCGGTCGACGGCGTGCTGGAACGCGCGACCGTCGCGGTCGAGCGGACGCGGCAGGGCATTCTCGCGCAGGGCGAAGCGATCGGTGCGATGATCGATCGCGCGCAAATGGCGGCCGAGGGCGCGGCGACCCAGGCCGCCGACGCGCTGGCCAGGCAGGACGGGCTCGGCGCTGCGATGATCGAGCGCATCCAGCGCGGGCTCGCCAATGTCGAGGCGCGCTTCGCCGAGCTCGACGAGACCGGCCGCGCGCGCACCGAACGGCTGGGCGAGGCGCTGGGTACGCTCGGCGGCCATGTCGAGCGCGTGATGGCCTCGCTCAACGATGGCGGCACGGCGGCGACCACCTTCATCAACCGCGCCGAGACGCTGCGCAGCGCGATCGGCGCCTGTCTCGCCGATCTGCACGAGACGCTGCCGGCCGCGCTCTCCGAGCTCGAAAGCCATGCGCATCGCAGCCGCGAGCTGATCGGCGCCGCCGGCCCCGAGGCCGAACGGCTCAATATCGCTGCGCGCGAGGCCTCGGACGCGCTCGATGCCGCGCGTGTCGCGCTCGCCGAGCGCCGCACCGCGATCGACGGGCTCGCCGATGCGATCGAGGCGCGGCTGGCATCGGCGCGCGACGGCACCGTGTCGCTGGGCGATACGATCGCGCAGGTCGACGGTCAGGCGGCCCAGCTTGCCGACAGCACCTCGCCCAAGCTGGTCGAGGCGCTGATCCGCGTCCGCGAAACCGCGACGCAGGCCGCCGAGCGCGCGCGCGAAGCCCTGGGCGCGATCATCCCGCGCTCGGCCGAGGCGCTGGGCGACGCCGGCCGGGCGGCGCTCGAAAAGGCGGTGGCGGATCAGGTCGAGGGATCGATCGCGCGCGTGGCGGCGGTGTCGGAAGCGGCGGTCGAATCGGCGCGCTCGGCGGGCGACCGGCTCGAGCAGCAGCTCGTCCGCATCGCCGAGACCAGCGCCTCGGTCGATACCGAGATCGCCGACGGCAAGGCCGAGGTCGAACAGTTCGACCGCGACAATTTCTCGCGCCGCGTGGCGCTGCTGATCGACTCGCTCAACTCGACCGCGATCGACGTCACCAAGCTGCTCTCCAACGAGGCGAGCGACAGCGCCTGGTCGGCCTATCTGCGCGGCGATCGCGGCGTCTTCACGCGCCGCGCGGTGCGGCTGATCGAGGGCGGCGAGGCACGCGAGATCACGCGGCATTATGAAGAAGAGACCGAGTTCCGCGAGCAGGTGAACCGCTACATCCACGATTTCGAAGCACTGCTCCGCCCGATCCTCTCCACCCGCGACGGCTCGACGCTGGCGGTGATCCTGCTCTCGTCGGACATGGGCAAGCTGTACGTCGCGCTCGCGCAGGCGATCGAGCGGCTGCGGGCCTGAGACGGGCGCGCCGATCCCCTATCGACCGTTCGTTCTGAATAGCCCCTTCGACTGCCTGCCAAGGCAGGCGCTCGGGACGGGCATTGAGCCTGTCGAAACGGCGTATCGAGGGATGCCGGCCTGGTGGCACGCGTCCTTCGATACGGGCCTTCGACTACGCTCAGGCCCTACTCAGGACGAACGGGGTTGGAGGACGCAGCCCGCCCCTTACGGTATCCGGTTCACCGCATCGCCCGGGATGACGATGTCGATATAGCCGGTGCGCTCGATCCCCCAGAAGATCGCCGTCAGGATCACTGCGATCAGCGTCGTCTTCCACACCACCGGCCATGCGCGGAACTGGTGCGGGGCGCTCTCGACATGACCCGGCAGCGATTTCTCGCCCGCCTCTTCCGCCGTGCGCGCGCTGAACGGCAGCACCACGAAGATCGCGAGGAACCAGAAGAGAAAGAAGATCGCGATGATCGAGAACCAGCGCATGACATGTCCTAGCGTTTAACCCGAAGGATTCCGTGCTCCTGCGCAGGCAGGAGCCCAGGTTTACAAGCGGAGCGCCTGCTTCATCTGGTCTCCCGCCTACGCGGGAGAACGGCTTGGCTCCGCTAAACCCGGATCAGCATCACATCGACGACAGGCTTCTTGCCCGTCCAATCCGAAGCCTTGCGACGCACCGCGAGACGGATCGCCTCCTTGAGCTTGGCCGGATCGCGCGAACCGCCCTCGAGTGCATCCAGCGCGGCCTCGGCGGCCTCCTCGATGAAATCCTCGCGATCCTCCTCGACCGGCAACCCCGACACACTGATCTCCGGGCGGCCCTTGGCGCGCCCCCCCTTATCGACTGCGATCGCGACCGAGACGATGCCGTTCGCGGCGAGCTTGCGGCGATCGTTGATCGTCGGGCCGTTGGCGGAAAGGATCACGTCGCCGTCGAGCACGAGCCGCCCGGCGCGCTCATGGCCGATCACCTTGGGGCCTTCGGGCGCCAGGCGGATGACGTCGCCGTTCGACTGGACGATCGCGCGCGGCACGCCGTTCGCGACCGCGAAACGCGCATGTTCGGCGAGATGCCGGCGCTCGCCATGCACGGGCACGACGATCTCCGGCTTGAGCCAGCCGTACAGCGTCTCGATCTCGGGGCGACCGGGGTGGCCCGAGACGTGGATATGCGCCTGCCGCTCGGTCACCATGCGGATGCCGCGGCCGGCAAGCGCGTTCTGGACGACGCCGATCTGCTCCTCATTGCCCGGAATCTGCTTGGACGAGAACATCACCGTGTCGCCCTCGGACAGCTTGAGCTTGTGCGAATCGTGCGCGATCCGCGCGAGCGCGGCGCGGGCCTCGCCCTGGCCGCCCGTGGCGATGATCATCAACTCCTTGGGCGGCACGCGCATCGCCGCGTCGAAATCGATCGTCGGCGGGAAGTCGAGCAGATAGCCCGCCGCCTTGGCGATCTTGGTGATGCGGTCGAGCGAGCGCCCCGCCACGCAGACCTGCCGGCCCGTCGCCACCGCGACCTGCCCCAACGTCTGCAGCCGTGCGGCGTTGGAGGCGAAGGTGGTGACCAGCACGCGCTTGTCGGCCGCCGCCACGAACTTCTCCAGATCGGCGCGGACGCTCGATTCGGAACCCGAGGCCTCGTTGTTGAAGATGTTGGTGCTGTCGCCCATCAGCGCGAGCACGCCCTTCTTGCCGATCGCCTTGAGTTGCTCGGCCGAGGCGGGCTGGCCGATCACGGGGTCGGGATCGAGCTTCCAGTCGCCGGTGTGGAATACATTGCCATGGGGCGAGCCGATCAGCAGCGCGTTCATCTCGGGGATCGAGTGCGACATCGGCACCCACTCGACCGAGAACGGCCCGAGCCTGATCGGCTCGCCGATCTTGACGATCTTGAGCGGGACGCGGTTGCCCAGCCCCTCCTCTTCCAGCTTCTCGCGGATCAGGCCCGCGGTGAACACGGTCGCGTAGATCGGCACGCCGAGTTCCAGCGCCAGATAGGGGATCGCGCCGATATGATCCTCATGGCCGTGCGTGATGATGATGCCGAGCAGATCCTTGCGGCGTTTCTCGATGAAGCTGAGATCGGGCAGCACGATATCGATGCCGGGATAGGCCGGATCGGCGAAGCTGAGGCCGAGATCGGCCATCAGCCATTTACCCTGGCAGCCATAGAGATTGACGTTCATGCCGATCTCGCCCGAGCCACCTAGGGCGAGGAAGAGGAGTTCGTCTCCGGGTGTGGTCAAATTACTGTCCTTGGGGTTAGGCCAGGCGGCGGTGCATCAGCGCCAGGCCCGTTATGGTGAGATCGGGTTCGATCGCGTCGAACACCGAACTATGCTCGTCGAATAATGTCGCAAGGCCGCCGGTGCTGATCACCTTGACCGGCCGGCCGATCTCCGCACGCATCCGTGCGACGAGGCCTTCGATCATGGCGATATAGCCCCAATAGATTCCAATCAACATCTGGTCTTCGGTCGTACGCCCGATGACGCTGCGGCCGGCGGGCGCCGCGATCGCGATGCGCGGCAGCTTGGCGGCGGCGGCGACCAGCGCGTCCAGCGACAGGTTGATGCCCGGCGCGATGATCCCGCCCTTGTAGGCGCCCGAATAATCGACGACGTCGAAGGTGGTGGCGGTGCCGAAATCGATCACGATCAGGTCGCCGCCGTGCAGCGCATAGGCGGCGATCGCATTGACGACGCGATCGGCGCCCACCGTATGCGGCTCGGACACGTCGAGCTGTATGCCCCAATCGAGCGGCGGCTTGCCCGCGATCAACGGCGTCACGCCGAAATATTTGGTCGCGAGCACCTCGAGATTGTGCAGCGCGCGCGGCACCACGGTCGAGACGACCACCGCGGTCACCGCGCTCCGCGCGATCCCCTCCATCGCCAGCAATTGATGCAGCCAGACGGCATATTCGTCCGCGGTGCGGCGCGGATCGGTCGCGATCCGCCAGCGCGTGCGGATCACGGGGCCGTCCTCGCGCTGCACGACCAGCGCGAAGACGATATTGGTATTGCCGGCGTCGATTGCGAGCAGCATTGGCTCAGTCCTGGACCAGAAAGACATCGGCGGCGTGAATGACACGCACGGACCCGTCCGCCAAGCGCAGCCTGAGCGCGCCGCTCTCGTCGAGACCGTCGAAGAGGCCTTGGAGGGCATCGTCGCCCGCCTCCCCCACGCCGTTCGCACCAAGCGCTGTCGAAGTGCGGGTTGCAGGCGCAGCGCCTGGGGAATCTGTCTTTCGACTGATCTGCACGCGCTCGGGACAGGCTTCGACTGCGCCGAGGACGAACGGGGTGTGCGACGGCGTGCGGACTGTCAGCGCGGTGCCGATCGGGTGCGCGCGTTCGAGCCAGGCCGCGCGGATCGGGGCAAGGCCCTCGCTTCGCCAGCGATAGAGCCGGCGCGCGAGGCTGTCGGCCAGCACCGCGAGGAATGTGTCCGGATCGGGCGCCGATCCCGTTGCAGCCGCGAGGCTGGTGGCGGGCCGATCGAGATCGTCGGGATGATGCGCGAGATTGACTCCGAAGCCGATCACCACCGCATCGCCGCTCCGCTCGAGCAGGATGCCCGACAGCTTGGCACCGTCAAGCAGCAGGTCGTTGGGCCATTTGATCGACGGACCGCCGGGGCAAAAGACCGAAACCGCCTCGTGCAACGCCACCGCCGCGACCAGCGCCAGCGTCGGCGCCGGCGGCTCGCCGCCCGCCAGTCGCACCAGCGTGCTCGCGTAGAAATTGCCCGGCGGCGAGACCCATGCCCGCCCCTGCCGGCCGCGCCCCGCATATTGACGATCGGCGCGCAACCACATGCCTTCCGCCACGCCGTTGCGGGCGAGCGCGGTGACGTCGTCGTTGGTCGATGCCGTCTCGGTGATTAGGCGAAAGTCGAGGATCGCTACGCTATCCGCATCAGAACAGGGCGTTGGCGGCGTTCAGCGTCGCATGGCCGAGCAGCGGGATGGTGAGATAGCCCAGAGGCGACACGAACAAGGCCGCGATCAGGATCAGCACGCCCTCCACGGTGGAGCGCATCGGTGCGAGGCCGACGACCGGCGGCTCGTCGAAGTAGATCGTCTTGACGATCTTGAGGTAATAGAAGGCGCCGATCACCGAGGTCGCGATGCCGATCATCGCCAGCGGCCACATGCCGACATCGACCAGCGCATCGAACACCATGAATTTCGGCCAGAAGCCGAACAGCGGCGGGATGCCGGCGAGGCTGAACATGAACACCGCGAACGCCAGCGCGAGCCCCGGACGGGTGCGCGACAGGCCCGAGAGCGCCGCGATCGCCTCGACCGGATTGCCCTCGGTATCGCGCATCTGGAGGATGCAGAGCAGCGAGCCCAGCGTCATCGCGATATAGACGGTCATGTAGGTCAGCACGCCCGAGGCGCCGTAAGCGGTGCCGGGCACGAGGCCGAACAGCGCGAAGCCGACATTGTTGATCGACGAATAGGCCATCAGCCGCTTGATGTTGGTCTGTCCGATCGCGGCGACCGCACCGAGCACCGTCGAGGCCAGCGCGCAGAAGATCACGATCTGGCGCCACTGGTCGCCGGCCGGCCCCATCGCCTCGATCGCGACGCGCACCAGCAGCGCCATCGCCGCGACCTTGGGCGCCGAGGCGAAGAAGGCGGTGACCGGTGTCGGCGAGCCTTCATAGACGTCGGGCGTCCACATGTGGAACGGCACCGCGGCGATCTTGAAGGCGAGGCCCGCCAGCACGAACACGAGGCCGAACAGCAGCCCGGTGCCGACCCCCGCCTTCATCGCGACCGCGACCGCGTGGAAGCTGGTGCCGCCGGAGAAGCCGTAGAGCAGCGAGATGCCGTAGAGCAGGATGCCCGAGGCCAGCGCGCCCAGCACGAAATACTTCAGACCCGCCTCGGCCGAGCGGCCATCGCGGCGCAGGAAGCTCGCGAGCACATAGGCGGCGAGGCTCTGGAGCTCCAAGCCGACATAGAGGCTGAGCAGGTCGATCGCCGAGACCATCATGCCCATGCCGACCGCCGAGAGCAGGATCAGCACCGGGAATTCGGCGCGCATCTCGCCATCGCGATCGAAGAAGCCCGGCGCGATCACGATCGCGACCGCCGCCGCGATGTAGATGAGCAGCTTGGAGAAGGCGGCGAACGGATCGGCGACGTACAGCCCGTCATAACCGACGCCGCCATGGCCCGACGGCCCGAGCAGCGAGGCGGCGGCGCAGGCGAGCAGCAGCACCGCGATCCAGCTGATCGCATCGGAGGCCTTGTCGCCCGCCCAGGCGGCGGCGAGCATCAGCGCGATCGCGCCGAAGGAGAGGATGATCTCGGGAAGCGAGAGCGAGAAGGAGTCGAAATAACCCATGATCTTAGCGTTCCCCGGCGGCGGTGGCCGGCGTGGCGGCATGTGGTGCGGTGACGGCGGCGTCGCTTTTCGGTGCGGTCGGCTGGACGCGCTGGAGGATGGCGGCGACATCGGCGCGCATCGGTGCGATGAAGCTCTCGGGATAGACGCCCATCCACAAGGTCGCTGCCGCCAGCGGTGCGAGGATCAGCCATTCGCGCGGGCTCAGATCGGCCATCGCCGCGGCGTCCGCATTCTTCTGCGGGCCGAAGGCGATGCGGCGGTAGAGGTACAGCATATAGGCCGCGCCGGTGATGATCCCCGTCACCGCGATGAACGCCGCCCAGGACGATTGCTCATAGGTGCCCATCATCGACAGGAATTCGCCGGGGAAGTTGCTGAGACCCGGAAGCCCCACCGACGCCATGGTGAAGAACAGGAAGAACACCGCATAATAAGGCATGTTGTTGGCGATGCCGCCGTAGCGATCGATCTCGCGCGTGTGCAGCCGGTCGTAGACGACGCCGACGCAGAGGAAGAGCGCGGAGGAGACCAGGCCGTGGCCGAGCATCACCATCATGCCGCCCTCGATGCCCTGCTCGTTGAACGCGAACAGGCCGAAGGTGACCAGCGCCATGTGCGCGACCGACGAATAGGCGATCAGCTTCTTCATGTCCTTCTGCACCAGCGCGACGAGGCTGGTGTAGACGGTCGCGATCATCGACAGCGCGAAGATCAGCCACATGTAGTGGGCGGAGGCCTGCGGGAACATCGGCAGCGAGAAGCGCAGGAAACCGTAGCCGGCGAGCTTGAGCATCACGCCCGCCAGGATCACCGAGCCCGCGGTCGGCGCCTCGACATGCGCATCGGGCAGCCAGGTGTGGACCGGCCACATCGGCATCTTCACCGCGAAGGAGGCGAAGAAGGCGAGGAACAGCCAATCCTGCATCGCCGGCGGGAAGTTGTACGCCATCAGCGCCGGGATGCTGGTGGTGCCCGCGACATGCGCCATCATCAGCATCGCGATCAGCATCAGCAGCGAGCCGAGCAGCGTGTAGAGGAAGAATTTGTAGCTCGCATAGATGCGACGCGCGCCGCCCCAGATGCCGATGATCATGTACATCGGGATAAGGCCGCCCTCGAACATGACGTAGAACAGGAACAGGTCCTGCGCCATGAACACGCCGAGCATCAGCAGCTCGGTGAGCAGGAATATCGCCATATATTCGGGAACGCGCTTCGCGATCGCCTTCCACGAGGCGAGGATGCAGAGCGGCACCAGGAAGACGGTGAGCACGATCAGCAGCATCGCGATGCCGTCGATCCCCAGCGCCCAGGAGAAGCGGCCGAACAGATCGGCCTTCTCGACGAACTGCCAGCGCGGGCCGCCGACCTCGTAGCCGAACCACAGGACAAGCCCGAGCGCGAAATCGATCAGCGAGGCGGCAAGCGCGGTGACGCGTGCGCCCCGCGCCCGCGCCTCGTCGCTGCCCGGCGCGAACAGGCACCAGAGCGCGCCGACGAACGGCACCGCGAGCATGATCGAAAGGATGGGGAAGCCGCTCATCAAAACACCGTCATTCCGGCGAAAGCCGGAATCTCAAGGAAGGAAGCGCGGCGCGTGCCGCACGAGATCCCGGCCTGCGCCGGGATGACGAACTCGATCGCGCTCATCGCATCACCGCCCAAGTGGTCACGCCCGCAAGCCCGAGCAGCATCACCAGCGCATAGGTGTAGACATAACCCGACTGGACGCGCGCGGTGACGCGGTTGCCGAGCACGATCAACCTCTAAATGCCGTCCGGCCCGA
>Ga0302314_10013819_pt1 | contig 13850 bp, 12 predicted proteins | sample III_Palsa_N2_3_FD_200533 | JGI IMG/M metagenome (GOLD analysis project Ga0302314, IMG submission 200533) | Peat permafrost microbial communities from Stordalen Mire near Abisko, Sweden - III_Palsa_N2_3 | ecosystem: Environmental > Terrestrial > Soil > Palsa > Peat permafrost | place: Sweden... | reverse complement strand
CGTGAGCCCCGGCGACGCGATCACCTCCAGCGTCACCTATACCGCGTCGACGACGACCTACGTGCTCAAGCTGACCGACGTCACCAGCGGCCAGGGCTTCTCGGTGTCCGCCACCTGCGCCCCGACCACCACGTGCAGCAACAGCTCAGCCGAGGTGATCACCGAGGGCTACCAGGCGCTGCCGACCTGGACCGGGACGGCGGACTTCGGCCAGGAGAACTACGTCGCCGCGGATGTCACCGACGCGGCCGGGACGACCGGCAGCCTCTCCGACACCTCAGCCTGGAACGACCTGGAGTCGGTCGCCTACGGCGCCGTCAGCGACAAGCCGATGACGCAGCCCGGCCAGCTGTACCAGGGGCTGTCCTCATCGCAGTCCGCGTTCGACGTCGTGTGGAAGCGGGTCGACTAGCCGGCGATGCGCCCCTTCCACGCACCGCCCCGGCCGCGGTAATGCCGCCGGGCCGAGTCGACGGTCATCGCGGCGTACAGCACCGCGATCAGCGGCAGGCACGGCGCCCGCAGCGGGCTGAGCCCGTAGAGCCGTAGCATCGGAACGTACGTGATCGTCATGAGCGCCCAGCCGACCAGGCCCGCCGCGGCGATCCAGCCGAAGCCGCCACCGCCGCCCGCCGCGATGCCCACCGCGCCGCCGATGGCGGCCGCGGGGGGCAGCAGGTAGATCCAGGCCAGGCCGATCACGGTCCCGGCCAGCGCGGCAGGCGAGTAGCGCAGCTGGGTGTAGGCGCTACGCGCGACCATGTCCCACAGATCCGGCAGCCGCCGGTAGGGCCTGATGCTCGTGATGTCCGCGGTGAGCCCGAGCCAGCAGCGCCCGGCCGGGCGGGCGGCCTTGATCAGCTGGCCGAGCGCGACGTCGTCGATCAGCGCGCCCCGGATGCACTCGAGGCCGCCGGCCGCCGCCAGCTCCGGCCGCCGGACCAGCATGCATCCCCCGGCGGCCGCCGCGCTGCGCGCGCCCGGCCGGTTGACCCGCCGGAACGGGTAGAGCTGCGCGAAGAAGTAGACGAACGCCGGGACCAGCAGCCGCTCCCAGGCCGTGTCGGCCCGCAGCAGGACCATCTGCGAGACCAGCACCCGGTGGTCCGCCTCGGCGGCCCGGACCAGCTTGGCGAGGCTGTCCGGCCGGTAGGCGATGTCGGCGTCGGTGAACAGCACGTAATCGGCGTCGCCGGCGGCCTGCAGGCCCTGTGCCATCGCCCAGACCTTTCCGGCCCAGCCGGCCGGAGTCGGGGTCCCGGCGACAATCCGGAGCCTGCCGCGACGCGGGTCCGCCGGGTCCGCCCAGCCCGCCGCGCGGCCGAGCGAGGCGGCGATCCGGGACGTGCCGTCCGAGCTCTCGTCGTCGACCAGCACGACGTCGAACGCCCCCTGGTAGTCCTGCCCGAACAGCGTCGGCAGCGTGCCGGGAAGCACGGCCGCCTCATCCCTGGCGGGGACGACCGCCACCACGCTGGGCCAGCTCAGGGGCTGGCCCAGCGGCTGGCCGGCCGCGGCGGGCAGCCGCTGATCGGTGCGCCAGTATCCGCCATGGCCGGCCAGCAGGTAGACCCACACCGCCGCGGCCAGCGCGCATCCCCCGATGGCAGCCAGCACCAGCACAGCCTGGCACACACGGGCCTGCCCGCAACCCGTTCGATGTGAAGTTGAACGGGTTGGAACCCGCCCAGAGCCACACCGAGCGGGATACGGTACCGGGCGCAGCACGGAGCGGGCAGGTCCTGGGCGGCGGCCCGCATAGAGTTGCTGCGTGGCAGATCCGGCGAGCTACCGCCCGGCCCCCGGCTCGATCCCCGAGTCGCCGGGGGTCTACCGGTTCCGCGACTCCCACGGCCGGGTCATCTACGTCGGGAAGGCCAAGAGCCTGCGGTCCAGGCTGAACTCCTACTTCGCGGACTTCGCCGGCCTGCACCCGCGCACCCAGTCGATGCTCACCTCGGCGTCCGCGGTGGACTGGACGATCGTCGGCACCGAGGTAGAGGCGCTGCAGCTCGAGTATTCCTGGATCAAGGAGTTCGACCCGAGGTTCAACGTCCGGTACCGGGACGACAAGAGCTACCCGTACCTGGCGGTCACCATGGCGGAGGAGTATCCCCGGGTCACGGTCATGCGCGGCGCGAAGCGGCGCGGCGTCCGCTACTTCGGCCCCTACTCGCACGCCTGGGCGATCAGGGACACGGTCGACACGCTGCTCCGGGTGTTCCCGGTCCGGACCTGCTCAGCGGGCGTCTTCAAGCGGGCCGGCCAGATCGGCAGGCCCTGCCTGCTCGGCTACATCGGCAAGTGCTCGGCGCCGTGCGTGGGCAGGGTGAGCGCGGCGGAGCACATGCTCCTCGCGGAGGAGTTCTGCGACTTCATGGCGGGCCAGACGGCCCGGTTCATCCGGCGGCTCGAGGCCGAGATGCTCCAGGCGGCTGCCGCCGAGGAGTTCGAACGGGCGGCCAGGCTCCGCGACGACGTCAAGGCGCTCCAGCGCGCGCTGGAGAAGCAGGCAGTGGTCCTCGGCGACGGCACCGACTGCGACGTCATCGCGCTGGCGGAGGACCAGCTTGAGGCCGCAGTGCAGATCTTCTACGTCCGCGACGGCCGGGTGCGCGGGCAGCGGGGCTGGGTGGTGGACAAGGTCGAGGACGTCACGACGGGAGAACTCGTCGAGCACTTCCTCGGCCAGGTGTACGGGGACGACGCCATCGCGGGCTTCGCCACCGCCCGTCCCGGCGCGCAGCCCGGCGCCAGGAGGCCCGAGGCCAGGCAGGCCCCGGCCAGCGACGACCGCCCGGTCCCGCGTGAGGTCCTGGTGCCGGTGCTGCCGCCGGACGCGGCGGCGGTCGAGGAGTGGCTGGCGGCCTGCCGCGGCGGCCCGGTCACCCTCCGGGTACCGCGCAGGGGGGACAAGAAGGACCTGCTCACGACCGTCGCGCGGAACGCGGCAGAGTCGCTCGCGCTGCACAAGACCAAGCGCGCGAGCGACCTGACGACCCGCAGCCGGGCGCTGCACGAGATCATGGACGCGCTTGGGCTCGACACGGCGCCGCTGCGGATCGAGTGCTACGACGTGTCCAACCTGGCCGGGACGCACGTCGTCGCGTCGATGGTCGTCTTCGAGGACGGCCTGGCGCGCAAGTCGGAGTACCGCAGGTTCAGCATCCGCGGCACCGGCGGCACCGACGACATCGCCTCGATTCACGAGGTGGTGTCCCGGCGGTTCCGGCGCTACCTGGAAGAACGCGAGGCCACCGGAGAGCTCGACATCCTCGGCGACGGCGCGGCCGGGCCAGCCGCGGAAGATGGCCCCCGGCAGCGCAAGTTCGCCTACCCGCCCAACCTGCTCGTCGTCGACGGCGGGCCCGGCCAGGTGGCGGCGGCGGTCCGGGCGCTTGACGAGCTTGGCATCGATGACGTGGCGGTCTGCGGACTGGCTAAGCGGCTGGAGGAAGTCTGGCTGCCTGGTGACGATTCGCCGGTTATCCTGCCCCGTACCAGTGAGGGGCTCTACCTGCTGCAGCGCGTGCGCGACGAAGCGCACCGGTTCGCGATCACGTACCACAGGAAGAAGAGGTCCACGGCACTCACCGTCAGCGAGCTCGACGCCGTACCGGGCCTGGGCCCGGCCCGGCGGGCGACACTGCTGCGGCATTTCGGGTCCGTCCGCAGGATCGGCGAGGCTACCGTTGCCGAGATCGCCGGCCTGCCCGGCCTCGGGCCGAGGCTGGCGGAGGCAGTGCTTGCCGCGCTGCGGCCCGCCGGCGCCGGCCGGGCGGGCACCGGACGAACGGGAGGACGAGCGCCGTGACCTCGACTAGCCATCCGCCGGAGATCGTGATCATCACCGGGCTGTCCGGCGCCGGCCGGAGCACCGCGGCGAAATCGCTGGAGGACCTCGACTGGTTCGTCGCCGACAACCTGCCACCGGACCTGCTGCCGACGATGGTGGATCTGGCCAGGCGGGCAAAAGGTGCCGTGCCGAGGATCGCGGTGGTGGTGGACGTGCGCAGCCGTCCGTTCTCCAGCGACCTCAAGACGGCGATCGGCGAGCTCGCGGCGCGGGGGGTCCGGCCCTACGTGGTGTTCCTTGAGGCCAGTGACGACACGCTGGTCCGCAGGTTCGACAGCGTCCGGCGACCGCATCCGCTGCAAGAGGGCCGCCGCGTCATCGACGGCATCACCGCCGAGCGGGAGCTGCTCCGCGGTCTGCGCGACCAGGCCGACCTGGTGCTGGACAGCTCAGAGCTGAACGTGCACGAGCTGCGCGCGCGGCTGCGTGACTCCTTCGGCAGCACCGCGGAGACCGCGCTTCGGGTGAACGTCATGTCCTTCGGCTACAAGTACGGCCTCCCGCTGGACGCGGACCTGGTCGCGGACTGCCGCTTCCTGCCCAACCCGCACTGGGTCGACGAGCTTGCCCCGCTGACCGGCCAGCACGAGGAGGTTCAGGACTACGTCCTGAACCAGCCGCGGGCTGCCGAGTTCCTTGAGGCATACCTGCAGGCCGTCGGCGTCACGCTGGACGGCTACGGGCAAGCGGGCAAGCATTTTGCGCTGATCGCGGTCGGCTGCACGGGCGGGAAGCACCGTAGCGTCGTGATGGCGCAGGAGATCGCGTCCCGGCTCGCCAAGTCGTGGCCGGGCGTGCAGGTAGTGCACAGGGACCTTGGCCGCGAGTGAGAAGGCCGCGGGTGAGGGTAGCGGGCCGCAGGTAAGGAGGCAGGACGCTGGGACCAGGACAGTCGCGAGGCAGCACGGTGCGGGGCGAGCGCACGGACGGGGCGCTCCCTGCACTGGCCGAGGCGCCCGCCGGGCGGCCGCTGCGCCACCAGGTCGTAGCGCTCGGCGGCGGCCACGGGCTCTTTGCCTCCCTGTCTGCCCTCCGCCGGGTCACCGGCCATCTGACCGCCGTCGTCACCGTCGCCGACGACGGCGGCTCAAGCGGCAGGCTGCGCCGCCAGTTCGGCGTGCTTCCCCCCGGCGACCTGCGGATGGCCCTGGCAGCGCTGTGCGGCGACGACGTCTGGGGCACTACCTGGAGCCAGGTCGTCCAGCACCGCTTCACCGGTGAGCAGGAGCTTGGCGGGCACACGGTCGGCAACCTGCTGATCGTGGCGCTCTGGGAGCTTCTCGGCGACACGGTCCAGGGCCTGGACTGGGTCGGCAGGCTGCTCGGCGCGCACGGGCGGGTGCTGCCCATGGCGTCGGTGCCGCTCGATCTCGCCGCCGAGGTCGAGGGGGCCAACCCGGACATGCCGGACGAGATCAGCATCGTTCGCGGCCAGGTCGCCTGCGCGACCACCACCGGACGGGTACGGTCGATCTCATTGATTCCCGCGGACCCGCCCGCCTGCCAGGAAGCGGTGGCCGCGGTCCACGAGGCGGACTGGGTGGTGCTCGGGCCCGGCTCCTGGTTCACCAGCGTGCTACCGCACCTGCTGGTCCCGCAGCTGGCCGAGGCCCTGCTCAAGAGCCCGGCGCGCCGCATCGTGGTACTGAACCTGGCGCCGCAGCCCGGCGAGACCGAAGGGTTCTCACCGCACGCACACCTGGAGGTACTCGCCGACCATGCTCCGCAGCTGACGATCGACGTGGTCCTCGCCGATCGCCGTACGGCGGAGGGAACTACCGCCGATCTGGAGAAGGCCGCGGGCCTGCTCGGCGGCAGGCTCGTACTGGCTGACCTGGCCATGGGGGACGGGTCGCCCCGGCACGACCCGCGACGGCTCGCGGGCGCGTTCGCGCAGATATTTGAGGGGGAGTGAGGCCATATGGCGATGACCGGCCTGGTCAAGGATGAGCTCAGCCGCGTCGCCGTGCTCAAGCCGTGCTGCAGAAAGGCCGAGGTGTCCACGCTGCTGCGGTTCGCCGGCGGCCTGCACCTGGCCGCGGGCCGGATCGTGGTGGAGGCCGAGCTCGACACCGGCGCGGCAGCGCGCAGGCTCCGCAAGGACATCGCGGAAGTGTTCGGCCAATCCGCCGAGATGATCGTGCTCGCCCCGAGCGGCCTGCGGAAGGGAAACCGCTATGTCCTTAGGGTGCGCAAGGACGGCGACAGCCTGGCTCGCCAGACGGGCCTGATCGACGGCCACGGCAGGCCGGTGCGGGGCCTTCCCCGGCAGGTCGTGGCCGGCACGGCCTGCGACTGCGAGGCAGCATGGCGCGGCGCGTTCCTTGCCCACGGCTGCCTGACCGAGCCGGGCCGGTCGATGTCCCTGGAGATCACCTGCCCCGGTCCGGAGGCGGCCCTGGCCATGGTCGGTGCCGCCCGCCGGCTCAAGATCGCCGCGAAGGCGCGCGACGTGCGTGGCGTGGACCGCGTCGTGGTCAGGGACGGTGACGCGATCAGCGCGATGCTGACCCGCCTTGGCGCCCACGACAGCGTGCTGGCCTGGGAGGAGCGGCGGATGCGCCGTGAGGTCCGGGCGACGGCGAACCGCCTGGCGAACTTCGACGACGCGAACCTGCGCCGCAGCGCCCGCGCCGCGGTGGCGGCGGGCGCTCGGGTCGAGCGGGCGCTGGAGATCCTGGGAGCCCGCGCGCCCGAGCACCTGATCGTCGCGGGCGAATTGCGCATCAAGCACCGGCAGGCAAGCCTCGAGGAACTCGGCCAGCTCGCCGACCCCGCGCTGACCAAGGACGCCATCGCCGGCCGGATACGCCGGCTGCTCGCGCTGGCCGACCGCCGGGCGATGGAGCTCGGCGTGCCGAGCACGGAGGCGCACCTGACCGCCGACATGTTCGTCCCCTGACCGACTCACGGCGGCACTCCGGTAAGTTCGGGTCGGGCAGGCGGCGCGACGTGCGCGGCCGCCGTAGCGATCACAGGACGAGGAGAGCGCGCAGTGACTGTCCGGGTGGGGATCAACGGGTTTGGCCGTATCGGCCGCAACTTCTGGCGGGCCGTCCAGGCCGGCGCCGGCGCGGGCATCGAGATAGTGGCGGCGAACGACCTGACCGACGCCACGACATTGGCGCACCTGCTGAAATACGACACCGTTCTCGGCACGCTCGGCCTGGACGTGAGCGTGCACGGCGACGTGATCCGGGCAGGGGACACCGAGATCAGGGTGCTCGCCGACCGGGATCCGGCGGCCTTGCCCTGGGGCGAGCTCGGGGTCGACGTGGTGGTGGAGTCCACCGGCCGGTTCAACAACGCGGCCGATGCGCGGAAGCACATCGAGGCCGGCGCAAGGAAGGTCGTCATTTCCGCTCCGGCCACGGGCGAGGACATCACCATCGTGATGGGTGTCAACGACGACAAGTACGACGCGGCCAGCCACCACGTCGTCTCCAACGCATCCTGCACCACCAACTGCGTGGCGCCGATGGCCAAGGTGCTGATGGACAGCTTCGGCATCGTCAAGGGCATGATGACCACGATCCATGCCTACACGAGCGACCAGGTACTCCAGGACTTCCCGCACAAGGACCTGCGCCGGGCACGAGCCGCCGCGCAGAACATCATCCCGACGACCACGGGCGCGGCCAGGGCCACCGCGCTCGTGCTGCCCGAGCTCAAGGGCAAGCTGGACGGGCTGTCGATGCGGGTACCCGTCATCGACGGCTCGGTCACCGACCTTGTCGTCCAGCTCGGCCGCGAGGCGAGCGCCGACGAGGTCAACGCGGCCTACCTGGCGGCGGCCGAGGGACCGCTGAAGGGATACCTGCACTACACCCGCGACCCCATCGTGTCGTCCGACATCGTCGGCACGCCCTACTCCTGCACCTTCGACTCGCTGCTCACCATGGCCGCAGGTGACCAGGTCAAGGTGATCGGCTGGTACGACAACGAGTGGGGTTACTCGAACCGGCTGGCCGACCTCACCGCCTACCTGGGCGGCCTGCTGCCTGGCAGCGCATGAGGGGAATCGACGACCTGGACGTCCGCGGCCAGGTCGTGTTGCTCCGCGCCGACGTCAACGTGCCGCTTGACGGCGCCACGATTACCGACGACGGCCGGATCCGGGCCAGCCTGCCCACCATCACGAAGCTGGCCGGCCGCGGCGGGCGGGTGCTCATCTGCGCGCACCTGGGCCGCCCGAAAGGCACGTCGCTGCTCGAGCGCAGCGAGGGCGGCCCGTCCCTCGCGCCGGTCGCCGCCCGGCTCGCCGAGCTGCTCGGCCGCCAGGTCCCGCTCGCCGGGGACGTGGCAGGGCCGGCCGCCGCCGCGGTCGCCGCCGGGCTGGCGGACGGCCAGGTCGCGATGTGCGAGAACGTCCGCTTCGAGCCTGCCGAGACGAGCAAGGACGACGCCCAGCGGGCCGAGCTGGCCGCCCGGCTCGCCGCGCTGGCGCAGCTGTACGTGGGCGACGGGTTCGGCGCGATGCACCGCAGGCATGCGAGCGTCTACGACCTGCCAGCGCTGCTGCCGCACGCGGCGGGCGAGCTGGTGCTCGCCGAGGTCGCCGTGCTGCGCAGGCTGACCCAGGACCCGGCCAGGCCCTACGTCGTGGTGCTCGGCGGCTCGAAGCCGTCGGACAAGCTCGCCGTCATCAAGAACCTGCTCGACAAGGCCGACCGGCTGATCATCGCCGGCGGGATGTCGTACACGTTCCTCAAGGCCCAGGGGCACGAGGTCGGCCACTCCCTGCTGGAGGCCGACATGATCCCGCAGGTCCGCGCCGTGCTCGCGGAAGCCGCCCGGCGCGGCGTGGAGATCGTGCTCCCTGTCGACCTGGTCGGCGCCACGAGGTACGCCCCCGACGCCGAGCACGAGGTCTTTCCGGTGACCGCCTTCCCGGCCGACCGGGAGAGCCTGGACATGGGCCCGGCTACCCGCGCGCTGTTCGCTGACAAGCTGGCCGGCGCGCAGACCGTCTTCTGGAACGGCCCGGCCGGCGTCTTCGAGTTCCCCGCATTCGCCGCGGGGACGCTGGCGGTGGCCACCGCCATCAGCCGCGTGCACGGGCTGACCGTGGTCGGCGGGGGCGACTCCGCCGCCGCCGTCCGGGCGCTGGGCTTCTCCGAAGGCTCGTTCACGCACATCTCGACCGGCGGCGGGGCCAGCCTCGAGTATCTCGAGGGCAGGGAGCTTCCAGGGCTGATCGCGCTTGCGGATACCGGGCCGCACGGTGCCGGGCACCGCGGTGCCGAGCCCCGCGGTGCCCGGAGCGGGGACGCCCGATGAGCCGCGGGCAGGCTGCCAGGAAGCCGCTGGTGGCCGGCAACTGGAAGATGCACAACAACCACCTCGAGGCCATCGCGCTGACGCAGAAGCTGGCCTTCACCCTGACCAGCAAGGATTTCGCCGCCACCGACGTGGCCGTGCTGCCGCCCTTCACCGCGCTGCGCAGCGTGCAGACCCTCGTGGAGGCGGACAAGCTGCCGCTGGGCTACGGCGCGCAGGACATCTCGCAGCACGACGCCGGGGCCTACACCGGCGAGGTGTCCGGCCGGATGCTGGCCAAGCTGGGCTGCCGGTACGCGCTGGCCGGTCACTCGGAGCGCCGCCGGTATCATTTCGAGGACGACGCCGCGGTGAGCGGGAAGGTGCGGGCCGCGCTGCGGTCGGGGATCGTCCCGATCCTCTGCGTGGGTGAGACGCTGGAGATACGCCAGGCCGGCCGGCACGTCGAGCACACCGTCGGCCAGCTGGACGGCTCGCTGGAGGGCGTCACGCGCGAGCAGGCCGCCGGCCTGGTGGTCGCCTACGAGCCGGTCTGGGCGATCGGCACCGGCGAGGTGGCCAGTCCGGCCGACGCACAGCAGATGTGCGCTGCCATCCGCGACCGCATTTCCGCCGTTCACGGCCATGCGGCGGCCAGCGTGCGTATCCTTTATGGCGGGTCAGTGAAGGCCGACAACATGGCTGCGATCATGGCGCAGCCGGACGTTGACGGCGCACTGGTAGGCGGCGCCAGCCTGGATGCCGGTGAATTCGTCAGGATCTGCAGGTATCGTGAGCTGGTCGCGGAAACCTGAGCAGTACGCCCGGAAGGACGAGAAGAAGCAGTGGTCATCGGTGTCTCGATCGTCCTGATCATCACGAGCCTGCTGATGATGCTGCTCGTGCTTCTGCACAAGGGCAAGGGCGGCGGCTTGTCCGATCTCTTCGGCGGCGGCATCTCGTCGTCCCTCGGCTCGTCATCGGTGGTCGAGCGGAACCTGGACCGGATCACGATCTTCACGGGCGTCCTGTGGTTCTGCTGCATCGTCGTGCTGCTGCTGCTGAATCGCTGACGGCAGCGGGCACACAGGCGCAGGCACGCGGCTCAGGCACGCAGGGTCAGGCTGGTCATGAGGGCAAGGGGTGAGCAGTGAGCAGTGGCAATGCCATCCGCGGCAGCCGGGTAGGTGCGGGACCGATGGGCGAGGCTGAGCGCGGCGAGGCCGCGCCGAGGGTACGAGTCTCGTTCTGGTGCTGCAACATGCACGAGACCGTGCCGAGTTTCGCGAGCGACGCCGCGGTGCCGGAGACGTGGGACTGCCCGCGCTGTGGCTTCCCGGCTGGCCAGGACGAGGCAAACCCGCCAGCCCCGCCGCACGCCGAGCCCTACAAGACCCACCTCGCCTACGTCAAGGAACGGCGCAACGACACCGACGGTGCCGCGATCCTCGCCGAGGCGCTGGACCGGCTCCGCAAGGGCGCATGACGCTTCGCCGGGCCGCGTCTGCGTCAGTGCGCGTCTACGTCAGTGCGCGAAGCCGCCGCGGGCGGTGCCTTCCGGTAGCAGCGGCACCGTCTGGCCCGGATGCGCGGCGAGCACCTCGGTCTGGGTGCGCAGGTCGCGGAGGAAGTGGTCGGCCAGGTTCTTGCTGAATCCGTTGCGCACCACGATCCGGATCACGGCCATGTCCTGCAGGTCCGCGGGGAAGGTGTAGGCCGGCACCAGCCAGCCGCCCTCCCTGAGCCGCTCGGAGAGGTCGAACACCGTGTAGTTGCCGGGGTCGCGCAGCCGGAACGCGAAGACGGGCAGCTCGCTGCCGTCGGTGAGCAGCTCGAACGGCCCCATGCCGGCGATCTGCGCCGACATGTACATCGCCACGTCCTGGCTGGCCTGCTGCACCCGCCGGTAGCCGTGGAAGCCGAGCCGCAGGAAGTTGTAGTACTGGGCGGCGACCTGGCTGCCCGGCCGGGAGAAGTTCAGCGCGAACGTCGGCATGTTCCCGCCGAGGTAGTTGACGTTGAACACGAGGTCGTCGGGCAGCGCGCTGGCGTCGCGCCAGACCACCCAGCCGACCCCGGGGTAGACCAGGCCGTACTTGTGCCCCGAGGTGTTGATCGACGCTACCCGGGGCACCCGGAAGTCCCACTCCACGGCCGGGTGCAGGAACGGCGCGACGAAGCCCCCGGAGGCGCCGTCCACGTGGATCGGCACGTCGTGGCCGCTGGATGCCTGCAGCCGGTCGAGTTCCTGGCTGATCTGCAGGACGGGCTCGTAGCTGCCGTCCATGGTGGAGCCCATCACGGCCACCACGCCGATGGTGTTCTCGTCGCACCTGGCGGCCGCCGTCGGCCCGGTGAGGTGCAGCCGGCCAGGCGCCATCGGCACCAGCCGCGGCTCGACCTGCCAGTACCGGCAGAACTTCTCCCAGCAGACCTGGACGTTGGCGCCCATCACCAGGTTCGGCGCGGTGGCCGGCGCGCCCGCGGCGCGCTGGCGGGCGCGCCACCGCCAGAGCAGCGCCATCCCGCCGAGCATGCAGGCCTCGCTCGACCCCGTGGTGGAGCAGCCCGTCGCGCCCCCGGCGCCGGTCGTGGCGACCGTCGGCGCGTGCCACAGATTCGCCAGGATGTTCACGCAGCGCCGCTCAAGCTCCGCGGTCTGCGGGTACTCGTCCTTGTCGATCATGTTCTTGTCGAAGCACTCGGCCATCAGCCACCGCGCCTGCGGCTCCATCCAGGTGGTCACGAACGTGGCCAGGTTGAGCCGGGCGTTGCCGTCCAGGATCAGCTCGTCCCTGACCAACTGCAGGGCGGTGTCGGGCAGCATGCCGTCCCGCGGCATCGTGTCGCGCGGCACCGGGTGTTCGTCCAGCTGGACGTAGAGCGGATTGACGTTCAGCTCCTCGTCTCCTTCTGACGCACTCGCGTAGTGCAGCGCCATGGCTGACTCCTTCCTCGCCGGGTCACCTTCCCGCCAGCGGGAAGGACTATCGCGGGCCGCCCGGCCGGGCGGCCTAGCCTGGCTCCCTGTGCAGGTACCTGCACAGCAGAAACCCATTGTCCTGCAGCACGTGCGCCAGGCTGAGGCCCGCCCGGGCGTCCGGGATGTCGCCGGCCGCCGCACCGGTGCGGCCGGCCGCACCGGTGCCGCCGGCTGCCCCGGTGGCCAGGATCCGGCCCCCCCGGCCGCCGGCCAGCAGCGGGCTCAGCGTAAGGCAGAGCTCGTCGAGCAGGCCCGCCGCGGCGATCTGGCCGAGCAGGTGCGGGCCGCCCTCGATCAGGATGCGCCGATGGCCGCGCTCGGCCAGGGCGGCGACGATCGCCTCCGGGCTGAGCAGGCTGCGCCCGGCCACCACGACGTCGGCGTGCCTGGCCGCGGCGGCGCGGCGGTCAGCGGGCACGGCATCGGTTGTCAGCACGATCGTGCGGGCGTGCCGCGGCGCATCGGCGAGCAACGGGCCGTCGGTGTCCAGGTCGAGCGACGCGGTCACGACCGCGATGGGCGGTGTCGGCGGCCGACCCTGGCGCAGCTCCGGCCAGGCTTCGGTGTCACGCACCGGACGGTACTTCTCCGCCCTGGCGGTGCCGGCGCCGACCAGTATGACGTCCGCCAGGCTGCGCAGCACGGAGAACAGCTGACGGTCGGCCTCGCCGGAGAGGCCACCAGAGCGCCCCTGCGCGGTAGCCGCGCCATCGACGCTGGCGACCATGTTGGCGCGGACCCACGGGTGGCCCGCAAGCGCGCCCGGCGCGGGGTAGGAGTAAAGCCGGGCAATCTCGGCCAGCCCATGCCCGCCATGCACCACCGGGCCGATCGGGCCGGCCGGGCCACCGCCCGCGGTCACGGGGAAGATCTGGCGCACGGCCATCAGTCAATCAGAGTAGCGGCCAACGTCGCCGCGACGCGCGCAACTGAATACCACGTCTGGGGGCGATGGTGCAGCGCGGGCAGCTAGCCGTCGTCTGCGGGCCGTGCGTTGCGGAGCACCATCATCGCGCGCCCCGGCACGACGACCCGGCTGCCCTGACCTGCCGTCCCCGCTGTACCCGCCCCGCTCACCGCGGAGGTGTCCACCAGGATCTCCCAGGCCGCCGCGAACCGGGCGCCCGGCATCAGGAAGGTCACCGGCTCGCTGTGCGCGTTGACGAGCAGCAGGAAGTCGTCGTCCCTGACCGCCTCGCCGTGCGGCCCCGGCTCGGTTATCGCGCTGCCGTTCAGGAACACCGCCAGCGACCTGGCGTACCGGGTGCGCCAGTCACCGTCGGTCATCTCGCGTCCGGCCGGGGTGAGCCAGACGATGTCCAGCATCCCGCCGCCGGTGCCCCGCTGGGGCACGGCCGCGGACTGCCCGCTGAAGAACCGCCGGCGGCGGAACACCGGATGCCGGCGCCGGAGCTCCGACAGGCCGCGGGCGAACTCCAGCACGTCGGACTGCTTGGCGCCGCGTTCCCAGTCGACCCACGAAAGGTCGTTGTCCTGGCAGTAGGCGTTGTTGTTGCCCTGCTGCGTCCGGCCCATCTCGTCGCCGGCCGACATCATCGGGATCCCCTGCGAGCAGAACAGCGTGACCAGGAAATTCCTGACCTGCCTGGCCCGCAGCTCGTTGACGGCGGGATCGTCGGTCGGGCCCTCCGCGCCGTAGTTGGCAGAGCGGTTGTCGTCCGTGCCGTCCCGGTTGTCCTCGCCGTTGGCCTCGTTGTGCTTGCGCTCGTAGCTGACCAGGTCCTGCAGGGT
>Ga0302314_10013816_pt1 | contig 13852 bp, 15 predicted proteins | sample III_Palsa_N2_3_FD_200533 | JGI IMG/M metagenome (GOLD analysis project Ga0302314, IMG submission 200533) | Peat permafrost microbial communities from Stordalen Mire near Abisko, Sweden - III_Palsa_N2_3 | ecosystem: Environmental > Terrestrial > Soil > Palsa > Peat permafrost | place: Sweden... | reverse complement strand
CCTCGAACACGCGCGCTGTGAAACGCTGGCAGAGGTCGGGACACTCCACGACCACCTCGGCGCCATCCACATGACCGTCCGAACCCGAGTCCTCGCCCCATGGCGCATCGGCCAGCGGCGCTCCCGTGGCCGCGTGCAGCTCGCGCGCGACCCCGTAGACCCCGAGGCAATCCGGCCGGTTTGGCGTGATCTCCAGCTCGAGCACCTCGCCGGCAATCGGCAGCACATCCGCGAGCGGCGTCCCCGGGGCAAACTCCGCGTCGAGCGTGAGATCGTCCAGCACGAGAATCCCCTGGCTGGGTGAGTTGGGGGGGCTCAAATCCAGCTCGGTCTCAGCACAGATCATCCCTTCGGAGATCACACCCCTCAGCTTCGCTTGCTTGATCTTCGTTCCATCGGGCATCACCGCCCCCGGCGTCGCGACCGCGACCGTCTGCCCCGCGGCGACGTTTGGCGCGCCGCACACGATCGTCGCCGGCGCGTCGGGATCACCCGCGGGGGGGGCGGGACCTATATCAACCTCGCACACCTTCAGCCTGTCCGCATCAGGGTGTTGTGCCACCTCCAACACCCTTCCCACGACGAAATACTCGACCGCCCCCACCCCGTGGTGATGGATCGCCTCGACCTTCGTCCCGGTCATCGTCAAGCGCTCCTCGACTCCATCCACATCGAGCTTCGGAGCGCAGTATTCGCGCAGCCAATCCAGAGGGACCCTCATCAGAACTGCTCCAAAAAACGCAAGTCGTTTTCGTAGTACAGCCTGAGATCGGGAATCCCGTGCTTGAGCATCGCGATCCGCTCCACGCCCATCCCCCAGGCGAAGCCCTGCACCTGCTCCGGGTCATACCCAGGTGAGTTTGCCTCCGTAGTGGGAACGTAGGAGTACACATTTGGATCGACCTCGCCGGCGCCGAGCACCTCGAGCCAGCCCTCGCCCTTGCACAGGTAGCAGCGCGCACCGTCCTTCAAGAAGCCCTTCCCCCCGCAATGGAAGCACGACACGTCGACCTCGACGCTCGGCTCGGTGAACGGGAAGAAATGTGGCCTCAGCCTGACATCGCGCTCATCTCCGAACACCGCGCGCGCGAACGCCAGCAGCGTGCCCTTCAGGTCGGCCAAGGTGATGTCCTCGTCGACCGCCAAGCCCTCGACCTGGTGGAACTGGGGCGTATGCGTGGCGTCCGAGTCGGGGCGGTACACGCGCCCCGGGATCACCACGTACAGCGGCGGCGGATGGGCCTCCATCGCACGGACCTGCATCGGCGAGGTATGGGTTCTCAGGACCACATCGTCGGAGATGTAGAACGTGTCCGTCCGCGCGCGCGCGGGATGCGTCGGCGAGTGGTTGAGCGCATCGAAGTTGTAATGCACGGTCTCCACCTCGGGTCCCTCCATCACGGTGAAGCCGAGACCGAGGAAGATGTCTTCGAGCTCGCGCATCGTGCTCGTCAGCACGTGCAGCCGGCCGACCGGCTGGGGCGGCGCGCCGGGCAGCGTCACGTCGACGCGATCGTCCTGGAGCCCGCGCTCCAGCTCCGCGGCGCCCAACTGCGCCGCGCGCGCCTCGATCAACACCTCCAGCGCCTGCCGCGCCTGGTTGGCGGCCTTGCCGACCGCGCCTCTTTCGGCCGGCTCCAGCTCGGCGACGCCGCGCAGCAGCTGCGGCAACTCGGCCTTGCGGCCGAGGTAGCCCACGCGCAGTCCCTCCAGCGCCTCGCTGGTGGCGGCCTGGGCGATCTCGCCCTCGGCCTCCGCTCTCAATTGCTCGATCCGCTCGATCATCTCTCGTCCTGACCCTATTTCGCCGCGAGCCTATTTGCTTGCCTGGTCAGCTCGTACAGCGCCACCGTCGCGGCCATCGCGGCGTTCAGCGAGTCGCCCGCGATCGGGATCTGCGCCGTGCGCTCGCACGCCGCCACGATCTCCTGCGGCAGCCCCTCGCGCTCGGCCCCGACGAGCAGTGTGACATCGCCCGCCGACTGGGTGGACGGACCGCTCAACACCTCGCCCTCATGAGCCACGAGCGCCACCCGCTCGCCGGGCAGCTCAGCGATCGACTCCACCCGCGCGAGCGCCACCGCGAAGATCGCGCCCATGCTCGCCCGCACCGCCTTCGGCCTGTAGGGATCGGCGCAGCCCGGGCCGAGCGCCACGCTGCTCGCGCCGAACGCCCGCGCCGAGCGCAGCACCGCGCCGACGTTCCCCGGGTCGCCGACCCCGTGCAGGTACACGCACAGCGGTCCCACAGGCGTCTGCGCCCAACGCTGCTCGTAGACGCCGATCACGCGCGTGCCCGAGCCCAGCGTCGAGACCGCCGCCAGCGCCTGCGCATCGACGTCGACGAAGTCCTCCCCGCCAAGCCCCGAACCAGCGAGGCGGTATCCCTCGAGCGCGCGCCATCCCGCCGCTGCGGCCGCGGCAACCAGATCCTCGCCCTCGGCCGCGAACCGGCCGCTGCGCTCGCGCTCGGGCTTGCGCGCGAGGCGACGCAATTGCTTGAGGGCGGGATTGTGTTGGGAGGTGATCGTCATTGGTTTGTCAGTCAGGTTCAGTTCGTCCGATGGGCCGTTCGTCCTTCGATGGGTCGGGATCGGGTACAAAAAAAGCGCCGCCCTTTTCAGGTGCGACGCCCGGGAGGCCCTGCTCTGTCGAGTGCTTCCCTAAGCAGCCGACGCCTCGCGGGCGGTCTCGGTCGTCGCGGAGGCTGACGCCTCGCGGGAGACCTCCACGAAACGTCGGAACGTGTCCGCGTCGCGCACGGCGATGTCGGCGAGCACCTTGCGGTCGAGCTCGACACCGGCCAGCATCAGGCCGTGCATGAACGTCGAGTAGCTCATCCCGTTCTGCCGGGCCGCGGCGTTGATCCGCGTGATCCACAGCCTGCGGAAGTCGCGCTTGCGGTTGCGCCTGTCCCTGTAGGCGTATTTGTCCGCCTTCAGCAACGCCTCCTTCGCGCGCTTGTAATTCGAGTGCGCCTCGCCCCGGAAGCCCTTCGTCAGCTCGAGCGTCGCCCGGCGCTTCTTCTTGGCGTGGACCGACCGCTTGACCCTCGTCATTTCCCGACCCCCAGCATCCGCTTGATCCGTGGCGTGTCGTCGTCGGACATGATCTTCGGGCCGCCTAGCGCGCGCTTCTTTTTCGGCGACTTCTTCTCGAGGATGTGGCTCGTGAATGGGTGCCTGCCGCGCACCTTGCCGGTACCGGTCACTTTAAAACGCTTCTTCGCGCCACTGTGGGTCTTCATCTTGGGCATCGCGCGGTGATTATGACACGGCGCCGTCGCCGGCGCCCGTGTGGGCCTAGGCTTGCGGCTCGGGCGACGGCGCGTCCGCGCCGTCCACCGCCACCGGCTCGGCCTGCGCCGGGGCGGCGCCGTTCTCGGCCGGCGGAGCGCTCGCAGTCGCCTGCGCGCCGTTCTCCGCCGGCGCGTCGGTGGCCGCGGCCGAGGTCTCGCCCTCGGCATGCGCGTCGGAGTCGACGGTGCCCGCGAGCACCGCTTTCGAGGGCGCCATCATCATCGTCATGTTGCGCCCTTCCTGCATCGGGCGCTGCTCGACCACGCCGATCTCCGCGAGCTCCTCGGCGAGCCGGTCGAGGATCATCGTGCCGCGCTCGGGATGAGTCACCTCGCGCCCGCGGAACATGATCGTGACCTTGACCTTGTCCTTGTGCTTGAGGAAGCGCTCGACGTGGTGCTTCTTCGTGTCGTAGTCGTGCTCGGCGATCTTCGGGCGAAACTTGATCTCGCGGACGGTGATCTGCTGCTGGTGCTTCTTCGCCTGCTTGACCTTCTGCGCCTGCTCGTACTTGTACTGTGAATAGTCGAGCACCCGGCAGACCGGCGGGCGCGCCTCGGGCGCAACCTCGACGAGGTCGAGATCGCGTTCCTGCGCGAAGATGAGCGCGTCCGGGGTCTTCATCACGCCGACCTGGTTGCCCTCGTCGTCGATCACCCGGACCTCGGGCACACGGATGCGCTCGTTGATCCTCGTCGTGTCCCGCTCGGGCGGGCGCCGGTCGAAGCGGCGGGGAACCGGCACTAGCTGTGATTACCGTGCGTCAAGCTGGATTTACGCGCGGAGCTTTGAATTGGTTAGCTTCAACGAGGCCGAGTATAGCCGCTGAGAGAGCTCCTGTATCGAAAAGCTGCCCGTATCGCCCTTGCCGTGCTCGCGCACCGCGACCTGCCCCTCCTGCAGCTCGCGCTCGCCGACAATCAGCATGTACGGAATCTTCCGCAGCTCGGCCTCGCGGATCTTCTTGCCGATCGACTCGCCGCGCGCGTCGAGCTCGACGCGCAGGCCGGCTTGTCGGAGTGTCTCCCGCACCGAGGCGCCATATTCGTTGAACGGATCGGAGATCGGCAGCACGATCGCCTGCACTGGCGCCAGCCACAGCGGCAACTCGCCCCCGTAGTGCTCGATCATGATCCCGATGAAGCGCTCATAGGATCCGAACGCGGCGCGGTGGATCATCACCGGGCGGTGCTCGTGGTTGTCCGCGCCCGTGTACGTCAGATCGAAGCGCTCGGGCATCGAGTAGTCCAGCTGCACCGTCCCCAGCTGCCACGAGCGTCCCAACGAATCGGTCATGTGCATATCGATCTTCGGGCCGTAAAACGCACCATCGCCCGGGTTCAGCTCGTACTGCAGGCCCTGCGCGTCGAGTGCGTTCCTCAGCTTCGCCTCGGCCTTGTCCCACATCTCATCCGTGCCGATCCGCTCATCCGGGCGCGTCGAGAGCTCCAAGCGCACCTCGAAGTCGAACAGCGCATACGTCGCGAACGCCAGCTCCAAGCAGCCGCGCACCTCCTCCTGCACCTGCTCCTCGGTGCAGAAGATGTGCGCGTCGTCTTGGGCGAAGTGCCTCACCCTCAGCAGCCCGTGCAGCACGCCCGAAGGCTCGTTGCGGTGCAGCAGACCCGGCTCTGAATAGCGCACCGGCAGTTCCCGGTAGGAGTGGCGCTGAGAGGCATACAGGTGCGCGTGCCCGGGGCAGTTCATCGGCTTCACGCCCATCTCGCGCTCCTCGACCTTGACCGTGAACATGTTCTTGCGGTACTTCCCCCAGTGCCCCGAGGTCTTCCACAGCTCCGCGTCGTAGATCAGCGGCGTCTTGACCTCTTCGTATCCCCGCTGCAGTCCCATCTCGCGCGAGACCGCCACGAGCTGGTTCCAGATCGCCGCTCCCGGCGGCAGCCAGAACGCGGCCCCCGGCGAGACGTCGGAGAACATGAACAGGCCAAGCTCTTTCCCGAGCTTGCGGTGGTCGCGTTCCTTTGCCAGCTCGACGCGCTCGAGATACTCCTCCAACTGCGTCTTGGAGAAGAACGCCGTCCCGTAGATCCGCGTCAGCATCGTCCGCGTCGAGTCCCCGCGCCAGTAGGCGCCGGCGACCGACGTCAGCTTGAACGCGCCGACGCTCTTTGTTGTGGGGGCGTGCGGGCCGCGGCAGAGGTCCGTGAACGGCCCGTTCGTGTAAAGCGAGACCGTTTCCAGGGGATGCTCCGAATCGGCATTTCGCACCAGGTCGTCGATCAGCTCGACCTTGTAATCCTGTTGCTCTCCTACGAAGCGCTCCCGCGCCTGCACCGGCGTGACATCGACGCGCTCGAACACCTCGCCCGCCTTCACGTGCGCGCGCATCTTCGCTTCGATCTCCGGGAAGTCAGCCTCGGAGATGCTAACCCCGTCAGGGAACTCGAAGTCGTAGTAGAAGCCGTTCTCGATCGCGGGCCCGATCGAGATCTTCACGCCCGGCCACAGCTCCATCACCGCGGCCGCGAGCACGTGCGCTGCGTCGTGCCTGATCAGCGCCAACGCCTGCTCCTCGTCCTTCTCCGTCACGATCGCGATCTGCGCCTCGTTTGGCAGCTCGCGCGCCAAGTCGCGTAGCTCCCTTGGGTGGAACGGGGACGAATCCGCGAGGTCCACGCCCGGATCGCCCACCTCGATCGCGAGCGCTGCGCGCGCCAGGCCCGGCCCGATCGCCGCGGCGGCGTCCGCGCCCGTGGCGCCGTCTCCCAGCTCCAGGGCCCTGCCGTCGGGGAGTGTCACCGTGACCGCCATCTCAATCCTGGAGGCTACCCGGCCGTCCCCTGGCCGGCCCGCAGGCCGGACACGTGCCGGCTCCAGGACTTTTCAGCACACGGAGCCAAACTACAGAACGCAGACAACCGTCCGCAGCTTTTGCAATCATCGGCCCATGGACAAAAGCGAGCAGGTCTCGATCGCCATCACCCTCTCCCCCACCCAGGTCGACGAGGTGGTACGGGCGGCTTCCCAAAGTCGCGCCCCGAGTATCTCCACAGTGATCGGGGGCTATCTGCCGAGCGACTTGAACGACCCGCGCCTGTCGCAGTCGCTGCTGCGGGGACTCTCGCTGCTCACCTGTTTCGGTCCCGACGGATCCGCGCGGGGAATCGTGGAGATCGCCCACGACGCCGGCATGAGCCCCTCGACCGCGCACCGCTACGCCTCCACGCTCGTCGAGCTGGGCCTCTTGGAGCGCGACCCAAAGAGCCGCAAGTACCGCCTGCCGGGCGTCTGAGCTCAGAGCCGACGGCGAGGCGGTCGCACACGCCGTCCGGCGCGCGCGCGAGCATCGCGGGCTATGAGATCTCATAGGGTCCCGATCCCTCACGCGACATGAATGCGGCACGGCAGCCGGTCGCGCAGCGCAAGCCAGCTTCGGTCTCGATCCTGTGGAGGGTCTTTGCCGTCAACGTGATCGTCTTCGGGCTGGCGGTGTTCATCCTGATCGCGAGCCCGGCGACGGTCTCCAACCCCATCAAAACCAGCGAGCTGGTGGTGCTGGTCGGCGGGCTGCTGATGACGTTGGCCGTCAATCTGCTGCTGCTGACCGTCGTCCTGGCCCCGCTGCGCCGCCTGGCGACTCTGATGGGCCACATCGACCCAATGCGCCCGGGCCAGCGCGCCCCGGTGGGGGACTGGATGAGGATGAGCGCCGAGATGATCACGCTGTCGCGTGCCTTCAACACGATGCTCGACCGCATCGAGGCCGAGCGGCGCGACAGCGCTCACCGCGCGCTCGCCGCCCAGGAGGCCGAGCGGGTGCGGATCGCCCGCGAGCTGCACGACGAGGTCGGCCAGACGCTGACCGCCGTCGCCCTGCGCGCCGAACGCGCCGCCGGCGAGCTCCCCGCACAGTCGCAGGCGCTGGGAGAGATTGTCGACACAGTTCACCGCAGCCTCGACGACGTCCGCCGGATCGCTCGCGAGCTGCGCCCGGAGGCGCTGGACGATTTGGGACTGATCGACGCGCTGATCTCGCTCTGCCTGCGGATGGAGCGCCAGGGCGCCGTGCGGGTGCAGCGCGAGCTCGAAGGAGGCCTGCCGCCGCTCGGTCCCGAGGTGGAGCTGGTGATCTACCGTGTCGCTCAGGAGGCCTTGACCAACGCATTTCGCCACGCGGAGGCGTCACAGGTGCGCGTGGCGCTCCTGCGGGCACATGACAGCCTCGTGCTCACCATCGCCGATGACGGCCGTGGTCTGCCTGCCCCGATGCCCGCCCAAATGACCGGGTTGGCCGGCATGCGCGAGCGAGCGATCCTGATTCAGGGGCAGCTCGAGATCGACTCCGCTCCCGGCGGGGGCGTGGAGGTGCGTCTGACGGTCGCGGCGAATGACGCAGAGGCATGACCACCCCGCTGAAGATCCGCGTGCTACTCGCCGACGACCACGAGGTCGTGCGCAGCGGGCTGCGGATGGTGCTCGAAGCCCAGTCGGACATTGAGGTCGTGGCCGAGGCCGGCGATGGTGCGCAGGCGCTCGAGCAGGCGCTCTCAGGCGAGATCGACCTGACGGTGCTCGATGTCTCGATGCCGCGCATGACCGGCCTGCAGGCCGCCGCCGAGCTGCACCGCCGCCGGCCCGAGCTGCGGATCCTGATGCTCTCGATGCACGACAACGAGCAGTACTTCTTCGAGGCTTTGAAGGCCGGCGCCTCGGGCTACGTGCTAAAGACCGCCGCCAACCGCGACCTCGTCGAGGCGTGCCGCGCGTGCATGCGCGGTGAGGCGTTCCTGTACCCCCCTGCGGTCGCGACGCTCGTGCGCGACTACCTCGAGGGCGCCCGGCTCGGCGAGGCGCCGCCGCAGGACCCCCTGACCGCACGCGAGCTGGAGGTCGTGAAGCTGATTGCCGAAGGCAATACGAGCGAGGAGATCGCGGCCGAGCTGGTGCTCTCGAAGAAGACCGTCGAGCGCCACCGCGCCAACGTCCTCGACAAGCTCGGCATGCGCAACCGGGTCGATCTGACGCGCTACGCGATCCGGCGGGGGTTGGTCGAGGCGTAGGGCGGGAGGGGTTGGTTGCTACCAGCTGGTGCTTGAAGCGGAGTGACCTGGGCAACCAGTTTTGGTGCCTGTGCTGCTTACACACGTATGTTTCACGCTACCGTTTGTTTCCCGGGTAACTGTGTATTCATCTTCTGTGTTCTCTGCTTTCGCTGTGACTTTGTATTCAGTCGCGGTGGCGGTGGCTATTGGCAGCAGCTCCGCTTCGTTGGTGCTCGTGGTGTTGATCGAAGGCTCAATTTCCTTGAGCTTTTGTGCGGTCATACCTGTATAGCCACCGTTGTTTTCGGTCGCATAAGTCTCGGCGGCCGTCTGGGCCGTCTGCGCCAGCGTCTTCGCCGATGAATCGTATGCCTTGCTCTTCTGGCTGAGCAGCGCGGGGATCGCGATCGCGGCGAGGATGCCGATGATCAGGATCACGACCAGAAGTTCGATCAGGGTAAAACCACCCTCATCTTGAGCACCTCGTTTTAGAAGATATCGCATCAAACCGCTCCTGTAAGTTCGCTCGTCCAACGGTCGGGTTATGCCTCAGTAACGGCCCGAGGACCGGACGGGTGTATGGGTGTTAGTACCCATATCCCTTGTGTTTACGAGAATCTTCAGTTGGGCGACCAGCTGGACTCGGCCGCGCCGGCGGCGTAACGTCCCGCCTGCAGGACGTTACGCCGCCGGCGGTCTGATCACACGGGATCCGCGGCGCTGCCCGGGACGGGCTTGTGCGCCCGGACCTGATAGACGGCGGTGATGCTCGTGTCAAAGCCGTGCCGGGCGGCGCGCAGGTATAGCCGCCAGACCCGCGTGCGCTCCACGCCCGCCAGCTGCTCGGCGCGCTCGAGGTTCTCGTCCAGGCGCTTGGTCCACTCGCGCAGCGTGCGCGCGTAGTCCTCGCGGAAGCCCTCGATGTGGTTGACGTGGAAGCCTGCGCGCTCGACGGCGAGCTGGACGCGGGAGAGCGGCAGCGCCTCCCCGTCGGGGAACACGTAGCGCATCGAGAACTCGTCGTCGAGCGAGTCGTACTCGGGGTCGAGCGCGGCGATCGCGTGGTTCAGCAGCACCCCGCCTGGCCGTAGCAGCCCGAACAGCGATCTCGCGTAGTTGTCGATCTGGCTCTCTCCGACGTGCTCGGACATGCCGATGCTCACGATCGCGTCGAACGATCCGCCCGGCAGCTCGCGGTAGTCGGCCACCCTGATCTCCACCTGCTCGCTGAGGCCCGCCTGCGCCACCTTCTCGCGCGCGAGCTCGGCCTGCGCGGGCGAGAGCGTCACGCCAGTGACTGTAACGCCGTAGTTCTTCGCCGCGTGGATCGCAAAGCTGCCCCAGCCGCAGCCGACATCCAGCAGACGCATCCCCGGCTCCAGGGCGAGCTTGCTCGCGATCAGATCGAGCTTCGCGAGCTGGGCGTCCTCCAAGGTCTGTGCGCCTTTTGAGTAGACCGCGCAGCTGTATGTCATCGACTCGTCGAGGAACAGCGCGAAGAACTCGTTGCCAACGTCGTAGTGGTAGCGAATCGCGGCCGCGTCGCGCTGCAGGCTGTGGCGCTCGCCCTGCAGGATCAGCTCGAGGCTCGGGCGCTTGGGGATCCCGCCGGGCAGAGCGGCGACCACGACGCCCAACCCCAGACCTAGCTTGTCCTTGACGCTCAGCTCCGGGGGCTCCCATTCGTCGATCACGATGAACCCGGCGTCCAGATCGTCGACCTCCAGCGAACCGTCCACGTAGGCGCGTCCCAGACCGAGCGTGTCGGGCGCTCTGAGGAAGTGCGACAGGGCCGACGGGCGCCTGACAAAGAACGTCGGCGCATCCTCGCTCGTCGCCTGCACCACCCCGCCGTCCCAGAAGCGCACGTGGAACGGCCGCTGCGGGAACGCCCGCCTGAGGGCTCGGCTGAGCGGGGCGCTTGCTCGGATCAGTGCCACAACAGGATCACCTTAGCCATCTGTTTGGAGTTTCCATTGTCCGCTCGGCTATAAAGACTCCATGGTCGATTCCCGCCCCGCCGACTCCTCGCGCAAGCCCAAGCGCAAGCGCTCCGGTTGGCTGCTTGACATGGTCCGCTACGTGCTCCCGGCGCTCGTCGTGGTCGGTGGGCTCGTCGTGATGTCCTTCGGCGACGAAAACCACCTCGAGGGCGGCGCCGGGATCGTCAGCGCGGGCCTTGCGATCTTCTTCGTCAACTGGCTGTTCCGCGCCGGGGTCAGCGGCGATCGCGAACGCGAAGCCGAGGAGGCCGCGCGCGACTACTTCGAGCGCCACGGTCGCTGGCCCAATGGCTGAGGCCGGCCCGATCGTCGCCGAGCCGACCGCACGCCGGTGACGGTCAAGCACAGCTGGGTCGCGATCCAGCACGTGCCCTACGAGGACCCTGGGCTGATCGCGCAGAGCGCTTCGCGGCGGGGAATCGAGCTGCGGCTGTGTCATCCCTACCGTGGCGAGCCGCTGCCATCGTGGGAGGAGCTCGACGGGCTCGTGGTGATGGGCGGCCCGATGGGCGTGCAGGACACCGCTGAGCATCCCCACCTAGCGCGGGAGATCGAGCTGATCGCGGCGATGGTCCGCACCGGACATCCGGTACTGGGGGTGTGCCTCGGGGCGCAGCTGATGGCCCATTCGCTCGGCGCGAAGGTCTATCGAGGCGAGCAGGCCGAGATCGGGTTCGGCAGCGTGTCTCTCACCCCAGCCGGCCGCAATGATCCTATCCTGGGGAGCTTCGGCGCGGAGATCCTGCCGGTCGTGCACTGGCATCAGGACACCTTCGATCTACCCGACGACGCGCTGTGGCTGGCGCGCAGCGCCCTCTACCCCCACCAGGCCTTCCGGGTGGGCAAGTGCGCGTATGCCTTCCAATTTCACGTCGAGGTCAATCGCGAGCTTGCGGACGCATGGAGCGAGCGCTGGCCCGCCGAGACGCTCGACGAGCCTTCGGTGATCGAGCTCGAACGCGCCGGCCGCGTGGCGCTTGACGCCTTCTTCGGCCTCGCCGACACCTGAGCGCGGGTACCTCAGCGCGGGTCGGCGCGATCGAGGTTCCAGTGGCGCGAGGTCGAGCACATCCACAGCCATGGTTGATCGTCCTGCTCGTGCGTGCGCGGGATCATGTAGAAGCGCGTGATCGTGCGCTGGCCGCCCTCGTGGTCGCCGTAGAGCAGATCGACGCTGAGCGGCGTGCGCGCCGAGATTGCCTCGCGCACGGGCGTGTAGAGGTCATCATCGGCGTCGCGCAGCGCCGCCTGCCAGAAGCTGACATCGCCGGCCGGAACATAGAGGTCGCGGGTCTGCGTGCGGAAGTCGTCGACCTCGGGGTGCGGATCGTCGAGGCCGGCGCGCCGCGGCCAGAGATGCCAGCCGTGCAGCACGGCCAGACCCGAGGCGACGTTGCGCAGCGGCAGCGCGAAGTACAGGTTCCCGTCGGACTCCTGCACCGCCGCCAGGCCATCGCGCAGCACGAGGAAGTGATCGTCGCCATAGCCGACCTTCTGCGGTGGATCCTGCGGTCGTGCGTTGAACAGCACCGGGCGCAGTCCAACTTTAAATGCCTGCTCGGATACGCGCGCCGCACGGTTGGCCGAGCGGGTCGAGGCGAACGTCGCCAGCGCGAGGATCAGGGTGCCGCCGGCCGTGGCCAGCGAGGCGATCGTGCTCGTGTCGGCCATCCCGGCGCAGGGTACTAAGGGCACGCACCTTCGTTGGGCTAGCGTCTGACTATGACTTCCCCCCAGACGACGAATACCGATTCGGAGCTCGCGCAACCCCCGTGGCTCGCGCAGGAGCTGCGCACCGTCGTACACGCGCTCGCGAGCTTCGAGCGGCCCTCGGCCTCGGAGGGTGAGCGCCGCGGCGCCGAGTGGATCGCTGCGCGAATGCGCGAGCTCGAGCACACCGCGACGGTGGAGGTCGAGCGCGCCCACGGCGGCTACTGGTGGCCGCTGGGCCTGCTCAACGGCGCCGTGGCCGCGGCCGGGTTGACGGCGCTGCGCCGCAGATCCCGCGGGGCGCGCCTCTTCGCCGCCGCGCTCGGCCTCGGCGCCGCCGCGGCGATCTGGGACGAAGTCGGCGGCGGGCGGCTGTGGTTCCGGCGCGCGGCGCTACCGCACCGCGACACGTTCAACGTGGTGGCCGAGGCCGGCGAGCGTGACGGCGCCGAGACCGTCGTCGTCGTGGCCCATCACGACGCCGCTCACAGCGGGTTCGTCTTCCATCCCGCCCTGCCACGCCTGTTCGCCGAGCGCTTCCCGGCATTGCACGAGCGCTCGCGGCAGAGCTTCCCGGTCATGTACGCCACGTGGCTCGGCCCGGTGCTCGTGGCGCTCGGCTCGATCCTCGGTGCAAGCCGCCTTCAGCGCGCGGGATCGCTGCTGGCCGCGGGCGCGACGGTGGCGATGGCTGACATCGGTAGAAGCGGGGTCGTGCCCGGCGCCAACGACAACCTCAGCGCCGTCGCCGTACTCGTGGCGCTGGCCCGCTCGCTATCGGAGCGCCAGACTCCCGGCGTGCGCGTGCTGCTGCTCTCGACCGGCTCGGAGGAGTCGTTCATGGAGGGCATGCAGGGCTTCATACGCCGCCACCACACAGAACTTGACCCGGCCAGTACGACCGTGCTGTGCCTGGAGTGCCTCGGCAGCCCAAACCTGGCGCTGGTCGAGGCCGAGGGCATGCTGCGCATGCGGCCCTACAGCGAGACCGCCCGCCGGCGGCTGGACGAGGCGGCCGCGGTAGCCGGCGTCGAGCTCGTGCGGGGACTGCGCACAGTGGCTGCCACCGACGCGCTCGTGGCGATGCGTCACGGCTACCCCGCCGCGACGCTCGCGTCGATCGATGAGACCAAGTTCCCGTCCAACTATCACTGGCCCAGCGACACGCCGGAGAACCTGGATTGGGAGACGATCCAGCGCGGGTTCGCGGTGGCCGATCGCTTCCTGCGGGTGAAGTGAGCACGGCAAGCAATCCGACTAGCGGCCGGTCCTCATGGGAGGTGCTCGGCCCCCGCCGGGAAGGGCAAATCGGGCGTCTGATACTGCTGCTCGACGTCATCCTCGTCGCGTGGCTGATCTGGCTCTTCGACGCGGTCAACAACCTCGCGCCGGTGCGCCAGGGACTGGCCGAGCGCGACGGCGAGAAAGTCCTCGACCTCGAGCGTTCGCTGCACCTCGCCCCCGAGCACGCGCTGGATTCCTGGCTCGCGAAACACGGGACGTTGAGTCAGATCGTCGTCTTCTGGTACGAGAACATTCACATTGCCGTGACCCTCGCGGTCCTCGCCTGGCTGTGGTGGCGGCGGCCAGATCTGCTCGGGGTAATGCGCGCGACCCTCGTGACCGTGACGCTGATCGCCCTCGTGGTCTTCTGGAGCTTCCCGGTGGCGCCACCGCGCATGTTGCCCGGGGGCTACATCGACCTGGTGTCGGTCGTCCACCATCTATCTCCCTGGCAGCTCGGCGCGATCGCGCTGCATTCCAACCAGCTCTGCTCGATGCCATCGCTGCACGTGGCCTGGGCGGTCTGGTGCTCGATCGCGCTGTGGCGGATCAG
>Ga0302314_10013810_pt1 | contig 13855 bp, 8 predicted proteins | sample III_Palsa_N2_3_FD_200533 | JGI IMG/M metagenome (GOLD analysis project Ga0302314, IMG submission 200533) | Peat permafrost microbial communities from Stordalen Mire near Abisko, Sweden - III_Palsa_N2_3 | ecosystem: Environmental > Terrestrial > Soil > Palsa > Peat permafrost | place: Sweden... | reverse complement strand
ACATCGGCCGAGACCTTGGTCACCATCGCGGCCGACCCAAAGCATCTCGGCGCCCGCGTCGGCATCACCTCGGTCCTCCATACCTGGGGTTCGGCGATGACCCATCACCCGCACGTCCACATGATTGTGCCAGGCGGAGGCATCTCTCTCGACGGTGAGCGCTGGGTGGCATGCCGGTCCGGCTTCTTCCTGCCGGTGCGCGTGCTCTCGCGCCTGTTCCGACGGCTGTTCCTGGAACGGCTGATCGCGACACACCAGGCCGGGCACCTGAAGTTCTTCGGCGATCATGCCGCTCTCGCCGACCCGCGAGCGTTCGTGGCCTATCTGGCCCCGCTACGCCGAGCCGAATGGGTGGTCTATGCCAAGCGCCCATTCGGCGGGCCACAGGCCGTGCTGGCCTATCTGTCGCGCTATACCCATCGCGTCGCCATCGCCAACAGCCGGATGATCTCCTGCGACCGCGGTGCTGTCACTTTCCGATGGAAAGACTATCGTGCCGAAGGCCGTGATCGCCAAAAGGTCATGACACTCGCTACCGCCGAGTTCATCCGCAGATTCCTGATCCACGTCCTGCCGTCCGGCTTCCACCGCATCCGTCACTACGGCCTGCTCGCCAGCGGTCCCCGCGCCCACAACATCGCCCGAGCGCGTGAACTGTTGGCCGTTTCAAAATCTGAAGGCCGGCCCACCACTGCCGACGTCGATCCCGACAAGCCGAAGTGTCCATGCTGCGGCGGTCGCATGATCATCATCGAGGTCTTTGAGCGCGGTGCCACGCCACGGTATCGGCCGACCGCTCCACCCATCGCAATTAGGGTCGACACCTCATGACGACATCACCATCCCGCAAATCCGATCGTCGCACTCGCTGCCTTTCGACCGGCCACGGTAGAGCACGTCCAGACATCCAATTGGCGTCACAAATTGTCCGACAACCTACCGAGTTCAACGCGACCCGCCGCTCATCCAGCAGCCCTTCCACCAACCACCGGCTTGCTGGAACGCCTCGACTCCATTCACTCACCTCATCCGCAGCACTCAAATCCCCATAGCCCAAGCCGCGACACCCACGTCCCCCTCCCGCGGTTTCCTCCATTGGAGGTTTGCGTACGCCGGCCCCGGTGCACGCCGCACCACCGTAACGGGCCGGCATCCGCAAACCTTCACAGAAGCGGCCTTTAGGGACGTTCGGCCACCTTGCCCCTTGAACTTGCTCTAGCGCGCCTCCAGACGGCGAACGTACCGGGTCAAAGGTTGCGCACGAACATGCACAACCGAGTTTGAAGCGTCACTGAAGCTTCGGAGGCCGGCGTGCCGGACGACGAAATCATCGAGCGATCCGGATCAAACGATCCGGCACCCTCACAAGGAAATCATGTAGGACGTCTACAAGCGCGAAGGAGCGGCCGCGCTGGTTCCCGACAACCTTGAAAGCAGCGATGAGGCTTCTAGGAAATCCGGGCCGGTCCTGTGTTCTGAGACGCTCTCCGTGATCGGCGACAAAATGTCCCGGGCAACGGTGGCTTCGCCGTGATCGGCGACAAGCCACGCCAGATCGCGACCGGCTCGCAGCAGATACAGTCCAGCCTCCTGTCGGCAAGCGATTTCCACTGCCGATTCGAATGCGCGACGGGCCTCATCATGACGATCCCGCCTCAGAAGCACGTGCCCGGCGAGCCTTTTCAACTCGGCAAGCGCGAAGGCGTCGCCGTGTCCCTCGGAGGTGTCGATCCCGTTCAAAACAGCCTTTTCCGCGCAATCAAGATCGCCGACGCATAGCGCGGCCTCCGCGAGATACGACGACCAGGTCGGAATGTGCAGCGCGGCACCGGTCTTCTTCCAGCTTTGGATGCCCTGCTCTAACTGGGTGACGCCTTGCGGATCTTTGTCGAGACAGGCCCGCGAAGCGCCGTGGAGGATTTCGTGTGCGGCCGACCAAAAAATGAAACCTTGCTCCGAGCAGAACTCGATTTGCTGCCGGACCAGAGCGGCGCAGGGTTGGTATTCGCGACGGAGCATCAACACCATACCGACAGCGGTCGAGGCGAAGGCTACCATCAAGGGAAAGTTGAAGGTTTTTGCCAGCGAGAGCGCCGACTGCGCCGATGCAAGGCCGGTGTCGGCATAACCCCGAACCGTAAGCGACAGCCCCTTGTATTGCAGCGCGACGATGTGCGGCTCCTCGCCGTGATGGGCAAAACAAGTGCCAAGCGGCGCTTGGCTGCCACGAGTGATGGCACACTCAAAAGCCTCGATCGCCCGGACAAAATCACCCTTGCTCATGAGGGTCGAACCGACAGCACGGAACGCGAGGCAGCTCTTCTCCGCGCTCGAATCCTCATTCCCGATCTCGCATAGCCGCTCGGCAAGCGCCAGTGCGCGATCAAGTTGGCTACGGTCGTAAAGGCAATGCCATTGCCCACGAGCGCTCGTGAACACAGCCTCCCGGTCGGACAAAGCCTCGGCGAGCCGGCCTGCTTCCTGATAATTGCGTTCGACCTCATCGGATGCATAGCCCCGCGCCGCGAGCAGCGCCGGTCCGAGCGCCAGACGGAACGCCAGCTGCTGCTGATCTCGCTCTTCGCTGGGCGGCAACTCGGCCATCAGGTTCAGGCCGCTGGCATAGCTTAGAGCAGCCTCGTGGTTGGCGAAGCGTTGCATCGCCTGAGCGCCGGCGCGGCCCCACCATTCGATCGCCGTCTTCGGCAATCCCGCCCGCGTGAAGTGATGCGCGACGATCCCGGGTTCGCGGTCGGCCCGTTCCGGGAATCGGTCGCGAAGGCTTTCGGCGATCCGTTGATGCAATTGATTCCTGCGACTCTTGAGAAGCGTCGCATAGGCCGTCTCCTGGACAAGCGCATGCTTGAACGCATAGGTCACCCCTGACGGCGTCCGGTGGCCGAAGACCAATCCCGCGGCTACCAGTTGGGCGAGCGCGTCCTGAAGCGCGACGCCCCGAATCGGCGATACGGCCTCCAGAAGGTCAAAGGGAAACTCGCGGCCGATGGTTGCGCCGATTTGCGCGATCTCCTTGATTGGAGCTAAGCGATCGAGCCGCGCCATCAGGGAGTCCTGCAGGGTCGAGGGAATCGTGAGCGGCGTAAGCACGGAGGTCAGCACGTAGGACCCGTTGTCTGCACGCAGCATCCCGGACTCCAGCACGGTCTTTGTCAATTCCTCCACAAAAAGTGGTACGCCGTCGGTGTTGGCGACGATCTGCTCGAGAACCTCAGCCGGCAACGCCTTGCCGCCGGCGACCCGATCGATCATGGCAAGGGCGTGGCGCCGCCCGAACCGGCTCAACGCCAACGACTGGACGTGCGCTTGACCAACCCAGGGCGGCACGAATTCTGGCCGAAACGTGACGATGAGGAAAGCTCGCAGTTTTGGCATCCGGTCGACAAGACGATTGAACAATTCGAGCGACGACGGGTCGGTCCAATGTGCGTCTTCCAGTAACGCGAGCACCGGCGCCGCCCTGGTCAAACCTTGAAAGAGCGCAACCAGCGCGCCGATCAAACGCTCCTTCTGTTCGGCAGGCGCCATCCCAGGCTGAGCGTAGCGCCCTTCGAGCGGAACCGAACAGAGCGACGCCACAAACGGAACGATCTCCATCGGCTCGAGCCGCGAACGACGAGCCATCGCCTCAAGCTTTTCAAGTCGCGCCGCCGGAGGCTCCTCGTTGCCAAATTCGCACGCCCGCCAAATGTTGCTGACAATCGGATAGAAAGCATCGTTCACGTGATGCGGGGAGCATTGATAACGGATCACGAGATGTGGCTCGTCGGCGATCCGTTCGCGCAAGGCGGCCAGAATGCGCGACTTGCCGATGCCGGGCTCGCCCGAGAGCAACGCGACCTTGCCTTCGCCCGCGCATGCGTCCCGCCATCGCTCTATCAGCAACCCGACCTCGGGCTCGCGTCCGACGAAGGGAGTCATGCGGTTTGATTGCGACGCTTCGAAGCGCGTCTCTGTCTGAGACTCGCGCAGGACCGCCCACGCGCGGACCGAGGCATCCAACCCCTTGAGGTCGTGCAGATCCAGCGGCTTCAACTCGAAGGCGTCGCCGAGCAGCCGACGCGTCTGATCGGCGATGAGGACGCCACCTGGCTCGGCGCGCGTTTGCAGGCGCGCGGCCAGATTGGGCGTATCGCCGATGACGGCTTGCTCCTGCGCAGACCCTTGGCCGACGAGGTCTCCGACGACGACGATTCCGGTCGCGATCCCGATGCGCGTCTGCAAGATTTCTGCGTTGGGTGTTTGGAGATTTGCGACGGCCTCGCTCAGATCAAGTCCAGCCCGCACAGCCCGTTCGGCATCGTCTTCATGGGCGCGAGGGAATCCGAAATAGGCGAGCACGCCATCGCCCATGAACTTTGCGACGAAGCCGTCGTACCGCACAATCACGCCGGTGCAGGCGTCCTGATACGCCCGAATGATCTCTCGCATGTCCTCGGGATCAAGCCGAGCCGACATTGCGGTCGATCCGACAAGGTCGCAGAATAGGACCGTGAGTTGGCGGCGCTCGGCCGCCCCCTGAAGGGCTTCGACGGCAGGCAGCTGACGCTCGGTGCCCGCGGTCGCAGGAATAGCTGCAGCCGCCGTCGAAAGCTCTGCGATCGCCGTCAGTATCCTGCGACGATGTCCGACCAGCGTGACGCCGAGATCTTTCAGATCGTCCGCCGTCAGGCTCCGAACAATCTCATCGCTGATCTCATTATCGCGAAAGGCGGATTCGTATTGTCCGAGATCGATGCTTCGCAGCCACTCGCCGATGTCCATGGTCAGGTCCTCGCGATGTTCAATAGGCCTCCTTCCTCGCGATCCCGAGGCGAAGGACACTCCGCTCATCAGCCGCCCAATTCCGTGCTTGGTTTCCTCCGCCTTTATATCGTACCGACGATGTGACGCCCGAGCCGAACCACCTCTCGCACCAGGAGGTCAAGATCGGAGCGTCGCGTGCGATGGTTGTTGATCGCGGCCCTCAAGCAATGTCTTCCACGGATAGTCGTGTCCGAGATAGCGGCAATGCCTTCCTCCTGCAGCCGCATCATGATTTCGACGTTGAGATTCCTTAGGGCGTTCTCATCAAGGCCCGGCGGATGATAGCGGAAGCAAACGATGTTGATGGTGGTCCGGGCGACAATTTCGAGGAGCGGCTCTGAGGCGATCAATCCGTCGAGATAGTGACCCTGAGCGATATTCTGATCAATGAGTCGTCCGAATTTTTCGACGCCGTGCTGCTTGAGCGCCATCCAGACTTTCAGGGCGCGAAATCCCCGGCTCGTTTGCAGGCCATATTCGTAGAGCCACTCTGCAGCAGCGAGCCCGCGCGGCGTCTTTCCCAAATATTCCTGTGCCCCAGAGAAACTCGCCAGATGAGCGGCGGCGTCGCGAACCAGGACGCATCCAACTTCGAAGGGTGCATGCAGCCATTTGTGTGGGTCAAGCGCAACGGAATCGGCGCGCTCCAAGCCGCGAACGCGTTTCCGGTTGTCGGGCGCGATGGCGATCAGTGCACCGATGCATCCGTCCACGTGGAACCAGAGATCCTCCTGCGCCGCCAGATCGGCGATTGCCCGGAGATCGTCAATCGCGCCGGTATTGACGGTCCCGGCATTGCCAATGACGCATGCCGGTTGAAAACCGGCGGCACGGTCACGTGCGATGGCAGCGCCGAGCGCGTCGACGTCGAGGCGCAAATCGTCTCGGGTCGGGATGTATTGAAGCGCGCGGCTCCCGAGCCCCATCGCCTCGATCGCCTTGCGATGACAACTGTGGAGTTGATCCGAGGCATAGAATCGCAGTGGCCTCTCGATCGATGCGACGCCCTGTTCACGGACGTCGACACCCGCCTTGACGTTGCGCGCGACGATCAGGGCCACAGTGTTGGCCATCGATCCGCCACTGACCAACGAGCCGCTAGACGAAGCTGGAAAGCCGATCATCTCCTTGCACCAGTCGACGACCTGCTCGTCCATCCTAGCGGCCGCGTGATTTCCGCCACCAAGGTTTGATCCCTGGATCGCGGCCAGAAAATCAGCCAGCGCTCCGGTGAAGTTGCTGGACCCCATGTACCAAGACCAGAAGCGCGGGTGGATGTTGCCCATCGGGTAGGGCATCACCGTTTCAGCGACCTCTCGGTAGACTTCCCGGAGGGGTGTCGGCGAGTGCGGCAGCGGTTCCTGGAATGTTTTCTTGACCTCATTTGGCATGTTCCGCCAGACCGGCCGATCGCGAATATTACGGAGATATTCGATCGCGTCGTCCACCGCGCGGCGGGCGACGGCTTGCTCATCGCTCCAATCATCGGGGTCGAGAGTTTCCTCCGCGGCTTTGCCAGGTCGGTGAGGCAGGCTTTGCATCGCCAAGATCTCAGCCGGCCGCAAACTGGCAACTTGGGGTCGAGCAGGACAGTGCGAGTTCCTCCTCATTCATGTCCGCCTGAATGGAATCGAACAACGGCGTGCTCAGGTAGCGTTCTCCGGTGTCTGGCAGCATGCACAGGATCGTCGAGCCGACCGGTTCACGTTGGCCTATCCGGCGCGCGACCGCGAAGGTCGCTCCGCCAGAAATCCCGGTGAAAATGCCCTCTTTCTGGGCAAGCTGCCTGCACCAGTCCAAGGCTTCGGCACCGGCGACAGGCACAATTTCGTCGCAGGATTTCGTATCGATGGCCTCCTGCAGCACCGCAGGAATGAAATCTGGCGTCCAGCCCTGGATTGGATGCGATTCCCATGCAGGATGGCTGGTGGCGGGCGCCCCGTGAGCGGCGCGCTGCTGTGGGACGCCGCTTCCGACCAACGGAGCGTTCGCAGGCTCGCACAGCACGATGCGGGTCTCGGGCCGTTCGCGCCTGAGCACACGCGCAACGCCCGTAACTGTTCCGCCGGTCCCGTAACCGGTGACGAAGACGTCGAGGCGCTGGCCGGCAAAGTCATTGACGATTTCCCGGCCAGTCGTGCTCTCGTGGATGTCGGCATTGGCCTCCGTCTCGAATTGTCTGGCGAGAAACCAGCCGTGGGTCTCTGCCAACTCAACTGCCTTCCGGTACATGCCGATTCCTTTCTGGGCCCGCGGGGTCAGTATCACCTTGGCGCCCAGCATGCGCATCAGCTTACGCCGTTCGACTGAGAAGCTGTCGGCCATCGTTACCACCAGCGGATAGCTCTTTTGAGCGCAGACCATGGCGAGGCCGATGCCGGTATTGCCGCTGGTCGCCTCGACCACCGTCTGGCCGGGCTTGAGAGCGCCGCCGCGCTCGGCAGCCTCAATGATGTTGAGGGCGAGCCGATCCTTGACCGAGGACGCGGGGTTAAAGAACTCCGCCTTCGTGTAGATCGTTCTGCCTTCTACTCCAAGGTTATTGACCCGGATCGCCGGGGTGTCGCCGACGGTATCTAGAATACTGTCGAAAAGGCGACCACGGCCCTGTGTCGTTCTAATGGCTGTTGTAGCCGGCATTTTCGTGCTCCTATCTAACAGGCGATACATCTGGCGCGATGCTGGATGCGGCCGAATAAGTTCAATGATACAAGATTTTAAGGTCCACCGCCGTTGGAGCGACCGTGGAAATGGCTATGGAATGGACTCCGCTGGGATGCCATCGCGAGCCAGATGGCGTCCGGCTCCGCATGCTGGGACCGCTGGCGATCGAGCGCGGGGGCACGGCGCTGGAACTGCCAGCCTCTCGCAAGATGTGTGGCCTGCTCGCCTATCTCGCGCTGACGCAACGGCCGGTGCGGCGCAGCCGACTCTGCGAATTGCTGTGGGACGAGGCAGCCAATGACCCCAGGGGCGAGCTTCGGTGGTGCCTCAGCAAGTTGAGAGGCCTGCTCGGAGACGCCGCCGGAAATGTGGTCGTCACGTCCGGCGATACAATTGCGCTGCGGCTGGACGGCTGGTTCGTGGACGCGGCGGAGGTCGCCTCCGCTATGGATGGCGCGATCGAAGCGCTGGGTACCCAGCAATTGCGAGCGCTCTGTGAGCTCTACAGTGGTGAACTGCTTGAAGGGCTTGTCATCGAGCGCTGCCCAGAGTTCAACCTGTGGCTGACCGGACAGCGAAGTCGATATGCTGCCTTTCGTGCCACGCTTCTTCAACGGCTCGTCGAGATCCTCCCGGCGGATTCCGGCAAGAAGCTCGCCGCGCTCGAAAAATGGGTCGGGGTCGCGCCGTTCGATAACAGGGCGCAGATCGGACTTCTGCGCCGCCTCGCTGGGCTCGGCCGCATCGACGCGTGCAAGCGGCACCTCGCCGCCGCGGCGCGACTCTATGAGGCCGAGGGTCTTGATTTCGAACCGATCCGTAAGACGTGGCAAGAGGTATCCAACACGCGATCGGCAACGGTTCCGGGCGGCGCGGTCGTTCCATCGGCGGCACCGGCGCCTAGCGCAGGGGCCGAGATCGGTTCGAAGCCGGCGCCCCGCCCCTCGCTGGCGGTGATGCCCTTCCACGCGCTGCCGGACCGGCGGGAAGGCACAGGCGAGACGGCCGACGGCCTCACGCATGACACGATTACCCGCCTCGCCAAGCTGCGGAGCTTTTTCGTTATCGCCGAGGGATCGGTCTTTGCCCTTGGCCTTCGACGGATAGGTCCCGAAGAAGCCGGCCGACGGCTCAATGTTGACTATGTCGCCAGCGGATCCGTGCGGCGGCGGGCGGGCCGACTCGGCGTGAGCGTGGAATTGATCGAGACCACCACCGCGAGAATTTTTTGGGCGGAAGATTTCGATTGCAGGCAGAACGACGTCTTTTCGATCCTGAACGACATCAGCAACCGGATTGTCGCGTCGATCGCGAGCGAGATCGAAGCGGTCGAGCGTAACCGAGCCGTGCTGAGGCCGCCCGACTCGCTGGACGCCTGGCAGGCCTATCACCGCGGCCTCTGGCACATGTACCGTTTCACCGAGACGGAGAATGAGGCGGCCCGGCGGTTTTTCGAGATGGCTGTGCGACTCGATCCTACCTTTGCCCGTGCCCATGCAGGCCTTTCGTTCACCCATTGGCAGAGCGCGTTTCAACATTGGGGCGATCGCAAACATCACATGACCAACGCTCTGGAGGCCGCTGGGCGCGGTGTGATCGTCGACGAACAAGATCCCGCGGCGCATTGGGCCATGGGACGGGCGCTTTGGCTCAAAGGCAGCCACGATGAAGCAGTCGGCGAGTTGCAGCAGACCGTGAACATTAGTCCGAACTTCGCGCTCGGCCACTACGCCCTCGCTTTCGTACATTCACAATCGGGCGATCCGCGTGCCGCGATCGAGGCCGCCGACCACTCGCGCCTGCTGAGCCCCTTCGATCCACTTCTGTTTGGCATGCTGGGAAGCAAGGCGATGGCCCACGTGCGGCTCCGACAGTTCGACGAAGCAGCGGCATGGTCGGTTAAGGCTGCGATGCAGCCGAACGCCCATATCTTGATCCTCGCGATAGCCGCCTTCTGTCACGTCCTCGCGGGCAGAATCGAGCAAGCACGTTCTTACTCCGATGCAATCCGCCGGGCGCAGCCTCGGTTTGGCGTCGAGGAATATTTGAACGCCTTCCAGTTCTCCGCCGACGCTGCGGCACTTTTCCGCCAGGCTGCAGGAAAAATCGGCATGACGTAGCGCCCGCTGCGTTTGAGTTTGCGCAGCGGGTGGTGGTTGTGGCCCGAGGGGGCGGGTCGCTCAATACCGACTAGACCCTTTCCGAGATGCGAGATCGTCAGGCGGCCTTTTTGCCACCGGCAAGCGCCTTCACCGCTTCAGTCGTTAGCGGCTGACCGCCGATACCCCATTCGCCGCTGGCAACCTCCGAAATTTTCACCCAGGTAACGCTGCGCATATTCTCGCCTTCGATGCTGACCATTGCATCTGTGAGCTTCTCTATCATCTGCTTCTTCTGCGCGGAGTCGAAAACGTTCTCGATCAGATGAACTTCGATGAGGGGCATAGTTCGTTCTCCTTTTGATGGTGGGCGAGCATCGTCCCGGCGCGACGCTTGCCGCATCCGGTCGGCTCACGGATAACGCCGCTCCGCTGATGAGAGTGTGGAAGCAGGCGTGGAAACGGTCGTGGAATCGCCATCGTGTAACGGTCCGAGCGCCCACCGCACGGGAGGCGGTGCAGCAAAACACATACGGGAGCGGAGACTAACGCATTGGGGAATGTCTCATGCCGGAATGGCGCCGCGAGCCCGGCCAACGACTGGCGCAGCTTTTGCTCCGATTGCAAGTAGCGCAACGTTAAGCGGGCACAACCGGATGTCCGTCGTGTCCCTGACGACCTATCGCGATGACCAGACCTTGCGAAAGACGGTCGGCGGTTCGCAAAAGCGCCGGAGCCGACGTTCAGCATTTACCTACCGTCGTTTCTTATTTTGAGAGGTGGAGAGATCAAGCGTTGGTGGCGGATGGCACCATCACGCTCCACCCCGCATTCCCGCATCGATCATGATGGGGCATATCGCCGCCGCCAACGACCCCTTTGCGCCAACAGCGGTTGTCTACAGCGGTCGCTCGCCCATCGAAGGTTATGGAATGTCGTATCCTTCAAGTCTGCTATCCGCCGCCAACAGCCGACATGCACTGGCTCTCATGTTCGCCGTCATGCTGAAGCCGTACACGGCTTCTGCGCTAGTCCGCGAGGCTGAGCACTAGCGCAACAGCCCCCACCAGAATAAGGCTGACGGCCCAAGACGTATCTAGATTGAACCAGCTCCGCGATACGAATTTTAGACCAAGATAGCGGTAAACGAGCCATGCGGAACATCCGCCAGCAGCGATCATCGCAGTGGCGTGCACGACGGAGACCAGCACGGCCATCCCGAGATTGGCGTTCATGAGGGTCCCAGCTGCCTCGTGGCTTTTGTCGAGGTCGGCTTGCCGGCAGAGTCCAAGATAGATCGGCACGAGCATCAAACCGGCACCATGCGCGATCGCTACGGCGAACGACCAAAGCCCCAATTGCATCGGTCGTATCCGCGCCAATGCCCGTGGATGGCGCCCGTCGACTAGCCGGAAGATACCGAACCCGATGACAAGGAGGCTGGCGCCGATCTGTATCCAGCGCTGCCATTCGACGAGGGTGACCAACACCGCGAAGGGAAGGATCACCAGGAGCATCGCGAGCAGGTGGCCGGCCGTCAGCGGCCAAAGCGCGGCTATCAAGGCACGCGAACTCCTTTCCATCAATCCAGCCGAAACGGCGAGCGGCCACCCCATTCCAGGGTTTACTCCGTGGTAGAGGCCGCTCGCGACGACAGCAAGCCAGAGCCAGGCAGGTGTCCAATCCGCTCCGCTCAAATTCAAACCGACGGATAGCAGAATGAATCCGTCGAACAATCACCACCGTCGAGCCGAGTCTGATGCGCCCTATAACCGTCAGGGAAGCTCACCCAGTAGTCCTTCGCCAACTCGAGGCCACCTCTCGGGTTTGCATTGGCCATCACCTCGGCGCCCAGTATTCCATTGGGATAGAATTGGTCGTCCCACGTCGAGTAGAGCGAGTTGGTCCAATATACTCGTTTGCCATCGCGGCTAATCTCAACCATCTGCGGACCGCCAGCATATACTTTACCGTTTGGGTGAGGCGTGCGGCGGACAATGCCGCCGACGTGGACCGAGCCCGCAAGCTTCGGCTTTCTGGGGTCGGTGACGTCGTACTGACGCATCTCGCCGGTTCCCCAGCAAGCGACGTACAGAAACTTGTCGTCCATTGATAGATCGATGTCAGTTACCAGCGGCGGCACTGCGCCAAATCCCTGCAGAAGCGGCGGCAACTGATCCTTCGGCGCGGGTTCTGCTGGGATCGTCGCCGTCTTCTCGATATGATATTTGCCACCCTCGCGCCACCAGGTCCAGATCGAGCCTTCGAGGTTTGTGGTGTCGACCACGACGCCCAGGAAGCCGTACTCGCGAACGGGATCGTGAGCCGGGCGCACTTCTAGTGCCATTTGATGGTTGGCACCGAGATCGATCGTCTGAACGTTACGCCGGGCTCGGAGATCCCAGAAGTGGATCCGATGGCCATATTTGTTCGAGAGAAGATCCTCCGGCACGATCCCGTTCTCGAATTGCGGCGGCAACGCCCACTCGCTCGTCACCATATAATCGCGTGGCAGGTTCCACCAGAAGTCATAGTGCATTTTTTGGGGACCGCGATCGATCTCCCACCGCCCGAGGACATCGAATGTCTCGCAATCCATGATGAAGACGCCGGGCGGTCCATCGGTACCATCCTTGCCACCGCCACCGAGAGTACTGACGTAAATGCCTTCCGGCCCGCAATGGACCGTGTGGGGCCGTGAGTAACCGGTCTTTTTAAAGATTTCCTCAGGCTCGATGATCTTATGAATCTTCGCCTTTGTTGGATCAGGTTTAGTGTCCACAATATAAATTCGAGAGGACCGGATACCGGGGATAATGAGGTAGCGCCGCTCAAGGAAAGCGTGCCCTGTGAGCGGTGACAAAGCCGACGAGCAAGCGTTCCAGCCGAAATGGTGAAACTCATCACCTTTGTTGGGCATCATCACCGTGTGGACGACCTGACTGAACGTCGGGGAGCCAGGCTTTACGTCGATCACTGCGAGTGCGTCCGGTTTTGAGAAGTCCGGGCTAAGCATCAAGGTGTAGGCGAAGTTTTCTGGCGGAGCTTCCATTGCAAGCTTCGGCGATGCATGAAACGTCGGGTCTGGCCTTATCGTCATGGTACTGCCTCCCTGTTTGCGTGGACGTGCACCAACATGGCTCGGCGGAATTCTGCAGCAAGAATAGCCCGGCTCGTTGAGTTCCTCTTGCGAGTGCCGCCGGCTAGGTACGCCGATGACAATGATACAGCATCAATACCGCTCGGGGAAAAAGAACGATTGAGGTCCGGCCAGATCCGGCAATCAGGGACCGGCTTCAGCGTCTGTTCTCCGCTTTAGAGGAACGCGGCCTGTGATGAGCTAGAAATGGAGCCCAACTGGTATAAAATTGGTCAGGCTCGATGTCTCAGATGGGTCAAGAGCGCGCCGTTTTGACCCTGTGCCAGCCACATCGTTCTACCTCGAGTGGACCGGCCCGGCATGTCTTAAACGTGCCACGAGCGACGCTTTGCATTGCAGAAAAACAGCGAGCTTTGTTCCGTTGGAGTGATGTCGATCACAAGCCGGCAGATTGGGGCCTTCTGCCCCAACCATGACCCTATTGGCGATGGGACGCGTGCAGAGCCTAGCCGGTGCGCTGGTCACTTCGGACCGGCTAGAAACAATCATGGCAACAATGCGGCCACGTGGATATAGCGCGGCTGCAACAGTTTCGAACTATCGGCCTCAGGCATGAACCTTTCAGCCGCGGCAGATACGAACGATCAGCACGGCCCCGTCGGCGCAATCCTGATCCCGCTGCTTAGGGCTCTGAAACGAAATTCTGGTTCCTGCGCAGATCAACTTGATATCGGAGGACGCAATGACCGACCTCTATCTCGGGATCGCCGTTGCCGGCGTCAACGCCTTTGTCGTTATAGTTGTAGTGATCGGGTTCCTGGCGGCCGGCCTATTCTAACGTAAGGCATTTCAGCGGCCTCTTTCGTTTGCGGAAAGGCGCGAGACCTAAGCCCACGCCCGTTGTTCTCATGCTGCTGTTATGCACGGTTTGTCCACAGCACAGGAGAGACGGATCAAGGTCGCATCGTGAATCTGCGCTTCTCGGCTGGGCGTGGTCACTCTTTGTGTCTCAGTTTCGCAACCCGCGCTGGGTTCGCTGTCGAACCGTACAATTTAGACTCCACATCCATGCAATTCCGCCTCAATCTCCAAGGCCGAGAAATTCGAGGGGCGTTCATGAGAGAATCCAATACGCGGACGTTGAGCCAAAAAAGCTACAAACCGCAAC
>Ga0302314_10013809_pt1 | contig 13855 bp, 13 predicted proteins | sample III_Palsa_N2_3_FD_200533 | JGI IMG/M metagenome (GOLD analysis project Ga0302314, IMG submission 200533) | Peat permafrost microbial communities from Stordalen Mire near Abisko, Sweden - III_Palsa_N2_3 | ecosystem: Environmental > Terrestrial > Soil > Palsa > Peat permafrost | place: Sweden... | reverse complement strand
CGGTTGACGATCAGCCGGCCGCTAGGTTGATGACATCGACGGTCGAGCCTAGAGTCATTGTGTGATCCGGGACACGCCGATGCCACGGCGCGCGCTTGTAGGCCTTCTCGCGGGTACCCGCTGCTGCAGGCTTTGCCACCGCCTCGCAGGCCGCGACCAATCGAGCCCGGATCACGTTCCTCACCCCGACCGTCTCGCCGGGCGGAACCTTGACGCTCAAGGCGACCGCGCCGATTGGCGCTCGCTGCTCGGCGAGCCTCATGCCAGCCAGGCGGGGAAGCCAGGTCAAGCTTGGCACCCAGCACTTCACCAACGGCGATGCCGTTTGGCGGTATAGCCTGCCGCGCCAGGCGCCGGCCCGCGACTGGAAGGCGACGGTCGCCTGTTCGACCGGAGGAAGCGCAAGCCGTCGGTTTGAGGTCGGGTCTCCGTCCGTCGCTCCAGCGCAGATCGAGGTCGTCAAGAGCGCCTTCGTCAGCCAAGCCTTGAGCAGCGTCTTCCTTACCTGCGGCGTCGAACTGAAGAACGTCTCCCACAGCGATGCCCGCAACCTGACCGTGAATGTCAGCTTCGTCGATACGCAGGGCAGCGCGGTCGCCACGAGCACGACCTACCTCGGGCTGATCCCCGCAGGACAAGTCTTCTACATGAGCTGCATCGAGCAGCTGAACGTGAACCTCACGGTCGCCTTGATGCAGGTGACCGTCAAGGTCGGGGAGAGCACGACGCCCACCGCGGCACTACTCCCGACCGTGTCGAACCTGGTGCTGACCCCGGATCAATACGACATTTCGCAGACGCTAACGGGCTCACTCAGCAACCCTTACAACACCCCGCTATCGCGGGACGCCACGATCTACGCCCTCTACTACGACGCGAACGGGAACTTCGTCGGTGGCTCGTACGAGAACACCGGAGCAGCAGTCGAGCCGGGCGCGACTGTCTCGTTCAGCTTCGCCGATCTCGATCCGAGCGTCACGACCACTCAGGTCTCAGTTGATCCATGCGGCAGTAGCCGCCTCGAACAGCTAGGGCGGCCGCAAACGTCAAGCGTCCGTGCGTCCTAGCTGCCGCTGAAGGGCAGGCTCAAGGTTCGCCCATCCACTCCCGATGCCTACGCAAATGCGCCATTTCCATCTCCGCGAGCGGGCTGTGCTTTCGGCGATCACCGGGGCTGAGCCGCCGCGGCTGCGGCGCCGTGCTCGTCGCCAGCGAGGCCGCTTGAGCATCGCAGCGACCAGATTTGGGGGCGCGTTGGTGCCTCCCGGGCAGCGGCACCCGCGGCATCGAGAAGACAAGAACCAGTCATCCGGACAGCGTCCTCCGGCAGGGGCTCCTCCGCTACCCCGCATGGAAGCAAGAGCCGCCGGTTAGACGAGCGAGACAGGGCGTCAACCGTCATCGGACGGCCTGTCGCGCCTCACCGAATCGTGCGCGACCTTACGACGTTCGACGGGTTTCTCGTACCAGGCTAACTCCGGGCGGCAAGTCGGTCGATGCTCACCGAAACCTGACGTACCCGTCGAAGGAGACCCGAATGATGATTCGTTCTGCCCTGGCCGTCGCTGCCGTTTCGCTCGGCGTGGCCGCGCCTAGCGCCGCCGCGCACCCGCAGCCTCGCGGCTTTGGAGCCACCTATCCGCTTGCGTCGTCGCTGTGCTCGCGCGTGGCCGCCGGCCAAACGCCCGACCGCCTTGCGGCCGATAGTACGCAGATCAGCGCCGCGTGCAGCACGCTCTCCGACAGCTACCAGCAGGCTCTAGGCACCTACCAGACTGCGGTGGCCCCGATCGCCAGTCAGGCCAGGGCCACTCTGGCGGCGGTCGTTGCCGCCGCGCAGACCGCCGAGCAGACTCAGAGTTGGACGGCCTATCGTGCCGCGCTGGCGCAGGCTCTCAGCTCGCTGGCGGGCTTGCGCTCCGAGGAGCGCTCTGCGCAGCAGGCCTACGTCACCGCTATCCGCGCTGCTCGCCGGGCGTTCTGGACAACCGTCCACGCGCTCCCCGGTGCCAGTTCGCTGCCTGGCGACGCCGGCACCCCGACCATTCCGACCAGCCCGACCGTCCCGACCACGGCCTCCGGCGTCTGAACGCGTGATAACCCGAGGCGAGAAAGGCGCGGCACCTCGCGTGCGAAACCAACTCTTCTAACAGCGCATGTGACGCGTCCACGGCGATCTGCACCTCGTAGAAAACCTCGTCGGGGACCGATGGCGCTCCGCTGACGTCTCCACGAACAACGATTCGAACTGCCGTCAGCCGGATAGCGCGTGCACACACCTCTCTGAGCAGGTCGTTGGAGACGCAGCCGCCGATCACGAGGTAATGAAGCTGCCCGCCATTCTGACGCGGCATACTGAGCCGGTGCGCGGTGAGGTGAGCGAACGTGCTCTGGTTTTGGGGGGAGGCGGGGTCACGGGCGTTGCTTGGGAGATCGGGATGCTCGCGGGTCTCGCAGAAGCGGGCATCAACTTATCCTCCGCCGACCGTGTCATCGGAACCTCTGCCGGAGCGATCGTCGCGGCACAGATCAGCAGCGGCGCGACGCTCGAGGAGTTGTACACCCGTCAGCTCGATCCGCCGGCCGGCGAGCAGGCCGCCCGGATCGGTGCGCGGGTGCTGCTCCACTACGCCTCCGCATATCTACGCGCGCGCGGCGAGCCGACCGCGATCGGCCGTCAGTTGGGAGCAGCTTCGATCCGCGCTGCGGCCGCAGGCCGAACGCCGGCACTCGCAGAGCGCCTTGCCCTGATCTCATCGCGGCTAGCGACAGATGTATGGCCCGACCGGGACCTGCGCGTGACCGCGGTCAACGCGCTCACTGGAGCGTTCCGTGTGTTCACCGGTCAGGACGAAGTCTCGCTGCGCGACGCCGTCGCCGCGAGCTGCGCAGTCCCAAGCGTATTCCCGCCGGTTCCGATCGATACTGTCCCGTACATCGACGGTGGCTCTCGATCGAGCGCCAACGCAGACCTAGCGCACGGTTGCAGCCGGGTCGTGGTGCTCTCGCCAATGCCCCGCGGGACACGGGGGGCCAGCCCGCAGGCGCAGGTCGATGCGCTAGCCGTGCCGGCTGTTGTCGTTTCTCCAGACCGCGACGCGCTGACGGAGATCGGCCACAACACCCTTGATCCGACAGCGCGGCGCGGCGCGGCGATCGCCGGTCGTGCCCAGGCCCGAACGATCTGCGACCGGGTAAAGGCCGTCTGGGACTAGCGGATAGCCGCGCTGCCGTCTGAGGCGACCGTGCGTCCTATAAATCAACGCCTCCGTCGAACCCAGGCATTCCACTTGGGCGGGACTTGACCTTGGTCGCGTGCGCGACGTTCTATGGTGAGGGGGAGATGCCGGTATCGCACGAGGACCTGACCGAGATCGAACGCGCTGGACGGCGCTGCGGCGTTTGCCGCTCGGGTCGCGGGTGGCGCCAGTTTGAGGTTCTCCGCCTAGCGGGGCGCGACCCAGTCGTCTTGTGCGGCGGCTGCCGGGCCCGCCTTGGGGATGAGCCGTCGATCGCGCGCAGAACGGCGCCCGAATCCGAAGCCGCCGCGGCTCAGGCTCAGCGTCCCTCATCGCCGGCGCCAAGTGATGAGGAGCGGCGAGGTGAACAGCGTCCGGATCGCCTACGGGTGGCACTGGGCAAGATGGATGGTGCGTTCTCGACCGCGATGGTCGCGAGAGAGGCGGGTCTCAACGATGAGAAGGCGCTCGCTCGCTTGCAGCAGCTTGAGCGCCGCGGCGAGGTCCGGCGCGTCGGGAAGCGGTGGTCGACCGAGTCGCTTCCGAGCGACGTTGAGGCCGCGATGGATCGGCTCGCGGCACAGACGAGCAACCTGCGGATCGTGCGGGGACCAACGCGGGTCGGCTGACCCGCGGTAGTCCGGCTCGTCTTGACCTAGTGAGACGCGCTCTGAAGGCGGGCGGTGAAGAAGCCGGAGGATGTTATGGAGAATCTGGGACACGGGGGCGGCCGGTGCAGCCACGGGAGGCTGGACCAGAAGCGAAGGCCGGCTGCCGTGACGACGAGGGGCTCCAGTCGACGACGCTAGCCATCGTTCGCGATCATCGTCGCTCGACGACCTGCAGTACCGGCGTCAGGTCTGACTGCTCTGCCGTCAGCAGGGTGTCTGGTGGCTTGATCTCGCGTTTTAGGATCTTCCCGCTCGGGCCTTGGGGAAGCTCGTCGACGAACCAGATGTGACGTGGGTACTTGTACGCTGCGATCCGCAGTTTGACGAAGGCACGCAACTCGGCAGGAGTGGAGTGTGCGCCTGCCTTCAGCACGACGGCGGCAGCGACCTCCTCGCCGAGCACGTTGTGTGGGATCCCGATCACCGCGGCCTGGTGCACATCGGGGTGTTCGTATAGGACATCCTCGACTTCGCGGGGGTATACGTTGTAGCCACCGCGGATCACGAGATCCTTCTTGCGATCGACGATAAAGAAGTAGCCGTCCTGATCGACGCTCGCCAGGTCGCCAGTCTTGAACCATCCATCCTTGTCGATGGCGTCGGCCGTCTCTTGCGGGCGTCGCCAGTAGCCCTTCATCACGTTGTGGCCCCGGATAGCCACTTCGCCGATGCCCCCTTGGGGAACCTCTGTCCCTTGGTTGTCGATCACGCGCATCTCGACACCATCGATTGGCAATCCGATCGATCCCGGCTTGCGCTCGCGGTCGCGGCGGTTGGAGGAGGCGACTGGCGATGTCTCCGAGAGGCCGTAGGCTTCCAGGATCTGGCAGTCGAACTTTTCCTCGAACGCGTGCATGATCTCGATCGGCAGCGCGGCGCCGCCGGAGACGCACACCTCGAGGGAGGATGCATCGGCCTCGCCGGCCCGCGGATGATTGAGCATCGCCGCGTACATCGTCGGGACGCCCTCGAAGATGGTTACGCGGTCGCGCTCGATGATGTCCAGCGCCATGCCGGCGTCAAAGCGCGGGATCAATGTGAGCATCCCGCCCACCGAGACGGTCGCGTTGAGCGCACAGGTCTGTCCAAAAGCGTGGAATAGCGGCAGCGCACCCAGCGTCACGGAGCGCTCGTCGAACCCGAACAGTTCCACCGTGATCTCGACGTTACGCAAGAGGTTGTCGTGCGTGAGCTCGGCGCCCTTCGGCGTGCCCGTCGTGCCGGAGGTGTAGAGGAGCACGGCCGGGTCGTCGAGGCGGCGCTCGGCGATCTCGGCGGGCGGCGGGCAGCGCGCGAGCAGGGCGTCGAATTCGCCAGACTTCAGCAGGATGCAATCGGCGTCCGCCTGCTTGGCGCCGGCCTGTGCGGCGTCGGCGACATCGTGCCAGGCAAGCAGTACCTTCGCTTCGGAATCGCTGAGATGGAAGGCGACCTCCCGCTCCTTGAGCAACGGGTTCATCGGCACGACTACGGCGCCTGCGCGCAGCGCGCCGTAGTAGCAGATCGGGAAGTGCGGGATGTTGGGCAGCATGATCCCGACGCGGTCCCCCGGCTGCACGCCGTGCGCGCTCAGAAGCCCGGCCGCCTGCGTGGCGGCCTTATCCAGCGCGGCATACGAATGCTCGATCTGATCGAGCTTGATCGCGACACGGTCAGGGCGCTCGAAGGCGGCGCGGCTAAGCAGATCGGAAAGGTTGTGCATCTCGTTCTCCTCGTGTCAGGCCAGGCGATTCCCTTCACGAGCTTCGAAGGTTCGACTCCCGAGCGACCCGCTCGGGTCACGCACACACCGACCGAGTGGCTAGAGCCGGAAAAGCAGGGCCGCGCCTAAAAGCTGAGGCCAGGCTCCCATCGAGTCTACACCTACGCCAAAGCCCACCGGAACCGTACAAACCACCATCGAGCTCGCGGGCGGCCCGAGTTCGGCCGCTTCTTGCTTCCGGTCGCGCAGACCTTCCCGCTCGCCGAGGTTGCCGAGGCACATCGGTGTGTCAGGAGGCGGCTGTGTCACTTGGCGCAGGCTCGCACCGCCTGGCGCACGGTTTCCGCGACGACCGCTGGTTCGGAGAGCATCACCACGTGCGAGGCCCCCTCGACGACGGTGACCGTCGCCCCCATCCGGTCGTACGAGAACCGATGCAGGTCTGGGTGGATCGCGCCGTCAGCCGTCGGTAGGACTGCCCATGACGGCTTGCTCCGCCAAGCAGGCGTCCCGCCCTTCTCGCCCAAGGCAACAGCGGACAGCGTGCGCTGCGAGATAGCCATGAAGCTGGCCTGATCAGCCGGGAGATCCGCGCAGAAGGCCTCATGGAACCCGCTTGGGTCGATGAACAACTCCTGCCCTCCGCCGGGCCCTGCACTCGGGCGCATGTATTGGTCGGCGACTGCCGCAGGGAAGTTCGACAGGAGCTGGCCGAGATCCTCCCCCTCGTCAGGCGCGAATCCCGCCACGTAAACGAGGCCGACAACGTTATCGCTGAGCCCGGCCGCTGTAATGACGGCTCCACCGTACGAGTGCCCGACGAGCACCACGGGCCCGTCGATGGCGGCGAGCACGGACTGCGTGTAAGCCGCGTCGCCGGCCGTCACGCCGCGAAGCGGGTTCGCCGGCGCTCTGACGTCGAGACCGTCGCCGGCGAGCGCGACATACAGTCCGCGCCAGCTCGAGGCGTCTGCGAACGCGCCGTGGATAAGGACGGCAGTTGGATCAGACATATTGTTGCTTCCTTACGTTTCGTTGTTACCGAGTGAGATCGAAACCCATCCTCTGGACATCCGGTGTCGCGCCGCCGACGAACGATCAACCGCTCCAAGGCCAACGTGGCGACCGCGACCGGTGGCCCTGGCTAAATTAGTCCGATGCGCGATCAGATGGAATGATGGATCCGCCGGAATCTCTTGCCGATCGTCCGATCAGGACCCTAGGCGCAACTCTTGGCCTCGCTTCCGGTTCGGCGCTCGTATGCGACAAGGCCGAGCTTCGAGTCCCCGACATCGCGACGGTGGACCCAGCACGCGACGGGTTCGGCCTCGTCTCTGGTAATGGGCAGCGCGATCTGCTCTCGGAGTTGCTCGCAAACGTTCGACTGAACGGTGATCGCATCAGTTCGTACGCGCCATCCGCTGGCTTCTCGATTGGCTTTGAGGGTACCGGAGCTCTGCACATCGTCGAGGACGGCGAACTGGAGTTGGTGGTCCCGGTTGGCGAGCATGTTAAGCGCCTGCGACGCGGCGATGTCGTGCTGCTGCCGCGCGGCGACCGCCATCAGATGCGCGACGCGGTCGGCCCGCACGTGCAAGTGGGGAAGCCAGCCCGCTGGCTGTCCGGCACCTTCAGGATCGGGGACTCCGAGGCAAGCCCACTGCTCGCCGGCCTGCCCGATGTAATCATGCTCGGTGGTGCCCGCGACCAGGCGCTAGAGGGGCTCGAGGTGGCTAAGCGAATGCTGCTGTTCGAGATGGAGAGGCCATCGCAGGGATCGGTCGTGATGATTGCTCGGATCCTCGATCTGCTGTTCATTCAGATCTTGCGGGCCTGGGCGGCCGGCCGAGACGGACCGGCTAGTTGGCTCGCTGGGGCGCTCGATCCCCAGATCGGCCCCGCGGTAACTTCGATCCACGCAGACCCCGGGGGTGACTGGACGGTCGATCAGCTCGCCGGCCTATGCAACCTGTCCCGATCCCGATTCTCGGAGCGGTTCACCGAACGAGTCGGAAAACCACCGTCGACCTACCTGACACTGGTCCGCCTCGGCGGCGCCGCAAAGCTGCTGCGCGACACCTCAACCCCGGTCGGGGTGATCGCACGTATGGTCGGTTACACCTCGGAGCCGGGCTTTAGTCGCGCCTTCCGAGCCCACTACGGCAGCTCACCCGCACGCTGGCGACGCGAGACCCCGGGACGGCAAAGTGCGCCGGATTGACGCGGACAGGACCACGCTCTCGGTCGTGCCGGGGGTCGCGCTGCCCGATGTGCTCGACCACGGTCTTCTTCGCCCTGCGATAAAGGTGAAGTCGAGCTTCTCCAAGGTCTTGTGGGCTAGGAACCGGATCATTCACCGCGTCATGACCGACCGCGCGCATCACCGGACCTCGGCCCCACCCGTACTCCCAGTGCCCACCGATGTTTGACGCCCCACTCTGGCGCGACTACTTCGTGATGGTCGGCGGCGGGGCAGCCGCGTTGACAGGCCTCGTGTTCGTCGCGATGTCGCTGCACCTCTCAGACGTCGCCTCCGATCCGGCGCACCGCCACCGCGCCCGCACGATCCTCACCGCGCTTACGACTGTATTCATCCGCTGCGGCCTCGTCCTGATGGGTGGCCAAACCGCGCGCGCCGTGGGCGGCGAGATCTTCGTTGTGATCGTCGGCGTCGAGGTCGTCGTGTTCCGAAGTCTCCACGAAGCGCTCCGCGGCAGCGGCGCGGCACAGCACGACGTTCTATCCCGAACGCTCGGTTACGCGGCTTGCCTGATCATCGAGCAGACCGGCGCTGCGATTCTGTTCTTCGGACACACATGGGGCCTGTACGCGGTCGGCGGGGGAATGATGGCGTCGTTCCTGTTCATAGTGTCCGGGGCATGGCTTCTGCTCGTCGGCGTCGACTCGCAGTCCCGGCGCATGACCCCATAGACGGCTCTAGCGCGCGAGTCACGTGCCGCTCACGCCGCGCCGACCCAGGCGCCCTGCTTACGGGCGAGATGCGAGACGCAACCGATCCGGTGAGAGGAGCCCGGCATTCGAGCTCTCGCGGGTCGGCGAACGCGTCCGTTCGTGGCCCATATTGTCCCGGCCCTGTCTCAACTTCCTACCCGAGAGCCTTGGCCTTCGCGCGTTCGAACTCCTCGTCGGTCAGCACTCCGCGATCCCTGAGGTCGGCGAGCTTGCGGAGGTCGTCCACGGCGCCAACTGAGTTCGGCCCTTGCGTGAACTGGCGGAACGCTTCGTACTGCGCCCGGTCCTGCGCTTGGTGTTCGTGCAGCGTGTGCCCGCGCACGATCAGGTAGCCGACCACGCCGATCAGCGGAAAGACGAAGATGAAGAGCACCCACAGGGCCTTGGCCCAATTGGAGAGGTCGTGGCTGCGGAAGATGTCGAAGACCACGCCAATCGCGATCCAAATCCAAAGGAACAGGAAAGCGAGCTCAAGGACTGTCAGCAGCCCGTCTCCGAAGGTGTAGGTAGAAGCGGCGAGTGGCATTCGCGTCCTTTCGCTCAGGGATGCCGAGCGCGCTCGGCGAGGTCTCCGTCAGGCGGTTGCTTCGGCATTATCGACGCCGAACAGTTGCAATGCCGGGGCGGGAAATGGGCTTGCTCGGGCAACGGGGGTTGCACCCGACCGGCAGTTGTCATCCGGTCGCGATGATCAGCGAGCGGGCGGCGACCGTGATTGCTGCGCGCTGCGGTAGGGGCTCAGTGGTCGCGGGATGCCCGTCCTCCTGGTTCGTGTCGAGGACAAGCACCCACGTGCGTAGCGGTGGTGGGATGAACGGCAGGGGCTCGTAGTAGGCGTTGAGCATTGCAAGGACAGAGGGTGCCGGTGCGGTGTCGGGGAACAGGGCGGCGAATGCGTGTCCCTGCGTGTTGCTCCAGCTTGCCTCGGATGCCGGCGAGCCATCGGGGTTAAACCATTCGATGCCCGTCTCCCCGACCGGTTCGTCGGGCCGTGCGGGCGTGGTCGGGAAGCGCCGCGCGCGGAGCGTCGGGGTCTGGGCACGGAGCGCCGTGAGCGTCCGCACTAGTGCGGTCAGGTTGTCCGCAGTCGGGCTCTCGCTCCAGTCGACCCAGCTGATCGCGTTGTCCTGGCAGTAGGCGTTGTTGTTGCCCTGCTGGGTGCGGTTCCGCTCGTCCCCGGCGAGCAGCATCGGCACGCCCCTCGAGATCAGCATGGTCGCGAGGAAATTGCGCTGCTGGCGCCGCCGCAGCGAGTTGATCGCTTCGTTCGAGCTCGGGCCGTCGTCGGCGGGACTGCCGCCGCAGTTCCAAGAGCGGTTGTCGTTGGTCCCATCGGTGTTGCCGGCATCGTTGGCTGTGTTGCGCTTGGCGTCGTAGGACACGAGGTCGACGAGCGTGAACCCGTCGTGGCAGGTGATGAAGTTGATCGACGCGCCAGGCTGTCGGCGCAGGCCGAACCGGGGTGCGCCGAGCGCGTACATGTCGGGGCTGCCCGCCAGCCGCGCGGCGACCCAGCGCGGGCTTGAGACCTGGGCGCGCCAGTAATCGCGCACAACGTCGCGGTACTGGCCGTTCCACTCGCCCCAGCGCGACGGGAACTGGCCCTGCTCGTTCCCGGCTTCATCCCATGGTTCCGCAATCAGCTTGATGCCGACCAGCGTGGGATCCTGGAGAACGAGATCGAAGAACGCCGCGCTCTCGTCCCAGCCCGGATCAGCGTCCGCCGTCGTTCCAGGGCGATCTCGGCCGAGCACCGTACCGAGGTCGAAGCGAAAGCCGTCGACGTGCATCTCCTGCACCCAGTAACGAAGGCAGTCCATGATCAGGCGACGAACGGCGGGGCTACCGGTGTTGACGGTGTTTCCACATCCGCTGAGGTTGTCGTAGCTCTGCAGCTGCCCCGGGACGAGGTCATAGTAGGTGGCGTTGTCGATGCCACGGAAGCCAAGCGTCGGGCCCTGCTCGTTGCCCTCGGCGGTGTGGTTGAAGACGACGTCGAGGATCACCTCGATCCCGGCCGCGTGGAGTGCCTTGACCATCGCCTTGAACTCCTCGATCTCGCTCCCGGGCGCGCCCCCACCCCGACGCGCCGCCGAGTAGGCGCTGTTGAGGGCAAAGAACGCGAGCGTCTCGTAGCCCCAGTAGTTGCTGAGACCCTTGGCGGCGAGGTCCCCGTCGGTCAGCGATTGATGCACGGGCAGCAACTCGACCGCCGTCACCCCCAGCGACCGCAGGTAGGCGACCACCTCCGGGTGCGCGAGCCCTGCGTACGTGCCCTTGTCGGCGTCCGGGACCGCCGGGTGCAGGTACGTGAATCCCTTCACGTGCAGTTCATAGACCACGCTGTCGGTCGGAACGTGGCGCAACTGGGAGTCCGTGCCCCAGTCGAAGTTCGTGTCGACGAGCACCGAACGCGGCGCGTCCGGCGCCGAGTCCGTGCCATCGGGCGTGTCTGATCCCCCCGTGATCACGGCACCGCGCCACGACGGCTTCCACACGAGGTTGCCGGTGACCGCGCGGGCGTAGGGGTCGAGTAGCAGCTTCGCCGGGTTACACCGGATCCCCGACGCGGGCGAGTACGGCCCCGACACGCGGAACCCATACTCCTGGCCGGCGGCGATGCCCGGGACGAATGTGTGCCAGATATCGTTGTCGACCAGGGACAGCGGATACTGGGTCTCTTTGCCGGTGCCGTCAAAGCAGCAGAATTCCACCGACTGCGCGACGCTCGAGTACACCGCCACATTGACCCCGCCATCGACGAGCGTCACGCCAAGAGGATGAGTGAAGCTCGCTCGGGCTGGGCGGGACATGCGGTTTCTATATCACAGCTGGCACAGCAGGTTCCGCCTCCATCCATCGACTCGGCACCACCAGCTCGTCACGCAAGCCTCAGAAGGCCGGTGCGCCGCGGCGCCACGAATGGAAAGCGTTAGTTGATCCGCAGGGCGTCCGGCGTGAGGTCAGCGATCGTCGGATAACCGTCGACGGCCATCAGGAGGTCGGCCTCTGCGAGCAGCGAGCGCAGCACGTGGACGATGCCATCCTCGCCGCCGACGGCAAGTGCGTAGGCGTAGGGGCGGCCGATCGCGACAGCCGTCGCTCCAAGCGCGAGCGCCTTGACGATGTGCTCGCCGGACCGCACGCCTGAGTCGAATATGACGGGCACCTCGCCAGCGGCCTGGACGACCGCGGGGAGCATGTCGATCGCTGCGGCGCCGCCGTTGGCTTGACGGCCGCCGTGGTTTGAGCAGTAGATCCCGTCGATGCCGCCATCGATCGCCCGGCGCACGTCGTCGGGATGGCAGATCCCTTTCAGCACCAGCGGCAGCTTGGTCAGCGACCGCAGCCAGGCCAGGTCATCCCAGCTGAGGCCCGGGTCGCTGAATCCCAGCGCCCACATCAGCGCCGCCGCGCGCACGTCTTCCTCCGGGGACCTCTCCAGCTTGGCCCGGAACAGAGGGTCAGAGAAGTAGTTGGCGAGGCAGTGCCCCTTCAGCTGCGGAAATGACGCCAGCGCTAGGTCCCGCGGACGCCAGCCGAGGATCTGCGTGTCCAGCGTGACGATGATGCAAGCAAAGCCGGCGGCCTCGGCACGCGCGACCAAACTCGCCGCGAGATGACGATCCGCAGGCGTGTAGAGCTGAAAAAAGCCGGGCGTATCGCCCAACAGCGGCGCAACGTCCTCCATCGGGTCGACGCTGAGGGTCGAGGCGATCATCGGGACGCCGGTGCGCGCCGACGCACGCGCGGTCGCCTGATCACCATGGCCGTCGTGTGCACAGAGCCCGATCACACCAACCGGCGCGAGCATCAGCGGTGACGGCAGGGTCATCCCGAACAACTCGATGGACAGGTCGCGCTCGGCAGCGGCAGTCAACATCCGTGGGATCAGCCCGTACTTCTCAAACGCCGTCACGTTGACGTCTTGTGTGTATTCGTTACCGGCACCGCCTGCCACGTAGGAGAAGAGCTCGGTCGAGAGCGCCTTACTCCCGCGGGCCTCGAGTTCCGCGAAGGTCATCGGGTGCGCGCTGCGCACGCCGGCGAGACCACCGACATAAAGCTCCATCTGAAAATCGCCGTAGTTGGTCACGGGGAGAAGCATGCCCGATTTTCAGATGGTCGCCAAGGCAAGCGCCGCTCCGATGCCGTTGTACTCGGTGACGCTACGTGGCGCGGGGCGGTTTCCGGCGCTCGGTCTAGATCGCAAGGAGCAGGAGACCCTCGCTGGTGAGCTGGTAGCCGGCCGGTCCTGGCGCGAGGATTCCGGCGGCGCGCAACTCTGCGAGCCGGTCGTTGAGAACGGAGGCGCTGAAGCCTACGCACCTAGCCGTGAGTTCGCGGAAGGTGAGCTGCTCCTCGCGCAGTTAGAGGGCCGAGCTCAGGATCTCGGCGTGCTCATTCTCAGGCGGGTACCCGTAGACATAGAGAAGGAGGTCACCGTTCCCCTCGTTGACGGTCTGCAGTGGAGTCCCGGCGGGGACGTGGATGAGACCACCGCGGCGCACCTCAACTCGTTGAACGGGCTCGCCCAAGTACATCGTTAGCGTCCCCTCAAGGACGACGAATGTCTCCTCTTGATGAGGATGCCGATGCCGCATCCCTCTAGCTCCATGCTCGTACCGCCACACGTTCGCCCGCGTGTGCGCAAAGCAGGCCATCTCGCTCAGCTCTGCGACGTGCCGCGCGGGCTCGTTCTCGCCGTGAGGTCGCGTGATCCACGCAAAGTCCTCAGGCGACACCACTCTGAATGGCATCGCTGAATGGTACCGCGCCGACCGCTTCCGAGGGTCGTCGAGAGGCCCACAGGTCGCGCAAACCTCAGGCGCTGTCTAGAACTGACAAACACGAAAGCGACGGCTCGAGGGCCCAGCCCCCGACTTGGTACCAGAAAGTGCCGTTTTCCGTCACAAAACGGGACCAAGTCGGCCACTGCAGACCCGGAGAGCCTGCCGTCGCCCACGCGCCGATGACCGCTGTCCGCGAGCGCCGCTGGGAGCACCGGCGCGCGTTAGCAACTCGTGATAACGCACCACACCTTCCGGCAGTTCATGTCATACCCGTGTGTCACGAGGCCGCGGGTGGCGTTGCGCCCCTCCCCATGAGCACGCTCGCTCTGAACCTCCCGAGCCTTTTCGATGTTGCGTCGCGCAGCTTCTTTCTGTTTCTCTGTTGACATATGTTCCTGCTCTGCTTCGGGGTGGTGCCGGGACGGGCGCTCAGTCATCCTGGCTGCGGTCATGTCTCCAGCCGGCTGTCGGCGGCGG
>Ga0302314_10013807_pt1 | contig 13856 bp, 15 predicted proteins | sample III_Palsa_N2_3_FD_200533 | JGI IMG/M metagenome (GOLD analysis project Ga0302314, IMG submission 200533) | Peat permafrost microbial communities from Stordalen Mire near Abisko, Sweden - III_Palsa_N2_3 | ecosystem: Environmental > Terrestrial > Soil > Palsa > Peat permafrost | place: Sweden... | reverse complement strand
CGAGGGTCTTCTCAAGCTTCTCGTACTCGCGCTGGAGGACGAGCAGCTCCTTCTTGGTGAGGCCGGAGGCGGCCACATCCGTGAAGTCGATCTCGCCGAGCTCCTTGAGGCGCTGCAGGCGCTTGTAGACCGTGGAGAAGTTGGTCAGCATGCCGCCGAGCCAACGGTGGTTGACGTAAGGCATGCCGACGCGGGTGGCCTGCTCCGCGATGGCCTCCTGGGCCTGCTTCTTGGTGCCGACGAAGAGCACGCTGCCGCCGTGGGCAACGGTCTCCTTGACGAACTCGAAGGCGCGGTCGATGTAGTTCAGCGACTGCAGCAGGTCGATGATGTAGATGCCGTTGCGCTCCGTGAAGATGAAGCGCTTCATCTTCGGGTTCCAACGGCGGGTCTGGTGACCGAAGTGGACGCCGCTCTCAAGCAGCTCCCGCATCGTGACGACGGCCATGGCCGTACTCCTCGGTTTCTCGGTTGTCCGTCACGGCCGGTGGGCCGTGACGCCTGACGCTCCGGCCGTGCCCGCCTGCGCGGAGCCCCCGGTCACCCTCTACGGGTTTCCTGGAGTCCCTCGCGGACCGAGTCGCACTGCACCGGGCGGACGAGAGCCGAACTACCGGTGGCGGAGCGTGCGAAGTCGACCCGGCATGCCGGGTCGCGAATGAAGTGTACGGGAACTCCGGGACCCCGGGCGAACCACAGCGGGCGGGCGACCTTCACTCGTGTGGGTGAGCGGGTTGTCCACACCCCAGGGTCTGTCCACAGACCGGGCTTTACCGTGCCGACCTGCTGGTTCGGGCGAGCAGAGTGCTGTCCATGACTTCCGATCCCAGCACCCCCGCCGACACTCCCCCGGCCGTCCCGGCCGCCACCGCGGTCACCGCCGCCACCCCGGTCACCCCGGTCACCCCGGTCACTTCGGCCACCCCCGCCCCCGCGGCCGGCTGCGCCCCGGTCCCGCCGCGACCGCCGCAGTCGGACGGGCGGGGGCTGCTGCTGGGGCTAGGAGTGCTGCTGTGGCTGGCCATGACCCTGGCCGGTCCGCCGCACCCGGCGCACGCGGCCATCGTGCTGCACCCCGACCCGCCGCCGTACCGCAATGCGGTCAGCCATGCGGCGGCCGACGGCTACCCGGCCGGCAGCCACGCGGCGACCGGTCTGCTGCCGGTGGGCCGTTCGCTGGCCGACCTGCTGGCGCGCTTCGACCCGCCCCCGCTGCCCTGGGCCGCCGGGCACCGGGGGGTGGACCTCGCCGCGGCGGCGGGCACCCCGGTCCGGGCGGCGCGAGCGGGGGTGGTCTCCTTCGTGGGAACGATCGCGGGCACCGGCGTGGTCGCGGTCACCCACCCCGGCACCGGCGAGCCCCCGCTGCGGACCACCTACGAGCCGGTACGCCCGACGGTGGCGGCGGGAGCCCGGGTCGGCGCGGGCGAGATCCTCGGCACGGTCGCCGCCGGCTCCGCGCACTGCCCGCGGAGCTGCCTGCACTGGGGGCTGCTCCGCGGGCACCGCTACCTGGACCCGCTGGCCCTGCTCGGACTCGGGCACGCCCGGCTGCTGCCGGTGGACCCGGACGCCGATGTCGGGGCGGTTGCCCGGGTCGACCCCGGTTCCGGGAGGTCGGTGGGGACGGTGACGCCCTGGAGGACCAGCGCGACCGCACTCTCGGTGATGGCGGTCGGGTCCTCCGCCGCGCCGATCTCCAGCCGCTTGACCGCCGACTCCACCACGCCCTGCACCAGGACCGCGGTCAGGCCCGGCTGCCGGTGGCCGAGGTCGGCCAGCGCGGTGACCACCAGCTCGACCAGCAGGCCGTGCGAGGCCCGGATCCGCTCGCGCGCGGTGTCGTCCAGCTCACCGGCGGAGATAGCGGCCACCGCGCGGTGCCGGGGGTCACCGGCCAGCGCGAGCTGCGCTCGGACGTAGGCCTCGACCCGGTCCCGCGGCGACCGCTGGGCGGCGACCGCCTCGGCGACCTCGGCCGCCCAGGCCGGGAAGTCCACCGCGCAGAGCTCGGCGACCACCGCCGCGCGGGAGCCGAAGTACTCGTACACCGAGGAGCGGGCCAGACCGGTCCTGCGGGCGAGGTTGGGAAAGCTCAGGGCCTCCATCCCGCCCTCGGTGAGCAGCGCGCGGGCGGCCTCAAGCAGCGCGTCGCGCTGGAGTTGACGATGCTCGGCCAGAGTGGCGGCTCGGATCTTGGGCACCGGACCAGCTTAGACCGCCTGCCTGGGAGCCAGGCCTGGGAGCTCGATGGGGAGCCAGGTGTGGGAGCCGGATCGAGAGGCGGATCGGGAGGCAGTCAGCGGGCATCGGAGAGCTTGGCCCGGAGCTGGAGCACCGCCTTGGTGTGGATCTGGCTGACCCGGCTCTCGGTCACCCCGAGCACCTGGCCGATCTCGGCGAGGGTCAGCCCTTCGTAGTAGTAGAGGCTGACCACGGTCTTCTCCCGCTCCGGGAGGGTGTTGATGGCCCGGGCGAGCAGCCGTCGCAGTTCCCGGCTCTCGGCGACCTCGACCGGGTTGTCGGCGGCCGGGTCCTCCAGGGTGTCCACCAGGCTGACCCGGCCGCTGCCGTCGCCCTCCCCGCCGGGGTTCAGCAGCTCGTCCAGGGCGACGACGTTGGCCAGCGAGAGCTGGCTGAAGATGGTGTGCAGGTCCTCGATGGCGATCCCCATCTCCGCCGCGACCTCGGGGTCGCTCGGGGTGCGGCGCAGGGTCAGCTCCAGCGTGGCGTAGGCGCGCTCGACGGCGCGCGCCTTCTGCCGGACCGACCGGGGGATCCAGTCCAGGGCACGCAGCTCGTCGATGATCGCGCCGCGGATCCGGCTGATGGCGTAGGTCTCGAACTTGATGGCCCGGGACGGGTCGAACTTCTCGATGGCGTCGATGAGGCCGAAGACCCCGGACGAGACGAAGTCCGCCTGCTCGACGTTCGCGGGCAGGCCCACACCGACCCGCCCGGCGACGTACTTGACCAGCGGCGAGTAGTGCAGGATCAGCTGTTCGCGGAGTCTCGGGTCGCCGTCCGCCTTGTAGCTGCGCCACAGCTCGTCCAGGGTCCGCCGGGGCGGCTCCGGCGGCTCCGGCGGCTCCGGCAGCGGTGACTGCGGCGGCTCCGGCGACGGTGACTGCGGTGACTGCGATGACTGCGGCTGCGGCGCCGGGGACCCCGGCCGGGGCGCGGGCAGCGGGAGAGCGGCGGGGCCTGCGGCAGGGCCTGCGCCGGGCGTGGAGGAGCCGTTGCGGGCTCCGGGGATGTCGCCGGGGATGTACTGAGCCTCGCCGTGGGTTGCCGTCCTCCGGGTGCGCGCCGGCCAGGGGCGCCTGCCGAAGGTGCGGGGCTCGTCCCCGGGGCAGCTTGAGTACATGGGCATGCGTCGTCTTGAGCCGTTCTGCCGTTCCATCGGCCGCGTTGAACCGAGCGGTTGCGAGCGTAGCGTGACCAGGCGGTCTCTGAGAGCTATGCACAGCCGGTGCTCGCTCGATCAGGTGGCTGATCACCGCAGCCGCCAACTGCCCCCATGGCGCTCGACCAGGCCTAGCGAGCCGAGTTCGTAGAGGCGGCGGACCACCGTGTCGGACGGCAGCCCGGCCGTGCGCACCAGTCGCTCGACCGGTGCGCCGCTGCTGCCGAGCGGGACCGCCTCCAGCACCCGCAGCGCCTCGCCGCCGAGGGCGTCGCGCGGCAGCATCGGGCTCGGGCGGCCCTCGGCCAGGTCGGCGCCGATGGCTCCGATCAGTTCGATGACCTCCGCCGCGTCGGTCACCAGGCTGCCGCCGGACCGCAGCAACGCGTGCACGCCGGTGGAGAGTTCACTCAGCACCGAACCGGGCACGCCCATCACCAGCCGGTTCAGGTCCCGGGCCCGGTGCGCCGTGCTGAGCGCGCCGCTGCGCCGGGCCGCCTCGACCACCACCGTGCCCCGGGTGAGCGCGGCGATCACCCGGTTGCGCAGCAGGAACCGGGGGCGGTTGGGGTGAGCCCCCAGCGGCAGCTCACTGACCAGCAGCCCCTGCTCGGCGATCCGGTCGAGCAGGGTGGCGTGGCCGCGCGGGTAGCGCTGGTCGACCCCGCAGGCGAGGACGCCGATGGTGATTCCGGTGGCGGACAGGGCGCCCCGGTGCGCCGCGGCGTCGATGCCGTAGGCCCCGCCGGACACCACCACCCAGGCGGCGTCCGCGAGTTGGGCGGCGAGGTCGACGGCCACTCGGGTGCCGTAGGCGGTGCAGGCCCGGGCGCCGACCACGGCGACGGAGCGCAGCGCCAGCAGCCGAAGCGAGGCCGGGCCCCTGACCCAGAGCCCGATCGGCCGGGCCGGGCCGAGGTCGTCGAGCTGGGTGGGCCAGTCCGGTTCGCCGGGGCAGACCAGCCGGGCTCCCAGCCCGTGGGCGTGGACGAGGTCGGCGACCGGATCGGTGCCGAGGGCTCGGGCCCGGCAGCCCTCGCCGGCCGACCCGGCGAGCAGCCGGTCCAGCGCCTCCTGCGGGCCGTACCGGTCGAGCAGCGCGCCGACCCGCTCGTCTCCGGGTTCGACGATCCGGCTGAGGGCGGCCCGGGCCAGCCGCTCGGCGTCCGTGGGCGGGGTGGGGGATGCGTCGGTCGGCGAGTCGGTCGACAAGTCGCTTGGCGGGTCGCTTAGCAAGGGGACACCTCCGGTCGGGGCTCCGCGGCGGGCCGCGGGCCGGTCAGTCGGGGCCGTGGGGCAGGCCGTGCGGCAGGCCGCTGCGCAGTGACAGGGCGGTGCGGACCTGGGCCCGGCCGGGGCGGTCCAGATCGGCGAGGTCGGCGGTGGTCCAGGCCACCCGCAGCACCCGGTCCAGGCCGCGGGCGGTGAGCAGCCCGCGTTCGAGCTCGCGTTCGGCGTCCCGCAGCGCGTCGGTCGCCAGCCGCCAGCGGGTGCGCAGTTCATGGCCGGGAACCTCGCCGTTGGTACGCCAGGGCGTACCCGCGAGCCGGTTCGCGGCGCGCTCCCGGGCCGCCAGCACCCGGGCCGCGACCGTGGCGGTGCTCTCCGCCGCCTGGTCGCGCTCCATCAGCTGCAACCGGGTCACGGCCTCGACCTCGACCCGGAGGTCGACCCGGTCGAGCAGCGGCCCGGAGATCCGGGACTGGTACCGGGTGACCATGGTCGGGGTGCACTCGCAGCCCTCGCCCCGGCGGGACCAGCGCCCACAGGGGCACGGGTTGGCGGCCATCACCAGCAGGAACCGGGCGGGCAGCCGCAGTGATCCCGCGGCCCGGGCGACGACCACCTCGCCGGACTCCAGCGGTTGACGCAGGGCGTCCAGGACCCGGGCGGGGAACTCGGGGGCCTCGTCCAGGAAGAGCACTCCGCGGTGGGAGAGCGAGACCGCGCCCGGGCGGGGCAGGCCGCTGCCGCCGCCGACGATGGCCGGCATGGTGGTGGAGTGGTGCGGGGCGCAGTAGGGAGCGGCCGAGAGCAGCGGTCGGCCGGGCGGCAGCAAGCCGGCGACCGAGTACACGGCGGTGACCTCCAGCGCCTCCTGCGGGGTGAGCGGCGGAAGGATGCCCGGCAGCCGCTCCGCCAGCATGGTCTTGCCGGCTCCGGGCGGGCCCTTCAGGTAGAGGTGGTGTCCCCCGGCGGCGGCGATCTCCAGGGCCCGGCGGGCCTCGTACTGGCCGGAGACGTCCGCCAGGTCGCGCAGGTCCGAGCCGTCCGCCGCGCGGCTGCGGACGCCGAGGCCGGGCAGGGACAGCCCGGCCAGGGCGTTGTCGGGGAGCGCGCGGTCCGTGGGGTCGGGCGGCTCCTCCACCGCCTCCTGGCCGCTGAGCAGCGCGATCAGCTGCCGGAGCGTGCGAACCCCGTGGACGCTGATCCCGGGCACCAGGGCCGCCTCCGGGGCCGTCTGCGCGGGCACCACGACGGCGGTGTACCCCGCGTCGGCGGCGGCGAGCACGGCCGGGAGCACGCCACGGACCGGCCGGACCCGGCCGTCCAGGCCCAGTTCGCCGATGAGCAGCATTCCGGCGATGGCGGCCGGGTCGAGCCGTTCGGCCGCGGCCAGTACCGCGCAGGCGATGGCGAGGTCGAATCCGCTGCCGCTCTTGGGCACCGAGGCCGGGGACAGGCCGACCGTGAGTTTGCGCTGCGGCCACTTCTCCGCGCTGTTGACCACGGCGGCGCGGACCCGGTCCCGGGCCTCGCTGAGGGCCTTGTCGGGCAGGCCGACGATGGTGAAGGCGGCGACGCCGGGTTCCAGGTCGGCCTGCACCTCGACCACCACACCGTCGACGCCGAGCAGCGCGACCGAGCCGGTACGGGCGAAGGTCATCTCAGCCCACCGCTCCGGGCAGGTGGGACACCTGGGCCGCGCCCCGGCGGCCGTGGATCACGCAGAGCAGGTCGATCCGGACCCCTCCCGGCGGCGGCGCTCCGGACCATCGCTCGGCCAGCCACTGCTCGGCCAGCCGGGCCAGCCGGGCGGCCTTGTCGGCGTCCACCGCCTCGGTCGGGCTCTGGAAGCCGTGCTCGGTGCGGGTCTTCACCTCGCAGACGGCCAGGGTGTCGCCGTCCAGGGCGACGATGTCGAGCTCGCCGGCCCGGCAGCGCCAGTTGCGTTCCAGGACGGTGAGCCCGGCCAGGGCCAGGTGGCGGGCGGCGGCGTCCTCGCCGTAGCGGCCGAGTGCCTGTGTGCGTGCGGTCATCGCGGTCACCTCCGGAAAGGACTCTTCCGGTGCGGCGGCGGTCGCGCGAGGGCCTTCGGCCGGTCTGTGGACAACCTGGGGGCTGTGCAAAACTCAGCCACCCGGACAGGTGAGTCCGGGTGGCGAAGTGTTGACATTTGAACGAAAAAGGCCTCAGCCGGACGGCTCAGGGCCCAAAACCGGCCTCGTCCGACGGGAGCTCCAGGTCGTTCTTGGCGAGCTCCTCGACATTGACGTCCTTGAAGGTCAGCACTCTGACCTTGCGAACGAAACGGGCCGGCCGGTACATGTCCCAGACCCAGGCGTCGGCCATCGACACCTCGAAGAACACCTCGCCCTGGACCGAGTGGACCTGCAGCTCGTAGTCATTGGTGAGGTAGAAGCGCCGCTCGGTCTCGATCACGAACTTGAACAGCCCGACGACGTCGCGGTACTCCCGGTAGAGCTTGAGCTCCATCTCGGTCTCGTACTTTTCGAGGTCCTCGGCACTCATCCCCACGTTCCCCTCAGCTGTGCGTGTGTTCGTCCATTGTGGACCACGGGGCGGGACGCTAGAGCAGGACCGGCTCGGCTGGCGCGCCGCCCGCCAGGACCGCGGCCAGCAGCCCGGCCAGGGCCTCCGGGTGGACCGTCTCCTCGGTGGCCGAGAGCTCGGCCGCGGTCCACCAGCGCACGCCGTCCGTGCTGCGGCGCTCCAGCTCGGTCTGCCCCGAGGCATCGGTCTCGGTGGTGCCGGTCCGGCCCAGGTAGTACCACTCGTCCTGTTCGAAGGACCGCCCGTCGAAACTGAAGGCGGCGCTGCGCCGGGCGATCAGCGGGCCCAGGTCGACCTCGGCGATGCCGGTCTCCTCCGCGATCTCACGGCGCGCGGCGGTGCGCAGGTCCTCGCCCGGCTCCACTCCCCCGCCCGGGGTGAACCACCACTGCCGGGCGGGCTGGAGCGGGTCGAACCCGTGCAGCAGCAGCAACCGGTCGGCCGGGTCGAGCAGCAGCACCCGCGCGACCTTGCGCCGCAGTACCGTCATTCCCGGCCCCCCGTCCCGCGTCCCGTCCCGCGCCGCCGTACCAGTCCCCCGAAGGTACCCATCGCGGCGGTCAGCAACACCAGCGCGGCGCCACCGACCACCGCCCAGAACTCCGGCGCGAGCGGCCCGTGCGGGCTGGCGTCCCGGCCCGGGAGGGCGTCGAAGGCGCTGGTGCGGGGGATGGTCCCGGCGCTGCCGAGCGGCCAGGCGATGCCCTCGACCCGGGCCTTCACCTCGGTGGCCGGCACCGTGCCGCCGTCGACGGTCAGGTGCAGCCGGGAGTCCTGGGAGACCGCGCGGTTGTCGCCGAGCAGGAACAGCCGCCCCGTGGGCACCACCTCGTTGAAGCTGATCTCGGGCACCGGGTCGGTGCTCCCGGCCGGGGTCAGGTAGGGCTCGGTGATCGGGTGGCCGTTCACGGTGATCCGGCCGTCGCTGTCGCAGCAGGCGACGGTGTCCCCGCCGACCGCGACCACCCGCTTGACCAGGTTCGACCCCTCCCAGAGCGGGTCGTTGAAGATCACGATGTCGCCCCGGCCGATGTCGGCGGGCTTGACCGGGTGGGCCAACACGGTGCTCCCGGCCGGGATGGTGGGCTGCATCGAGCTGGTGGGCACCGAGTACGGGCGGTACTGGACCGCCAGCAGCGCGAAGCCGCCGATCATGGCCACCAGGCCGACCGCTGTGCCGAGCCCCTGGAGCACCCCGCCGAGGCTCCACCTGGCCGCCCGGGGACCGCTCCGCTCGCCCCTGCCGCTCTGTGTCGCTGTAGCCGCCACGCGTCCTCCCAGACTCACCAGCCCATGCGCAAGGCCGCAGGACGTCCCCGCATGCTACTGAGGAGTACTGCGGCCCTGGCAAGAGCGGACCCGGATGAGTTCAGGCCTGCTTGCGCCTGGCCCGGCGCAGCCGACCGCGCCGGTAGAGGTAGGTCAGCGGAACGGCGCCGATCAGACCGGCGGCGGCGGGCGAGTTGACCGCCAGCGCGCCGACCGTTCCGGCCACGCCGCCGACCGCGGCGGCCTGGCCGTTCTGGTCGCCGATGCCGGCCTGGTTGAAGGTGGACGGGATGGGCAGCGTCGACCAGTGCGAGATCGGCCAGGCCACCACGATCGCCCGGCCGACCACGTCGCTGTCCGGCACCGAGCCGCCGCCGGGCTCGTCCATGTGGTACCGGGAGTCCAGCGAGTCGTTGCGGTGGTCGCCCATGACCCAGATGGAGTTGGCCGGGACCTTGAACGGGCCGAAGTTCTTGTCCCCGCAGGGAGTGGCCCCCGGGTAGATGTAAGGCTCCGTCAGCGCCTTGCCGTTGACGTAGACCGGTCCGGTGCCGTGGCAGGTGACGGTGTCTCCGCCGACCGCGATGACCCGCTTGATCAGGTCCTTCTCGTTGGCGGCCGGCATCAGCCCGATCCAACTCAGGGCGTCCTGGATGCCCCTGATGAAGGAGTTGTTGCTCTGCGCGGTGTTGGGTTCGTCGGCGAGCCAGTTGCCGGGGTCGTGGAAGACCACGACCTCGCCGCGGGACGGCTGGTCGCCGAAGTGCGGGGTCAGCTTGTCGACCAGTACCCGGTCGCCAATCTGCAGGGTGTTCTCCATCGATCCCGAGGGAATGGAGAACGCCTGCACCAGGAAGGTCTTGATCAGCAGCGCCAGCACCAGCGCCACCACGACCAGGATCGGCAGCTCCTTCCAGAAGGAGCGCTGCGGCTTGGGCTGCTTCTTCTCGTTGGCGTCCTTCTCGGCCGGAGCCACCTCGTCACTGAGCACGTCGTCACCGCGTCCGTCGTCACCGCGCCCGTTGTCACCGCGCCCGTTGTCACCGTGCCGGTCGTCAGCCGACGGGTGGTCCGCCGCCGGGTCACCGCCGTCCCCGTGGGGGCCCGCCGCCGGTTGTCCGCTCTGATCGCTGCCGTCGCCGCCGTGTTCTGAGTCGTCCACGGACTCCACGGTACGGCCGCCCGGATCCTCGGGCTCGCCGACACCTGAGTGGGCACCGATCACAAGATCCCCCACGTCGCCTCCTTGCTGCCGGGCGGACGGATCACGTCCACGCAATCACTACTGTCGTCAGCTGTCGCCGTCCTGCTGAGCCGCTCGCCACGGCCGCCGGCGTCGCCACCGCCGCCGGTCGCGGCCACGGGAGACAGTCGCAGCCACACCCATAACGAGCGGAAGTTCCACAGGAAGCGGCCCGAGCACTGCTGCGGACGATACTTGACGAAGGCTTTGTCGGGGAGCCGCCGACGAGGCGGTCGGCGGGGTGGTGTCGGGGACCGGGAGCGTGGCCCAGTGCGACAGCGGCCAGACCACCGCCACCGCCCGGCCCACCACGTCCTTCTCCGGGACGAAGCCGCCGGTGGCATCGGCCATGTGGTAGCGGGAGTCGGCGGAGATGTCCCGGTGGTCGCCCATCACCCAGAGCTTCCCGGCCGGGACGGTGACCTTGAACGGGATCCGTGACGGCGGATTCCCCGGATAGACGTAGGACTCGTCCAGGGGCTTGCCGTTGACGGTCACGCGCCCCTTGCTGTCGCAGCAGGCGACGGTGTCGCCGGGGGTGCCGATCACCCGCTTGATCAGATCCCGGTCGGACGGGAGCAGCCCGACGAAGGTGAAGACGCTCTTGATGGCGCCCGTCACCGGACCGTCCTTCGGCGGCGGGTCCGAGGCCAGCCAGTTGTCGGGGTCGTTGAAGACCACCACGTCGCCGCGCTGCGGCTTCCAGCCGAACCAGGGCGACAGCTTGTCCACCACCACCCGGTCGCCGATGGCGATGGTGGGCTGCATCGACCCCGAGGGAATGGAGAACACCTGGACCACGAAGGTCTGCAGCAACAACGTGATCACCAGGGCGACCACGATGATCAGGGGTATCTCGCGCACCAGCGAACGCTGCCGCCGCCGACGCACCCGCCGGGCCGCCCGGCGGCGGTCCGCCCGGCCGCGCTCGGCTCTGGCCCCGTCGTCGTTCTCCTCCTCGGCGGCGGGGCGTTCCGGCGCCCCGCTCCTGCCCCTGCTACCCACGTACGGCGTCCTTCCGCAGCTCGGACTCAAGCACAGCGAAGACCTGCGGACGGTTCACCGAGCGCCAGTCGCCGATCGGGTACACCACCCAGTCGACCCGGCCGATCACCTTGCTGACCGGCACGAAGCCGCCGCCGGGATCGCCCAGGTGGTCACGGGAGTCACGCGACACCGAGCGGTGGTCCCCCAGCACGAACAGCTCGCCCGGTGGGACCTTGACCGAGAAGCGCACGGTGGAGGGGGCGTCGCCGGGGAAAAGGTAGGCCGACTCGTCCAGCGGGACGCCGTCGACGCTGATCCGGCCGCTGCTGTCGCAGCACTTCACCGTGTCGCCGCCGACCCCGATCACCCGCTTGACGAAGTCGTTGCCCGAACTGTCCTCGGGGTCGGCCGAGTCGGCGGTGATGAAGGAGCCGCGGCCGTCGAAGACCACCACGTCGCCGCGCTTCGGCGAACCGCCGAAACGGTACGCCAGCTTGTTCACGATGACCCGGTCGCCAACCTTCAGCGTGCCCTCCATCGAGCCGCTGGGGATCGAGAAGGGCTGCGCCACAAAGGTGTTCACCAGGAACAGCACCAGCGCGCAGACCGCAGCGAGCAGCGCGACGTCCCGCAGCAGTCCGGGTATCGCAAAGGACCGCGAGCCCTCCGATGCCCCGGCGTCGGCCGGTTCGGGGAGGGACTCGCGGTCCTCGGGCGCTTTTTGGGTCTCCATCGCCGCAGCAGCTTAGGGCACCACGGTAAGAAGGGGACTCAGCGGTCGCGCTTCTCCTTGATCTTCGCGGCCTTGCCGCGCAGGTCACGCAGGTAGTACAGCTTGGCGCGACGGACGGCGCCGCGGGTCACGACCTCGATCTTCTCGACGACCGGGGTGTGCACCGGGAAGGTGCGCTCCACGCCGACGTTGAAGCTGACCTTGCGGACCGTGAAGGTCTCGCGGATGCCGTCCCCCTGGCGACGGATGACGACGCCCTTGAACTGCTGCACACGGGAGCGGCTGCCCTCGATGACGCGGACGTGGACGTTGACGGTGTCGCCGGCACGGAAGGCCGGGATGTCGTCGCGGACCGAAGCCGCGTCGACAGCGCCGAGCAGGTTGCTCATGATTGTCTCCATCGCGGGCGCCACGGGCCACCCACGGAACGTTGTGAGATGGGTTGTGCTGTGTGTCACCCGGTTGACGGCGTCTCCCCCGTGGCAGGGGCACCGGGCCGGCTCCGCGAAGGGAGCATGGCCGGGGACAGGCAGCAGCGGCCTATTCTTCCACAGGTCCGGGCGGGTGCCTAAATCGCCCGTTCCGCTCGTCCCATTCGACGCCCAGTTCGGACAGCGCCCGCAGGTCGTGCTTGTCCATCGCGGCCCGGTCCCAGCGGGCCACCAGGTCGGGGCGCATCGTCAGGGTGCGGGCGAACGCCTGCTCGCGACGCCAGCGGGCGATCTTCGCGTGGTTGCCGCTGAGCAGCACCTCCGGCACCGGCCGGTCCCGCCACTCGGCCGGCTTGGTGTAGACCGGGCCCTCCAGCAGATCGGTCATCCGGCCCGGTGCGAAGGAGTCGTCCTGGTGCGACTCGGCGTTGCCGAGCACCCCGGGCAGCAGCCGGGCCACCGCCTCGACGATCACCAGCACCGCGACCTCGCCGCCGGCCAGCACATAGTCGCCGATGGAGACCTCGACCACCGGCATCCGGTCGGCGGCGGACTCGATCACCCGGCGGTCGATGCCCTCGTAGCGGGCCGGGGCGAAGGCCAGCCAGGGGCGTTCGGCCAGCTCCTGGGCCAGTCGCTGGGTGAACGGGCGACCGCTGGGGGTGGGCACCACCAGCGTCGGCACCGCGCCGTCGGCGGGCCGCGCCGAGGCGACCACCCCGTCCAGCGCGGCGGCCCACGGCTCGGGCTTCATCACCATGCCCGGGCCGCCCCCGTACGGGGAGTCGTCCACGGTGCGGTGCACGTCGGCCGTGTGCTCGCGCAGGCCGTGCAGCCGGACGTCCAACTGGCCCCGGGCGCGGGCCTTGCCGACCAGGGAGACGTTCAACGGCTCCAGGTATTCGGGGAAGATGGTGACGATGTCGATGCGCACGGCACGGAGCCCCTTACTCGGACCCGGCGGCGGAATCGGCGGCGGCGGAGTCGGCGGAGGGATCGGCGGCGGAGTCGGCGGAGGGATCGGCGGCGGAGTCGGCGGAGGGATCGGCGGTGGAGTCGGCGGAAGAATCGGCCTCGTCGTCGCGGGATGAGGCGACGACGGCCTGGGCCGGGTCGAGCAGGCCGGGCGGCGGGGTGAGAACCACCCGCCGCCGCTCCAGGTCGATCTCGGGGACGATCTCATGGACGAACGGGACCAGCGCCTCGGTGCCGTCCGGCCGGGTGACCGACAGCAGGTCCTGGGCCGGGAGGTGCAGCACGGCCGAGAGCTCGCCGACCCGGGTGCCGTCGGCGAGGACCACGTCCAGGCCGACCAACTGGTGGTCGTAGAACTCCTCCGGGTCGTCCGGGGTCTGCGCCGGGTCGACCTCGGCGATCAGCAGCGTGCCGCGCAGCGCCTCGGCGGCGTTGCGGTCGCTCACCCCGGCGAAGCTGAGCAGCAGCCGACCGCTGTGCACCCGTCCGTCGGCGACGGTGAGCGGTCCGGCCGACGCCGGGTCGGTGGCCAGCACCGCGCCGGGGGCGAGCCGCAGCTCCGGCTCGTCGGTGCGCACCTCCACCGAGACCTGCCCCTTGATGCCGTGGGCACGGCCGATCCGGGCGACGACGAGCTGCACGGTGATCGTTCTCCTCAGGTGCACAAAACCAGATGCGGATAAATGCCAGCACATACAAAGCGCTCGGGGCCGGTGGGGACATGTCGTCCCCACCGGCCCCGAGTGCTGCCTTCTGATCTATCGCACGCCGTCGACATCGACCAGGTCGACGCGGACACTGCGACCGCCGAGGGCGATGACCACGGTGCGCAGGGCACGCGCGGTACGGCCGCCCCGGCCGATGACCTTGCCGAGGTCCTCGGGGTGCACGCGCACTTCGAGGATGCGGCCCCGGCGGAGATCCCGCGAGTGGACCTGGACGTCGTCCGGGTTCTCGACGATGCCCTTCACCAGGTGTTCGAGGGCTTCCTCAAGCATTGATCAGCTCTCGGTGGCC
>Ga0302314_10013806_pt1 | contig 13857 bp, 10 predicted proteins | sample III_Palsa_N2_3_FD_200533 | JGI IMG/M metagenome (GOLD analysis project Ga0302314, IMG submission 200533) | Peat permafrost microbial communities from Stordalen Mire near Abisko, Sweden - III_Palsa_N2_3 | ecosystem: Environmental > Terrestrial > Soil > Palsa > Peat permafrost | place: Sweden... | reverse complement strand
CGCGGCGGAGGGCGGCGACGCCGACGGAGCCGACGGAGCCGACGCCGAGCCCGACCCGCTGCACCCGCTGACCAGCGGGTTCCGCGCCATGCTCCTGCCGTTCGTGGTCAGCCCACTGGCCGTCGCCGCGGCCCTGCAAGAATCGCTGTCGGCCGGCGGGTGGGGCGGGCGATGGACCGTGGCCGGCGCGTTCGCGCTGGTGGCACTGGTCGACATGCTGTGCGCCTGGGTGTTCTCGCCGTTTCTCCGGCATGCCCATGACACCGTGCTCGAGGTGCTTTCCCGGCTGCTCGGCATGCTGCTCGCCGCCGTCGGCGTGCAGCTCTTCCTTTCCGGGCTTACCGCTCTCGGCGTCCTGCCCGGCCATTGACGACTTGTTAACTATTGTTGTTTCATGGCGATATTTCATCATCTTAGCCACCAGATGTCAACATATTGAATAGTAAACACCCTAAAGTTAGCATCTGAACCAACAGCCACCACCAGAGCGCTGTTGACTCAGAGAGGTCCCCCCATGACGAACCGTCCGCCCCGGCTCCTCCGTTACGCCATCGCCGCCCTCATCCCCGCGATGGGGCTGCTCGTCGCCACCGCGGGTGGCGCGAGCGCAGGCACGATCACCGCCCACGCCGCCGCCCCGTCCGCCGCGACCCACGCCGCCGCGCTGGCCCGGGCGGAGATCAAGAAGCTCTCCATCGGGCACCATTCCCCCATCCAGAACCTCAGCTCGCCCGGCAAGATCAACGGGCAGACCCAGGTCCAGTCGGGCAACTGGTCCGGGTACGCGGACACCGGCAGTTCCTTCAGCAAGGTCAGCGCGAGCTGGACCGAGCCGGGAGCGACCTGCAGCAAGCGAACCGAGCAGCTGGCCGCGTTCTGGGTCGGCATCGACGGCTACAGCTCGGACTCCGTCGAGCAGGACGGCACGATCATCGAGTGCTACGAGGGGACCGCTTACCAGTACACCTGGTGGGAGATGTACCCGACCAACGACATCCAGGTGGTCGGCGAGAGCCTCGCCGCCGGCGACGCGATCACCGCCACCGTGACCAGGAGCGGCACCAGCTACACGCTCACGGTCACCGACGCCACGCACACCGCCGACAGCTTCTCCACCACGCAGACCTGCTCCGACTGCGATAACTCCAGCGCCGAGTGGATCGCGGAGGCGCCGAGCGGGTCGAGCGGCGTCTACCCGCTGGCCGACTTCGGGTCGTGGACCGCGGCGAACGCCAGCGTGACCGAGGGCAGCACCGCCGGCACGATCTCCTCGTTCACCGACGACGAGATCACCATGGTGGACAGCTCCGGCAACACCGAGGCCCAGCCCGGCGCGCTGAACAGCGGCGGGACCGGGTTCTCGGTCGCCTGGGAACGATCCTCCTGACGATTCGCCCTGGCCACCGCACCACGGCGGCCTAGCCGAGAGAAATACCAGGCAGCGCTGCCTGGTATTTCTTTTTCATAGGCGCCGCAGAGCAAGTTGACGCGCCCACGCTCAGGATGATCGCGTACCTTCGGGTAGACCTCGATTGCGCCTGCGGGCCCCAGCCGGGCAAGGAGCCAACTAGTGACCATTCGGCGGGGGCGGTGGCTGGCCGCGGGGGTGGGCGTCGCGGCCGTGGCGGCGGCGGTGGCGATCGTCTTGTCCGAGCAGCCCAGCGGGACCGGCAACGCCGCCGTGCTCTTCCGGCTGTCAGCCGCGCCGCTCGGGGTCAACGTGGCCCCGTGGGACGGCGTCTACACCGGTACCAGCGCCGATGTCATCCAGCCGCTGCTGTCGGCGGCCGGGGTCAAGCAGCTCCGCTACGGCGGCGGATCGTACGCCGACTACTACGACTGGCAGACCAACACCAGCATCGGCAACTGCCTGCCGGACAACACCACCGCGTCCTCCACCGCCACCTGCGCGTCGACCAACTCGCTCGACTTCGGCCTGTTCTCCAAACAGGCCAGCGCGATCGGCGCGGACAAGTTCGTCACCGTGAACTACGGCTCGGGCACGCCCGCGCAGGCCGCCGCCTGGGTGACCGCGGCCAAGCGGACGGCGGGCGAGCACGTCGCGCTGTGGGAGATCGGCAACGAGACCTACGGCTGCTACGAGGTCGACAACGAGCTGGCCGGACCCCCGGTCAACTACAAGGGCTACCGCCCGGCCACCGGAAGCGCCTCCGGCGACTTCTCGACCTGCCCGCAGACGACCCAGGGGCCGGCCGCGGGCACCAAGACGCTGGCCACGTCCTACGCGGCCAACGCGCTGACGTTCATGAAGGCCATGAAGAAGGCGGACCCGGCGGCGGTCATCGGGGTGCCCTGGGCATTCGGTAAATCCGTGCAGGGCAGCTCCGTGGCCGACGCCAACGAGTGGAACAGCACCGTGCTCGGGACCGACGGCGCCGACGCCGGCTTCGTCGACGCGCACTTCTACCCGTTCACCTTCTCCGGCGCGACCGGCGGCAGCAACCCCTCCGACGCGCAGGTGCTGCAGGCACTGCGGATAATCCCGTCCCTGCAAGCGTCGATCAGGGCCGGGCTCGCGGCGCACGACCCGGGCGCGGCGGACGTGGTCGGCGAGACCGCCGCCTCCAGCAACACGACGACGACGGTGTGCACGCCGGTCGGCGCGCTCTTCGCCGCCGGGGACGCGCTGTCGTGGCTGGCCGCCGGCGCGCAGAGCGTCGACTGGTGGGACATGAACAACGACGGGAACTCCGGCACCTCTTGCACCAGCCCGGACTTCGGTCTCTTCACCTCCTCCGCCACTACGCCGGTGCCCTACACGACCTACTACGGGTACCTGCTCGCTTCCAAGCTCGCCCGGCCGGGCGCGCGACTGGGGTTCCTGACCACGTCCGGCTCGGCCGACGTGCTGGCCTACCAGTCGGTGCTGCCCGGCGGCAAGCACGCGGTCGCGTTCATCAACCTGGACACCAGCGCGGCCCACACCGTGACGTTCTCGGCCCCGGACGGCCTGAGCGGGACGCTGAGCTCCCTGTCGTACAGCGCGGGGACGCAGAACGCGACCCAATCCAAGATCGTTACGGAGACCACGTCCGCTACCTCGGCTGCGGCGGGCATCAGCCTCCCGGCCGAGTCGATCACGGTCCTGGAGACGACGAGCTAGCTCGCTCGCTCGCTCGCGGCGGCAGCGGCCTGGTGCCTCAGTATTCCTTGGCCGAATTCATAGGGACGGCACAGCGAAGTGACACACATTCGTTCAGGATGATCGCGTACGTTCTATTTCATGCCGATTGTGCCTTAGGGGGCCGCGGCCGCTACTTCGCCGTCCGTTGAAATGAAGAAACATAACGTGGATCGGCGGAGTTATGCGTGCGTTTGGGTTGATCGTTTGGATTTGAAGCTTTTTTGGGAATAAAGACGGACCGGACAAGGAGCTGAATAGTGGCCTTTCGGCGGCAGTGGTGGCTGGCGGCAGGGATAGGTGCCGCGGCTGTGGTCGTGGTGGTGACGATCGTCTTGGCGGAACAGCCGAGCGGAAGCGGGAGCGCCAGTGCGAGCGGTAGCCCCAGCGGCGACGGCAACGCCGGGCTTGTCTCGCTGTCGGCCGCGCCGCTCGGGGTCAACACCGCGCCGTGGGACGACCTCTACTCCACCTCGAGTGCCAACGTCATGCAGCCGCTGCTGGCCGCGGCCGGGATCAAGCAGCTCCGCTACGGCGGCGGGGCGTACGCCGACCTCTACGACTGGCAGACCAACACCGACATCGGCAACTGCCTGCCCGACAACACCACCGCGTCCTTTACCTCCAAGTGTTCCGCGACCGACGTGCTCGACTTCGCCCAGTTCTCCCAGCGAGCCCGGGCGATCGGCGCGGACAGCCTGGTGACCGTGAACTACGGTTCGGGGACGCCGGCTCTGGCCGCGGCCTGGGTGACCGCCGCCGAGCGGAACGCGAGCGAGCACGTCGCGCTCTGGGAGGTCGGCAACGAGACCTACGGCTGCTGGGAAGTCAACAACGAACTGGCCGACGCCCCGGCCAACTACAAGGGCTACCGCCCGGGCACGGGAAGCGCCTCCGGGGACTACCAGAGCTGCCCGGAGACGACCGAGGGGGCGGCCGCCGGCACCAAGACGCTGGCCACGTCCTACGCGGTCAACGCGCTGAAGTTCATGAAAGCGATGAAGGAGGCGGATCCGGCGGCGGTCATCGGGGTGCCGTGGGCGTTCGGCAGCGCCGTTTCCGGCGGGGGCGTGGCCGACAACGAGGAGTGGAACAACACGGTGCTCGGGACCGACGGCGCCGACGTCGGCTTCGTGGACGCGCACTACTACCCGTTCACCTTCTCCGGTTCTACCGGGGGCAGCGACCCCTCGGATTCGACCGTGCTGCAGGCGCTGAAAAAGATCCCGTCGCTGGACGCGTCCATGAAGGCTGAGCTCGCGGCGCAGAACTCCAAGGCGGCGATCGTGATCGGCGAAACCTCCCTGTCCAGCAGCCCGACGACCACCGTGTGCACGCCGGCCGGCGCCGTCTTCGCCGCCGGGGACGCGCTGTCGTGGCTGGCTTCGGGCGCGCAGAGCGTGGACTGGTGGGACATGAACAACTTCGGCAACAGCGGCAGCTCCTGCACCCAGCAGGACTTCGGCCTCTTCAACTCGGCCACCACCCCGGTGCCCTACACGTCCTACTACGGGTACCTGCTCGCCGCCAAGCTCGCCCAGCCGGGCGCGCGACTGGGGTTCCTGACCACGTCCGGCTCGGCCGACGTGCTGGCCTACCAGTCGGTGCTGCCCGGCGGCAAGCACGCGGTCGCGTTCATCAACCTGGACACCAGCGCGGCCCACACCGTGACGTTCTCGGCCCCGGACGGCCTGAGCGGGACGCTGAACTCCTTCAGTTACAGCGCCGGAGCGCAGACCGCCAATCAATCGCGGGTCGTCGCCGGGACCACGTCGGCCGCCTCGATCGCGTCCGGCATTTCCCTTCCGGCCGAGTCGATCACGGTCCTGGAAACGCAGTAATTCCGGCGCTTCCAGCGTGATCACGTCGGTGACGGAAATGGGTAAGGCGGGCGCGGATTGCGCGCCCGCCTTTTCACGGCTGGTGTAGCCCCGACCGGATTCGAACCGGCGTTACCGCCTTGAGAGGGCGACGTCCTAGGCCTCTAGACGACGGGGCCGTGATTTTCGCTGGGAGAACCGTTCAACCCCAGCGCTGTACACCATACCGCCTCCGGACGAGTGCAGCCAACATAAGCCATAACCACCACCCGGGAGCGCCGCGAGCTCAGCTCCCGCGGGCGACGCGGACGGCCGCGGTCACCAGGTCGCCGTTCCCCTCGGCCGCGGAACCGTCGGGCAAGACGGTGGTGTCCTCGAGGCCGACCCTGATGTCCTGGCCCATCGCCACCGCGGCCCGCATCACCGCCCAGGTGGCCAGGGCGTAGCCGTGGTGCACCTGGCGGGCCTGGACGCCGAGCCGGGCGAGTTCGCCCGCCGCCTGGGCGGCGGTGGCCACCGCCGCCGCCGGCACGCGGTCCTCCGGTTCCATCAGGACCCGGAGGATCCTGGTACGGAAGGCGGCCGCGCCGAGCAGCCGCGCGTCCTCGGCTGTCCACACGCCCGCCTCGATCTCGATGCCCAGGCTGGTGAGAAGGTCCGCGAGTTCCCCGGTTCCCGGCTCGTTCATGTTGATCGAGGCGTAGTCGGGCCGGTCGGGTCCCGTCCACCGCGCGACCAGGGACAGGCGCAGCGCGACATCCCCGTCGACGGTCCAGATGCCGGTGGTCACCCCGACCGGCAGGCCGGTGGCGGCCCGGGTGGCCGCCACCGCGGCGAGCACGTAGCCCGGGTCCAGCGTCTGCGCCCCCGAGGCATCGCGCGGGTGCAGGTGAAGCGCCCCCGCGCCGGCCTCGGCCGCCGCGCGGGCCTGCGCGGCCAGTTCCTCGGGAGTGAGCGGGACGGCCGCGTGGTCTGCCCGCGTGGTCCCGCCGTTGAGCGCGGCCTGAACCAGCACACCGTGCCCCGCTGAGATCTCATCCGTCACAGCGGAAGCATCCCCGCCTGGCGGCCGAGCATGTCCGGGCCCGGCGGAAAATCACTCGTCCGGGCCGGTCGCCCCCCGCTAGCATCGCGGCGTGGCTCACCCGCTGAGGGAGTGGAACTTCAGGATCCTGTTCGCCGGGCGGGTCGTCGACGCGCTCGGGGACGCCGTCAGCCCGGCCGCGCTCACCCTCGCGGTCGTGACCGCGACCCGCTCGTCGGTCGGCCTGGCCGTCATCCTGGTCTGCGGAATGCTGCCGCGCGTCGCCCTGCTGATCTTCACCGTGGGCGCGGGCTGGGCGTTCCTGCTCGACGCGGCCACCTTCGCCGTCAGCGCGGTCACGCTGGCCCTGATCCGGGTCCGGCCGGTGGAGGTGCCCAGGCAGCCGCTGGGCCGCGCTCTGGCCGACGGCTGGGCGCAGGTGCGCGCCCGCACCTGGTACTGGGCCAGCATCATCGGCCACGGCACTTGCAACTTCGCGCTGGGCATGCTGGCGACCACCGGCCCGCTCATCGCGATCACGGAGCTCGGCGGGAAGGCCGTGTGGCTCGCCGCGCTTGAGGCATCGGCGGCCGGGTACCTGGCGGGCTCGGTCATCGCCGGGCGGGCCCGGGTCAGCCGCGGCGTCCTCGCCGTCGACCTCGTGCTGACGAGCGTCGCCGCTCCCCTGGTGCTGTTCGCGCTGGCCGGGCCGGCCTGGGCCGACGTGGCCGCCTACGGGGTGGCCGGCGTCGGCCTCGGGTTCGCGAACCCGGTATGGCTGACCGCCGTGCAGCAGGAGGTCCCGGCCGAGGCCCTGGCCCGCGTGTCCGCCTACGACTGGCTGGTGTCCCTCGGCGCCCAGCTCCTCGGCTACGCCGCCGGCCCGGTCCTCGCCCGCTCGCTCGGCTTCGCCTGGCCGCTGTCCGCGGCCGCCGTCCTGGTCGTGATCACGCTGGTAATCCCGGCCTTCCTGCCCAGCGTCCGCGACCTCCGCCTGCATTACGCGGAGAAAGAGTCACCCGGTTTGCGCCGAAGGCGCACCGGGGGTCTGGGGCCAGGGGGGATGGGGGACCCCATGCCGGAAGCCTGACTCCCAGAAAGCAAAACAGCGAGACTAGGCGAATGGGCAAAGCCCATGAGCATAGCTCGCTGATCGCTGGGGTACCAGGACTCGAACCTAGACTAACAGATCCAGAATCTGCTGGGCTGCCAATTACCCCATACCCCAATGGCAACGCGAACCGGCTGCCTCCGTTGTCCGGGAGCGTCCGTACCGCGCCGTTGTAGTGTATCGAATCCCAGACCCTAGAGCGAACGCAAACCGTTGGTTCCGGGATACGGGGGCTACTCGGGGTCGGCTACCAGGTGGTCCGGTTCGTACTCGCGCAACTGCGGAGGTTCCAGCGCCAGCGCTACCTGGGACTTGCCGCTGGCGACGGCCCGGGCGCCGCCGAAGACCGCGCGCAGGTCGCGCTTGACCACCTGCTCGGCGTGGGTCAGCTCGTCGAGCATGCTGGCCTGCGCGAGCGCGGGCGCGAGCGCGAGCGCGGGCGCCGCGACCGCGACCGGGCCGAGCGGCGAGTGCTGCCACTTGGAGTGCAGCTCGGGAACCGCGGACAGCAGCATCCGGGTGTACTCGTGCCGGGGGTTGGCGAAGATCTTCTCGGTCGCGCCCATCTCCACGATCGCGCCGTGCCGCAAGATGATCGTGCGGTCGGAGACGTAGTTGCCCAGCGACAGGTCGTGGGTGATGAACAGGATCGCCAGGCCCTGCCGCTTGAGCTTGACCAGCAGGTTGAGCACGTCGACCCGGGTGGACGCGTCGAGCATGGAGATGATCTCGTCGGCGACGAGGACCTTGACCTCGAGCAGCAGCGCGCGGGCGATCAGCAGCCGCTGCTGCTGGCCGCCGGAGAGCTGATGCGGGTACTTGCCGAGAACGTCACCGGGGTTCAGCGCCACCGAGTCGAGGGCCGCCTCGACCCGCCCGGACCACTCGCTGTCGCTGACCTTGGGGAAGTACGAGCCCCGCACCATGTCGTAGACCCGGTCGACCCGGTAGATCGGGTTGTAGGAGCTGAACGGGTCCTGGAAGACGCCCTGGACGTCCCGGTAGTAGTCGCGCAGCCCGCGCTGCGAGTAGGCCGTGATGTCCTTGCCGCCGAAGGTCACCGTGCCCGAGGTCGGCCGGGCCAGCCTGAGCAGGACCTTGCCGATCGTGGTCTTGCCGCTGCCGGACTCGCCGATCAGCGAGATGACCTCGCCGGGCGGCAGCTCGAAGCTGACCTTGCGCAAGGCCGGGGTGAGCCCGCCGGCCCGCGACGTCGCGGGGTACAGCTTGGAGACCTGGTCGAACTTGATCAGGGTGCTCATACGGCCTGCTCCTGTCCGGGGCGCCCCGCCACCGCGGCGCGGGAATCGCTGACCTTCCAGCAGGCGACCGAGTGCCCCGGCCTGACCTGGAGGAACGGAGGGGTCTCGAGGCACTTGTCGAACGCGAACGGGCACCGGTCGCGGAAGCGGCAGCCGGCCGGGGGGTTGACCAGCGACGGCGGGCGCCCGGGGATGCCGGTCAGGGTTACCTGGTCGTGCCGCACCCCGACCTCGGGCAGCGAGGCGATCAGCGCCTGGGTGTAGGGGTGCAGCGGCTCGTTCACGATCGTCGCCACCGGTGCCCGCTCGGCCAGGCGGCCGGCGTACATGATCGCGATGGAGTCGGCGATCTGGGCCAGGATCGACAGGTCGTGGGTGATGGCGATGGCCGACTTGACGTAGCCCCGGTCGCGGAACTCGAGCAGCATCTCCCCGACCGCCCGCTGGGTAGAGACATCGAGCGCCGAGGTCACCTCGTCGGCGATCAGCAGCGACGGGTTGAGCAGCGTGGACATGATGATCGTCACCCGCTGGCGCATGCCGCCGGACAGCTCGAAGGAGTACTTGCCCAGGACCTCCTCGGTCAGGCCGATCAGCGCCAGCCGCCGCCTGAGCTCGGTCAGCACCGCGTCCCGGTCCTTGACGTGATGCGACTTGAGGAGGTCGGTGATGAGCTTGCCGATCTTCCTGGTCGGGGTCAGCGCGGACATCGCGTACTGGGGCACCAGGGAGACCTCGGTCATCCGCAGCGGCCGCATCGCCCGGTCGTCCGAGATCGGCAGCTCCCGGCCGTCGACGGTGACCGTGCCGCCGGTCGCCTTCATCCGCTGGTCCAGGTAGATGAGGGCGTTGCCGATGGTCGACTTGCCGCTGCCCGACTCCCCGGCCAGGCCCATGATCTCCCCGTCGGCGAGGGCGAAGCTGACGTCGTCGACGGCGGTCACGTCGCCGCGATGGCTGCGGTAGGCGACGGAGAGGTTCTCAACGCGGACGCTCATTGCTCCCTCAGCTTCGGGTTGAAGACCTCGTCCAGGCCGACGTTCGCCACCAGCAGCGCCGCCACCATCGCGGTCAGCACCGCGCCCGGCGGTATGAACCACCACCACTCGTGGTAGAGCAGGGCGGCCTCGTTCTGGGCCTGGTTCATCATCGAGCCGAGCGAGACGGTGCCGGTCGGGCCGAGGCCGAGGAAGTCGTAGCTCGCCGCGAGCAGCATCGAGCTGCCGAACAGCAAGATGATGACGAGGAACAGGTAGGAGGCCATGTTCGGCGCGATGTCGAAGACGATGATGGAAACCGGCCGCTTGCCCGACAGCTTGGCCATCTCGACGAACTCGCGCGATCGCAGCGAGAACGTCTGGGCCCGGACCGCCCGGGCGACCCAGGGCCAGGTGGTCAGCCCGATGAAGACGCCCTCGAACAGCACGCTGCGCGAGGTCAGGTAGGAGCCGATCACGACGAGCAGGACGAGCGACGGGAGCATCACGATGATGTTGGTGACCATCTGCAGCACCTCGTCGAGGATGCCGCCGCGCCAGCCCGCCGCGAACCCGAGCGCCATGCCGACGACGGACGCCGACGCGGCGCCGAGCGCGCCGACGAAGTAGCTCTCCCGCAGGCCGTTGACGAGCTCGGAGAAGATGTCGTGGCCGAGGGTGTCGGTGCCCAGCCAGTAGGTGTGGCCCGGGTGCTGTAGCTGCGCGCCGGTGAAGGCTTCCGGCCCGTACTTGGCGACCATCGGGCCGATGATCGCCAGGAGCACGAGCAGCAGCTCGAGGCCGAGGCCGAAGACCAGCTTCTTGTTCCGCAGCCCGTAGTAGAAGAAGTCGCTGCGCTTGCGCGCGGTCACCGGCGCGACCGGGACCGTCGTGACGGTCGGGGTATCGGGCAGCGCGCTCATGCCGCCGCCCCCTGCATGCTCAGCCGGGTTCTCGGGTCGACGGTGATGAACACCAGGTCGATGACGAAGTTCGCGACCAGGACGGCGAGGACGATGAAGATGAAGATGCCCTGCAGCAGGAAGTAGTCCTGGCTGGTGATCGCGCTGAAGATCAGGTGCCCGAGGCCGGGGTAGTCGAACGCGATCTCGGTGACGATGTTGCCGCCGATGACCACGCCGAGCTGCAGCGCCAGGCCCGACAGCTGCGGCAGCGAGGCGCTGCGGTAGGCGTACCGGCGGACCACGCGCTCGCTGGCGCCGAGCGCCCGCAGGTAGCGGGAGGCGTCGTTCTCCAGCTCGTAGATGACCAGGTTCCGCATGCCGATGGCCCAGCCGCCCAGGCTGACCAGGAACACCGTGAGGAACGGCAGGAACCAGTGATCGAGCAGGGACGCGATGAACGTCCAGTTCCAGGCGGGCAGCAGCGTCTCCGAGTAGGCGCCGGCCGTCGGGAACACGTGCCAGACCACACCGAGCAGGTAGGGCACGACCAGCGCCAGCCACGGGTAGGGGATGGCCTGGAAGATGTAGCCGAGCGGCAGCACCGTGTTGTCGAGGAGCTTGCGCCGGGCGGCGGCCGCGCCCAGCCGGTTCCCGACGACGTAGGAGAGCACGACGGCCGGGACGAGCAGCGCCAGCGTGTAGGGCATGGCCCCGAAGACCAGCGTGGTGACCTTGGCCGGGGCGTCCGAGATGCTGATCCCCATGTTCCCGGTCAGCACCCCCTTCCAGAAGTCCAGGTACTGCTGCCAGAGCGGCACGTTGAGGCCGAACGACTGGGCGAACGACTTGTAGAGTGCCGCGTAGGACGCGGAGTCCAGGTCGAACTTCGACAGCAGGCCCTGGATGGGGTCTCCCGGCATCAGGTGCGGGATGCCCCAGTCGATGGTCACGCCGACGAAGAACGCCAGCACGTAGGTGATCAGTTTCCTGACGAGATAGCGCCGCACGGGCAGGCTCCCGGGTAGGTCCGACGGCCCCGCGGCCCGCTTCCCGGCCGCCCACACGGGCCGGGAAGCGGGTCGATTACGGGGACGTGCTAGGTGATGTCGCGAGCGACGCGACCGGTCAGCTCGCGGCCTTCGGCGTCGGCCGCAGGTCGGCTAGCGCGTAGACCGTGGTCATCGCGCCGATGTAGCCGCCCCACATGACCGGCATGTTCTCGTCGGTACCGCTGCTTGCCGGGTAGTCCGACCAGAACTGGGTGTTGCCCTGGAACCAGGCGCCGTTGTACCAGAGCGGGATCACCGGCTCCTGCTGGAAGAAGTCGGTCTCCAGCTGCCCGTAGAGGGAGTCCAGCTTGGCGGTGTCGGTGAGCGGGACGCTGGCGGCCTGCTGCACGAGCGACCAGTCGGCGGGCGAGCTGTACCGCTCCCAGTTCAGCTGGGAGGTCTGCGCCTTGGCGATCGGCAGCTGGTAGACCCGCTGGTAGTAGCTCCACGGCGTGGAGTCGAGGCCGGCGTTGTTGTCCAGCTGGAGGTCGTAGGTGCCGTTGGTCACGTTGGCCAGGCGCGCGTTGGCCTGCGGGTAGATGAGCTGGAGGTTGATGCCGATCGCGTCGAGCTCGGACTTGATGACGGTGGTGGCGTCCATCCAGTCCGACCAGCCGTCCGGCACCTGGAGGGTGATGGTCTGTCCCTTGTAGCCCGACTTCGCCAGGTAGGACTTGGCCAGGGTCGGGTTGTAGGTTGGCGCGTCCTTCGAGACCACGCTCTGGTCGACGTAGGAGGACAGCGTGGGCAGCAGGCCGGTCGGGTTGGCCGCCTTGGCGATGCCCCCGTACACGGTCTGCGCGATCACCGTCGGGTCGAGCGCGTAGGCCAGCGCCTTGCGGAAGTTGACGTTGTTCATCGGCGCGACCGAGTCGTTCGGCTCGAGCCAGACGGTGTTGGCCGACAGCATGTACGGCGTGGTCGGGTAGTAGGTCTTGAGCGTGTAGCCGGAGTTGCCGCCGACCGCTCCCATCAGCTGGTTGATGCCGGGCAGGAAGTTGTTGGACCAGTCGAGGTTGCCCGCGGTCAGCTGGCCGAGCTCCTGGTCGTTGGAGCCGTTGACCACGTCGATGAGGTACTTGAACTTGAAGCTCAGGCCGAGCGCGCTCGTGGCCCACCAGTCCGGCTTGGTCTGGTACGCGACCTCCTGCGCGTTGGCGGTGTCGAGCGTCATCGGGCCGGTGCCGACCGGGTTGGCGTTGGCGGCGGTCGCGATCTGGCTCGCCGGGAGCTTGGACCAGACCGCCTGGGGCAGGACCGGCGCCTTCCACAGGTAGTCAGTGAACTCGGTGTAGCCGGGGGTGCCCTTGAACGTGACCGTGACCGTGTTGCCGCTGGCGGTGGCGTTCGCGACCGTCGCGACGTTGGCCGAGTAGGGGTCGGTCGCGTTGGTCCGGGCCAGGTTGATCGAGTAGGCCACGTCGGCGCCGGTGAGCGCGGTGCCGTCGCTCCACTTCACGCCGGAGCGGACGTTGATGACGTACGTGTCGCCCTTCCAGCCGGAGGCCAGGTCACCGGTCGCGAGCCACGGGTCGTAGTCGCCCTTGACCGGGTCGTACAGGAACAGCGGCTCGTAGATGAGCCCCTGGGTGCCGGTCGCGAAGTTGCCCACGTCGAGCGGGTTCCAGTTGGTCGGGGGCACGTACGCCGACCCGCTGGTGTAGACCGTCTCGGTGCGCGGGAAGTGACTGGTCGCCGACCCCGTCGACGCCGCCGATGCCGTCGCTGATGTCGCCGATGTCGAGCCCGACGGCGAGCCGCTGCAGGCGCTGGCCACGGCCAGCGTCAGCGCGGCGATGGCGACGGTGCCGTACCGGGCGGACCGCCACCGCCTGTTCGTGAACCCCTTTGTAGGTCTCACCTGCTCCTACCTCCTCACTAGCACATCCTGTGATGACCCCGGGCGAAGGCAGCCGTCAGGAAACCACGGATGGCGCGGGCCGGGGACGGCGCGCGATCCGCTCCTAAGACGTTCCGTTTTCGGGGTTTTTGCCGGTTATAGGCCCGCTAAGCTGTGGGCTATACCGGTTAAGTGTTAACCCAAAGGAGCGCTCAAGTAAAGAGCCGTCTTTGGTAAAGAGCTACGCGGTCAGCCGTGCCCGCCGGGAAACCGGGACCGCGGGCGCCGCCGGAACCGCCGGGACGGCCGGACTCGAGCTGCCCCGGACCTGGAGCACGGGCGGGGTCTCCTCGACGTTCTCCGGGTGACCGCCGGAGGTCAGCTCACGGAGCATCCGCGCGGCGGCCGAGCCGACGGCGGGAATGTCCCGGCGCAGCGCGGTCAGCCGCGGGTTCGTGAGCTCGCAGAGGACGGAGTCCTCCCAGGAGACGATCGCGACCTCGTCCGGCACGCCGATCCCCATGCGCTGGGCCACCCCGAGCCCGGCGGTGGCCATCACGTCGCTGTCGTAGATGATCGCGGTCGGCGGCTCGGCCGAGCCGAGCAGCCCCACCGTGGCCTCGGCGCCGTGCTCGGCCGTGTAGTCGGCCTCCGCCGACACCGCCGCGAGCCCGGCCGCCCCGGTGACCGAGGCGAACGCCTCGCCCCGCAGCACCGAGTGCCAGTA
>Ga0302314_10013805_pt1 | contig 13857 bp, 10 predicted proteins | sample III_Palsa_N2_3_FD_200533 | JGI IMG/M metagenome (GOLD analysis project Ga0302314, IMG submission 200533) | Peat permafrost microbial communities from Stordalen Mire near Abisko, Sweden - III_Palsa_N2_3 | ecosystem: Environmental > Terrestrial > Soil > Palsa > Peat permafrost | place: Sweden... | reverse complement strand
TCCGACCGCTACAAGGGTCGCATCGGCCTGTTCTCGGAGGCCGACGACCTGATCGAGCTGGGCGCCAAATACATGGGCCACTCGGTGCGCGACATCCCCTATCCGATGGTCGACCGCATCGCCGAGATGTACATCCGCCAGAAGCCGAACATCAAAATCTTCCACAATGATGAAGGCCAGGACCTGTTGCTGGCCGGCGATATCGACATCGTCATGGAGTACAACGGCGACATAGCCCAGGTGATGCAGGAAGACTCGGACCTGGACTTCGTGGTGCCGAAGGAAGGCACCATTCTGAATTCCGACTGCCTGTGCATTCCCAAGGGCGCGCCACGGCCGGACAACGCGCACCAGTTCATCAATTTCATCCTCGACGGCAAGAACGGCGCGGAGATTTCCAACACCATCCTCTACCCCACGCCCAACGCCGCGGCCCTGGCGCTGATGCCGGACAGCTATCGCAACAACAAGGTGATCTTTCCGCCGCCGGACCAGATGGCCAAGTGCGAATACGCCGATTTCGAGGGCCTGAAACGCGCCCAGCTCTACGACGAGACCCTGACCCGGATCTTCGCGGCATGATCTGGGAGCCGCGCCATGGATGAACTCTGGAGCAAGGCCAAGGGGGTGTTCGCCGCCGTCGCGATCCCGCCGGTGTTCTGGCTGGTGGTCTTCTTCCTGGCGCCGCTGGGGATCATCTGGGCCTACAGCTTCGGCGAGAACAAGAATCTTATCGAGATCAGCATCAACGGGACGTTCTCCAACTACGCCCACGCGATGACGCCGCTCTATCTGGGCATCATCCTGAAATCGTTCTGGTTCGCGGCCCTTACGACCCTCTTCTGTTTGATCATTGGGTTTCCGGTAGCGATCGCAATCACCTTCGCCTCGGAGAAAACCAAGACCTGGCTGCTGCTACTGATCATGCTGCCGTTCTGGACCAACCTCTTGATCCGCACCTACGCTCTGATGGCGGTCCTGCGAAACGAGGGGTTCATCAACCAGGGACTGGACCTACTCTGGCACGGGCTGAACGCGATCAGCTCCGCGGCCGGGCATCCGCTTCCGCCATTCCAGCCGCTGCAGATGCTGCACAACAATTTCGCCGTGGTGTTTGGCTTGGTCTACGTCCAGCTGCCCTTCATGGTGCTGCCGCTCTACGCGGCGCTCGACCGGCTCGACCGTTCGCTTCTCGAGGCCAGTCTGGATCTCGGCGCCGGCCACCTGACCACCTTCGCGCGGGTGGTGACGCCATTGGCCATGCCGGGGATCGTCTCCGGCGTCATCGTCACCCTGATCCCCTCGGTGGGCGCCTATCTGACGCCGGACCTGCTGGGCGGTCCGCAAAGCATGATGATCGCGAACATCATCGAGCGGCAGTTCAAGACCGCCGACGACTGGCCCTTCGGCTCGGCCCTCTCGTTCCTCTTGATGTATATGACCTTCCTGGCGATCGCCGTGCAGGCCATCGTCGCCCGCAATCGCAAGGCGGCGCTGACATGAGCGCGGCGATCAGGGACAAGACCCCGCCGGGGCCGCTGGAATATCTGCGCCGCTGGCCGATCCGCACCTGGCTGGTGCTGGTGACGGTCTACCTCTATGCGCCGATGCTGACACTGATGGTGTTCAGCTTCAACGACTCCAAGCGCAACATCGTCTGGCGCGGCTTCACGCTGAAATACTACGTCGCGGCGTTCCAGGATTCCGACCTGATCACCGCCTTTGGCAACTCCTTGACCATCGCCGCCGTCTCCACCGTGGCCAGCGTGATCCTGGGCGCCCTGACGGCCATGCTGCTTTGGCGGTTCCGTTTTCCCGGCAAGACAGCCTTCGAGGGCGCGCTTTCGCTGCCGATCGTGGTGCCCGAGATCTGCATGGGCGTCGCTATGCTGGTCTTCTTCACCCAGATCGTGCCCTGGCCCACCTCGCTGCCCTGGCCGCTGAACCTCGGCTCAATCATCATTTCCCACATCTCCTTCTCGTTCAGCTTCGTGGCCATCGTCATCCGGGCGCGGCTGGCCTCGTTCAATCGCGAGCTGGAAGAGGCGGCCAAGGACCTGGGCGCCAGCGAATGGCGCATCTTCCGCGACATCCTCGTACCGCACATGGCGCCGGGGCTGGTCGCCGGCGGTCTGCTGGCCTTCACCCTGAGTCTTGACGACTTCGTCATCACCTTCTTCACCTCCGGCCCCGACACCACCACCTTCCCGGTGAAGGTCTATTCCATGGTGCGGTTCTCGGTGACGCCTGAGGTGAACGCCGCCTCCACCGTCCTGATCGTCATCACCGTCGCCCTCACCTTCCTGGCGCTGCGACTCCAGGGGACCGAGGTCCGCGACACCGTGGGCGGAGGCTGAGCTGAACATGACCGAATCCGCCAAGACCATCATCCGCTTCGAGAACGTCACCAAACGCTTCGGCAAGGTGGTGGCGGTCGACGACGTCAGCCTGTCCATCGAGGAAGGCGAGTTCTTCGCCCTGCTCGGCCCCTCCGGCTGCGGCAAGACGACCCTGCTGCGCATGCTGGCCGGGTTCGAGACCCCCACCGAAGGCCGCATCCTGATCGACGGCGAGGACGTCAGCCGCATCCCGCCCAACCGGCGGCCGGTGAACATGGTGTTCCAGTCCTACGCCGTCTTCCCGCACATGAGCGTCGCTGACAACGTCGGTTATGGCCTCCTGGTTGACGGCATCGCCAAGGCCGAGCGCGACCGGCGGGTCGAGGAGGCCCTGGGTCTCGTCAAGCTGGAAGGCTACGGTGGCCGCAAGCCTGACCAGATGTCCGGCGGACAGCGCCAGCGCGTCGCCCTGGCTCGCGCTCTGGTCAAGCGCCCTCGCGTGCTCTTGCTGGACGAGCCCCTGTCGGCTCTGGACGCCAAGTTGCGTGAGGCGATGCGGTCCGAGCTGACCCAGCTTCAGGACAAGGTCGGCATCACCTTCCTGATCGTCACCCACGACCAGGATGAGGCCTTGGCCATGGCGAGCCGTTGCGCGGTGATGAACCGGGGAATGCTGCAGCAGGTCGCCACACCCAGCGACCTCTACGAATATCCCAACAGCCGCTTCGTCGCCGACTTCATCGGCCAGGTGAACCTGTTCGAGGGAAAATTGACGGTCGACGAGCATGATCACGCCGTGGTCGCTTCGCCAGACCTGCCCTGGCCCATCTTCCTCGATCATGGCGTGACCGGCGCGCACGGGACCGATCTGTGGGTGGCGATCCGGCCGGAGAAGATCACGCTGCACAAGCGCGCCGAGGGACAATCGGCCCCGCCGTCGGAAGGCGCGCCCGATGGCCACAATCACGCTGCCGGGGTGATCCGCCACATCTCCTATCTCGGCAGCGAGTCCGTTTATGAGGTCGAGCTGGAGACCGGCCGCAAGGTCCGCGCGCTGCGCTCCAATCTGACCCGTCGCGATCAGGAGGACCTGACCTGGGACGAGCCGGTCTGGGTGTCCTGGCACGCCTGGTCCCCGGCGGTGCTGCTATCATGACGAACCGTCCTGTCCTCGGAATTGCCTGCTGCACCCGCACGGTCGGGACCGAGCCGGCTCAGGCGGTGATGAACCGTTACGTGGTTCACGCCCTGCGCTACGCCGACGCCGCCGGCCTGCTGGTGCCCGCCCTGCCCGACCTGATGAGCGCCCGCGAGGTTGCGCCTCGGCTGGACGGTCTGATGCTGACCGGCAGCCCGTCCAACATCGCGCCGGCCCGCTATGGCCACGCCGGCGCCGCCGACGCGGAAGGCCCCTTCGACCCGGGCCGGGACGCCATGACCGCCGGTCTGATCGACGCCATGCTGGCGCTGGGCAAGCCGGTATTCGGCATCTGTCGGGGCTTGCAGGAACTCAATGTCGCCTTCGGCGGCACATTGCGTCGCGACACCAGCCGCAGTCCTGACCTTCTGCCGCATCACGCTCCGGACGACGCCAGCTTCGACGCCATGTTCGAGCACGAGCACGAGGTCACGCTGACTCCCGGCGGCCTGCTCAATCGCGGCCTGGGACGGAATAACCTGACCGTCAATTCGGTGCACTTCCAGGCCATCGGCGAACTGGCTCCGGGCCTGAGCGTCGAGGCGACTGCCCCCGACGGGGTTGTCGAAGCCGTATCCGCCACGGTCAACGGCGCGTCCGTGCTGGCCGTGCAGTGGCATCCCGAATGGCGCGCCGACGCCAACCCCGACTCCCAAGCCTTCTTCCGGCTGCTCGGACGCGCCCTGCGCGGCGATGCCGTGCCTAACGATCTGAGGACCCCAGCGTGACCCTTCGCAACTACGACATCGCCGAACTCCGCCGCCTGGATGTGGCCCACCACCTGCCGGCCCAGGCCGATTACAAACTGATCCGCGACATGGGCGGCAGCCGGATCATCACTCGCGCCGACGGCTGCATCATCCACGACGGCGACGGCAACGCGCTGTTGGACGGGATGGCGGGGCTCTGGTGCGTGCAGGTGGGCTACGGCCGCGAGGAACTGGCCAAGGCCGCCTATGAACAGATGGTCGAACTGCCCTACTACAACACCTTCTTCAAGACCGCCGCGCCCACCACCATCATGCTGGCGACCAAGGTAGCCGAGCTGCTGGGCGGAACCCTGCAACACGTCTTCTTCAACAACTCCGGTTCGGAAGCCGTGGACACCGTTGTGCGCCTCGCTCGCTACTACTGGCAGTGCAGGGGTGAGCCCGACCGCAGCATCATCATCGGCCGAGTCAACGGCTATCACGGTTCAACCATAGCCGGCGCCAGTCTCGGCGGCATGAAGCACATGCACGATCAGGGCGGCCCGTGGGTGCCCGACATTGAGCACATCATGCAGCCTTACCAGTTCAACGAGGTGTCTGGCGAAGACCCGGCCGCCTTCGGCCTGCGCGCCGCGGACGCGTTGGAGACCCGCATTCTTGAGGTCGGGCCGGAAAAGGTTGCGGCCTTCATCGGCGAGCCGGTGCAGGGCGCGGGCGGGGTGATCATTCCACCGGACAGCTACTGGCCGCGCATCGAGGCGATCTGCCGCAAATACGGTATTCTGCTGGTCTGCGACGAGGTGATCTGCGGCTTCGGCCGGTTGGGCCAGTGGTTCGGGTTCCAGCACTTCGGCATCCATCCCGACCTGGTCTCCATGGCCAAGGGCCTGTCGTCCGGCTACCTGCCGATTTCGGCGGTGGGGGTGGCGGACCACATCGTCGAGGCCCTGCGCGAGAAGGGCGGCGACTTTGTCCACGGCTACACCTATTCCGGCCACCCGACCTCGGCCGCCGTGGCGCTCAAGAACATCGAAATCATGGAGCGCGAGACTCTCGTGGGCCGCACGGCCAAGGACACCGGCCCCTATCTTGCCAAGGCCCTGGCCGCACTCGCCGACCACCCCATGGTGGGCGAGACCCGCTCGCTCGGCCTGATCGGCGGGGTCGAGATCGTCGCCGACAAGACCACGCGCGCGCGCTTCGGCGGCAAGGAGGGCGTAGCCGGCCCCATCGTCCGCGACCTCTGCATCCAGAACGGCCTGATGGTCCGCGCCGTCCGGGACACCGTGGTCATGAGTCCGCCCCTCATCATCAGCCACGCCGAGATCGACCGGCTCGTCGATACCATCCGCCGTTCACTGGACGAGGCTGAGCCGAGGCTGCGGGAGTTGGCGGCGGCGGCTTAGACGCAGGCCCAGGTGCTGCGGCCGATCAGGCCCATGCCGTCGGCGATATCCGAAGCAATGGCCCGCTCGAGCGCGGCGGCGTCCCTGGCCTCAATGGCCTCCAGGGCGATGCGGTGCTGGTCCACAAGGTTGGCGGTGCCGAACCGGCCATAGACCACCCGCATGAAGGGGCCGAACTGCAGCCAGAGCGCCTCAATCAACCGATTGAGCGTCGGCCGCTCGTTGGCGCGATAAAGCCCGAAGTGAAAGGCGAAGTTGCCCTCCATGTAGGCGACCACATCACCGTTCTCCATCGCCGCGTCGATGGCCGCGTCAACGTCGCGCAAGTGCTTCAGCCGGGCGGGCGTGATGTGCGGCAGCGCCAGCACCGCGGCTTTGGGTTCGAGCATCAGGCGGCATTCCAGCAGGTCGGTGAACCTGTCGGCGTTCATCGCCGGCACCTCGATCCTGCGCTTGGAGCGGATCTCCACGGCGCCTTCCGCCGCCAGCCGGCTAAGGGCGTCCCGCACCGGCATCTGGCTGACGCCCATCTCCAGGGCCAGTCCCCGGGTCGACAGGCCGACTCCCGGAACGATCTTGCCGGTGATCATCCGCCGCCGCAGTTCTTCATAGATGCTGGCGTGCAGCACCGGCTCCGAAGCATCCGACTCGGTCGTCCCGACCTTCATCGCCGTTCTGTTCAGCACCGTCAGATTCGACATTCAATGACGCTCCAATCCTGGGACGGTTATCAGATGGAGCAAGATATAGCCGCTGCGCGACAAACCAACATGTGTGATCTCAGCGCACCTGGATAGCTTGACGGCTTGCTTTCCAAGGGGCGATCCTACTGAGATCACACTTGCACGCCTGACCTGAGCAAATCGTCCGCATGTCCGACCTGAAAACCTGGATCGAAAAGAACGGCATCGGCGAGGTGGAATGTCTCATTCCGGACCTGAATGGGGTGCTCCGCGGTAAGGTGCTTCCCGCCACCAAGCTTCTTCAATCGGAACACGATGGCTCGCTACGCCTTCCATCAAGCGTCTTTTCGCTAACCATCACCGGCGAATACGCGGACGCCGACGATGGCGACGAAGCGTTTCAGGACCCGGACATGGTGCTTCGTCCGGACGCCGGCACCCTGTGCATCGCCCCGGGATTCAAGACGCCGACCGCCTACGTGTTCGCCGACGCCTATCACAAGGACGGCTCGCCTTGGTCCTCCTCGCCCCGGCAGGTGTTGAAGGCGGTGATGGACCTTTATGCCGCGCGTGGCTGGCGCCCCATCGTCGCGCCGGAGCTGGAATTCTATCTGACGGCGCTGAATCCGGATCCGGACTTTCCACTGACCCCGCCGGTGGGACGATCGGGCCGGGCGGAAACGTCGCCACAACCCTATGGTCTTGAAGCGATCACCGAGTACGAAGACCTGATCGACGCCATCTACGAGTATTCCGAGACTGCCGGGCTCAGCGTCGACACCATGATCCATGAGGCCGGCACGGCCCAGCTTGAGATCAACTTTCTGCACGGGGACCCGGTGCGTCTGTCAGACCAGGTCTCCGTGTTCAAGCGCATCGTCCGTCAGGTCGCCCTGGACCACGGCCTCTACGCCACCTTCATGGCCAAGCCGATGGAGCACCAGCCGGGCAGCGCCATGCACCTGCACATCTCCCTGATCGCCGAGGCGGGCGGGGAGAACCTGTTCGCCGACGCGTCTGGCGCCGACAGCGCGATGTTCCGACACTACGTCGGCGGCCTGCAGAAATACCTGCCGGAGGTTGCGCCGCTGTTTGCGCCAAACGTCAATTCCTTCCGCCGCATGCGGCCCAGCCACAGCGCGCCGATCAATGTGCAGTGGGGCTACGACAACCGCTCTTGCGGCCTGCGGGTGCCGATCTCGGACCGGGAAAACCGGCGCATCGAGAACCGGCTTCCGGGCGCCGACGCCAGCCCTTATCTCGCGGTCTCCGCCGCGCTGATCTGCGGCTACCTGGGGATCGAGGAATCGATCGAGCCGAGCGCCCAGGTCGGTGGCAACGCCTACAATCATGCCCGCACCCTGCCCCGCACCCTTGACGATGCGCTGGAACGATTCAGCGCCTGCAAGGCCGTGCGCAACCTGCTCGGCGAGGGCTTTTCCGAGGCCTTCATTCGCATCAAGGAAGCCGAGCTGGAGGCATTCCAAGGGGTCATCAGCTCCTGGGAGCGCGACCACCTTTTGCTGAAGGTGTGACAGTGGGACTCAACGACGGGCTGGAGATGGCCCGTTCCTACTATGCCGCTACCGCCGCGCCGTGGCCGACACAGCCTGCCCTGGTCGGCGACGTCGATGCAGATCTGGTCATCGTCGGCGGCGGCTGCACCGGCCTGTCGGCGGCGCTGCATGCGGCGCGCCAGGGGCTATCGGTCGTGGTGCTGGAAGGCGGCCGGATCGGCTGGGGCGCATCAGGGCGCAACGGCGGGCAGATCATCCCCGGCCTGCGCAAGGGCGTCGCCGAACTCGTGGCGATGTATGGGCCGGAGCGGGCCAGAGCCCTGTTCGAACTGGCGCTGGAAGCCCGTGACCTCGTCATGGGTCTGATCGCCGAGCACGCGATCGACTGCGACCTGCGCACGACCGGCCATCTGCTCGGCGCGGTCAAGGCGTCCGACCTGCGCCACCTTGAAGCGGAGGCGGCGTGCCTGAACCAGGTGATGGATTACCCGCACGCCGAACTCTTGGACGCCGCCGAGGCGCGCGGCCAAGTCGACACGCCATACCACGGCGCGCTGCTGGATCGGCTTGGCGGACATATGCATCCGCTCAACTACACCCTTGGCCTGGCGGGCGCGGCGAGCGCGGCCGGCGCGGCTCTCTATGAACAGTCCGCGGCGCTGTCGCTCGAGCAAGAGGACGGAAAGGTTCGCATCAGCACGGCGCAAGGCGCGGTGCGGGGCCGCCATGTGATCCTGGCAGGCGACGCCCTGCTCAATGGCCTGTCGGCACGGGTGAATAGCCGAATCATGCCGGTGGCCAACTATCTCGTCGCGACCGAACCCTTGGCCGACGCCGCTGGCCTGATCCCGACAAACGTGGCCGTGTCCGACACAAAATTTGTCGTCAACTACTACCGCCTGACCGCGGACGGTCGACTGCTGTTCGGAGGCGGCGAGCGTTATACGCCCGAACCCCCAAACGACATCGCCGGCTTCGTGCGTCCGCACATGGAAGCGGTGTTCCCCCAATTGCGCGGACGCCGGATCGATCATGCCTGGGGCGGACTTGTATCCGTGACCACAAGCCGCTTGCCGCATGTCGGCCGCGACGGCGAGGTGCTGTTCGCTCACGGCTACTCCGGCATGGGCGTGATCCTGTCGACCCTCGCCGGCAAACTGCTGGTCGAGGAGATCTGTGGCCGAAACGATCGGTTCAACCTGTTCGCTGCGGTCGAACCACGCGCCTTTCCGGGCGGCACAAGCCTGCGCGGTCCGCTCTATGTGCTCGGCATGCTCTGGTACGCCATGCGCGATCGGTTCGGTTGAGCTTGGCCCTTGACCACGGCCGCGCCGAATGGTGCGCTCGCAAACTGAGATAGCAGATTGGAATCGTCATGGCCGAGGATCGGTGCTGGACTGACAAGGCGCTCGGCATGGACCGGCCGATCGATCGCCGCGACTTTCTCAACGGCGTGGCGGTCTCCGTCGGCGCGATCGGGGCTCTAGGCGCGGTCGGCGCCATCGCCGAGTCGCCCCCAATGTGGCCTCAGGACCAGGCCGGCTACTATCCACCCGTCCTGAACGGAATGCGCGGCAGTCACGCGGGCTCGTTCGAGAATGCGCACAAGCTGCGCGACGGCGACTTCTGGTCCAGCCATGGCGAGCTGAAGGACACCGGTGAAACCTATGACCTGGTCGTCGTCGGCGGCGGCATCAGCGGGCTGTCGGCGGCCCACTTCTACCACGAAGTCAGGCCCAACGCCCGCATCCTGATCCTCGACAACCACGACGACTTCGGCGGTCACGCCAAGCGCAACGAATTCCATCTGGACGGCAAGCTGCACCTGCTCAACGGCGGCACGCTGGAGATCGACAGCCCCCGCCCCTACAGCCCGGTGGCGGACGGCCTGTTGAAAACCTTGGGCGTCGATCCCGTGGCGCTGACCAAGGCCTGTGACCGGGACGAGCTCTATCCTTCGCTGGGGCTGAGCGGCGCGGTGTTCTTCGACAAGGCGACCTTCGGCGAGGACCGGCTGGTGAACCGGGCGCCGGCCCGTCGGCGAGCATCGAGCCCTAAGGCGTGGCGCGACTTTGTTGTTCGCACGCCGCTGTCGCCCGTCGCCCGGCGCGACGTGGTGCGCATCAATACCGGCATGACCGACTACATGCCGGGCCTGACCTCGGATGAAAAGAAGGACCGGCTCTCTCGGATCAGCTACCGCGACTACCTGCTGAAGGTGGTCAAGGCCGACCCAGAGGCGGTAACGTTCTACCAGACGGCGACCCAAGGCGAATGGGGAGTCGGAATCGACGCGGTGTCGGCGCTGGACTGCTGGGGCTTCGGCATGACCGGCTTCCAGGGACTGAAACTCAAGCCTGGGCATGCACCGCGCATGGGCTATACGCCCGCCGGCTACGCGGATGGCGGCTCCTACACCTTCCATTTTCCGGATGGCAACGCCTCGATCGCCAGACTCCTGGTGCGCAAACTGGTCCCCGACGCCATTCCCGGCAATGACGCCACCGACATCGTCACCGCCAAGGTTGATTACAGCCGCCTGGACCAGCACGAAAATCCGGTGCGCATCCGCCTGTCCAGCATCGTGGTCCGCGCCCGCAACACCGCAGGGGCCGAAGCCTCGACCGGCGTGCAGGTCGCCTATGCCCGAGGCGACGGCGTCTATGTCGTCCGGGCCAGGAACTGCGTGCTCGCCTCATGGAATATGATGATTCCCTACCTGTGCCCGGAGATGCCGGAGGCGCAAAAGGCCGCGCTGCACTCCCTGGTCAAGACGCCGCTGGTCTATACCAGCGTCGCCTTGCGCAACTGGACCGCCTTCCACAAGCTTGGGATCGACCGGGTGATGGCTCCCGGCGGCTACCACACCTATTTCGTGCTTAATCCGGCCGTGGATATCGGCGGCTACCGCGCCGAGCGCTCGCCTGACAAGCCGATCCTGGTGCACATGGTGCGCACGCCCTGCAAGCCGGGCCTGCCAGAGCACGAGCAAAACAAGGCCGGGCGCTATGAGCTGTTGTCGACCTCGTTCGAGACCTTCGAGCGCAACATTCGCGACCAGCTTGGCCGCACCCTCGCCGGCGGAGGTTTCGATCCGGCGACGGACATCACCGCCATCACGGTCAACCGCTGGCCGCACGGTTACGCCCCCGAATACAATCCGCTGTGGGAGCCCGATCTGCCACCGGACGAGCAGCCGAACGTCATCGGTCGCGCGCGGTTCGGCCGCATCACCATCGCCAATTCAGATTCCGGCAGGGCCGCCTATACCGACTCCGCCATCAACCAGGCTCACCGGGCGGTGACCGAGCTGTTGGCGCTCTAAGGGTTTCTGGGCCGCGGCAATTGCGTCCAGTCTGCGGACAAGTTGACCAACGCCTGATCGCCGCCGTGGCGCCATTCACACAGGCCCGAATGGCGCGTCATGATGTGATCACAGACGCTTGACGGAAATGGTTCGGGATAGGAACGTCAACCTATCCGTTTGGGGGAGCCGACCAATGGCCAATACTTTTCGCTGGCGAAAGCCGCTGCTGGCGTCCGCCGCTTTGCTACCGCTGCTCTACGCCGGCCCAGCGCTGGCTGACGACGCCAAGTCCCAGCCATCGACCGAAGTCGGCGAGGTGGTGGTCACCGCGACCCGCCAGTCTCAGAACCTGAGCAAGGTCCCGGAAAGCGTCAGCGCCTTCACCGCCAAGAAGATGGATGTCCTGGACATAAAGTCCATGGCTGACCTGGCCAAGTTCACTCCCGGCATCACGTACGACGAGGAACGCCACGACGTCTATATACGCGGGATATCCTCCACGGCCGGCTCCGGCACCACCGGCGTCTATATCGACGACACGCCCATCCAGGTGCGGGCGCTGGGCCTGAACGCCAACAACACCCTCCCGGCGGTGTTCGACCTCGACCGCGTGGAAGTCTTGCGCGGTCCACAGGGCACCCTGTTCGGCGCCGGGTCAGAGGGCGGCACGGTGCGTTACATCACGCCCCAGCCGAGCCTGACGACCTTCTCCGCCACGGCGCACAGCGAAGTGTCGTTCACCGACGATGGCTCGCCAAGTTATGAGACGGGCGTCGCCGCCGGCGGCCCGATCGTCGACGACCAGTTGGGCTTTCGCCTCAGCGCCTGGGGGCGGCACGACGGCGGCTGGATCAATCGGGTGGATTATACCGACCTTGGCGCCACCCAGGGTGACGCCAACTACGTCAACACCTATGTCCTGCGCGGCGCCCTGGCTTGGCAGCCCGTCGCCAACCTGATGGTAACCCCCTCGATCTATTATCAAAACCGGCTGCAGAACAACTACGACCAGTATTGGGTGTCGATCTCCAACCCCGGGTCGGGGAACTACCTCAGCGGCACGCCCGACAAGATGGCGGACAAGGATCACTTCTACCTGCCGGCGCTGAAGATCGAGTACGATCTTCCTTCGGTGAAGTTCATTTCCAACACCGCCTACTACGACCGCTTCGAGCACGTGAACGGCTATAGCGGCACCCTGTACGATCTCTCCTACTTCCAGCAGCTCACCAGCGGCGGGATCGATCCCCAGGGCAATCCCTGCGCCCAGTGCGCCACCGATCCTTCACCGCTGCTCACGGCCACTGGCCCAAACCTGCCGGGGTTTGGCAACTATGTGGCCCACAACCTGATCACCAACAGCCAGGAGAACTTCACTCAGGAGTTCCGGCTGCAATCGGCCGATTCCAACGCCCGGCTGAATTGGACCTCCGGGTTCTTCTTCTCCTACGACACCCAGCGCAGCATCGAGGAAATCAACGACCCGCAGCTGCCGGCGCTAACCCAGTATCTGTGGGGCGAGGACATGATCACCGCCTGGGGCCAGAACTTGCTGCCCAACGGCGATGACTATCTCAATGACACCACCGGGCACGATCGCCAGATCGCCCTGTTCGCGGATGGGACCTACGCGATCACGGAACAACTGAAGTTCAACGTTGGGGTCCGTTACGCCTGGACCCACTTCGACTATCACAACCTCAATACTGGTCCGCAGGATCTGCTGGACGACGGTGGCGCGCCGGCGATCGTATCCGGCAGCAAGGACGAGACCCCCTTCACGCCCAAGGTGAACCTGACCTACCAGGTCACCCCCGACGACATGGTCTACGGCACCGTCTCCAAGGGTTATCGGATCGGCGGCGCGACGCCACCACTGCCTGCGGTGGCCTGCGGTGGCGACTTCCCCACCTCGTACAGCTCCGATACCACGCTGAATTACGAGGTCGGCACCAAGGATCGTTTCCTGGACCGGAGTCTCTCCGTCGCGGCAAGCGCCTACTATATCCAATGGAACAACATCCAGCAGGCGGTCTATGTCCCGTCCTGCGGCATCCAGTACACCGCCAACCTTGGCAACGCCGTCAGCAAGGGTTTTGACCTCCAGGGCGAGTGGAAGGTCACACGGTCCCTCGATCTCGAAGCGACGGCCGGCTACACCGACGCCGAATACAGCACCGATGCCGTCCAGCAGCTCAACGGAGGTCCTCTGGTGCTGGCGCGCAAGGGCGATTCCCTGGACGTGGCGCCGTGGACGCTCACGGTGGGCGCGCAGTACAACTTCACCCTGTTCGACCACGACGCCTTCGTGCGCGCGGACGACGAATTCAACGCCAAGCGGACGCGGCCGATCCCGGCCGAGGACTTCAATACCGCCTTCTACGATGCCGGTCTGCGGCCCGACCCCGCGACCAATGAATTGTCAGCCCGCGCGGGGCTGAATTTCGACAAGTGGGATCTGGCCCTCTACGCCGAGAACCTGCTTGATGCCCACCCACAGCTCGACCTGAACCATCAGGACCAATACACCCTGCTGTATGAGGCGACCACGTTCCGCCCCCTCACCATCGGGCTGGCCGCGACCTATAAATACTAGCGGGTCAACGCGGAGAACAGCCATCGTTGGACTGACCGCACCGAACTCAGTCAGCTAAATACAATGGAGATTTTAGCATCAATTGGAGACAACTTGCGCCG
>Ga0302314_10013804_pt1 | contig 13857 bp, 12 predicted proteins | sample III_Palsa_N2_3_FD_200533 | JGI IMG/M metagenome (GOLD analysis project Ga0302314, IMG submission 200533) | Peat permafrost microbial communities from Stordalen Mire near Abisko, Sweden - III_Palsa_N2_3 | ecosystem: Environmental > Terrestrial > Soil > Palsa > Peat permafrost | place: Sweden... | reverse complement strand
TGGCCGGTGAGCACGACCGCGAGCACCACGGCAGGCGACGTGGCGCGGCCGGCCCGGCGGCCGCTGGTGACGGCCGGCTCAAGACGCGCACTGGTTTGTGTCATGGACCCAGCTTGCCGTCAGTCTTATGCTGGTACCAGGAGCCTGGTTATCCTGGTACTAACACCACCTGGCAGGGTTAAGAACCAGGGAGCAGAATGAGGACGTGAGCATGGCGACTTTGAACGGCACCGCCCCCAACGGCACCGCCCCCAACGGCACCGCGAGCGTGGCCAGCGCGCGCCGCACCGAGCTGGCGGCGTTCCTCCGCAGCCGGCGGGAGCGCATCCAGCCCGAGGACGTCGGCCTGCCCCCCGGCGCCCGCCGCCGCACGGCCGGACTGCGGCGGGAGGAGCTCGCCCAGCTGGCCGGGGTCGGCGTTACCTGGTACACCTGGCTCGAGCAGGGCCGCAAGATCAACGCGAGCGTCCAGGTGCTCGACGCGATCGCGACCACGCTCCGGCTGGACGCCACCGAACGCGCCCACCTGTTCCGCCTCGCGGACCTGCCCGGCGCCACCGGGCCCGCCGACTGCGTCGACTGCCCGGTGCCGTCGGAGGTCCAGCAGGTGGTCGACGCGATCCCGCTCCCGGCCGTGATCCTGACCGAGCGGTTCGACCTGCTGGCCTGGAACAAGGTCTACGAGTCGATCTTCCCCGGCGTCACCTCGGCCCCGCCCGGCGAGCGCAACACGCTGCTCGTGAACCTGGCGGCGCCGGGCTGCTGCAGCCCGGTCGAGGATCCCGACTCGCACTGCGGCGTGCTGGTCGCGCAGCTGCGGGCGGCCTACGGCCGGCACGTCGGCGACCCGGCCTGGACGCACTTCATCCGCCGCCTGGAGGCGCTCAGCCCGACGTTCGCCGCCGCCTGGGCCGCCCACGACGTGTCCAGGCCGACTACCTACACCAAGAAGTTCCGGCATCCGGGCGTCGGCCCGATCACGACCACCACGACCAGCTTCGCGGTCAACGCCGTCCCCGGCGCCCGCCTGGTCGTCTACACCCCCGACGACGAGCAGAGCAGGAAGGCCATCGCCCGGCTGGCCGCGGGCGACGAGCTGACCGCCCGCTACCCCTGCTGGTCCAAGCACTATCCCGAACGGTCCCAGCCGACTCCGGCCGCTCTATGACCCGTCAGCCGGTGTTCTGCAGGCCGGCCGCCACCCCGCTGATCGTCAGCAGCAGCAGCCGCTCGAGCGCGGCCCGCTCGCCGGGGTCGACGTCGTCCGCCCGCAGCGCCGTCAGCGCCCGCAGCTGCAGATACGAGAGCGCGTCGACGTAGGGGTCGCGCAGCACGATCGCGCGGGCCAGTACCTGGCGGTCGGCCACCGGCAGGTCGTGCTCGGTGATCGCGAGCACCAGCCGGCGGGTCAGGTCGTACTCGGCCAGCACCCGCGCGGTCAGGTCGGGCCTGCCGCCGAGGTCCAGGTACCTGGACGCGATTGCGCGGTCGGTCTTGGCCAGCGACATCTCGGCGTTGTCGATCAGGGTGGCGAGCAGCGGCCACTCCTTGTACGCGCGGCGCAGCTCGGCCATCCCCTCATCAGGAAGGTCGCCGTCGGAGTCGCCCGCCTCGAGGCCGGCCCACGCCGCCGCCGCGAGGCCGCTGCCGAGCCCGTACCAGCCGGGGAGGTTCAGCCGGGTCTGCGACCAGGCGAACACCCACGGGATGGCGCGCAGGTCCTCCAGGCCGAGCGGCCCGCCGCCGTGACCGCGCCGCGACGGCCGCGAGCCGATCCGCAGCCCGCCGATCTCCTCCAGCGGGCTGACCTTCGCGAACCACCCGGCGAAGCCGTCGGCCTCCGCCAGCCCGCGGAAGGCCGACTTCGCGGCCACGTCGATCGACCCGGCGAGCGCGCGGAACTCGGCCGCGGCGGCGGCGTTCCGCTCGCCCAGGGACGGCGACGAGGCGAGCAGCACGGCCGAGGTCAGCTGCTCCATGTGCCGCAGGCCGATCGAGTGCCGGCCGTAGCGGGCGAAGATCACCTCGCCCTGCTCGGTCACCTTCAGCCGCCCGGCCACCGACCCGGGCGCCTGCGCGAGCACCGCCCGGCCGGCCGGGCCGCCGCCGCGGCCGATGGCGCCGCCCCGGCCGTGGAAGAGAGTCAGCGCGACATCGTGGGCGGCCGCCCAGGCCGCCAGCTCCGCCTGCGCCTCGAACAGCCGCAGGGTGGCCGAGGCCGGGCCGAGCTCCTTGGCCGAGTCCGAGTAGCCGAGCATGACCTCCAGCCGCCGGCCGTTGTCGGCCAGCCGCTCGCGCACCGGGGCGAGCTCGAGCATGCCGGTCAGCACCGACGGCGCCGCCGCCAGGTCGTCGCCCGACTCGAACAGCGGCACCACGTCGAGGACCGGCCCGCCGCCGTCCGGGAACGCGAACCCGGCCAGCTCGTACACCGCCGCCACGTCGGAGGCGGCGGTGGTGAACGAGATCACGTACCGGTGGCAGGCGGCGAACCCGAACCGGCGTTGGATCCACCCGATCACCCGGATCGTCTCAAGCACCTCGAGCGTCATCGGGGAAAGCTCCCCGCCCGCCCGCAGCTCCGCCAGCGCGCGGGCGTGCACCGCCGAATGCTGTCGCACCTCGAGCGAGGCGAGGTGGAACCCGAACGTCTCCGCCTGCCAGATCAGGTGCTGCAGCTCGCCGTAGGCCTGCCGGGCCGCCCCCGCGTCCGCTAGCGACGCTTGCACCAGCCGCAGGTCGGCTACGAACTCGGCCGGCGAGCCGTAGTCGAGATCGGCGTTCCTGGTCCTGGTGGCGGTCAGCCGCTCGGCCGCGTAGAGCAGGTAGGCCCGGTAGGGCTCGCCCGGGGACCGGGCGGTGATCTCGGCCAGCAGCTCCGGGTGCGCCGCCGAGGCGGCCGCGAGCGCCCGCCGGAGCGCGTCCGACGGGGGCGCGGCGCGCTCGTCCACGGTCAGCGCCCGGCCGATCCGGCCGCAGGCGGCCTCGAGCGCCCGCAGCGCGTGCTCGGCCTGGATCACCGCCGCCTCGCGGGTGACCGCGGCGGTCACGGTCGGGTTCCCGTCCCGGTCACCGCCCACCCAGGACCCGAACCGCAGGAACGGCGGCACCGGCGAGGCCGCCGCCCCGCTGGCCGGGCCGAGCAGCACCTGGTCGAGCGCCCGGTAGACGCTGGGCACGAGCCGGAACAGCGTCTCGTCGAACGCCGTCATCACCGTCCGGACCTCGTCCAGCGGGGTCATCCCGGCCACCCTGAGCTGCGCGGTCCGCCACAGCAGGTCGATCTCCTCGCGCAGCCGCCGACGCAGCTCGGCGCCGCGGGACGACGTCCCGGTGCCGGTCTCCACCTCGCGCGCGAGGTCGTCGTCGACCGAGGCGAGGAGCCCGCCGATGCGGCGCAGCGAGGCGACGACCGCCCGGCGGCGCGCCTCGGTCGGATGCGCGGTGAACACCGGGTGCACGACCAGCTCGCCCAGCAGCGCGTCCAGGTGGCCGCGGCCGCTCTCGGCCGTGATCCGCTCGGCCGCGTCGGCCAGCGACTCGCGCGGCGGCGTGTCGCCCGAGTCGCGGTGCCGCAGGGTGCGCACCCGCTGCTGCTCTTCGGCCAGGTTGACGAGGTGAAAGTAGACCGTGAAGGCGCCCGCGACCTGCTCCGCCCGGTCTCGTGACCAGGACCCGACGAGCGCGGCGATCGCGTCGGCGGCCTCCGCCGCCGTCGCCGACGAGCGGTCGGGCACCCGCCGGGCGTCGATCACCGCGTGCCGCAGCCGCTCGACGTCCGCCAGCAGGCCCGCGCCGCCGGACTCGCTGATCACCTCGCCGAGGAGGTCACCCAGCAGCCGGACATCGCGGCGCATGCGCTCGGGCAGCTCGGCTGAGTCTCTGATTCGGTCATTAGTGGCCATGTTCACGGGATGAGAGTAACCGCCAGATGATGACCCCAACCGTCCGCCAGGTTAACCTTTCCCCCATGACCGCAGCTGACACGATCCCTGGCGACTTGCCTGACCCGCATACGACCGCGGGGAAGATCGCGGATCTCGAGCGCAGGAGGCACGAGGCGGTGCACGCGGGGTCGCTCGCCGCGATCGAGAAGCAGCACGCCAAGGGGAAGCTGACCGCCCGCGAGCGGATCGCCCTGCTGCTCGACGAGGGGTCCTTCACCGAGTTCGACGAGCTGGCCCGGCACCGCGCGCACGACTTCGGGATCGACCGCAACCGCCCCTACGGCGACGGCGTCGTCACCGGCACCGGCACCGTCGACGGGCGGCCGGTCGCGGTCTACAGCCACGACTTCACCGTGTTCGGCGGCAGCCTGGGCGAGGTCTACGGCGAGAAGATCGTCAAGGTCATGGACCACGCGATGAAGACCGGCTGCCCCATCATCGGGATCAACGACGGCGGCGGCGCCCGCATCCAGGAGGGCGTCGCCGCCCTCGGCCTGTTCGCCGAGATCTTCTTCCGCAACACCCGCGCCTCCGGCGTCATCCCCCAGATCAGCCTCATCATGGGCCCGGCCGCCGGCGGCGCCGTCTACTCCCCCGCCATCACCGACTTCACCCTCATGGTCGAGGGCACCAGCCACATGTTCATCACCGGCCCCGACGTCATCAAGACCGTCACCGGCGAGGACGTCACCATGGAGGACCTCGGCGGCGCCCGGACCCACGCCGCCAGGTCCGGCGTCGCCCACTACCAGGCCGCCGACGAGCAGGACTGCATCGACTTCGCCCGCCTCCTGCTGTCCTACCTCCCCTCCAACAACCTCGACGAGCCCCCCGCCCTCCCGGCCGCCCCCGACTACGCGATCACCGCCTCCGACCAGGAGCTCGACGCGCTCATCCCCGACTCCCCGAACCAGCCCTACGACATCCACCGCGTCATCGAGACGGTCCTGGACCAGGACACCCTCTGCGAGGTGCACGCCGCGTTCGCCCCCAACATCGTCGTCGGCTTCGGCCGCGTCGCCGGCGCGCCCGTCGGCGTGGTCGCCAACCAGCCGACGCACCTCGCCGGCTGCCTCGACATCGACGCCTCCGAGAAAGCCGCCCGATTCGTCCGGACCTGCGACGCATTCTCAATACCAATCCTCACCTTCGTCGACGTCCCCGGCTTCCTGCCCGGCGTCACCCAGGAGTGGGCCGGCATTATCCGCCGCGGCGCCAAGCTCCTCTACGCCTACGCCGAGGCCACCGTCCCCAAGATCACCGTCATCACCCGCAAGGCCTACGGCGGCGCCTACGACGTCATGGGCTCCAAGCACCTCGGCGGCGACGTCAACCTCGCCTGGCCCACCGCCCAGATCGCCGTCATGGGCGCCCAGGGCGCCGTCGGCATCCTCTACCGCCGCGAGCTCGCCGCCGCCGCCGACCCCGACGCCCTCCGCCAGCAGAAGACCACCGAGTACCAGGACACCCTGGCCAACCCCTACGTCGCCGCCGAACGCGGCTACCTCGACGCCGTCATCCGCCCCGCCGAAACCCGCACCGCCATCACCCGCGCCCTCACCAGCCTGCGCACCAAACGCGAAACACTCCCACCCAAGAAGCACGGCAACATCCCGCTATGACCAACGTCGACCCCATCCACGCCCCGGCACCCGTCGTGGTCCGCGGCCGACCGACCGATGCCGAGCTCGCCGCCCTGATCGGCGCGCTGCTGTCAGCCCTCGCGCCCGGTGCGGCCGAGGCCGCGCCAGTCCCGGCACCGCATTCCCGGTGGACGGACCGGGCCCCCGGCTGGCAGGCGCTGCCCCGTTCCGGCCCGTCGTCCTGGCGCGCTTCCGCCCGGCCGCGCTGACTGCACGAGGAGAGCAAGATGACCATCGCGAAAGTCCTGATCGCCAACCGGGGCGAGATCGCCGTGCGGGTGGCCCGGGCCTGCCGGGACGCGGGCCTGGCCAGCGTCGCGGTCTACGCCGATCCCGACCGGGACGCACCGCACGTCCAGGCGGCCGACGAGGCGTTCGCGCTGGGCGGCGACACCCCCGCCGCCAGCTACCTCGACATCGGCAAGATCCTCGCCGCCGCCGCCAAGTCCGGCGCTGACGCCGTCCACCCCGGCTACGGGTTCCTGTCCGAGAACGCCGAGTTCGCCCAGGCCGTGCTGGACGCCGGGCTAACCTGGATCGGCCCGCCGCCGGAGGCGATCCGCGACCTCGGGGACAAGGTCGCGGCCAGGAAGATCGCCCAGCGAGCGGGCGCTCCGCTGGTGCCCGGCACACCCGGCCCGGTCTCCGGCCCGGCCGAGGTCATCGCCTTCGCCGAGGCGCACGGTCTGCCCGTCGCGATCAAGGCCGCCTTCGGCGGCGGCGGCCGCGGACTCAAGGTTGCCCGCACCCTGGAGGAGATTCCCGAACTCTTCGAGTCGGCGGTCCGCGAGGCGGTCGCCGCGTTCGGCCGCGGCGAGTGCTTCGTCGAGCGCTACCTCGACCGGCCCAGGCACGTGGAAACCCAGTGCCTGGCGGACGCCCACGGCAGCGTCGTGGTCGTGTCCACCCGCGACTGCTCGCTGCAGCGACGCCACCAGAAGCTCGTCGAGGAAGCCCCGGCGCCCTACCTCACCGGGGATCAGGATGCCGTGCTGCGCGCCGCCTCCAAAGCCATCCTTCAAGAAGCCGGCTACGCCGGCGCCGGCACCTGCGAGTTCCTCATCGGCCAGGACGGCACCATCTCGTTCCTGGAGGTGAACACACGGCTGCAGGTCGAGCACCCGGTCACCGAGGAAGTCACCGGCATCGACCTGGTCCGCGAGATGTTCCGCATCGCCGACGGCGAGCCGCTGGGCTACGACGACCCGCCCGTCCGCGGCCACTCGATTGAGTTCCGCATCAACGCCGAGGACCCCGGCCGCAACTTCCTGCCCGGCCCCGGCACCGTCGCTAGTTGGCGCCCGCCCGCCGGGCCCGGCGTCCGGCTGGACTCCGGCGTGCGGGCGGGGTCGGTGATCGGCCCGGCCTGGGACTCGCTGCTGGCGAAGCTCATCGTCACCGGCGCCACCCGCCAGCAGGCGCTGCAGCGCGCCGCCCGCGCCCTGGCCGAGTTCGAGGTGACCGGGCTCGCCACCGCTCTGCCGTTCCACCGCGCCGTCGTCGGCGACCCTGCCTTCGCCCCGGAACTGCACGGCGAGCCCGGCCCGTTCACCGTCCACACCCGGTGGATCGAGACCGGATACCGCAACGACCTCGCACCCTGGAACTCCGACGGCACCGAAGCCGCGGAGGAAGGACAGCCGGCCCGGCAGACCGTGACCGTCGAGGTCGACGGCAAGCGCCTGGAGGTCACCTTGCCCGCGACCTTGGCGGCCAGTCCCAGCCCGCCCGGTACCGCCCGCCCGGCCCGGAGCGGGCCGCCACGCGCCGGGGCCGGGCGCAGGGAGCCGGGCGCGTCGCACTCAGGGAACGCGCTGACGGCCCCCATGCAGGGAACCGTCATCAAGGTCGCCGTCACCGAAGGCCAGCAGGTCAGCGCGGGCGACACCATCCTCATCCTGGAGGCGATGAAGATGGAGCAACCGGTGAACGCCCATAAACCCGGCACGATCACCGGCCTCGCCGCAGAGGCGGGCGCCACTCTCACCAGCGGCGCCCTGATCTGCGAGATCACCGACGACCAAGCGCCCGCGACCTGATACTGCTCGCCTATCGTCAGGCTGGGTCGGGCGATGCGGTGAGATAGCTGACGACCATGTCCCCGGCCATCTGACGGTAGTGCTCGCGGCGGTCGGCGTCGAGCAGGTCGACGCCGAAGATCGCGCCGAAGCTGTACCGGTTGGACATCCGGAAGAAGCAGAACGAGCTGATCATCAGGTGGATGTCGATGGCCTCGGCCCGGCGGCGGAAGGCGCCGCTGGCGTAGCCGCGCTCGAGAATGCGCGCGATCACCGAGACGACGGGGCTGTTGAGGGCGGCGATGGCGGCCGACTTGGCGATGAACTCGCCGCGGTGGATGTTCTCGACCGCGACCATGCTGACGAAATCGGGGTGCGACTCGTGGTGATCGAAGGTCAGCTCGGCCAGCGTGCGCACCGCTGACACCGGGTCGAGGTGGTCGACGTCCATCTGCTCGGCCGCCCGGGCGGTCGAGTATGCCTGCTCGAGCGCGGCGATGTAGAGCTGCTCCTTGCCGCCGAAGTAGTAGTAGATCATCCGCTTGGTGGTGCTGGTCCTGGCGGCGATCTCGTCGACCCGCGCCCCCGAGTAGCCGTCGCGCGCGAATTCGCCGATCGCGACCTCAAGGATCTCCCGGCGGGTCCGCTCGGCGTCCCGCTGCCGTTCCGGGCCAGCCGGCGTGTTGCCCGGACGCGAAACAGTGGTCATCCGCTCACCTTCCCCCTCGTGACCATACCGCTACATGTCATCTCCCAGACCGCGTCTTTACAGCCCCTGGATCATCCGGTACATATTATGAACTAACAAGTTAGTTCATTACATTCTGGGGGTGCGGCCGCGTGACTGGAGAGACCGGGCTTGAGCACCTGACGCTGCTCGGCGTCTCGCCGCCGGACCTGGTGACGGTCGCCGCCGAGGCCGGATTCGACTCGGTCGGCCTGCGGATTTCCCCGGCCGCCGACGGCGAGCGGCCGTGGCCGATCGGGCCCGGCTCCCCGATGCTGGCCGAGACCGTGCGCCGCTGCGCGGACACCGGGATCAGGGTGCTCGACGTGGAGGCGGTCAGGCTCGGGGCGCTTCCGGTTGACTACACGCCGACGCTCGAGGCGGCGGCGGCGCTCGGCGCCCGGTACGTGAACGCGATCTGCGACGACCCCGACCTGGGGCGGCTGTCGGATTCGTTCGCCGCGCTGACCGCGGCGGCCGCGTCCTACGGCATTCGCGCGGTGGTCGAGTTCATGGCCTACCGGAGCGTCCGCACCCTCCCGGCGGCGGTGGCGATCGCCGGACGGTCGGGCGGCGGCGGTGTCCTGGTGGACACCCTGCACGTGCAGCGGTGCGGCGTGCGGCCGGACTCGCTCCGCGCGGTTGACCCCGCCCTGATCAGCTACGTCCAGCTCTGCGATGCCCCGCTCGCGGCGCCTGGCCCGGATCCGGCTGACGCGATGCACGAGGCCCGGGCCGCGCGGTTGCTGCCGGGCGAGGGCGAGCTGCCGCTGCGCGAGCTGCTGGCGGCGCTGCCCGACGGGATACCGGTCGCGGTCGAAGCTCCGCGGTCGGGCGCCGGCGGTGGCAGTCCGGTGGAGTTCGCGGCGCGGGCGCGGCGGGCGCTGGATTCGGTTCTTTCCCAGGCGACGCCTCAGTCAAAGGAGCGGCCCTAGTGTCGGCCAGGCTCGCGGTCCGCGATCTCAGCAAGCACTACGGCGGGGTGCAGGCGCTGCGCGGCGTCACCCTGCATGTCGACGCGGGCGAGGTGCTCGGGGTCGTCGGCGACAACGGCGCGGGCAAGTCGACGATGCTGAAGATCTTGTCCGGCGCTATCTTCCCCTCATCGGGGTCGGTGCTGCTTGACGGGGAGCAGGTGCGGTTCGCCAACCCGGCCGCCGCCCACGAGGCCGGGATCGCGACCGTCTACCAGGACCTGTCGCTGGCCGGCCAGCGGGACGTGGTGTCGAACTTCTTCCTCGGCCGGGAGACCCTCTCGCGCAACTGGCTGGCCCGGCGGATCGGCTGGCTGGACGGCAAGGCGATGGCCGCGCACACCCTCAGCGAGCTCGCCCGGCTCCGGACCAGCATCCCCGACGTGCACCTGGCGTCGCGGGACCTGTCCGGCGGCCAGCGGCAGGCGCTGGCGATCGCCCGGGCCGCCGCCTGGACCGGCAAGGTGCTGCTGCTGGACGAGCCGACCAGCGCGCTCGGGGTCGAGCAGCAGCAGCAGGTGCTCGACCTGATCCGCCGGGTCTCGGCCGAGGGCATCGCGGTGATCCTGATCTCCCATCAGATGCCCGACGTGCTCGCGGTGTGCGACCGGGCGGTGGTGCTGCGCCTCGGCGCCCTCGCCGCGACGCTGTCCGGAGCGTCGCTGACCAGCGAGAACCTCATCGGCTATATCACCGGGGCGATACCAGGAGGTGACGCCTGATGGGCGGGACGTCGACGTCGACGGCGGCCTCGGCGCCGCCGCTGCATCGCGCGCTCTGGCACCGCGGCCGCGCGGCCGTCCGCGACCTGTGGATCGGCGGGGTGCTGCTGGCGCTGATCGTGGCGTTCAGCGTCGACTCGCCGTACTTCCTGACCCGCGCGAACTGGCTGAACACCTCGAGCACGGGGACCGAGGTGCTGCTGCTGGCGGTCGGCGAGACGTTCGTCATCTGCGCGGGCGGCATCGACCTGTCGGTCGGGGCCGTGCTCGGCTTCGCCGGGACGGCCGGCGCCTGGGTGATGTCGCAGCTCACGGCTGGCCAGCCGGCTGGGGCCGAGGTCGGGGTGGTCGCCCTCGGGTTTGCCGCCGCAGTGGCCGCGGGGTTGGCGTTCGGCTTGGTCAACGGGCTCCTGGTGGCATGGGCGGGCATCCCGCCGTTCGTGGTCACGCTGGGCACGCTCGGCATCGCGACCGGCTTCGGCTTTCTGCTCAACAACGGGCAGGAGATCTCGGCCATCCCCGGCTCGGTCACCACCTTCGGCAACGACAACCTCGGCGGGTGGGTACCAGTGCCCGTGCTCATCACGGCCGTCATCACGATCTGGTGCGGCCTGCTGCTGGCCAAGACGAGGTTCGGCGCGTACACGCTGAGCATCGGCGACAGCCGGGAGGCGGTCGTCCGGGCCGGCATCAACGACCGCCGCTACCTGCTGGAGATCTACACGCTCTCCGGGGTCCTCGCCGGGGTCGCCGCGGTGCTGGTGATGGCGCGCCTCGGCGCGGGGTCGCCGGACTCGGGCGCGACCGACAACCTCAACGCGATCGCCGCCGTCGTCATCGGCGGCGCGAGCCTGTTCGGCGGCCGGGGCACGGTCATCGGCTCGGTCATCGGCACCGGCATCATCGCCGTCCTGCTCACCGGGCTGGTACTCGTCAACGTGCCGCCGTTCTGGCAAGAGGTCGCTGTCGGCGTCGTGCTCATCGCCGCCGTCTACATCGACCAGCTCCGCAACCGCAAGACAAGCAGGAAATAACCCCTTGCTCGTGGGAGGAACCAGTGTCTAGCTTCAGATCCAGACGCCTGTTGGCGCTCGCACCCGTCGTCGCCCTGGTCGCAGCCGGCGCGGCCGCATGCTCTTCCTCATCGTCATCCTCGACCTCGTCGCCGGCCTCGGCGTCCGCGGCCGCCAGCTCGAGCGGTTCCGCCTCCGCCTCCGCCGCCTCATCGGGCAAGCACTACACGATCGCCTACGTCCCAGGCGCGACCGGCGTCGCCTTCTACGACACGCTCGTCGCGGGGATGAAGGCGAAGGCCGCCGCGCTCGGCATGAGCGTCACCTACCAGGGCTCGCCGAACTTCGCCGCCGCCTCGCAGACGCCGATCGTCGACGCGATCTGCACCGAGCACCCGAGCGTGCTGATCGTCTCGCCGACCGACCCGGTGGCCATGGCGCCCGCCATCAACACCTGCCTCAACGCCGGGATCCCGGTCATCACGACCGACACCGGGCTGACCAACACGTCCAAGCTCACCAGCGCGATCACCACCGACAACGACTCCGGTGGCAAGGACGCGGCCGACTTCATCGGAAAGGCGCTCGGCGGCAAGGGCGAGGTCGCGCTGCTCAGCCTGTCCCCCACCGCGACCACCCAGGTCGAGCGGATCCAGTCCTTCGAGCAGGAGATCAAGGCCGCCTACCCGGGCATCACGGTCCTCCCGGTGCAGTACACCGCGCAGGCCACCAGCGACAGCGAGACCGTGGCGCGCTCGATCCTGGCCGCGCACCCAGGGGTCAAGGCCTTCTTCGGCAGCGCCGAGCCGAACGCGGAGGGCACCGCCGCCGCGCTCAAGGCGCTCGGCCTGACCGGCAAGGTCGTCAACGTCGGGTTCGACGCCAGCCCGACCGAGGTCTCGCTGCTCAAGTCGGGCGAGATCCAGGCCGTGGTCGCCCAGCCCGCGGCGGAAGAGGGCGCGGACGCCGCCCAGTTCGCCTACGACAAGATCACCGGCGATACGTCCAGCATCACCGCCTCGGTGCAGCTGCCGGACGTGCTGATCACCGCGGCGGACGCCAGCCAGTCCGCGTACACGAAGTACTTCTACATCCCTTAAAGATCGCCCTTTTACCGGCAAGGCGGAATCTATTGCGTGCGGTTGTCCTCGGAGACGCCCCTTGGTCGCTGCGCGTGGCCGACGGCTGGCCGGAACCCGAACTGGGTTCCGGCCAGGTCATGGTGCGCGTGCACGGCGTCGGCATCTGCGGCTCGGACCTGGCGCTGATCTCCCATGAACGGCGGGCGCCGGCCTACCCGTGGGTGCTCGGGCACGAGGCATTCGGCGAGATCGTGGCGGCCGGGTCGGGCGCGGACGCGTCCCGTGTCGGCCAGCGCGTCGTCATCGAGCCGAACTACCCGTGCCTGCGCTGTCCCGCCTGCCGGGCCGGCCGCACCTCGATGTGCCCCGACCGAGTGCTGGTCGGCTTCAGCGCGCCGGGGCTGCTGGCCGAGTACGCGGCGGTGCCCTCGGCCTACGCGTGGCCGGTCCCCGGCCGCTGGTCCGACGGCGACGCGGTCTGCGCCGAGCCGCTGACGGTGGCGCTGGCCGCGATCAGGCGCAGCGGAATCAGGCCGGGCGGCCACTGCCTGGTCGTGGGGGCAGGCTCGCAGGGCGGGCTGCTCTGCCTGGCCCTGGCCGCCCACGGGGTCACCCCGCGCGTGCTCGAGCCGGACGACGGCCGACTCGAGCTGACGGTGTCGCTCGGCGCCAAGGCGGCCGCGCCCGACGACGCCGGCTTCGACACGATCTTCGAGACATCCGGCGCGGAGGCGGCTCTCGGCGAGGCCGTCAGCCGGGCCGCGCCCGGGGCGACGGTCGTCCTGATCGGCCTCGGAGGGCAGGCCACCCGGGTCGACACCCGGCTGGTGGTCAGACGCCAGCTGGCGCTGCGGGGTTCGCTGATCTACGACCACCCGCGCGATTTCGCGGCCACCCTCGCCTCGCCCATCGCGTCACCGGAACGGATCCTGCGGGCCAGCTTTCCGCTGGAAGAGGCGCCGGAGGCATTCCGGGCGGCCCGCGATGTCCCGGGCAAGACCTGGATCAGGGTAATCGGCTAACCGTTCTCGCGAGATGCCATTGACCTCGGCGATGCGCTGCGCCGAGTAATGATTCACCGTCGATAACCATGATCTATGGCATCTCCATTGCGCATGCGCAAGTCCACGTAGAGCAGGACCGACGCGCCGGCCAGCACCGGCGCCGCGACCGTGCCTGCCAGTGCCTGGCCGACGGCGCTGACGATGACGGCGCCGACAGGCGGATTCGGCCCGTTCTTGACCAGCGAGACGGCGAGGATCTGCAGTGGCACGTTAATGATGTCCGACATGATTCCGATGATGATCGCCGTGAGCACGAGGATGCCGAAGACGCGCCACCAGCCGCCGCACGCCAGCCGGCCGCGCCGGGCAGGCCCGGTGTCGATGCGATCAGCCGCTGCGGACGCGAGTTGAGGTCTACCGCCGGGCTGGGCGAGGTCGACTGCTGCGCCACGGCCGACTCGGCCGCCAATAGGCGGCGCCAGCTGTGTCTGGGCGCGCTGGCACCCGCGGCCGGTGTGGTGCTTGCCGGTCGCGGGCGTCGGTTGAGGGTCTAGCCGCTGGGTTGGGTTGCCGGTGGTGGCCCGTGGCTGCGGAGGATGGTTTTGCGGTCGGGGCTGGTGGCGCGGGTGGATCCGTCGGGCAGGAGTTCGATTTCCCAGCCGAGGCGGTGGATGCAGATGTCGTGGTGATACTGGCATAGCAGGACGCAGTCGGTGCTGCTGGTCTT
>Ga0302314_10013803_pt1 | contig 13859 bp, 10 predicted proteins | sample III_Palsa_N2_3_FD_200533 | JGI IMG/M metagenome (GOLD analysis project Ga0302314, IMG submission 200533) | Peat permafrost microbial communities from Stordalen Mire near Abisko, Sweden - III_Palsa_N2_3 | ecosystem: Environmental > Terrestrial > Soil > Palsa > Peat permafrost | place: Sweden... | reverse complement strand
TTGAGCCGATCGACGTCATCGCTGAATAGGGTGCCAGGTTTTGACTCATAGCGGTCATATGTGCCCGTCTGCTTACGGGCAGGCTGTCGGCGGCGGTTTCGGCTGCTGCGCGCGTCGATGGACTGGAAGTCTCGAGCTTCGCTACTGCAAGTTCGCTGGCGCTCTCAGTTGCACGCTCAACTGTCATCGGGGAGTGGCGACATGCTACGATCACGCCGTCGAACAACCGGTTGCGGCGAACGGCGCTGCGCGGCTCCGCTAAGCCGGAGCGCTAAGCCGAAGAAAATACACTACGTCTCACCGCTACCCGACCTCGGAGGTTCTATGAAGCGAGTCACTGGCATTGGCGGCATCTTCTTCAAAGCCAGAGACGCTCCGGCACTACAAGCTTGGTACAAACAGCATCTCGGAATCGATGTCCAAGAATGGGGTGGCACTGCGTTCAATTGGACCGACGGTGAAGGTAAGCCTGTTGCCGGAACAACCGCCTGGTCTATCGGTTCGGCGCAAACGGACCAGTTTGCGCCCAGCACCGCCGCCTTCATGGTCAATTACCGGGTGGAGGATCTCCACGCACTGGTCAAAGCTTTGCGCGAAGAAGGCTGCAACGTGCTTGAGAAGATCGACGACTCCGAGTATGGAAAGTTTGCTTGGGTCATCGATCCGGAAGGAAACAAAGTAGAACTATGGCAGCCGGCTGCCGGCCAATGACAAAGGCTGCGGAGGCGCAGTACGAATCTGCGGATTCGTAGACTCAACGAGCAAGTGCACCGTCGATTGTTTGACCCGGACATCGCTGCACGCGTTGGGCGCCTGACGACACGCCCAAAGTCATTTGCCCTATCGGTCAAGAATCAATCGCTGGCTTATCGCAGGCCGCGAACGGCGGCTTCATGGCGGCGAGTCCGCTGTAACAGATTACCGCTCTCGGCCGGCACCTGCCGGAGCGGCCTGTGCTACCGGTTTTGACCCCTTTTGAGACCGTCGCGAACGACCCGTTTCGGGCAGGCTATTTGCAGCCCGCTCGGGGCTCACTCCCGACAATGATTAAGCGCAACGCATTTCGACAGCGTGACGTGATCCATGAAAACGCTCGGTGATAACTATTACGGGAGGCCCGCCGCTCAGAGGATTGGCTTTAGAACCATCCGACCGTACGCGATGAACGCCATAACGAGGCCCAGCACGCCGCTCAAGATCATGGGCGTGATCTCGCGGTACTTGACGTGCACCCCGACGAACACGAGGCTCTCGACCGCCAAGACCGCGGCAGCCAGGATCGTAAGTGGCGGCTGCCAATGGAACGCGGCGGGGACGATGAGCCCGACCGTGCACACGAGCTCCAGGATGCCCAGAGTCATCCAAGCTTCCCTCGGCAACGCGCCAAAGGACGGGACGTCCTTGCTTACCTTGTCGAACATGAAAACCTTCATGACGCCCGACGATCCGTACATGAGCGCGGCGAGGACCTGCAGAACCCACAACAGTGTGTTCATCGTTTACCCCTCGGTTTCCAATCCAGCCTGGCAAAGAGTGTCCTAAGCCCCTCGAGCTCCGTCACGTCTTATTCCTCACCAGGTCTGGCGGCCTTACTTGGTTTATCCGTCGATCTGAGGACGGATAACGTAGCAGATGACGTCACATAAACGGAGTCTAAGTCATGACCGGCCGCTCCGCAGCTGCGAATAACGGGTGAAGAGCGGCCGGAGGTGCGCCGTCGGCTGCTTATCGCATCCTGACACGGTTAGCCCAAAGTACTCGCGTGCAGCCTGTAGAAGTCCTGCGTTTGCCATCGGCAACCACTCGACCCGGCGGCGGCCACCAACAGCAGCTTGCTGGTACCCAAATATCAGCAAACAACCACTACTCGCATCAAAGCGCGGTGCGGTGTTCTATTACCGCACAATGAAGATGTCGTACTTGACGTAGGTGTCGTTCTTGTAGCTCACCATCTTACCGACGCACTGAACGGCATTTAACCAGTCGTACTTCCTCGCGGAAGTCTGCATGGTCGGTGCAATAACAAAGTAAATGTCCTTGGATGTGAGTACTTCACCCTTTGATGCGCGTGCGTCGGCCTCCTCGGAACCCCTGTAGATCCCGTTGTACGAAATGTAGATCAGCGCACCATCGTCCGTCTTGATGGTCGCTCGGACATCCAACCGCGATACGCCTGATGGAAGTGCCTGGGACCAATCTCCGGCCGGAGCGAGTAGCGTGCCGTTGATTCGCGGGCCCTTTACCCAGCCGCCAGCCCGGACGTTATTCACTTCGAACGACGAATCTATCTCCTGGGCGGCGTCGAGTGGCGCATAGAGCGTCATCAAATATTCCGTCGATACCTTGGTCGTCTGGGCGTTTGAGGTTGTTGGCAGAAAGAGCGCCGAGACGACGCAAAAGCGTAGACTCTGATCCAACAATTTTAGGAAATTCATTTTGGTCTCCGGTGAAGAGGGCTACAGAGTCGTCGCCCAAAACCGGCCGTTCGCCGGCGTCGTAGATGATGCCCTTCGGGCAAGCTGCTCAGAATGAATTCTTCGGCTCCTTCAGAAACGCAACCTCGTCCGCGGTCGAAAGCCGGTTCAGCACCGCATTACGATGCGGAAAACGGCCAAATCGATCGATGATCTCCTTGTGCGCGATGGCATATCGGGTCCACGCGGCATCGCCGACACTTCCAATCAGCTGGACCGAAAGCGCCTGATCTGCACGCTCCTCGCTGTGCTCAAAGGGAAGGTACAGAAACAACCGCTCCAGTCTTGTCATGGCGACGTCGAAGCTCCGTTCTATGGCAACTCGGGCCAGTCGGCGCGCGATGGAATCGGCTGAATAGGCGTACGGGCTATCCCGGAATAGGTTGCGCGAAAACTGATCCAGAACGATCACGCTGGCGAGAATCGGGCGGGGTTCGAGCACACCGCAGCCATCATGCGTCACGAGCCGCTGGTGTAGCGTGAGAAACCGCTCGCGGATGTGCCTATCAATGACGTCACTTCTTGCGAACCAATCAGTTTCCGTCAGCTCCTCGAACCAGAAGTTGATTACTGTGCCGACCCAAGGCGGTTCGACATTAGGATTTTTTGAATCGGAGTTGGACATCATTGCCGCCGTCGCAAAACGGTCTGGAAATCGCGGACCCCGCTCATCAATCCGGCAGGCCGGCCATACGCAAGGTTTCGGTCAGCCTCGCTGCATCGGCCGGGTTCTTGAAGGGTTGTTTCGCCATGAAGTGGCCCGTCGAGAAGTCTGGATTCATCTCCAGACACTCAGCCGCGCGGACTCTGGCGTGGTCCATGTCGGCCAACCGGGCATAGCAACCGGCCATCAATGCAGCTGCGCGATATGTGCGGCCGGGGGCATGGTCGAACGCCGCCAAGGCCTCCTGATACCGCTGCAAGACCATGTGAGCCTCACCAATCGCTCGCCAGTACCAGGGTTCATTGAAGTATGGATCGATCTCCTTGGCGCGCTTGAACCACGCTAACGCCTCTTCAGCTTGGCCGACATAGCGCAGAATGCCTCCCATGTCGGCCGCATTCCATTGGTTGTTCGGATTCATCTCGACCGCGCGCCGCACATTTTGCAACGCCAGATCATAGGAGCGCCGCATCAATTCAACCCAACCCAACAGAGCAAAACAGGTGCTGTCGTTTTGATCCAATTCGACTGCTCGCTTTGCCAAGGCAAACGCCTTCACCAGCAGGGCATCGGAGCTGTCCGGGTCGTGCTGCCATTTCCCTTGCCATATAGAGGCAAGTAAGGCATGGGGAGGACCATAGCGCGGATCGATTTCGATGGCCTGCTCAAATAATCGCGCGGCCTCCGCTGCGCCATCTGGATCGTCCCAGGGCAATGCATTGCCCTTCAGAACACATTCATAGGCGGCGAGACTCGCCGGCGGCTTCCGTCGTACTCGTTCGAAATCGGACGCCTGAACCCGACCCACGAGCGTGCTGACGATCGTCTGCACAACCTGGTCCTGGACAATAAAAAGTTCCGCCAAATCCCGATCGAATTTCTCGGCCCAGATATGACTGCCACTTTCGGAATCGATCAACTGCGCATTGATACGAATGCGTGCGCCCATTCGTCTGACGCTGCCTTCGACGATGAAGCGGACATTCAGTTCACGCGCGACCTGCTTCATGTCGACTGCGACGCCACGATACCGGAAGGAGGCCGAGCGAGACCGCACCGCAAGCAGGCGCCAACGGGAAAGCTCGGTAATGATGTCCTCGGTGGTTCCGTCGCTGAAATAGTCCTGCTGCGGATCACCACTCATGTTGGCGAAGGGAAGCACGCAGATTGCAACGCGATTCGGTTCCGCGGCACTGTCGGACGCTGCCCGGTCGGAACGGGCGCCTACAGGATCGGGCGCGCGGTCGCGCTTGATAATGGCGCCGACCGCGCGCAGCACTTCCTGGGCCTGCGGGCTGCGGGGATCCTCGCCCCAATCATCGAGGTCGGTGGTATGAAGCGCGCGCACATCGATCGGCAGCCTCGCGGCTTCAAACCGCACGGGGACGAGGATGCCGCGATCCGCCCCCTCTCGCGCCTCACCACGTACCCAGCGCGACGTCACCGCATCCGGCGTCCAGACGACCACGACGACGGCGGCGGCCTTGAGTTCCGCCGCGATGAGACGGTCAAACTCCTGGCCAGGGTCGATATCCGGGTCCCACCACACGGACCAACCCTGCGCCGCGATCGCTGCCACCAGCGGCGCAACGCGCGCCTTGTCGGCGCGGGCGTAAGAAACGAAGACGTCGGCCATGCTTGTGTGACCTAGAGGGAGAGTAGTTGCCGTATCCGGGCCGTGCGGTAGCTTAACCCGGCTTGTGCGGGCGTGGCAGAATGAGCGCCGTCGGCGACTTGGGCGCCATTTCCGCTTGCTCGGTGGATCGGACTAACGCGGCATCCTCACCCCGCACTAGAAACCGAACTCCCCGATCGTCGTCCCGCTGCACCGCCGCACCGAGTGAGCGATCTAGGAAGCCAGACCCATGTATACGCTTTACTACAGCCCGGGAACCGCCAGCATGTGCGTGCACCAGGCGTTGATCGAGGCGAACGCGCAGTACCACCTGCTGCTGGTGGATTTGCAGGCTGGCCAGCAGCGCGACCCGGCTTATTTGCGGCTCAATCCCGGCGGAGTCGTGCCGACGTTGCTGATCGACGATGCACCGTTCACCGAAACGGCTGGGCTGTTGATGACGGTGGCGACCCGACATCCTGAGTCCCGGCTGGCGCCCGCGGAGGGTTCCGCGAGCCGCGCCGGGTGGTATCAGTGGATCGCGTATCTCGCCAATACGGTGCAGCCGGCATTCCGCCTGTGGTTTTATCCGGCAGACGTCAGCGACGACCCCGACACGCAAGCCATACTGAACGCCGCGACGCGCCGCAAGATAGAGAGCGTTTGGGCGCGAATCAATGCGCATCTGCTGGCGCAGGGCCCCCATCTGCTCGGCGCAGAGTTCTCGGCAGCGGACCTCATGCTGATCATGCTGATGCGCTGGTCGCGGAACATGCCAAGGCCGGCGACCGAGTGGCCGGCACTGCATCAGTATGCCGCGCGGATGAAAGCTCGCCCGAGCTGGAAGAAGCTCTACGCGCTCGAAGGACTGAGCGAGTGGAGTTGAAGATAGGCGCCGACTGCGAACGCTAAGCGGGCATCTGCGGCAACGAGCGGCGGATCGGATGACACAGCCACCACGCTGCGAGTTGCCGCAGCAGCGCGCGTGGCTGCACCGCCGTGCCGAGCGAGCGATCCGGGACCTCAGACTCATCGAAGGCGACTGCCGTGCCCGCAGTATTGGTCGTGCCGCGACTGCTTGCGCGCGATGAAATTTAATTGGCCGATCGATCTGCCGGCAAGCGGACACTGGCGAATGTCCGAAAGGGGATCAAACTCGGACGTCGGATGTCAAATCGAGTCAGAGTTATACACATATTGACGCAATTCTGAGCGCTTCACTGAATCGCTGCCGCTCAGCCGGATCGAGCATCTGCGCATACTCAAAGCGTAATTATCGAACTTGCGATGTTTCACGTCGCATACCCTTCGACCACGTGGTCAGGGGAGGGCTGGCGAGCCGAGCACCTGTGTCTCAACCAGGGGCTTGGCGTGACAAAAATCCTGGCCGCAATTAAGAAGCTTCTGGCGGAAACGCTGCGGTGCGCATTGGGTGACTCCGCTGCGAGTCATGGATTCTCATAGCGCCAACTCATGCTCGATCTTGAGCTGCCGCAGCACCAGCAGGGAGCGATACGATCGAATTCGCCGATCGTCGCCTAGGCGAGTGCGGGTGAAATCGGAGAATTCCTGCATCTGCCTCACCCTCACCGTTAGCAGGTAGTCGGTGCCTGAATTGAAATCGCTATAGGCCACGGCGTCGCCGACACCACTGGCGACAACAGATCGACGCCATGTGAGCCGCGATTCTCAGACTCAGCTACTGCGCGAGAGCCCTTGCAGCCGGAAGGTCGCGCTAGGAATTTGACACGTGGCACCTCGCCAATTAAAGGGCGATCCGAGTGTCGTCTTGTTGCTCGGCTTTCCGATCTATAGAGAGTGAGCATCATTTAACCCCGGATACGACGGAGGGCGATTCATGCCATCCTCAGGCCAAAGGGAAGGGCTACATCTTCTCGGCGCTTGGCTCGCAAGTTACCAGCGATCTGCTGCAGCGGTTCGGCGTACCGATACATATATAAGAAGTGCGCTAACCGGTTTATTGCGTTGCGCACCGCCCATCGTTTTGGCTTTCGCCGCCATTCAAGCCCATGCCGGCACGGTCACTTCGCCTGGCGCTCCAGGCACTGCCGGTCAAAACGGCACGTCCACTTCGCCAAACGGTCAAGCCGGCGGGAATGGTCATAACGCGAGCGCTGCGACGACTAAGACGCCCAACGACTCCACTAATACTGCTGAAGCGGACGGAGGCAGCGGCGGCAGCGGGGGCAACGGCTTTACAGGCGGCGGTGCAGGCGCCGGAGGCAATGGCGGCAATGCTGCGGCCACGGTCGCAGAGACGGCACCCAGCTCTGGGAGTGCCACAGCAAGCGCCACTGCAGATGGCGGTGCAGGCGGGGATTCCGGTACGCCGGGCACGGGTAGCAGCGCCGGTGCTTCGGGAGGCGCTGGCGGGACCGCGACTCATGCAACGGCATCGGCAACGGCGACCGCTGCCAACAGCGCGACCAGCTCCAGCACTGCCACGGGAGGTTCGGGGGGCAGCGGCTATGGCGCCGGCAACGCAGGTGGTGCCGGCGGCACGGCAAAAGGCGCCACGGCGACGGCAACCTCGGACAGTGGTTTGGTACAAGCCAGTGTGACTCAAACCGGCGGCGCTGGCGGCTACGGCTACTCGGGTGCAACAGGGGGCGCGGGCGCGGCCTCTACACTCATGAATGCTGTCACGGGCAGCACGACGGGTGGCTTGCATCTCAGTCAGGACGCTTATGGCGGCGCGGGCGGCGATTCGGACACGTCGACGGCCGGGGCGGGCGGCGCTGCAAGCTCAACACTTGGGAGCACGGGCACTCCGTACACCGATACCACGGCGAGTGTGGTGAACGCGGGTTTGCTCGCCGAAGGCGGCAGCGGCGGCTCTACCACTTCCGGAACTGCAGCCGCTGGCGGCGCCGGCACGGTCAGCGCTGTCCTGGCGAGCGGTAATTCGCTGAGTTTGAGCGGCTCGGCATCCGGCGGCACGGGCGGTTACAGCACCGGCAATGGAAGTGCCGTTGTGGGGGGTAAGGCCACGACGACACTCACGGGCAACGCGAGCGGTGCGGGCAGCTCGATCGTGACCGCCAACGCGACCGGCGGTGCCGGGGGTGGCGGCACCGGCAGTGGCAGCGACGGCGGTGCCGGCGGCACCGCCAAGAGCACGGCCTCGGCAACTTCAGGCAGCGGAGCCGTAGAGGCTACTGCGAACCAAACTGGCGGCGCCGGGGGATACGGCTACTCGGGAGCAACGGGGGGTGCGGGCGCGGCATCGGCGCTGACGAATGCCGTCACGGGCAGCACGACGGGTAGCCTTAGTTTGACGCAAAACGCCTACGGTGGTGTGGGCGGCGGCTCAGCAACATCCATGGCCGGAGTAGGTGGCGCTGCAAGCTCAACGCTGGGATCCGCGGGCACTCCGTACGCAAATACCACGGCGAGTGCATTGACCGTGGCCTTGCAGGCCGAAGGCGGCAGCGGTGGTGCCACGACCTCCGGCACTGCCGCCGTTGGTGGCGGTGCCACGGTGAGCGCGGTCGACACGAGCACGGGCGACTTGAATCTAACCGGCAACTCCTTTGGCGGTAGCGGCGGCGACAGCCCCGGAAGCACCCCGGGCGCTGCAGGAGGCGCGGCCAAGTCGACGCTCACGGGCACAAGTACGGCGGGCACATCGAACATTGCTGCGGGGGCCATCGCCGGTAATGGCGGTAGCAATACTTCAAGTGTTTCCGGGTCTGGCGGCGCGGGCGGGAACACGACCGGGGCCTCGGCATCAGCAGCGGCGTCGGCTGCCAATATGGCGATCAGCTCCAGTACTGCAACAGGCGGTACCGGCGGCAGTGCCTTTGGCACCGGATTCAGCGGCGGCGCAGGCGGTATCACCAAGGGCAGCAGCGCGACGGCAAGTTCGGCCAGTGGTGTGGCTCAGGCCAGTGTGACTCAAACCGGCGGTGCCGGAGGCTATGGCGACTTGGGTGCGACGGGCGGCGCGGGTGCAGGCTCGACTCTGACCAGAGCCGTCACGGGGAGCACGACGGGTAACCTCAGTTTGACGCAAAACGCCTACGGTGGCGCGGGCGGAGGCTCAGCGACATCCGCGGCCGGAGTGGGCGGCGCTGCAAGTTCAACGCTTGGGACGACGGGCACTCCGTACACCGACTCCGCGGCAAGCCTGGTGAGCGCGACCTTGCTTGCCGAAGGCGGCAGCGGCGGCTCTACCACTTCCGGAACTGCAGCCGCGGGAGGCGCCGGCACGGTCAGCAGTGTCATCACGAGTGAAAATGCATTGATTTTGAGCGGCACCGCAGACGGCGGCACAGGCGGTGACAGCGGCGGAAATGGAAGTGGCGTTGTGGGGGGTAAGGCGACGACGACACTCACGGGCAACGCAAGCGGCGCGGACAGCTCGGTGGTCACCGCCGAGGCGACCGGCGGCGCCGGGGGCGCCGCAACGGGCAGCGGCAGCGGTGGTGCCGGCGGCACCGCCAAGAGCACGGCCACGGCAACTTCAGGCAGCGGAGCCGCGGGGGCCGCGGTGAGCCAAACTGGCGGCGCTGGCTCCTCGGGTGCAACCGGGGGCGCGGGCGCGTCGTCGGCGCTGACGAATGCCGTCACGGGGAGCACAACGGGTAGCCTCAGTTTGACGCAAAACGCTTACGGTGGCGCGGGCGGAGACTCAGCCACTTCCACGGCCGGATTGGGTGGCACTGCAAGCGCAACGCTCGGAACCGCGGGCACTCCGTACGCCAATACCACCGCGAGTGCATTGACCGTGACGTTGCTGGCCGGGGGCGGCAGCGGTGGTGCCACGACCTCCGGCACTGCCGCTGTTGGCGGGAGCGCCACGGTGAGCGCGGTCGACACGAGCACCGGCGCCTTGAAGCTAACCGGCACCGCCGATGGCGGTAACGGCGGCTCCAGTGCCGGCAGCACCCCCGGCGCTGCAGGCGGCGCGGCCACATCGAACTTGACAGGCACGAGCACCGCCGCCGGGACATCCGCCTTTGGCTCGGCCACCGGCGGCGCTGGGGGAAGTGCCGACGGGAGCATTTCCGGATCAGGTGGTAATGGCGGGGCAGCGACCGCCAGCTCGGTGGCAACAGCAAGTGGTGTGACGCTCGCGCACGCCACCGCCACCGCAGTCGGGGGGGCGGGAGGAAATGCAACGGGCAGCGGCGAAAGCGGCGGCGCCGGAGGCACCGATGCAGGCACAGCAAAGGCGAACTCAACCAGCGGTACGGCCAATGCCGCTGTTACGCGGACGGGCGGCGCCGGAGGCAATGGGGACTTCGGGGCGAACGGCGGTGCGGGCGCGGTGACAACGATTACCAATGCCGTGTCGGGCAGCACGACGGGCGAGCTGGAATTGAACCAGATCGCGATCGGCGGCGCGGGCGGGGGTTCGACAACCGCCACGGCAGGCACGGGCGGCGCTGCGAGCTCCGACCTAGGCACTAGCAAGACACCGTATTCTGATGCGTCCGCCAGCCTCATACTCGTTGGGGTTACTGCCACGGGTGGCATTGCAGGCACCACCAGCAGTGGCACCCAAGCTCAGGCGGGCAGCGCTGCGGCGACGCTATACCTCACCTCGACAGCGAGCAATTCTCCCAATGTGACGGGTCTCGCCCAGGCCATCGGTGGCCGCGCCTATGTCGGCACGGGTGGGGCGGCGACGGCGATTGCGCAGGTCACCTCCCCGTACTCGGCCACCGCCAATGCAAGCGCGCTCGGTGGGCTCGGGTCAACCGAAGGAACGGCCACGGCGACCGCGACGGCAATCGGGACGATGGCGACCGATAATGACATTGCGGCAAATGCCGGTTCCACATCATCGCTCGGCAAGGCTGTTGCGACCGCGAACACTACCTCGATCGACAGCGTCACCGGTGTGGCAACCGCTACAACTGCCGGTGCCACGGGGAATGCGGTGGGTAACAGCACGGCTGCAAATGCGGCGACCGGGGCAACGGATACGGTGTTGGCGCGAGCCACGGCTCCGACGAACTTAAGCGGAGTGACAAGCCAGACCCAAGCGAACGTCGGCGGCAGCTGGTTTGGCAATCCGGGCACCTCCCCTAATAAGTATGCGGCCTACGGATGGGTGATGGGGTTGCCCACTCCGAGTGTGCAATCGAACGACTTGACGAGCTCCACCCTCAATACGCAGGTCTACGACTCATTGCAGTCGAGTGGTTCGAGCATCTTTGGGGCCGGAGTGTTGGGCGCCAATTACTCGGCGGCCAGCACGGGCACCTACACCTACACCGCGAGCAATACGCACGAGTACGCTCTCAGCGGCGGCTACTCAATCACTCTGGGGCTGCTCACCATCGGCGCCTATAACAACGGTTTCAAGACCCTCACCTTTACGGTGGCCGAAGGTGCGACGACCCTATTCACCAAGTCCTTCTCGACCCTGAGTCAAGCACAGGCCTACTTTACGGATGATCCCGTGGTGCTCGGCAATCTCAGCGGCCCGATTGATTTGACGTTGACCTACAAGCTGACGGCAAACGCGCCCGAGGGGGCCGGAATCAGCTATTTGGTCGCTGATGGTCCCCCCGTGTCGTCGGCACACGTGTCGCTGGCGGATGTGGACGGCGCATGGCATGAAGAGGCAAGGCCACATCAAGGGCTCATGGCCACGGCGCCTCGCAGCTCGCTCTTCTCTGCAATGCGGGCGATATTTGACTCGGCGGCGCAAGTCGGAGCGAACGAGGATGTGGCGAGATTCCCCGGGCTGCGGACTCCGGAGCCGATCCGAGCTACACAACTCATCAAAGCGCAACGTCGGTAAGCCGATTGCCAAAGAGAGCCTTCGCGTAGGAGACTGCTTGATACTTAAGACGAGGATCTACCTGGAGCCGGGCTTTCGCGCTTCGTCGGCTTAATCATCGCGTCCCAGCCCTTTCAAAATCCTAGGCGCAAGTTTCTCCACGCGCGCGGTGCGAGTTGCTGATTGTTTCGCCCCGGCGAAATGCAGCAAATAGCCTTTCTGCCTTCCGGGGGTGAGCGCATGGAAGGCTTCGGCCAGTTTAGGATCATCGTCCAAACGCCTCTGAAACTCCTCGGGTACTTCGAATTGTGCCACGCTTTTCGTCTTCACCTTGGCGCCGGATTTCTCAACCGCAACGGCCTCCCTGATATAGGCCTTAATCGCCGCTTTCTGCTTGTTGATATCCGCAAGAGAAGCAAACCTGATTTGCCTCGCGGACTGCACATTCCTAGTTTGCTGAATCAGGATGCCCTTGGGGTCCCTAAGCAAAGCGCCTTTCATGAAAAGCAAAGCGCAATAATTCTTGAAGCCATGGATCAAAACCACGTTGCTACCACTTAGATCGTAGCAAGCTTGGCCCCATTTCAGTTCTTCATTGAGGCCCGACGCAAGGCAGAGTTGGCGGAGCGCGGCATATTCAGCGCGCCAGCGTATTTCCTTGCCGTGAACCTTACTTACGAGGGGATTCATTGTTCCTTTGAATCGATCCGAATAGTTTCCGGGCGCACATTCAATTATCCTTCTCCAGCATGGACGGACGGACGCAGCGTGGCGGCCAAATTGAAACGTGTTGCGTCACGAGCGTCCCAGGCGGCGAGCATGCCGGCATCCGGAGGCCCCGGTTGGGTAGGTATCCGGCGATGTTGCAATTGACGTCACAGGCCACCCCTAATGGGGTATTTGGCAGTCGCCCGTCTGATGATCTTGAATCTGGAATCTCAGGAACTCATGCACCGCATCAAGCGCGAGTTGATCATCTGCGACTACCGTAAGACGCGCGCCGCGTGGAGTCTCGGAAAGACTCCAATGCAGCTGATCCCTCAGCTTGCTCATCGTTGCCGTTCCGGGCGCGTTCGTTCCATGTACGAGCATTGGCGCTCTGAAGTTACCGTCAGCAAACATAGCGGCAATATGCTTGAAATGTGAGCGAATTTCGTCCCTGCTTTCCGTATCCCTGATGTCATTGGCGCGGACATCAATCGCCCCACCGTCATAGCTCAACTGAAAATGATGTGTGGTCTTGTCATGGGAGAAGCCCATCACCATATCGCCACGCTCGTTCATTTGACGGTGATCTTGAGCAACTGCCAGACCAGCGCCCAACAAAAAAACCATAAGCCATTTAGTCATCATTGCAGCACCTATCCTGACAGCCAGGGGCGCATGGCCTTGGTCGTCCATCGCGCGCATCGTCGTTCCGCGAACGCCCCGAGCGGTATGACAATAGCAAAAGTGATCATTGCGGGACAAACGCCCAGCGCAGGCGCAATGATCATCGTAGCCACATATGCGACGACTGGCGTCGGATACCAAAGGGTGAAGACCACATAAAACCGAAGCCCGAAGGTGCGCCGCCGTTGAACGCCACATTTCCGACAAGAGAATCTTGTGGGCTGAGGGCGCCACCAGCTTGTCCCGGGCTCGCGTCCGTAGCGCGCCTTCACGCCCCGACAAGGCGGAAAGCGAAACCCGCAGCTTGGCCAGCACGGAGGCATTACTCTACGGCGAACCTCAGTGGCCCGGCACCGCGGATAGGGATTCTATAGGGGGCACGGAAATCAAGACATCGCCGGCTTAGTGGCTATATTTCAATTCACATACCCCTGGCGGTCTGCCAGCCAAGGGCATCGTCTTGGTCGTCCATCGCACGCACCGTCGTTCCGCGAGTGGAACCCTTGCTAATCACTGGCAATTTGTCTCCGGCACTGCTCATGTCGAAGGCCTCAAAGCTTTTGGGTTGCGAGAAAAAATCTGCACGAGCGCGCAGCGGTGCAGTCACTGCAGATCGCGCGGAATATCCTCACTCCAGCTGCGCGTATGTAGAACAACCCCATCACGCAACAACTCGCGCGTGTAAGAGTAATGGAGTGTGGTCGTATCAGTCTTGATCCTCAGGTGTCCTCGATAGGTGAGTACGCGGTCCGCTAGTCTTTCGACGCTCTCTGCCTCTCCCTCAGCCGCGGATTGGGCCGGTTGAGTGTCATCGACGTGGTAGACAATCTGCTCAAAATGGTCGAATGAACCCCAGGGAAAGCGCAACGCCGAGGTACCGCGCCACGTCACGGTGCTCCGTCCAGAGAGCTCGTCTCGCTCGAGTTTCCAGCTCCCAGGCCAAGCGTAGTCACCATT